>Ga0070698_100005826_pt1 | contig 13475 bp, 7 predicted proteins | sample KBSK1502metaG_FD_65477 | JGI IMG/M metagenome (GOLD analysis project Ga0070698, IMG submission 65477) | Corn, switchgrass and miscanthus rhizosphere microbial communities from Kellogg Biological Station, Michigan, USA - KBS K1-50-2 metaG | ecosystem: Host-associated > Plants > Roots >... | reverse complement strand
ATTTTATTGATATGAAGCTTCCGGAAAACAAAAAGAAGTTAATGGAAGCGATGGAAAAATTCATGTTGCCTGACAGGGCAAAACACGCAGTTCTTCCTATTTCCAAATTTGGACTGATGCAGATCACCCGCCAACGAATGAAGCCGGAAATGAACATTAATACACAGGAAGTTTGTCCAAGCTGCAGCGGAACAGGAAAAATTTCTTCTACTATTATTCTTGAAGATGAAATAGAAAAGAATTTAAATTACTTATTTACACATCAACATAACAATCTCACCATAGTTGTTAATCCTATCATTCATGCATACTTAACTAAAGGATGGTTGTGGTCAAAGTTTGCAAAATGGAAAAGAAAATATAGAAAGAGAATTACCCTTCGACCTGATACAAATTATCACCTTATCGAATTCAAATTCTTTGATAAGAATGATGATGAAATAAAACTCTGATAAAAATCCTTTCAATAATGAATTACAATAATTGAAAAGGGCAATCACAGTCTCCTTTTTAGTTTTGTGATAGTAAAATGAATTACCTTATATAGTGATAAATAAAAACGGCTATTTCAGTAAATGAAATAGCCGTTTGAAATACTCTATCTAAATTAATTGATCTATTGCGCTCTTAATTTAAGCAAATACGATCCAAAGCCTCCCTGATCAACCGTATAGGCAATATTAAGGTCAATTGTTTTACTACATGGAGCAACGAAACTAGCGGTACTTGCCGCAACAGCCATGTTTGGATTTGTATAACTAAGATTCCAGGTAAATGCATTACCAATCTTTTGTTTTGTAATAGTAAGTTGATTGTTAAGCGTATTAACTTTAACAATAATTGGTAAAGGGTTTGTAACATACGGATCGATAAATGAAAAAGTCGAGTTGTCAATTTTTGTTATAGGAACAATCTCTCCAGGAACAAAATCTCCAAAACCATCAGAGACAACTACAAAATTTCCCTGGTAAATATTAGGATCATATGCACAAATTGCAGCATAACGGGCAAATTCACTAAAGAATGGCTGGCCATTGAGTCCGGCGCCAGTACCGTTTCCTACGGCAGGGAAAGCTTCAAATTTTCTATCGCCTACATAAATATCAGGAGCAAAATCATAATTGTCCCCCAGCGCTATTGGAACGCCAAACAGAGTTGCAATTTCTGCAGCAGTAACAGTAAAAGTGGTCGGAAAAGTAGTAACACCAGCCTTGTACACTTTCACATTGTTATTATTGACAGCGCCATTGCTTTTTCTAACTACGATATCGACTTTACTTGGTGGTGGTGTACCGGGAAAATAAAGATCCACTTTAAATTTACCCGCGAATGACGCCAGGTTTAAAAGGTTAATAGCCTGGGAGCCTGTTGGATCAATATTGGTTGTAATTGTTGGCACAGCAACAATGCTAACCCTATCTCGGATTGCCCCGTCATCTTTTCTACAGCCTGAGAAAGCAATAATAGCTCCTAAGGATATGGCCAGTAATATGTTTATTTTTCTAATTTTCATGATCTGTTAATTTTATTAATAAGTTTATCATTAAGAATACACCAATCAAGGTTGCCAAAATACTTTAAAGTTCTCTGGTACTTTTTGCGGTGGAGCATTAGCGTTTAACGCAATTTCATTAGTATTGAAAGGCAAAGACCACGGATACAGTCTGTCGCATTGTACAGGTGTTACCTTTCCGTCAGGACCAGTTACACTTGTAACAGTGCCAGCAGGTGCGGGGGCAAACAAAACAGGATAACCTGTCCTTCTGTAATCGGTATAACTATCAACAGGGTTTTCAATCCTGTTGATCCATTTCTCAGTCATGATATACTCTAGTTGTTTGGCAGCATTTCCGGCATCATACGCTGCTAGAACAGCAGTCTTGTATGTGGTAGTAGCTGCAAGTGGTGCGATAGCAGGAACTGTTTGTGGGCTGCCTGCAGAGCTTGGCTTAATAAAATTGGTAATAATATAATCCATCTGGTTAAACGATTCATCCAATGCGCTGCTAAATTTTGCTTTTGCAGCACTGGGAAGTACACCGTTAACTATTCCTTCATGAATCAGTTCTGCTTCAAGATACAGGCGGTCTGCATAAGTGATAAATTGATGTGGCAGTGCACCGGTTCCTGCTTTTATAGCAGTTATCGTGTTAATGGCTATGGCTGCTCCGTCGTCATAGCGGCCACCTGCAGGATATAGACCTAGCAGTGAATAGGTGTTGCTATTAGAACCATCGCGGCAATTTCCGTTTGAACCAAACAGGATGGTAATAAATCCACCGTCACGGTATTCGGTACAGTTTTCAGGAGTACCGGTTGCAGATTTTTGGTTATAGATATAATAAGGGATCCTGGGGTCAGGGTTTCCATTTAAAATATTGGCATTCCTTCCTTTCATGATCTCATACAACCATGGGCTAAAAAGTTGTCCCCCACGCTGTGTAGCATTATAATCACCATAAGCAGGGTGCCTGTCATCAGTAGTACCAAAAGGCCCGTATGGCATCATAAAACTTTCAGCCTGTGAATTGATAAGATTTGCAGGCGTTGCCAACAATGCTGTCACCTGTGCTTTAACATCCTGAACTAGTCTTACCTGGGTATACAGTTTAAGCTTAATGGTATTCGCTGCTTTTATCCAGTTAGCAGTATTGCCTTTATAAATATAATCGTCAGCTCCAGGCTTTGAAGCGTTAGGCGCTGTGTTATTTATATCTGCAATACCTTGATCAATTAATGCGAATAGTTGTGGATAGATATCCTTGCCCTTATCAAAATGGGGTTGTTTTATTCCGGGTTCAAATTGATCGAACTCAGAAAAAGGACAATCGCCATAAACATCTACCAGAATACTAAATGCGTATGCCTTCAATATTTTAGCAATACCGGCATATGTATAACGGGTTTCGGCAGTTCCTTGGCTGATGATTACATTAAGGTTAGCAATGGCTGAGTATAAACCATCCCATCCAGCTGAGCCTGCCCCATACCTGTCGGCGCCTACACGGCCTGTGGTTTGGTGTGTATAAATAGACATGGTACCACCGAGGCCTGAACCTAACGCCATATTAGCAGCAATATTCCGCTCACAATTACTTAACAGGAGTGATACAGGAACAGAAGTTGGGTCGTTTAGATTCTTATTTACGTCGAGAAATCTTTTGCAACCTGGTACAACGGTCACAAGCATTACCAAGGTTGTGAAAATATATATAAGATGATTTTTCCTTCTCATAAGTAAAAATTTACGTGTGATTGTTAGAAAGTTATGTTTAAGTTAACACCGACTCTTCGTGTACTTGGTGCACCTCCGGTTTCAACACCTTGTGTATTCCCTGAAACAACAGAGTTGATATCTGGGTCAAAATGTGTGTATCTGGGAACGTTTGGAGCCAGGTACCAAAGATTGCGGCCGCTTACGGAAAAGGTAACAGCAGTTAACTTGAGTTTGTTTACGAGGCTTGAAGGAAAGCTATAAGCTAAAACCATTTCTCTTAATCTGTATACGGTACCATCATATACTGCATATTCAAATGATCCATTGATGGCAAAACTTGCTCCGGTACCTTGTGTGAAATAGAGGTCATTGGTTGTAACTCTTGTCTGGTTTGGCACAGTTTTACCACCAACCAGTAATGGTGTATAATGATTTTTACCATCAGCACCTGGAACTGGAGAATTATTGGCGTAAACCCCTTCAATAATACGGCTTGTTTCCCTGTCTTTGGTATCAAGCGTTACACCTCTTCCTATCATATTTGTAATAGTTTCAGAATAGAAATCACCACCTTGTGTCCAATCCCAAAGAACACTCAACTGAAATCCTTTGTAGGACAAAACATTGGTAATACCTAATTTAAAGTCAGCATTTGGATCTCCTACCATATCTTCATTCGGGTCATTCATTGGCATACCTGAAGTTTGATTGATCAGGAGTTGTCCATCTTCGGTACGGGCATTATGACCACCTCTTAAGTAGCCATAAGGGAAACCTGCCTCAATATAGTTGAACCCACCAACGATATCCCTTGTAAGGCCTTCTACAAGTTTCTCAACTGTATTTTCATTTTTAGTAAAGATTGCTCTTACATCCCACTGAAAATTCTTACCGGCAACAGGTCTTACATCCAGTGCAGCTTCCCATCCTTTATTACGGATCTGACCGAGGTTCGTAAAGAAAGAAGTATAACCAGTAGTTACAGGCAAACCAATGGCATAAATCAGATCAGTAGATTTCTTATTGTAATAGGTAACTTCAAGACCAATTCTTCTTTTAAAGAAACGCATCTCAGTACCGATTTCTATTTCTCTGGTAAACTCAGGTGTAAGCTCCGGATCAAAGGTGGAAGTACCCCTTGATGCTAAAGACTGGCCCTGGAAGCCGGCAGCGTTAAGACCAAAAATAGCTTCGCCATTGTGAGGTCCGGCATCATTACCCACTCTTGCATAACCTGCACGGATCTTGCCATAGTCTAGCCATTTGGATCTAAGTTTGAATGCATCTGTCCAAATCAACGAACCGGAAACACCAGGATAAAAATATTGGGCGTTCTTATAAGGAAGTGTAGAAGTAAGATCTTCTCTTCCCGTTACGTTTAAAAAAGCAAAATTTTTGTACCCTATAGAAGCATCACCAAAGATCCCCACCAATCTTCTTTTTGATACACGATCGCTGCTGAAACGTTGGGTAGAAGTATTAGTAAGAGTATAGAGACCGGGAATAACAAAGTTAACACCTACAACCTGCTGATTCCTTGAAGTTCTTTGGTTAACATCGTTACCCAATTTAAAATCTAAAGTGAAGTTAGCTCCAATCTTAGGTGTAAGTACGGCCACTAATGTAGACTGAATTTCCTGGGTTCTATTAACAACCTCGGTAAGATTACCCAAAGCATTATCGGTGCCTCCGTAAGAAGATTTGTCAATAATCTGGTCTCTAAAAAGCGCATAGCTGTTTACACCGGCATTATAGTCAATCCTGAATATGCTATTAAATTTGTAAGAAGCCCTAAAGGTTGCTACCAACCGATCATCAATAGATGTAATCACATTGTGGTATGCACCCCATACAGGGTTGGTATACTGACCATCATTAAAGCCAATTTGTGCGCCAGCTCTGTTTTGTGAAGGCCATCTTGTAATATCCCAGTTCCTTGCCATTGTAAATGTGCGACCCCACTGTGATATGAAGGATTGTGCCTGGCCAATAAATCCACCTTTCTGTTTTGATCTGGAATAAGCAAGACTTGATCCTACTGTGAGTTTACCAATGTTTGTCTGTCCACCAACACTGATATTGCTTTTAGCATAGCCTGAGTTGACAATATATCCTTTTTGGTCAATACGTGAGAGTGTAATATTAAAAAGTGTATTTCCTTCGCCACCGCTAAGACCTACTGAATTTTCAAAAAGGGTTCCTTGAGTAAACAAAGAAGATACATTATCGGGTATTGCTTTATAGGCTAAGCGTCCATTAGGGAAAAGTTCAGGATAAGATGCAAACATAGTGGCCCATGTTGTAGCAGGAATAGAGTCAATTCCTGATGCAGAAGTACCGACAATATAAGTAGGAGTATTTGCAGCACCACCACCATAAATAACACCCTTACCAAATTTTCCTCCCCATGAACCGTTGGATGATGCTACCGCGAAATTGGCACCTGCACCGTACAAGTTTTGAAACTCAGGTAGTCCCGATATTTTCTCCAGGCTATAACCTGTTTTGTAAGTGACATTAAGTGATTTTTGACCTTTCCTTGGGTTTCCTGATTTAGTAGTGATCAATAGCACACCATTGGCCGCTCTTGAGCCATACAGAGCTGCAGCCGCAGCGCCTTTTAAGATATTGATAGACTCAATATCATTAGGGTCAAGATCTCCAAAACCAGAACCATAAGTTCCTCCCCCGCTAAATGGGTTAGAGGTGTTAACAAGATTATTGCTGTAAGGAATACCATCTACAACGATCAAAGGCTCACCTCCATTAAAAGAAGATACACCCCTGATTTGAATACGGGCAGCTGCACCTGGTGCACCCTGGCCACCCCTGATATCTACTCCAGGTACTTTACCTGCAAGCGATGATATAACATTAGGTTCGGATTTTTGCAAAAGGCTATTAGGGTCAACTTTTGAAACTCCATATCCCAAAGCTTTGTCCTGTCGCTTGATACCTAAAGCGGTTACTACTACTTCGCTCCCCGTAGCAATAGTATTTTTAACTGTAATTGCAACAGCATCGGAAGAGCCAACAGTTAATTCGGCAGGATCGATTCCTGCACCGGTTACCAGCAATACATCACCGGCCTTGGCATGAATTTGAAATCGACCCTGGTTATCCGCTGCAGTACCGACTTTCGTTCCTTTTATTCTTACTGTTGCTCCGGGAACTACGAGACCGGCTTCATCTTTTACAACTCCGGTGATAGTTCTGTCCTGGCTAAATGCTACTATTTGAAATAGCATTATAATTACCAGTAGAAAGGTAATTTTTCTCATGTGCAGTTTAGTTTTGTTAGTGAAATTGAAGTAGTCAAATATAGGAATTCTATATTTTCCAACAACTTTTATAGGGCAAAAAAGCCGTGCATCATGCTGCACGGCCATTTAAAAACAATAGCAAATTATTTTAATTTTTTACTTATATAAAGAGAAGCAAGCTAAATAGCATGGAATCGCTCAAAATCAAAATTTAGTATCTGGAAAAGAATTGTAATAATCGATCAATTTTTTTATTGATTCGAGGGATCTGAAATTCATTTTTTGATCTTCTATATAAGTTTCCAGTTCTTTTCTTTTATCTGCAAGCAGGTTCAATAAATATTCTTTGTCTTTTTTTATTTTTTTCATTTCATATTTTACATAGAGATAATAATCCTCATAAGTATCAAATTGACTACTTACTTCACCTGACAGTTCATTTTTAGCTTTGTTTATTTTTTTAATGGAAGATTTAAGCATCGTAATTTTTCCATCTGAAATGACCTGGTAATAGGTGTTTCTTTTTAAATTATCCACTTCCGGATATCCTGATTGGAATTTATAAGAATGAATATCCGATCCAACAGTGTCATAAAAAATTATTTCAGCAATATTTCCTGGCAGAACTGTTTTTACAGTATCTCCTTTCAGTTTTACCTGGATCATTTGTTTATATATATCTAAACGTGCAATTACATTATTAAATGAATCGCCGGAAACAAGTTTAATACTTGAAGATTTAAAACTCTCAATAAAAAAAGGATGACCGTCTGTTCCATTGTAATAAGAATGGAATGAACCTCCGTTTTTATCAAGAATAATAAGCTGATCATCCCAGCTTACTTTACCAGAACTAAGCCTGCCTTCTCCCATGTTTACTTTTAACTGCGATTTACCTGACAAATTCAGGCAGATAAAAAACAGTAATAAGAAGAATGATCTTATCATATTTAAAAATAAAGAGACCCCCGTTTTTCAAAGGGGTCTCTTGTAAATCTAAATTATTGTTTAGGATTCTTTGTTGGTGCACTTCCTGTTGCTGCAGGATTATATGCCAACTCGTTATCGGGTACATCCCAGTAATCAAGATAACCATACTCAATTGTTGCATTTGTATTTACAATACCACTGGTTGGAATTACAATACATCCTGTTCTGCCACCACCCCCTGAAACCGGTTCACTTATTTTCAACCTGCGTGCATCATAAAATGATAACCCTCTAAAGGCAAGAGCTATTCTTCTTTCTTTGCGTAGCTCTTCTTTAGCCTGAACCAGGGTTAATCCTGTTCCTGAAACAGCAGCAAGACCGGCGCCCATATATGTGCGAACTGCATCAATTTGCGCAAGACCTAGATCTATTTGCGAAGAATTTATTAATGCCTCAGCCTTCATCAATGCGTTCTCTTCATAGGTGCCTGTTAAGGGAAGTTCAAAAGCACCTGGAGCTGTATTTGCATAAACGTAAGTTCCGGCTACTCCGTTACCACCATTATATAATGTAAACCTTGTATTGAAGGCATTACCTCTATCACTGTTGCCTATCCACGTTGAACCAGTTTTTACATTATTTGTATAGCGTTTATCTCCAGCTTTAAAGTCCTGAACCCAACGTTCACTTAATTTAAAACCGCCACCACCCGGAGCACTGCTTTGTACTCTTGATGAAACTGTACCATCGGATGGTAGAAAATCTTCAGTCGCATTTGTTCTTCCTGTGAATATATAATCCCCTGCCAGTAAACCAGCATTGGTTAATGTTAGTAAAGTACTCCAGTCACCAGCCGCCATACTTGCAACTGTCTTATTCACCAATAGATTTCTTGCTTTCAATGTGTTCATATTCCTGATCCACATTGCTGTTGTTGGAGGCAATCCCTTACCTACCTGGCAGAATGAAGGAATCAGCTTACCAATAATGACACTATAATCTGCAGTACTTGTTGCTGCACCAAGGTCAGCAATTGCCAGATCATACTGTGCATTAGATTCTGTTATCATTGCTTCTTTCGTAACATAATTACCATTTGTACCTCCGTTAACATCATTATTAATAATACCTGCATAGAAGATAGAGCCAATTCTTCCATAAGCGTATCCCTTCCAGAAATGACACCAGGCTTTCATTGCTGCGAGTTTTGTGGCAGCGGCTCCGGAAAAACTTACATCCGGCAAAATAGCAAGGACCTTATTGCAGGCTGCGATCGTATTATAAGAATAAGCCCACTCATAGAAGATAAAGTTTGAACCCTGCTGATCATTTTGATTTACCGTGCGGTGAAATGCGTACCATTTATTTGGGTTATTCGGATTTAGAATGATCGAACCATTGTCCAGTGTTATTTTATCCGGGCATCCAATTTGATTTTCGAATGAGTTGGCAGCTTCTGCGCCTATCACATCTCCCAGCATTTCATGAAAACCCATAGCCCCGGACCAATACAATCCGAAAACACCATCACCATATTTCAGATCCTTGAACCCGTTTACATAAACCCCGCCCTGTGCCAATGAAACAATACCCTGCTCATTGGTAGAAGCATCAGGTGTAGGCTCATTGGGATTTTTTACATCAAGTTGTTTTTTGCAGGAAGCAAAACCAACTGATGATGCGATGAATATTAATAATATTTTTTTCATAATAATTTCATTTAATAATTAAAATCCAAGATTAAGACCGACCTGGTACGATTTGATATTCGGAACTGAGTTATGATCAACTCCCCTGTCCCATGCTGAATTATATGTACCGGAACTGATCTCAGGATCCATACCGGTATACTTGGTAATAGTAGCAATATTTCTGCCTGTGAATACCAACTGAACTTTACGAATTCCTCCTACTTTGATAAACTTAGCAAGGTCTACTGCTAAGGAAAGGTTTCTTAACCGGCCAAATCCTGCATTCTCATAGAAATAATTCTTTGTACCATTTCTTGACACCTGTGCATATACACCACGATAGAATGCGGTCCATGCTCCTGTTTCATTATTTATTGTAATAATGTCGTCATAATCGCCATGAATACCGTCACGATACATCCATTCTTTTGTTTGATTATACAAATGGCTTCTGTAAACCCAATCCCATTGCATTCCTATGGCTATCCAGCTGCTGATATTCACTTCATTGATAAATGACATGTTGAACTTAGGGTTAGGATCGCCAAAGCTGTATTGATTTGGTGTAACATAAGGCTGTTTGTAATTAGGCTTTGCGGCGTTTGAATAAACAACCCATCCATTACTTGCAACTGCAAAATCGGGTTGTTGCGCTTTTGGAATAAAAAAGTCTCCTGTTGCAGGATTGATCTGATCAACTGAATGTAACATCAGATAACCAAATAGCTGACCAATCTTTTTACCTGCTTCCAATACATAACCAGAACTTCCGGCATTAGATATTAATACTACTGGTTTATCCTTTACAAAAGTAATCTCAGATGATTGCCTGCTGAAGTTGACGGTGAAATTCCATTTTACATTTTTTGAAGTATAAGCACTTGTGTTCAAAGATATCTGCATGCCATGTGCACTTAATCCAAATGCATTATCAATTATGCCACCAGTACCTGTAGATGGTGCGGCGTCTGTAGGCCAAATTGCATTATCAGTTTGCTTATCCCAATAAGTTCCCGATAAATTGAAATTAGTAAACCAACCACCCTTAAATCCTTTGATAACAAGGTCGGCCCCAATTTCTGTTTCTCTAGAAACCTCAACACTTAGATCAGGATTAGGATTGGTTGTTTTAAATACAAATGCCACGTTATCACCCATACTATTTGTATTAAGTGTTATATACCTATCGAATGGACCAGGCTGAATACCTGCTTTACCATAAGAAGCTCTTAGTTTAAATTCAGAGAATACGTTTCCAAGACTACCCCCATTCCAGAAATCAAATGAAGACACTCTTAAATAAGCACCGAAGTGAGGGAAGGTAAAAGGCTTGGAGCCTCTTCCAAATGCTGAAGAAAAGTCTGTTCTGAATCCGCCTGATATACCACCTAATTCTCCATAGTCAAACTTCTGATCAACAACGTACCCATAAGTAACAAAAGGCGTCTTTGTATCAGTAACAATTTTTTGTGTAACCATATTTGCCATTGTAAATGGAGTAAATGAAGGAGCATCTGCACCATAGGCAAGGAAAGCAGTGGATACATTCTTGCGGTAATCAAAAGCTCCATAGGTAGTTGATTTGATCGGGAGCTTGATCCCAAAATCTTTTTCTGCATCTAATCTTACTGTAAGCGAAGGCAGAAAGTTCTGAAATGTTGTTTTATACACCTGCCTGTTAATTTCCCCGGTTTCAGTTCTTGAAGTAGGGTTACCACCCCTATAACGCGGTGAATAAAACTCCAACCAATAGATCCAGTAATCTGCATTCAGATTATCATCCTGTGCATCTATCCGATAAACAATATCATTGTTCTGATAGTTAATTCCATATTTTACATCTGCTTCAAAGAATTTCAAGAATTTATAATTAGCGCTGACATTCTGTATCAAATCAATTTTCTGATCATCAGGATGACCATATTGATTTTGATAATTAGGATTATAACCATTTACACCAACTGCATCACCAAAATAGGCGCCGTAATTACCATCCGGGCTTTTATAATCATAATTTGCAAAGGGTCTTGAGTTGTTCAGTGCATAAATAATTGTGCGTCCCGTTTCATCCAGTAATGTATTCTTGGTATATATCAATTGTGTAAGAGCCCTGATCTTAAGATTTTTTATTGGCTCTATCCCAATATTCGCTATAAAATTTGACCGGCTATATTTTCCATTGCCTTTAAAAATACTTTCCTGGCGGGTATCAGATCCTGTAATATTAAAATCAAGCCTGTCTCTTGAACCATTTATTGAAATCGAGTTATTGTAAGTATATGCATTCTTGAAAAACATTTTATTATGATCATAATATTGCAGGTTCTTATTATACTCTTTTACGTTGCTATTTGTGGGATCCAGGCTGTTCCAAACCACGTTATCTGCATAATGGCTATAATCCGGGTCAAAGGTCAGGGGAACACCAGCACTATTTACTACATTATTGTTAGCATCAGTAACAAGACTATGATGAAACGCTTTATGAACATCTCCAACATTAAGCAATGAATTTTGAGAAATGCTGGAAGAAATATCAATATTCAATTTTCCATTTCTTCCTCTTTTACTGAATAATTGAATAACACCATTGGCGCCCTGAGCCCCGTACATTGTAGCGGCTGCAGCTCCTTGTACCACCTCGATCCTTTCAATCGAATTCAGATCTAATGAATTAAAATCAGTAGCCTTTACTTCAATACCATCCAATAATATCATTGGAAAAGTTCCACTACTTAAAGTGTTGATACCCCTTAAAAGGATATTTGTCGGTTGCCCTGGGTTGCCATTTACGGAACTTACCAGTGCACCAGCAATTTTTCCTACCAGGGCCTGATCGATAGAAGCAGTAGGAGCAGCCGGCAATTTGTCTGCCGAAATGGTCTCAACGGCGATAGCAAGTTTTCGTTTCGAGGTAGCAGCACCGGTACCGGTAACAACTACTTCGCTCAGACCTCTTACATCAATAACCATTGAAGCAGTCATTTGATCTTTTGCGGCAAGTTCAATTGCTTCAAAGCCGACGGCACTAAAAGTTAAGGTAGCGCCTTCCTTTACTTTGATCTTAAAAATACCACTGGTATTGGCTGTTGTACCATTTTTGGTACCTTTTTCCCGAACAGAGACGTTTGCAATTGGTAAACCATTGGCATCAACAACTCTTCCGGAAATCTCTGTAGTCTGTGCCCATCCTGTATTAATCATACAGAACATTAGCACCAGACTGAGTCCGATTAATTTTCTCATGATTTGTAGTTTTGTGAAGTGATATAGTTTCAAATATAGGATTTCTCTATACTCTGTTAACTAAAGTATGACAAAAAAAACCGTGCATCATGCTGCACGGCCCTTAAGAAATAAAATTTGCCTTTAGTCAATTAATTCCTGTCCCTACTACCGAGAAATATCATGATATATTGAAAAAGTGTAACCACAGCCGCCAATGCAGCCACAACGTATGTCATTGCAGCCCACTTCAGTGCATCTTTCGCCATTGGATATTCCACTCTGTTTGTTACGTTGGTTCTTTCTAACCAGGCAAGTGCCCTTTTGCTTGCGTCAAACTCAACAGGCAAAGTGATCAACGTAAATAATACTGTAACTGCCATCATTGCAATACCAATAAGTAATAGTTGAGGGTTGCCCGACAAAGCCATTAGTACACCAACCAATAATATAATATTCACAAAAGTGGAGGTTACCTGCACCACCGGAACCAAACGGCTGCGCATCATTAACCAGCTATATGCTGTGGCATGCTGAACGGCATGACCACATTCGTGTGCGGCTACTGCTGCGGCTGAGATACTGGTACCATTATAAACTTCCGGACTAAGATTTACTGTTTTATTAAACGGGTTATAGTGATCGGAAAGAAACCCCTGTGAAGCTGTGACTTGTACATCATAAATACCATTTTCCCGCAACATTTTTTCTGCAACCTGCTTTCCGCTTAGACCGTTTGCAAGTGGTATTTTGCTATACTTTGTAAACTTGCTTCTGAGTATCATTGAAACAATAAAACTGATACCCATAAACAATAGAGAAACATAGAAAATTCCTGGTGTCATTTTTTAGATTTTAGCCTGAATATATCAAAGCTGAGTCCATTTTTTTTAGATGCAAAAACGGCAACCTGATCATAAATTCTACAGCCTTTTTGGCATTAGACATTTAAAAAACTCACCTCTGATTTGTAAAAAGATAAAACATCGATTTAAATAAATTGTGTACTCAAAACACTGTGGGCCATATGTTTATGACGAATTCAGAATAGTCCTGTTTAAAGAATATGTAACAGGATGAGTTAGCCGAAAAGTTATACACAGCTAAAAAAATTTATTTTGAAATGTGAGTCAGAATTGTAACTTAGTA
>Ga0070698_100005825_pt1 | contig 13482 bp, 9 predicted proteins | sample KBSK1502metaG_FD_65477 | JGI IMG/M metagenome (GOLD analysis project Ga0070698, IMG submission 65477) | Corn, switchgrass and miscanthus rhizosphere microbial communities from Kellogg Biological Station, Michigan, USA - KBS K1-50-2 metaG | ecosystem: Host-associated > Plants > Roots >... | reverse complement strand
CTGCCGAGAAGTTGATCGCGAACTTGTTGCGCCAGCCCTGTTCGCGGCGCGTGTAGTGGTACTTCGCCATGCCGAAGCCGGCCATCGTGAACGCGGTGAACACGCCGATCGCGTACAGCGGCACCAGGTTATTGACGTTCGCGTCCTTGATGATCAGCAGCGCCACCGAGGTGATCGTCAGCAGGATGATCGCGTTGGAGAACACCAGCCGGTGGCCGCGCTTGAGCAGCCAGCGGGGCAGGAACGAGTCGCCAGCCACGTAGCTGGTCAGGAACGGGAAGCCGTTGAAGCTGGTGTTGCCGCCGGTGTAGAGGATCAGCATCGTCGCGACCTGCACCAGGTAGAACAGCGCCTGGCCGATGAAGGACGAGCCGAAGACCTTCTGCGCCTCCAGGGCCAGCACCGTCGGGTAGCCCGCCGTGTACGGCGTTGCGTGCGTGACGTGCGCGAGCCAGCCGATGCCGGCTACCAGCGTCCCGAGGATGATGCCCTCGGCGACCAGCACCTGGCGGGCATTGATCCCCTCTGGCGGGCGGAACGCGCCGACCGCGTCGCTCACCGCCTCGATGCCGGTGAGCGACGCGCCGCCGTTGGCGAACGCGCGCAGCAGCGTGAAGATCATGACCACGCTGATGATCCCCGAGGTGCTCGAGCCGAGCATGTAGGTGCCGTGCATGGTGGCCGGGTCATACGGGTGGAGCTGGCCGAGTGCCTCGCGGATCAGGCCGACCACGATCATCAGGATGACCGAACCCGCGAACAGGTAGGTGGGGATGGCGAAGGACCGGCCCGCCTCCTTGATGCCGCGCAGGTTGCCGTAGCACATCAGGAGCACGACGCCGACGCAGATCTCCAGCTTGTACGGGCCGACAGCAGGGAAGGCGGACGCGACGGCGGCGGTGCCGGCCGCGATCTGGACGGCGACGGTCACCACGTAGTCGATGAGCAGCGCCACTGCGCAGACCTGGGCCACCCGCGGACCGAAGTTCTCCCGCGCGACTACATAGGAGCCGCCTGGCCTGATGTACACCATGACGACCTCGCGGTAGGACAGCACCACGAGCGTCATCACGAACAGGATGACCAGCGTCAGCGGCAGGATCAGGGTGAACGCCGCCAGGCCCACAAACGGCACCAGCGCGATCAGGATCTCTTCCGTGCCGTAGGCCGACGACGAGATCCCGTCCGGCGACAGAACGCCAAGCGCGAGCGGCTTGGACAGCCGCTGCTCGCCGAGCTGCTCGTTCACGAGCGGCGGGCCAAGCAGCCGCGTCTTCGCCGTATACCAGAGCCCCTCGGGCTGGCTCCCGCCTCTCTCGAGCAAGCCGGCAGGCTTGGGCATGGTCACTATCCGGGCCTTTCCTCAACAAAACGTGCCGGTGACTTCATATCACCGCTAACCGAGCACAAGGAACGGCGGGAGTGAGATACCCGCCCAGGCCAGGTTCATCCGCGCGGTGATTTGCCTTGCGATGGGCGATACGAGATGCTGCCATCGCGGGCCTGCGGGCCGCTCCGGGGACCCTTGGAGGCTGCCGAATGACTTCCCTGTCCGGGCCCGACGCGCGGCGCTACGGGACGGTCTTTGACGAGGTGGCGGACGAGTATGACCGCACCAGGCCGAGGTACCCCGACACGCTCGTCGACCGGGCCTGCGAGGTCGCGGGCCTCGGGTACGGCGACCCGGTGCTCGAGATCGGATGCGGGACCGGCCAGCTGACGCGCAGCCTCGTCGCCCGGGGCCTGCGAGTCACGGCGGTCGAGCCCGGCGGAAACCTCATCAGGCTGGCCGAGCAGAACCTGGCGGACACGGACACGAGCACGGGCACGGGCACGGTGGAGCTCGTTAACGCGCGGTTCGAGGACGCGGCGCTCCCCATCGGATACTTCCGGGCCGTCTTCTCGGCCTCCGCGCTGCACTGGGTCGACCCCACGGTGGGCTGGCGGAAAATCGCCGGCGTGCTCGCGGACGGCGGGACACTCGCGCTGCTGTCGTACTTCGGCGTCGACGAGCCGCGCAGCAGGGACGACCAGGACGCGATGCTCGCCGCCATCGCGAGGGTCGCCCCAGACATCGCCGCCGGCTGGCCGGTTTACCGGGACATCGATGGCACGCTCGCGGGAGTAGAGCGGCGCCGCGGCAACGTCTCCGAGGTCTGGGCCTGGCTTGGCAGCTACGACATGGCGCAGGACGATGCCGCGAGCCTGTTCGGCAACGTGCAGGTGGCGCTAGTGCCGAAGCTCGTCGAGCAGACGGCCAGCGAACTCAACGCCACCTTCCGCACGATGTCCTACTACGCACGCCTCTCCGCGCCACAGCGCGAGGCGCTTGCGCAGGAGTGCGAGGCGATGTGCGCCCGCTTCGGCCGCCCGGTCCGCGCGAGCGTGGTCACGGCTCTCGTCACGGCCCGCCGCACCTGAAGGGGCCCGGCACTGCAGGGTTAGGCCGAGGCGTGCATGGACCCGACCTTGCTCACCGAGCAGCACGCAGTGTTTGCGAAGGCGGTCAGGAAGGGAATCACGCTCTTCGCCTCGTCGGGTGACAGCGGCGCCTCGCAGCCGAGCTGCGACCCGAACATCACCGGCGCGCTGTTCGCCGCGAGCACTCCGGCCTCGGACCCGAGCGTGACCGGCGTCGGCGGCACCACGCTCACGGCCGACACCAGCACGGGTGCCTACCAGAGCGAGACCGCGTGGACTGAGCCCTTCGGCTGCAACCCGCCGGCGGTGGCGCCGACCGACGTGAACTGCAGCGGCGGCGGGTTCAGCACCGTCTACGCGCGGCCGGACTACCAGTCCGCGCTGCAGAAGAACCGTGCCCGAGGCGTCCCGGACGTCGCCTACAACGCAGGCCTAGCTGGCGGTGTTCTGATCTACAGCGCGACGATCAACGTGGCCGAAGGGCTCCCGGCGAACGCGAAGGCGTTCTTCATTGTCGGCGGGACGAGCGCAGGCTCGCCGCAGTGGGCGGGTCTGGTCGCGGACGCCGACCAGTTCGGTCGGCACCGGATGGGCAACATCGACCCCGCGCTGTACTCGATCGCGCAGGCAAAGAAGCAGTACGCCGCGACCATGCACGACATCACCACTGGCAACAACGACGTCGCCGAGATCGACGGCGGCTTCAACGCCGGCCCAGGTGGGATCCGGTGACCGGACTCGGCACCCCGAACGCGGCAGAGCTCCTGCCGCTGCTCGTGGCCCGCACGAGCTAGCACGCCGGGTTGTCCGCGCTCGCCGTGGCAGCATTACGGAGGGCGCGGACACCCTCATCTGAGTCGCCCGTTGACGTCAAACCGGTTCGCGAACGAGACCAGAACTGAGACCGCCAATGATCACCTGATCCTGATCGCCGCGCGGCTGTGCTACCGGCAACGGTTCAGGTATGGACGCTCACCGATCACGCGGGCCAGGATGTCGACTCCCTCGGCTATGGCCTGCTCGTTAGCGGTGGCGTAGCCGAAGATTAGGCCGCCGGGACCGGGGTGGCTGATCCTGTAGGGCGTCACGCCCTCGATGCCGACTCCGGCGCGTGCGGCCGCGTCGATCACTGTGGCCTCGTCCAGATGCGGCGGCAGCCAGGTGACCAAGTGCAGCCCGGCGGAGACGCCGGCCGGCTCGAGCTGGGGCAGGCGCTGGGCCAGCGCCGCCAGCAGGGTATCGCGGCGCCGCCGGTAGACCGGGCGCATCCGGCGCAGGTGCCGGTCGAACTCGCCGCGGGTGATGAGGTCGGCGAGGGCGAGCTGCTCGAGCGCGGGGGAGCCGCGGTCGGCGGTGATCTTGGCCGCCGCCATCGGCTCGGCCAGGTGTTCCGGCATGACGAACCAGCCGAGGCGCAGTCCCGGTGCGAGGGTCTTGCTCGCCGACCCAGCGTAGACGACGCGGTCCGGAGCCAGCCCCTGTAGCGCGCCGACTGGCATCCGGTCGTAGCGGTACTCCGCGTCGTAGTCGTCCTCGATGACGACTGCACCGTGCTCGGCGGCCCAGCGCAGCACGGCCGCCCGGTTTCCGGCGGACAGCACCGAACCGGTGGGCCACTGGTGCGAGGGCGTCAGGATCACGGCGTCCGCACCGGTTTCCCGCAGGATGTCGACCCGGATACCGTCCCGGTCGACGGGCACTCCTATGACCTCGAGCCCGGCTGCCCGCGCGGCGGGCAGGGCGTCGTCGCCTGAGGAGGGATCCTCCAGCGCGAGCCGACTGGCGCCTGCGGCGGCCAGCACGCCCACCAGCAGCGCGATGCCCTGCGCGTAGCCGGTGCTGATCACGATCTGATCGGGGTGGGCCAGGGTGCCGCGCACCCGGTTCAGGTAGTCGGCGATCGCCGTCCGCAGCTGGGGCACGCCGCTGCCAGCCAGGTAGCCGAACAGGTCGTTCGGCGCGGACGCGAGCGCGCCGCGGATCGCGCGCTGCCAGGCGGCCCGGGGGAAGCTGGACACGTCGGCGCGGCCGTAGCTCAGGTCGATCCGCGGCGGGGCCTTGCGGGCCAGCCCGAGCCCGGCGATGGCCCGGGACGGGGCGGCCGCCACCTGGGTGGATCCACCTGGGCGGCTGGCCAGGTAGCCCTCGGAAGTCAGCTGCTGGTAAGCCTCGACCACCACGCCGCGGGAGACGCCGAGGTCGGCGGCCAGCACACGTGAGGACGGCAGCGACGAGCCGCGCGGCAGCCGCCCGGCGCGGATCGAGCCGCGGATTGAGGTCTCGATCTGCCGGTGCAGCGGGATCCGGGCGTCGTGGTCGAGCACGACGAGGACACCGGAACTGGTCCTGACTTTGCCCACCGAACTGGATCTTACCGACAGGACCGGTTCCTGTCAGGGTCGTCCTGTAGCCGCCAACTAGTGAAGGAGCAGCAGTGCGCCGCATCATTAACTCCACTTACATCTCCCTCGACGGGATCATCCAGGACCCGCAGGACTGGCCGGGCAACGGCATCGAGCCGGACGGAACCGGCCTTAAAGTGCAGACCGACCTGCTCTTCGCCTGCGACGCCGTGCTGATGGGCGGGCGCACCTACCCGGGCTTCGCCGCGGCGTGGATGGCCCGGTCCGGTGACCCTTACAGCGACCGGATCAACAGCATGGCTAAGTACGTCGTGTCCAGCACCCTGCACGACCCGGAGTGGAACAACACCTCTGTAATCAGCGGCGACCCTGTCGCGGAGATCCGCCGGCTGAAGGAGCAGCCCGGCCAGGACATCGTGCAGTACGGGTTCGGCCAACTGTCGTACGCCCTGTTCGAGCACGGCCTGCTCGACGAACTGCGGCTGTGGGTCCACCCGCTGTTCGTGGGCCAGGCCAGCCCCGCCGACCTGCTGTTCCGGCCGTCCGCTACCACTCAGCTCGAGCTCACCGGCACGCTCCCGCTGAACACCGGCATTGTCATCTTGACATACCGCGTCCCCGCGGGCTCCGCCCGCGAGGATGGGCGGCAACCGAGCACGCCAGGCGTATGACCTGGTCATCGGGGCGGAGGATGCGAGATTCGAACTCGCGAGGCGTTGCCACCAACACGCTTTCCAAGCGTGCGCCCTAGGCCACTAGGCGAATCCTCCGCCCGGTAGCTTACCGGAGCGCGGGTACTTGAATCACCCGCTCGTGTCCGATGGCCCGGCAGGCGAGGGGGCGCTGATGACATAGGGCGAGAAAGTGACCGGAAAACTACCACAAAACGGACAGAAAGCGGGCAGTTCTCGCCCTATGTGCCGACCCGGCACCCGGCCGTGCCCGATATGGGGCATTTGTTCCTGATGGCAGCAGGTAGCTCCCAGGCGTTGCCCCAGGAGGGCCCCAGTGATCAACCATGCTGACGGTCATGGGCTAGTACCTGGGCTTGGCGCGAGCGGTGCCCGGGGTGACTAGACTTACCGAACGACCCCCCGTGCGGCGTTTACCTCGCCAACCCCCCCAGGGCCGGAAGGCAGCAAGGGTACGTGGGCTCTGACGGGTGCGCGGGGGGTCCTCCCCGTCCGGGGGACCAGTCCCCCGGACCCCCCTGTCCCAGGGGACCGGGCCCCCTGTCTCATTCGCGGGGTGGCGACGGGCTTGGCCTGCGAGGATAACGTCATGGCGGAAGACTCCGAGGAAACCGGCCGCACGCGGCAGAACCTGGCCCTGTACCGCAAGTACCGCCCCGCCACCTTCGCCGAAGTCCGCGGCCAGGATCACGTCACGCAGCCGCTCCGCCAGGCGCTGCGCAGCGGCCGGATCAACCACGCCTATCTGTTCAGCGGCCCGCGCGGCTGCGGCAAGACGTCCAGCGCCCGCATCCTGGCCCGCTCCCTCAACTGCGTGAACGGCCCGACCCCCGACCCGTGCGGGGTCTGCGACTCGTGCGTGGCGCTCGCCCCGTCCGGGCCCGGCTCGATCGACGTGATCGAGATCGACGCCGCCAGCCACGGCGGCGTCGACGACGCCCGCGACCTGCGCGAGCGGGCCTTCTACTCCCCGGTCGCGGGCCGGTTCAAGATCTACATCATCGACGAGGCGCACATGGTGACGCAGCAGGGCTTCAACGCCCTGCTCAAGCTCGTCGAAGAGCCGCCGCCGCACCTGAAGTTCATCTTCGCGACGACCGAGCCTGAGAAGGTCATCGCGACGATCAGGTCCAGGACGCACCACTACCCGTTCCGGCTGATGCCGCCGTCGGTGATGCGCGAGCTCACCGAGGAGATCCTCAACTCCGAGGGGGTCAAGTTCGATCCCGCGGTGCTGCCCCTCGTGGTGCGGGCAGGCGCCGGCTCCGCGCGTGACACGCTGTCCATCCTCGACCAGCTGCTCGCCGGCTCTGACGACAGCGGCATCAGGTACGACCGCGCGGTCGCGCTACTCGGGTACACCGACGCCACCCTGCTCGACGAGATCGTGGACGCGTTCGCGGCCGGTGACGGCGCGGCGGTGTTCCGCGCGGTGAACCGGGTGATCGAAGGCGGCCACGAGCCGCGTCGGTTCGCGACCGACATGCTGGACAGGTTCCGCGACCTGATCGTGCTCGCCTCGGTGCCTGACGCAATCACCACCGGCCTGCTCGACGTGCCGCCGGACCGCGCGGAGGCGCTGACCGCGCAGGCCAGCCGCTCCGGCCTGGCGGCGCTGACCCGTGCCGCCGAGATCATCAGCGCGGGCCTCGACCAGATGCGGGGCGCCACCTCACCGCGGCTGCTGCTCGAGCTGATGTGCGCGCAGGTGCTCCTCCCGGCGGCGGCGACCGACGAGCGTTCCGTCCTGGCCAGGCTCGAGCGACTCGAATCAGGTGCGGTAAATCAGTCTTATCCGGAACGTACGCGGCCGGCTCCGGAGCCTTCCGCTACTCCCGAGCCGGGCCGGCCTGTCAGCACGGCGCCTGCCCAGCCCGTCGCCGAGCCCGAGCCGGGCCGGCCTGCCGGCACCGCGTCCGGCCGGTCTGCCGCTGCGCCCCAACCCGGCCGGCCCGTCGAGGATCCGGCCGCCCAGCCGGCGCCGCCGGCGCCGGCTGCCCCGGGGCCCGATGGCCAGGCCCGGCCGTCCGCGGAGCCGTCGCGCTCCCAGGCGGCGCGCCCGGTGCCCGCCGGTCCCGCAGGCGCCTCCGGCGACCCGGCGCCGTCGCGCCCCGGCGCTGCTGCTGCCGCCGCTCCCGCCGGCCCGCGCGGCGCGGCCACGGCGGAGACGCTCCGGCAGGGGTGGGATGGCGTGCTCGAGGCGCTGAAGGCCAAGCGGCGGGTCGCCTGGATGCTGCTCAGCAACGCCAGCGTCGTGTCGCTCGATGAAGGGGTGCTCACCCTCAGGTTCCCCAGGCAGGGCGACGTCAAGGGCTTCCAGAGCAGCGGGTACGAGGATCTGCTCAAGCAGGTGCTGCAGGCGCGGTTCGGGGTGAACGTCGTGGTCCGGGCCGTCTCCGGGGGTGATCCGCCGCCCGGCGAGCGGCGCCGCCAGGGTCCAGGGCCGGTACCGCCGCCGCCCGCGCCGCCCGCGGGCCAGCCCGCGGGCGCCCGCCCGGGAGAGGCGCCCGCCGCGGCGGACCCGCCCGCGGACGCGCCGCCCGCGGCGCCCGGGCCGGCTGTGGCCGAGCCGCCGTCGGCGCCCGCCCCGCCGCCGGACGGGGCGGGACGCGGAGGCGGAGGCACGGGCCCGTTCGGGATATCTGATCTTCCCTCACCGCCGGATGAGGAGTTCGATCCTGACGACGAGGACATGACGGTGCCCGCGGCGGCCGATCTGACCGGCATGGCGCTGGTGCAGCGCGAACTGGGTGCCCAGATCATCGCCGAATACGAGGACTAGCGGCGGGTTCGTGGGCTTAGCAGAAGCGGTGCGGAAGTAGGCTTCCGGGTATGGAACCTGGCGGTTTTGACATGCAGCAGATTTTCGCTGCCGCGCAGCAGATGCAGGCGCAGCTGGCGAACGCTCAGCAGGCGCTCGCCGACAGCGAAGTGACCGGGACGGCGGGCGGCGGCGCCGTGCGCGCCGTTGTGAGCGGGGCCGGCGAGCTGCTCGATCTGACCATCGATCCTGGCGTGATCGACCCGTCGGACCCGGCGGAGACCGCGTCGACGGTCGCCGACCTCGTGCTCGCGGCCGTGCGTGACGCGGCCCGCGCCGCGGCTGATCTTCAGCAGCGGCAGCTCGACGCGATCAGCGGCGGGGTACCCGGACTCAACTTGTCCGGCCTCGGCATCGGCGGCGCCGGCGCGGAGGCGGTCGGCGAGGCTTACTACGACGAGGAAGACGACGAAGACGAGGAAGACGACGAAGACGACGAAGACGAAGCCGAAGACGACGAAAAACACGACAAAGAAAGCTGACGGCAGGGCATGTACGAAGGCGTCATACAAGGCCTGATCGACGAGCTCGGGCGGCTGCCCGGCGTTGGGCCGAAAGGCGCGCAGCGCATCGCCTTTTACCTGCTCGCCGCCGACCCGGAGGACGTCAGGCGGCTGGCGGCGGCGCTGGTCGAGGTGACAGAGCGGATCAGGTTCTGCAAGACCTGCGGCAACGTCGCCGAGGCCGAGGAGTGCCGGATCTGCCTTGACACCCGGCGCGACCCGTCGGTGATCTGCGTCGTCGAGGAGCCCAAGGACGTCGCGGCGGTGGAAAAGATCCGCGAATACCGCGGCAGGTATCACGTGCTGGGCGGCGCGATCAGCCCCATCGACGGGGTCGGTCCCGACAACCTGCGGATTCGCGAGCTGATGGCCAGGCTGGCGGACGGCTCCGTCACCGAGCTGATCCTGGCGACCGACCCGAACCTCGAGGGCGAGGCGACCGCGACCTATCTCGCGCGGCTCGTCAAGCCGCTGGGGCTGCGGGTCACCCGGCCCGCCAGCGGACTGCCGGTCGGCGGCGACCTGGAGTACGCCGACGAGGTCACGCTCGGCCGCGCCTTCGAGGGCCGGCGGCTGCTTGACGTGTGACTAATTAGATTGGGCGTAGGCTCCGGGTGCCAGCTACACTCTGGCCACGTGGCCCTTGTCGTGCAGAAGTACGGTGGTTCCTCAGTAGCTGACGCGGAGGGCATTAAGCGCGTAGCCCGGCGCATTGTCGCCACCCGCGCGGCCGGCGACCAGGTGGTCGTGGTGGTCTCCGCGATGGGGGACTCGACCGACGAGCTGATCGACCTCGCCAACCGGGTCAGCCCCGTGCCGCCGGCCCGCGAGCTCGACATGCTGCTCACCGCCGGGGAGCGGATCTCGATGGCGCTGCTCGCGATGGCGATCGCCAGCCTGGGCATGGAGGCGCAGTCGTTCACCGGGTCGCAGGCGGGCGTCATCACCGACGCGGTGCACGGCAGGGCGCGGATCATCGACGTTACGCCCGGGCGCATCTCCAGCGCCCTGACGGCGGGCGCGATCCCGATCGTGGCAGGCTTCCAGGGCGTTTCGCAGACCACCAAGGACATCACCACGCTAGGCCGCGGCGGCTCCGACACCACGGCCGTCGCGCTCGCCGCGGCGCTGCGCGCCGACGTGTGCGAGATCTACACCGACGTGGACGGCGTGTTCACCGAGGACCCGCGGCTGGTGCCCGGCGCGCGCCGGATCCCGCGGATCAGTTACGAGGAAATGCTTGAGCTGGCCGCGTGCGGCGCCAAGGTGCTGATGCCCCGGTGCATCGAGTACGCGCGGCGGTACGCACTGCCGATCCACGTCAGGTCGTCGTTCAGCGACAAAACGGGTACCTGGGTCATGGGGCACGCAACGGACGAGTCGGAGGAAGCCGGAATGGAGCAGGCCATTATCTCCGGGGTGGCGCACGACCGGAGCGAGGCGAAGATCACCGTGGTCGGCGTGCCGGACCGGGTGGGCGAAGCGGCGCGGATCTTCGGCATCGTCGCCGCGGCCGGCATTAACATCGACATGATCGTGCAGAACGTCTCCGCCATCGCCACCGGCCGCACCGACATCTCGTTCACCCTGCCGATCGCCGACGGGCAGCAGGCTCTCGAGCTGCTGCGCGCCGCCCAGGACATGGTCGGCTTCCAGGAAGTGCTCTACGACGACAGGATCGGCAAGGTCTCGCTGATCGGCGCCGGCATGCGATCGCACCCCGGGGTGAGCGCCAAGTTCTTCGCCGCGCTCGCCGAGGCGGGCGTGAACATCCAGATGATCTCCACCTCGGAGATCCGGATCTCTGTAGTGGTGAGCCAGAGCGACGTGGACGTCGCGGTGAACGCGACGCACAAGGCGTTCGACCTGGAAGCTGAAGAGGTCGAGGCCGTGGTTTACGGGGGGACCGGCCGATGAGCTCACGTCCCACGCTGGCCGTGGTCGGCGCGACCGGCGCGGTCGGCACCGTCATGCTCGACCTGCTGTCCACCAGGGAGAACGTGTGGGGAGAGATCAGGCTGATCGCGTCGGCGCGATCCGCGGGCCGGCGGCTGCCGGTGCGCGGCGGTGAGACCGAGGTCATCGAGCTGTCCTCCGGCGCCTTCGACGGCGTGGACGTGGCCATGTTCGACGTGCCTGACGAGGTGTCCGCCGCCTGGGTGCCGGTGGCCGCCGCGCGCGGCGCCGTGTGCGTGGACAATTCGGGGGCGTTCCGGATGGACCCGGAGGTGCCGCTCGTGGTGCCGGAGGTGAACCCGGCCGACGCCGCGCGGCGGCCTAAGGGGATCATCGCGAACCCGAACTGCACCACGCTGTCGCTGATCGTCGCCGTAGGCGCGCTGCACCGTGCTTTCGGCCTGGAAGAGCTGATTGTCGCCTCATACCAGGCTGCGTCCGGCGCGGGACAGGCCGGCATCGACACGCTCTACGGGCAGCTGGACAAGGTGGCCGGCACCAGGTCGCTCGGCCAGCGGGCCGGCGACCTGCGCGGCACCGTCGGCGACCTCGGCCCGTTCCCCGCGCCGCTGGCACTGAACGTGGTGCCGTGGGCCGGGTCGCTGCGCGACGAGGGGTGGACCTCCGAGGAGCTCAAGATCCGCAACGAGTCGCGGAAGATCCTCGGCCTGCCGTCGCTGCGCGTCAACGCGACCTGCGTCCGGGTGCCGGTCGTGACGACCCACTCGGTCGCGGTGCACGCCCGCTTCTCGCGCCCTGTCGGCCGGGCGGCCGCCTGGGACACGCTGCGGGCAGCGCCCGGCGTGGTGCTGTGTGACGAGCCGTCGCGCGGCGAGTTCCCGACGCCCGCCGACGTGGTAGGCACCGACCCCACATGGGTCGGGCGGGTCCGCGAGTCCCTCGACGACCCGAACGGGATCGAGTTCTTCGTCTGCGGCGACAACCTGCGCAAGGGCGCGGCGCTCAACACCGCTCAGATCGCGGAACTGGTCGCCGCTGCGCTCTCATGATCGGGTTTCTCGATTGATGTCTGGTTCGGCGTTGTTACATTTTCGTCCGCAATTTGACAGGCATCGCTTTGTGCATCGCGGTATAAAGGTTGCTACACGCTCCGCGGGGGTCCTTGCGCGGGGTGCGTAGCTGGTGACGCCTCGAAATCGATGTATCTATCTAGCTGGTGTGCTGGATATATATCGATTTGTGTCCTAACGGTTATCCGCGCTGCTATAGTCAGACCGCTCGTGTTACGGATGACCGACGCTGTTGCGGGCACGCGCCGGAGTTACGCACTACGCAGATATTGCTTGCAGTGACTGTCGAGGAGGTAACCCCGTGGCAACGACTCGCAGCCGTCCCCGCGGCCGTGAGAGCGCTCGCCCGTCCACTGGCGGGGTGGTCACCGAGCACGCGACGAAGATCTACTCGGTCGCGGTCAGCGCCGTCGTGGTCATCATCGCGTTCCTGGCGCTGACCGGCACCGGCCACGTCATCGACGCGGCTACCCAGCACTTCATGCTCTACTACGCGGGCGTCTTCACGCTGATCGCGCTCTGCGCGTCGGTGGCGCTCGGCCTGGTGGCGACCGACCGCATGATCCTGAACCCGGGCCACCGCATCTGGGTGCAGTCGGCACACCGCGCCGCGTCCTTCGGTGCCCTGACGTTCCTGATCGTCCATATCGTCACCGAGATCCTCGCGCAGCGCGTGCACGCGCTCGACGCGTTCGTGCCGTTCCTGTCACCGTTCCGCACCTTCTACATCGGCCTGGGGACGATTGCCTCCGATCTCATCCTGCTACTCGTCATTACGGGCATCCTGCGCAAGCGGTTCACCTCGAACGGAAATGCGTGGCGCTGGCGGGCGATTCACTACGCCTCGTACGTCGCGTTCGTCTTCGGCGTCTGGCATGGCCTGCTCGGCGGGCGCCCGGGCAAGCCCTACGTGGACTGGAGTTACGGGTTCGTCGTCGCGTTCGTCGCGCTTGGCCTGGCGGTGCGGATCCTGGCCAACTCGCTGCGGCCCAAGGAGAGCCTGAGCGGGGCGCCGGTGCACGAGTCAACGGGTTCCGGGTCCGCCCCGATGCGCGCGGCATCCATGTTCGCCCAGCTCAGCCTGGCGCGCGCCGCCGCTTCACAGACGGCGCTTAACACCCGGTCCGGGCCGCAGCCGATGCTGACCGCCCCGGTCGGCGACTGGAACGAGCGGCCGGCCGCCGGGCCGCGTGCCGCCGTGGCCGCGCTGCCCGCCGCAGGTCCCGGGTCCGACGGGCGGCCGCCGCTCTACGAGCCCGGGTACGAGGGACCACCGCGTTACCTGGGCGCCCCGCGTAGCGGCAATACCGGGCCGCAGCCGCGGCTGGCGACCGGCCCGCAGCCGCGCCTCGCGACAGGCCCGCAGCCGCGGCTGGCGACCGGCCCGCAGCCGCGGGCGGCCACGGGGCCGATGCCGCGCGCGACGGGTTCGTATCCGACGGGGGCGTACCCGGCAGGGACGCTGCCGCGCGCCGCGACGGGGCCGATGCCGCGCGCGAATACGGGCCCCCTGCCACAGGCCGGGAATGCCGCGCGGGGCGCCGGCGCCAGGGGCGCTACTGGCCGGCGGCCGAGGCCAGCCACCGGGCCGATGCCACGGGCCGCTGGCCCGGCGACCGGACCGGGCACCGGCCCTATGCCGCGCGCCGCCACCGGGCCAATGCCGCGCGCCGCGACGGGCCCGATGCCGCGGGC
>Ga0070698_100005824_pt1 | contig 13484 bp, 16 predicted proteins | sample KBSK1502metaG_FD_65477 | JGI IMG/M metagenome (GOLD analysis project Ga0070698, IMG submission 65477) | Corn, switchgrass and miscanthus rhizosphere microbial communities from Kellogg Biological Station, Michigan, USA - KBS K1-50-2 metaG | ecosystem: Host-associated > Plants > Roots >... | reverse complement strand
GCCGCGACCTGTCCGTCCATCATCGCGCTCGGCCCGACGATGTCCGCCCCTGCCTCTGCATAGGCGATCGCGGCAGCGGCCAGCCGCGGCAGAGTCGCGTCGTTGTCGACCTTCTCACCATCCAGGACCCCGCAGTGACCGTGCGATGTGTACTCGCACAGGCACACGTCGGCGGCCAGGACGAGCGGCAGGCCTTCGTCGCGCAGCAGCCGCAGCGTTTCCGGCACCGGACCGTGCGGATCCTCCGCCCCAGAGCCGTAAGGATCCTTCGCGTCCGGAATTCCGAAGAGAAGCACGCCGCCAACACCAAGCTCGGCGAACCGGTGGGCTTCACGGACCGCGAGATCTGCGGTCATCCGGTGGTGGCCCACCAGCGATGGGATCTCATGACGCAGTCCGCGTCCGCTGATTACAAAAAGAGGAGCGATCAGCTGCGCCGGGTCCAGCCGGGTCTCGCGCACGAGGGCGCGGAGCGCCGCGTTCGCCCTCAGCCGGCGCGGCCTTTGCGGTCCAGGCATCTTCAGTTTTGGAATCGCCTCCGTGACGGCGGCCGCGAGCTGTTGAACGCTGGGGCCGGCGGCTTCAGCCACAACTCTGAAGCCGACGCTGCGCGCGACCGCCGTGGTTCGCGGCCCGATGGTGACGGCAGGCAGGTCGGTGGTCCCACCCAGCTTGGTAAAGCCCCTCACCGCCGAGCCGGATGCGAAGACGACCGCCGTGAGGTCTGGACGCAGCAACGCCTGACGCAGCTCGTCCGCTGACTCGGCCGGACCTTCGACCGTCTCGTAAGCGGTGACCTCCTCGACACGCGCGCCTCGCCTTCGAAGACCGTTGGGCAGGTCGGGATCCGCAAGCGACGCCCGGACGACAAGGACCTGCTTGCCCGCAGGATCGGGAAGCGCATCCGCCAGCGCAGCGCCGTTCGGCTCGTCGGGCACGAGATCGACCTCGACCCCGCGAGCGCGCAGCGCTCTGGCCGTCGACTCGCCGACTGCCGACCAGCGTGGAGCGGTCGGAACAGCAGGCAGCGCGGCCACGCCGGCGGCGCTGGTCAGGACGATCCAGTCGAATTGACCCAGGTCAGGCCATGTCACCTGGAGCGGTCGTGTGATCACCGTCGGCACCGCGCTCACGCGGTAGCCGCGGGCCTCGAGCTCGGCCACGAGTGGATCGCGGACGCCGTCCGGTCTGGTGACCAGGACAGCACTCATCGCAGCATCACCGCACCGGCCAGCCTTCGGCCCGCCGCCTCGGCGACCGCGGTCGCATCGCTCCGGCTTCCATGAACGGTCTCTACTCGCAGATCCGAGCCGTCACTGTTGACGCCTCCCACCACCATCGTGAATCCATCCTCCTCGATCGCCGCCAGGGCACCGACCGGTGCGCGACACGTTCCGCCGGTCGCGAACAGGACGCGACGCTCGGCTTCGACGGCGAGCCGGATGTCCGTCTGGTCGTGAGCGGCGAGCAGCTCCACCATTCGCGAGTCCGATGCCCGCGTCTGGACCGCCAGCGCGCCCTGCGCCGGCGCCGGCGTGACAACGTTCGGTTCGATTCGCTGATCGATCCGGTCGCCCCGACCGAGGCGATCGAGTCCCGCGGCCGCGATGACCAGCGCGTCGACCTCACCCGCGTCGAGTCGTCGCAGGCGCGTATCCACGTTGCCGTGGAGGGGCACGATGCGCAGGTCGCGGCGTGCCGCGAGCACGAAGCCCCCACGGCGAGGACTGTCGGTTCCGACTGACGAGTGCGCCGCCAGCGTCCCGAGCGAGCGGCCGCCCGACCGGGTGACCAGCGCGTCGCGCGCGTCTGCCCGTTGCGGGTAGGCCGCGATCACAAGCCCTCGGTCCTCTTCCAGCGGGACATCTTTGGCGCTGTGCACGCCGGCGTCGATCTCACCACTGGCCAACGCGCTCGCGATCGCCGCGACGAAGATCCCTTCACCGGGGGTCGTGTCTGGTGGGCGGGCGTCGCCCTCGGTCACGATGAGAACCATTTCGACGTCGTGTCCCGCCGCGCGAAGGCGGGAGGCAAACCACTCGCTCTGGGCCCGGGCCAGCAGCGATCCGCGGGTGCCGAGGCGGATTCTCATTGCCTGCGCTCCAGCCACGCATTGAACTCCGCGGCCTTGAGAGCGACAAGCCGCTCCGCGTCCTCTGTATATGCGCCAGGCAGCGGACCGCCACGCCGGTACAGGTCGTCGATGCCGAGGAAGCTGCCGTTCATCCGGCGCCGCACTGTGTCCGGCACGGCCTGTGGCGCAGAGATGTCGGCGATCGGCGGGAGGTTGCCATCCGCGACCCGCTCGAGCTCATTCCACGGGCCGCCGAGCGCCACCGCGACGCCGGCCGCCTGGGTTGCGAGCTCAGCGCCGGCGCGCAGGTCGACACCTCGGGCCGCGTGCACGCCCGCCAGCCGCACGGCGTGGGCTACGTCCCGGCTGGCGATGATCAGTTCGGCGCCTGATTGTCCCGCCGAGCGGGCAAGGGCCGCGCCCATGCGGCCTGCGCCCGCCACGATGACCATCCGGCCCGACATGTCTCCCCTTTGCCGCAGCCACGCGACCGCGTTCTGAGCGAGGTTGCCGCTCGACTCCGTCCGGTTGGCGCGGGCACGTCTTCCGGTGGCGATGGCGGTCTCGAACAGGCGGCGGAGGCGGCCGTCCACGTTCCGGTCCAAACCTGCCTCGCTCAGCGCCCGCCGGACCTGGTGGAGCACCTCGTCTTCGCCCACGATGGCGCTCTCGAGCCCGCACGCGACACGCAAGAGGTGGATGACCGCCTGATCTCCCGCCCGGATCCCGCCGCCCAGCGCGGGGATTCCTCCGAATCCGTACAGCTCCGCGCGGTGGCAGGTCACCACCGCAACGCCGTTGCCTCCCGCGCGCAGCCAGCGCCGCATCTCCCTGGCGATCGAGGCGCGCCCGTCCGGGTCGAAATCAGAGGCCGATGCGACGACCGCCCAGGGCCCCGTCACGGCCGGCTGGAGCTGGCGCTGTGCCCGTCCATCAGAGCAACGAGAAGGAGGTCGAGTGCCGCATCGGCGTCGACCAGCAAATCCGTCGCCTCACGCGTGTCGAGGCGGCGGCGGCGGGCCAGCAACGCGAGCTCGTCGACGAAGGGCTTGCGGAAGCGAAGGAATCCTTCGACGGTGTCGGACAGCGAAGCGCCGAGCCGAGCCGCCTCAGCGCCGTAAACGGTCGCGTGACGCTCGGCGCTCCGAAGCGACGTGGAGGTCTGGTCGCGTTCGGCGTCGAGGTACGCCAGCAGGTCCGCAACGAGCTGGGTGCCGCGTTCGCGGAACCAGGCGCGCTCACCGGCGGACAGATCCTCGAGCCACCGCTGAGGCTTGGGGACACCGGCGAGCGGCCTGGCCTTCCGATAGGCGCGCGCGATGTGATCCGAGGACGGCGACAGAGCGGGCCGCCGCAGGCGGCCGGCCGGCACCATCGCCTGCACCGCGGCGATCAGGAAACGGCGGTGACCACCCGGCGTGGTGAAAGACGAGATCTGGCCGCGGTCGGCCCACCGGCGAAGGGTGGCGGGGGTGACTCCAAGGGTTCGGCTGGCCTGTCCGAGCGTGAGCCACCGACTTCGCTCATTACTGCTCAAAACTACCCAAATCTAACAGCGGCCGGAGGTCTGATGGGACACGCGGCGAGAGGAGCGGGCCGGACGACGGGCTCGAGGTTGGGGCGCTACAGGCCGGACCCCAAATTGATTCGTACCTCGGGCGGGTGCTCCAGGGTGTTGTGCACCGTGCAGTGCTCGATCACGCGCGTGAACGCCTCACGCTTTGCCGGGGTGACTCCGGGCGCGTCCACGGTGAGCTCGATCTCGCCGACACGGTGAGGGTTCTCAGCCCACACAAAGGCGCAGCCCACCCTCAAGCCCTCCGTCCTCAGGTTGTGCCGGCGTAGAAACCGCTCCGCGTAAAACCCAACGCAGGCGGTCAGGCTGGCCAGGAAGAGTTCAGTCGGGGTGGGGGCGGTGTCCCCGCCCCCATCCTCGACCGGCTGATCAGCCGTCAGCTCGTGGCCGCGCACGTCAATGTGCATGCGGTCTCCACCCATATAGGTGACGGCGATCATCAGATGAAAAGCGTGATCGCGCCCTGCGCTTCGGCCAGAGCCAGGGTTGCTCCTGCCGGTTCGTCCAGGCCGTCGATCAGGTCCTCTCGCTTCAAGCCCAGAAGATCCATCGTCATCTGGCAAGGCACCAGGTGCACGCCGAGATCCTTGGCCATCTCCATCAGCTCGTGCGGGCTGGCGACGTGGTGCTCACTGGCGAGGCGGTTCATCATCGCTGGGCCGGCGCCCGCGAAGTTCATCTTCGACAGCTTGAGGTGCTCGTCGCCGCCTCGATTCATCGTCGAAAGCATCTTCTGCATCCAGTTCTCACCCGTGATGCGGACCTGGTTCTTGACCAGTGGGAACAGACCCCAGAAGGTGAAGAACACAGTGGTCTCCTTACCCATCGCGGCACCGGTCGTCGCCAGGATCAGGGTGGGCCAGATCTTGTCCAGCTCGCCGCTCCAGGCAAAGATGACGAGCTTCTCGGCCACCTCGGGTTTCTTCTCTGCGGGCTGCGCCTCGGACTCCGCGACAGGCGGTCTCTCGATAGTGGTCACGCTCATTTCAGCTCTCCTTGCTTCTGCAGCACGAAGCGGAAGACGCCGCCGCTCTGGTCGGACTCAAGCAGCGGATTGCCCGTGGCCTTTGACCAGGCCTTGAAGTCGGGAACGGAACCAGGGTCCGTGGCAAGGGCCTCGAGCATCTGTCCCGGCGCCAGCTGCTTCATGGCCTTTGCGGTCTTGATGATCGGAAGCGGGCATGAAAGTCCCTTCAGATCCAGGCTCATTGCGATCGTGATGCTCATTTGCGCTCCTTCTTTAGGGCAAGCGCCCCTGCGGGACGGTGTGCCAGTAGGTCTTGTTGAACAGCGCCTTGGCCCAGTGCCAGCGCCGGGCTGGTGAAGGTGAGACGGGTGGGTGGTCGTAGTCGAAGCGGATCGTCGTCGCCTGTCCCTGCCCGGTCTCGAGGAAACACATGACCTTGCCGTCGTAGACGTGCGCCGGCGGAGCTTCTCCCCTGACGGCCGCAACGATCCCCGCGGCGGCCACCGAAGCCTCGTAGTGGGCGACCGACCCGCTCTTCGAGATGGGGATGCTGGTGGTGTCGCCAATCGCCCAGATGCGGTCGAACTTTGTGTGCCTCAGTGTGTTCTTGTCAACCGGAACCCAACCGCGCTCGTCGCCCAGGCCTGAGTCCTCGATTACCTTCTGACCGCGGTGCGGCGGCACCAGAACGAGCAGGTCATAAGCGACCGTTTCCCCTTCGAGTGAAGTGACAGTCCTGGCGGCGGGGTCGACCGACTCGACGTTGAAGAAGCCGGTCAGCTCGATGCCGCGCTCGGCCAGGATTGGTTGAACGAGCTTGGAAGTCGCCTCGATGGTGAAGGCCCGGTTCAGCGGCGACAGCAGCTTGATCTGGCTCTTTTCGCGCAGCTTGCGAGCTCTGAGGTAGTCATCGAGCAGAAAGGCGAACTCGACCGGAGCCGGCGGGCACTTGTAGGGAATGCCCGCGACGCCGATCACGATCGTCCCGCCCTGGAAGCCATCGAGCGTCTTGCCGAGCCGGATGGCGCCTTCGAGCGTGTAGAAGTCGTGGGCGCCTTTCCCGCCCGGCACTTCGTCCATCGCTGTGCGGCTGCCGGTGGCCAGGAGGAGCTCGTCATAGCGCAACGTCCGACCGGACTCGAGAAGAACCTGCTGCGCCACCGGGTCAACCCGGATTGCGCGGTCCACGACCAGCTTGATGTCATTGCGCAGCAGTTGAGCTTCTGGTCGCTGGAGCGCCAGCGGCTGCTCCTGGCCCACCGCGACGTAAAGGAACCCTGGCTGGTAGACATGAACCCCAGTCGAGTCGACTACCGTGACGTTGGCCCGATCGCCCGCGCCCCTGGCGACCAGGTTCGCCACGATCGTGCCGCCCACACCGCCGCCCAGGACGACGACGTCATTGCCCATGACTCACCTCGTCTTGCGCACGATGAAGTGCGCGTACCCGTCGTCCTGCCGAACCTCGACCAGCTCGTGCCTGGCCTTGGCCACCCAGGCCGGTATGTCCGTCCTGGATCCTTCGTCGCTGGAGAGGACCTCGACAACCTGCCCAGCCTGGCCCTGGCGGATCGCTCCGATCAGGTTCATCAGTGGTCCCGGGCAGGCCATGCCTCGCGCGTCGATTGATTTGTCGATCTGAATGGTGCTCATCACTCCTCCCATGACTCAGATGAAAACGACCTGGCCGTCGGAGGCCGAAGCCACGAAGGCCGCGACACCCTCGACGCCGTCCACCAACGGGTCCAGGTCGGCCTGCTTCAGGTGGAACATGTCCATGGAAAGTGCGCAGGCCTGGATGTTGACCTCGCCCACTTCCTTCGCCTGCTTCAGGAGCTCGCTCCAGTGCTGCCCTGGGTGGGCGCGAATCACGGGCGCGTCCTCGCTGGTCGCCTCCCATGCGAGCGCGTGGTCCTCACAAACCTTGCCCGCGCGGAACGCTTCCAGCGCGTAGTACTGCAAGAACACGTTGACCGGGCGGCCCATCGCCGCTGCACCGACTGCCAGCACAGCAGCCGCGGTCAGCTTGTCATCGGTGCCCGAGAAGAGCACCAGGGATAGCGGTTTCTCTTGATCGTCCATTGCTCGCCTCCTTCGTCGCCATCTTCTGGGGTGAGCACGATGGGCGGTAGGGGCGAGAGGCCCGGTCTGAGGGGGCCATATGGGCCTATGTGATTGAACAGTTACCCATCTACGCTCGCAGTCGATGACGCCAGAACTGATCGAGGAAGCGGCACATCGATTTGCGCTGCTGGGCGACCCGACGAGGCTGCGCATCCTGCACGCGTTGATGGAGCGCGGTGAGCTTTCGGTCGGCGACGCAGCCGAAGCCGCCGGGACGTCCCGCTTCAACGCTTCGGGGCATCTGAACCGGCTCGCCCAGGGCGGGCTGGTTGCGCGACGCCAATCGGGAACGACGCATTACTACCGCGTCTTCGACCCCCGCCTGGGCGGTATCTGTGACTGGATTTGTGAGGTGGTCAAAGACCGTGCATTGGCGCTGACTGGACAGAGGGAATCACCCGCCAGGGAGGTGACACGAGATGGCATTCGCTAAGTGGATGGCCGGTGGCTGGGGCAGGGCCGCAAGAACCGTCGCGGGTTTGATACTGGTCGCTTTCGGGCTCTACCTGCAGAGCACGTGGGGCTCCGTGCTTGCGATCATCGGCCTCGTGCCATTGACAGCCGGAGTCTTCAACTTCTGCCTCTTCGCGCCGCTGTTCGGCGGTCCGTTCAACGGCCGAAGCCTCTCCGTATGGACTGGTCGTCCGCCGGGCGCGGGCTAGACTCTTGCCATGACCGAGCATGCAGCCGTCATCGACGTATCTCGCTACTACCCGGCGCCTGGCAAGCGCGACGAGCTGACCCACGCGATGAAGCAGATGGCTGAGCGAGCCGCGTCGAGCGAGGGCTGTTTCGGCGCGCAAGCGTGCGGTTCCGACCAGGACGAAGAGGCGCTCGTCGCCGTCTCGCGCTGGGATTCCCAGTCATCTCTCGACAGGTTTGCGCAATCGCCTGAATTCGTCGACGCACGCGAGCAGCTGACCTCTCTGCTGTCGAAGCCCGCGAGGCGGGAGCACCTGAGGCCGAAGTAGACCGCCGGCGCCCGTTGCCAGGCCGCAAATCGCCGGCCCCTTCCGCACCCTCGGTGTAACCCGCCGCGTTAGGTACTTATACGCTCGAAAGGAGGTGGCCTGAGATGGTTCAGTTCATCCCGCAATACCTCGTCGCGGTGATTGGCATGGTGGTCGGGGGGTCGGCCGGTTGGATTCTGGCCGCGGCGAGGAATCGGAGATCTGGCGATGCAGAGCGAATCGACGGCATCGGGAGATGGGACGCCCGCGTCACCCTACCGCTCCTGCTCGCCGCCGCCGGCGCTCATCTGGCCCTCGTCCCCGTCGTCGAGCTTCAGCGCCAGCTGATGTTCAGTCTTTATGCGTTGGCGCTGGTGATCACCGTCCCGCTGGCGCTCGGCGGGTGGAGGATCTGGCGCCTTGGCGCCATCTTCCTGCCGCTCGGATCGATCCTCGCGTACGGATATTTCGCCGGCCAGGTACACGAGGCCGACGTGGTGGGGCTCGTGGTGAAGATCGTGGAGCTGGCCGCCATCGCGGCCGCGGCGCGGCCCGTCATCGCGGCGCGACGCGTCCGCGGGCGGAACCAGAGGATGCAGACCGGCTGAGGTTCCCGGCGGGGCGACTTCTAAATGTCAACGAGTCCTGCTGAGTCGACTCGCGTAGCAAGAGTTGCTTGCGTCGAAAGTGCGTCCGAGTCTCGAGGCCAAAGATCGTCAGCTACAACTACGAATCAGGTCGTGTGCCGGATCAGTGCGGCCGCGGATCTCCCGGAAAAAGGTTCATCCGCTGTTGTCGCCGGTGAACGGGAGGGACGCCATCGCCCTCCCGTTCGACCGGCCCTTATGTCGACCTAGTCGACCCGACCGAATGCCTTGATCTCTTCGAGCTCCGCAGCTGACAGCTCACGCGGTGACTGGTGCCGATTGACCTTCTCGGCCTGGACATGATGCTTGATCGATTCGACGATCTCAGGATTTGCGAGCGTGGTGATGTCGCCCGGGCTGGTGAAGTTCGAGATGCCGGCGATGACCCGGCGCATGATCTTGCCTGAGCGCGTCTTCGGCATGTCGGCGACGATCCATACGTTCTTCGGGCGGGCGATCTTGCCGATCAACCGCTCGATCGCGCCCGAGACTTTTTCTTCGATCTGCTCGCTTGGTTTGATCCCCGGCTTGAGCGCCACATACATCTCGACCGCCCGACCGCGGAGGTCGTCGATGACCGGCACCGCAGCCGCCTCCGCCACCTCTTCGACGGTGAGGGCAGCAGACTCGAGCTCCTTGGTGCCCAGGCGGTGGCCGGCCACGTTGATGACGTCGTCGACCCGGCCGAGGATTCGGAAGTAACCGTCCTCGGCCAGGAGAGCTCCGTCACCCGCGAAGTAGGGCCAGTCGCGCCAGTCCTTGCTCTTCGGGTCCTTGTTGTACTTGGCGTAATACGTCGCCACGAACCGGTCCGGATCCCCCCAGATGGTCTGGAATATGCCGGGCCATGGGTTGCGGATGGTGATGTTCCCAGCCTTGCTGCTGCCTTTTGGCACGACGTTGCCCTTCTCGTCGAGGATTTCTGGATACACGCCGAGCACGCCGGGTCCGGCGCTTCCCGGCTTCATCTTCTGCAGCGCGGGCAGGGTGGTTGCCAGGAAACCTCCGTTCTCGGTTTGCCACCACGTGTCCACGATGGCAGCCTCATCCTTGCCCACCGTGTGGTAGTACCAACGCCACACTTCGGGTTCGATCGGCTCGCCGACCGTCGTCATGTGCTTGAAGTGGTAGTCGTACTTCTTCGGCTCGTCAGGGCCGACCTTGCGAAGCATTCGAATCGTCGTCGGCGCGGTATGGAAGATGTTGACCCCAAGTTGTTCCGCGATCCTCCACGGCCGGCCCGGGTCGGGGTAGGTCGGCACGCCTTCGTACATGACGCTGGTCGCGGCCAGCGCGAGCGGCCCATAAACGATGTACGAGTGACCGGTTATCCAGCCGATGTCGGCGAAGCACCAGTACGTGTCCTCCGGGTGGATGTCCTGGTAGTACTTCGACGTGCCGGCGACGTAAGCGAGGTAGCCGCCGGTGCTGTGCTGCGCACCCTTTGGCTTGGCCGTCGTGCCGCTTGTGTACATCAGGAACAGCGGAGCTTCGGCCGGCATCGGTACGGGTTCGACGATCTTGCCTCTGAATTCCTGCAGCAGCTCGTTGACGATGACGTCGCGGCCCTTGACCATCGGAGTCTTGGCCGAATAGGTGCCTGGATGCCTCTGCCAGATGAGCACGTTCTTGACCTTCTGGCCCTGCTTCTCCGCCTCGGCCAGCGCCTCCTCCGCCTTCACCTTGTGGTCGAGGAGGTCGCCGTTGCGGTAGTAGGCATCCATGGTGATCAGGTAGTTACTGCCTGAGTCGGCGATGCGTCCGCCGCACGCGGCGCCGCTGAAACCGCCGAACACCTCGGAGTGGATGACCCCGAGGCGAGCGCAGGCAAGCATGGTGACCGGCAGGTCCGGCACCATCGGCAGGTGTAGGGTGACGCGATCGCCGGCCTTCAGGCCGCAGTAATCGCGGAGGAGCGCGGCCATCTCGTTGACGCGCCGGTACAGCTCCTGGTACGTGATGGCCTGCGCCACCTGGTCCTCCGGCTCGGGGACCCAGATAAGGGCGGCCTTGTCGCGGTATTTGGCGAGATGGCGGTCGACGCAGTTGAAGCTTGCGTTGAGCTTGCCGCCCACGAACCACTTCCAGAAAGGCGCGTTGCTGGTGTCGAGCGTGGTGTGCCAGTAGTTGTCCCAGGTCAGGAGGTCGGCATATTCCTTGAAGCATTCGGGGAAGTTCTTTTCTGCGAAACGCTCAAAAATGGCGGGGTCGCTAGCGTTCGCCTGGCCGATGAATCTGGCAGAGGGGTAGAAGTACTCCTCTTCTTTCCAGTGAACTGCGATCTCCGCCTCGGAGACCTGGACTTCACTCATGTTCGACCTCCATTACTGGGACTGCTTTCTTATGGCCAGAGCGGACCACCGACCGGCACCACGGCCTTGGCGCGTTGGCTGTTCGCGATTGTTGCGAAGGATGCATACCACGCGACGGCAGCGGTCAGGATGCCGACCCAGCCACCGAGCTGAATAAGTCCCGTGCTGTTCCCGAAGAAGCCTATCCACAAGAGCAACTCGGTCACCTCAAGGGTGAGAAAAACTGCGAAGACCGCCATTGAGGTTCGCGCGCTCAAGATCAGCATGTAGCTGTTGAAAATGAAGAACGCAAGCAGAAACCAGCCGAGGTCGTTGCCGACATCCTTCGCCGGCACCTTGCCGGCCAGGAGCATGACGACGAAGGTGGCGAGCGCCAGCCAGAAAGCGCCGTAGGTCGAAAAGGCGGTCGCACCGAACGTGTTGCCGGTCTTGAACTCCCACATCCCCGCGGCAAACTGGGCAACGCCGCCGTAGAAGAATGCCAGCCCCACCCACGTCAGGTCTGGCGCAAGGCCCGCGTTGTGGGTGCTCAAGACGAATGTGGTCAGCGCAAAGCCGCCAAGTCCGAGTGCGGCGGGATTGGCTAACGCGGTCACGGGTGGCGCGGCGGTTCTGACTTCAGACATCCCCAAGCCCTCCAATAGCCCAGGGGTGACTGCCCTGAGGCGAGCCCATCGTACTACGATCTAAATTGGTCGCGGATTCGCGCGCCGGGTCGTCAAGGACCCAGCCGTTGCACCGTCTCACTCAGCTTCCGCCGTTCGACTCGAAGGTCCTCGAACGATTTCGCGAACACTCGCTCGCCCTTCTCGGTCAAGGTCAAATAGGTAACTCGGCGATCTGTCTTCGACGGCGTTCGCCGAATAAGCCCCGCGCGAAAGGCTCGCGTCACGAGCTCTGTGACGGTGTGCTGCGCCAGATGAAGTCTGTCGGTCAGGTCTGTGACGGTGGAGCGCTGGCTCCCGTCCGGAGCTCCCTTGATCATCAGCAGGAGCAGGTACCACTGCGAGGTTATTCCGTGGCTGGCGGCGATTCGTTCGGTCTGACTCGAGAATTGCCGCAACGCAGTTCGGAACTCAGCCGTCTGGATGACGTCGTCGAGCTGCGGATCCCGCATCGTCTGGACTGATCGTAAATTGCCGTTGGGCGGGAGTTCCAAGGGGTCCGGGGGTGAGAGACGCGGACGGTCGCTTAGCCGTAGCCGCGAGACTGCAGGAACTTCGCGCCAGACCTGATTGCGGCAGGATCGTCAACCGCGAAACCGAAGGCGTCCGCCAAGCGATCGGTCACGTTGAAATGACTCGGTACCGGTGCTAGCCCGCGGACTCGATATTCGTCTCGCTGGGGGGTTTCAATTTGGTGAGCGGCAGGTCGAGCGCAAAAGAGGTCCCGACGCCGGGCTCGGTTGTCTCCAGGGTAAGGCTGCCCTGGTTTGCTTCGGCAAGGATACGGCTGGAATAGAGGCCCAAGCCCACGCCCGGGACACTGCTAAACGCAGGGTCCTTGGTGCGATGGAATGGCTGGAATACACGGGCACGCTCCGAGGCGGACATCCCGACCCCGTTGTCGATGACCCGAACGACGCCGCGTTTTCCGTCGGCAACTGCTTCCAACTTCAGGCGCGGAGCGCGCGCGATGTATGTGAGGCTGTTGTTGATCAGGTTGTCGAGGATTCGACCGATCTGGCGAGCGTCGGCATTCACCGGCACCGGCTCCTTTGCCAGACTGACCGCGATCCGCGCACCGCTCATTTCAGCGCGCGCTCGCACGCGGTCGACCGCATTCGTGACGGCCTCGCGCAGATCGACGTAGGCATGAACTGTTGACTCGGTCTTGGCTTCGATCCGTGCGGCCTCGACAAGCTCATTCATGATGCGATCCACCTGCCAGGCCTTGTCCGCCATCACGTTGAGCGTCGCTCTCCACTTGGGCGGAGGTGGCCCCAGCTTGCCTTCAGAAAGGATCGCCAGGTAGCTCGTCAGCGCCGCGACCGGCGGTCCGAGCTCGTGACCTGCCACATCGATGGCGTCGGTCTTGGCTCCGATCGCGAGGCTGGCGGACCTGTAGAGGCGCTCCAACTCCTCTGCCTGCTGGCGGGCGTCGACGAAGGAAGCGAGCAGGAATGAAGCGAGGCTCAGGCTGACGTTGAAAGCTTGGAGCGTGACCATCTTCTCGAGCAGGGTTTCGGAGGCGAATGGACCTACACCGTTGACGGCCGCCCATGCAGCGATCACCGATGCTATGAGAGCAGCCGGTGCCGCTCCCGCAAGCCGAAAGCGCCAGGCCGCCACAGCGATAAGAGGAAGGACGAGGTACTCGAGCCGAAACCGGTTCTCGAACAGGAAGTACGTGACGACTCCGATTCCTGCCAGCAGCACTGTCAGCTCAATGCTTCGACGCCAACCCAGGGGACGCTGCCCCGGACGAGGAACGAGGCTCAAGAGCATTGGAGCGACGAGCAGGACGCCCATCGCGTCGCCCGCCCACCACACCGCCCACGTGGAGGCGAATCTGCTCATCGACACCGCGCCGGACAGGGTCAGCACAGCAGAACCGATCGTGGCGCTGACCGTCATGCCGACCAGGGCGCCCAGCACCACGATCGCGACCGCGTCACGCAATCGATCCAGCTCACGGTGGAAATCGGCACGTCTGAGCAGTTCCGTCGAGACCAGCGGAGCGAAAGTGTTGCCGCAGGCAATCAGCGCAGCTCCAAGCGGCGAGGGGCCGAGAGGCAGGTTGACTGCGAACGCGGCGAGAGCGATGGCCGGCCACATCCGCCGGCCAAGCAACAGAAATGTGACGAGGGCGATCCCGGTCGGTGGCCAGATGGG
>Ga0070698_100005823_pt1 | contig 13484 bp, 9 predicted proteins | sample KBSK1502metaG_FD_65477 | JGI IMG/M metagenome (GOLD analysis project Ga0070698, IMG submission 65477) | Corn, switchgrass and miscanthus rhizosphere microbial communities from Kellogg Biological Station, Michigan, USA - KBS K1-50-2 metaG | ecosystem: Host-associated > Plants > Roots >... | reverse complement strand
GTTATCAGAAGCATTGGGCGACTCAATCGAAGAAATGGAAGAAGATGTGCTCACAACTCCGACCCGGGACAACATGCAACAGATTCATGAATTCCGGCAGGCTTTGGCCCAGTTGCGCCGCGCGGTCTGGCCGGCCCGCGACGTGCTCACTGCTCACCATCGTCTCTTCGATCTTCATTCCGCTCACTTTTATCGCTGGATTGTACGGCATGAACTTCGCCAACATGCCAGAACTACACTTGAAGTTCGGTTACCCAGCTGTCCTGGTGATCATGTTGGGTGTAGCCGTCGGCATGATCCTGTTCTTCAAGCGAAAGAACTGGTTGTGATCGCGCCCGCCACTGCACAGAAGATCGCAAAGACGGATTTTTTGAACAGGAGGTCACAGAGAAGGTTGCTGCGGCCTTTCAAGTCGTCACGTCGGATCTTTGCTCCGAGGAATACCAACCTCTCAATCAGAGTATTTTAGCTTGGAAAGTTTCAACGCTTTCGCTTTCAAGCCCAATCGCCCGACCGGCCCTAGGCCGAGGTCTCGCGGGCCTGTCGCAACCGCGCTGGGCTCTTAGCGATCCAGATTCTTCCCTCTGTTATCTCTGTGACCTCCTGTTCAAAAATCCGTCTTTGCGATCTTCTGTGCGGACATCTTAGGTCCGAAGACTCTCGACGTGGTCTTCGCTGGCTCCGTGCTAATCGTGCGGTGCTAGCTCCGCCAACAGCTTCTCGTAGCGCGGTTCCTTTCGGAGTGGATCGAAGTAATGCGAGAGTTTGAGATCGCTCAAAAAGAGGCCATACGGTGTCTTGGCCAGTCTATCGAGCAACTGAAAGGCTAGATCCGTTTCACCGGTCCAGGCATAGACAACCGCCAGATTCATAGCCACGCGAGCGCCTTGTATTGCGTCCTTCGAGATCGGGACCAAGGCGACACCGCGTTTGCCCTCGGAGAGTGCATCCTCTTTGCGTTCGAGCAATGCATCGACCACTGCCAGGTTGCTCAGCAGGAGAGGGTGTGACGGCGCGTCCGCCGGCGATGTTTCTACTTTTCGGCTTAAAAGCTGACGAGCCTCCGCGAATCCAGGATCTGTGTTGGTCGCTTCTCCTTGCAATCGAGCAATCAAGATCGAATAGCAGCCAACCGGGACCGGTCTCGCTGCATAGGCGAATTGGGAAGCGTCCTCAACTCCTTTCATTTTTTCCAGCAGCTCTTTTGCTTGCAGCCAATCGCGATGATCGATTGCGACATTGAGGCGCCCGGAAAGAACGAGCCGATCGGCTGCCAAAGACGTCGGTAACGAGCCAAGTATGGATCGATAGGCAGCATCGTCTGCCGTTCTTTGAATAGTGTTACAAGCCTCTTTTTGGGCTTTGATTATCGGCTGGTCCGGCCGGAGATCGATCAGGCGATTCCATATGCGTTCGGCTGCCGAAAACTGACGGGTATACGAAAGCGTTTCCGCCAAATCAAAAACCGGCTGGGGATTCTGCGGATCGAGCTGGATCGTTGTATTGAAGGACTGCTCCGCCTCATCAAACTTACCCTGCCGCCGGTCCATCAATGATTCGAGATAAATCAGTTCAGCGGTGTTCGGGAGTCCGTGTTTGGCGATAGCTAGCTCGCCGCGCGCGCGTTCATAGTCGCGATAGCCGCGGTAAAGGTGATTCGCGTAGGCTAAATGGACCTCGGGCAGATTAGGTTGCAGGCGCAACGCTTGGTTGACGGCTTCATCCGCCAGAGCTCGCCGCTCCGAGGTCGGATCAAATTCAAGGTACAAAGTGTCGTGGACAAACGCGATCAGACAGTATGCCCTGGTGAAATTTGGGTCGAGTTGGACGGCTCGCTGAAGTAGACTCAGAGCGTCGTGCTTCGGCTTCTCCGGATCTCCGCCAGCCAGGATCTCAGCATTGGCGATTTTTTCCTTGGCCTGAAGGTAGAGGTCATAGGCCTCTATGTTATCGGTCGGCTTTTGTTCGATACGTTGTTGTTCATCCGGAGAAAGTGCAGCTGACAGTTGGCCCGCGATGGCTTGGGCGACCTCGCTCTGAATGGCGAAGATGTCGGTCAGATCGCGGTCGTAGCTATCCGCCCAGACAGCATTGTCCTTGCGGGCATCGACTAACTGGGCGCTGACACGAACGCGGTTGCCTTCACGGCGTACCGTTCCCTCTACAACGTTAGCTACGCCTAATGCATTGGCGATCTGTCGCATATCGCGCTTCGCGTCGGCCCGGTACTGCATGACCGAGGTGCGACTAATGACTTTGAGTTGGGCGATCTTGGCCAGGTTATTGAGAATTTCGTCCTGAACCCCATCGGCAAAATAGCCGTCGTCTTTGCTCGAACTGATGCTCTCGAAGGGTAGGACAGCGACGCTCTTGGCCGAAATCTCGGCGAGCAAATCGCTGGAAAAAGGTCTTTGTTGTGCTGTCCGATCCCCCGCGATGTAGAGCCATGCGGCTGCCAGGATTGCCGCCGCCGCGACGGCCAGGCCGGCTCCAAGGATCCAACCGCGACGCTTCGCCGGCACAGAAAGACCGGGGTAAGCGGTTGCCGGCAATACCATCGGCGCCGCGTTGGCGCCAGAGTCGCCATTGGCCAGCAATTTTTTGACCCGTTCAGTTAACGAGTTGAGGTGCTTTTCTAACGGCTGCGTGACCGCATCTAACCAATGCACCGTCTCCAGGAAATAGCTTAGGCTGCTCTGCGGCAGAGTGTTTTCGATGCGAAAGGGAATGACCTGCAGCCCGAGCGAGAATGCTTTAGCCACTTCCCGTCGCACATGGCCGGAAACGTTCGCGTTCTCGGAAAATACGAGCACAAAGACTCGGCAAGCGGTGATGCCTCGCATGATCGCCTCGGTCCAATCGGACCCGAATTCGATATTCCGCGGAGCCATCCAACAGGGAATACCCGCGGACTCCAACCACTGACAAATAGTATCTGCTATCGCCTTGTCCTTACTCGAGTAGCTAATAAAGACCTGCGATGTCATACCTGCCTCCCAAGTGCAAGGCTACAGTATTAGACCCTTTGACCGAAAATAGCTTGCACAAAGCTACGCGAAGATGCGGAATCCAGGCACTTGCTATTTCGTGGTGCCGGTCATAAATCCGCCCAGGCCAGTCTAAGCCAGTGAATGATGGTAACCGATGTTCCTCACCATCACGCGCTCCCTTTGCAATACTCCAGAAGTACTCCAGCTCTTTCTTTCGTCCTGAATCCTTGACAGCGGACGGCACTTCCCTGTAGCAACATGCTTAGAAAACTCGGTGGCTGTCATGCAAAGCGCTGGAAATCAGCATCTGGCTCGCTTTGGAACCTTTCTTCGCAAGGATCTGGCTGTTATGACGTCCACTCGGGAAAGCTAGATTTACGTGCTTATGCCAAATTTAAATGACTTCCTTTCGCGAATACAGACCGACCACACCTTCCACTTACAGTTTCGGCAGAATCCGGAGGAAGCATTGGCTCCTTACGAAGTGAGCGCTGAAGAACGAGCCGCTCTGACGGGATCTCGGGAACAACTTAGGACCCGCCTTGGACAGCCCGATTCCCATTGGAAACTGAGCTGCACCTACGGCTTGATCGGATCCGGCGAACTGGAGTTCAACGTTGCGGCTGCGCTCGGCCGGCCGGAAGTTCAGGGTATGCTTGGTCAAATCCGTAAAGCTAGCACGCACACTGACAGGTTGGCACCAGTCATAGCCTTGATGGAACAGCTTGGATGAGCGACGCCGAAAAGTCCTCACCCTTCGATATAGCTATTGTTGGGCTGGGAATAGTGGGAGTGCGCCAGATTACGCGGGAGGTAGAAGAAACCATCCGGCGATGCCGGCATACCTTCGTGATCGATGGTGGATTCGGTGTTGTTCAGTATCTCAAGTGTATTTGTGCCGAAGTGACAAGCCTTGTTCCGTTTTATGAACGGGGCAAAGAGAGACTGCCCACCTATCGTCGCATGGCCGCTGAAGTGATTAATGCCGCGATTACGGCGTCGCCGGTTTGTTTTGCCACGTATGGGCATCCATTGGTCTACTGCTATCCGGCGATCCTGATCCAAAGGGCGGCTAAACTCTTGAACCTCCAAGTAGAGGCGTTTCCAGGGATCTCTTCGTTGGACACGCTGTTTGTGGATTTGGGCATCGACGCTGGGACCGACGGGCTGCAAATGTATGAAACAACCGATCTATTACTGCGTCGCCGGCCGATCCAAAACGACGTCCCGTGTATTCTTTGGCAGGCCAACGCAATTGCTGAACCGACTTACGAGACGGATCGCCGATCACCCGACCAATTCTTGCCTCTGCAAGGCTATTTGCTCGAATTCTATCCGCCTGAACACCCGATTACTTTGGTCTTATCGAAAACATTTCCCCTGCTGGAATCGATCACAGAAACCTACCGGCTCGAGACCCTTGCAACGGACTTGGCGCGGGGACCGCAATCGGGTAATCTTTATATCCCTGCGCTGCGCCGAAGACCGATTGCAGACTACAAGCTTTTGGAAAAGCTGACCGTCCGGACTTGAGATCAACTTGGACTCAATTGATCGGAGCGAGCCGAATCGACTCGATCTACTTTCAAAAGCACACAGAATCCTTTCCTTTCCGGCCTTTGGGCAAGATTTAAGCGTGCCGCTCTAATTTTTCTAACAGCCTGTCGTAGCGCGGATCGTTACGGAGCGGATCGAAGTAATGCGAGAGTTTGAGATCGCTAAGGAAAAGACCATATGGCGTCGTGGCCAGCTCTTCGAGGAGCTGAAAGGCTTGATCGTTTTCACTAATCCAAGCTTGGACAACCGCAAGATTCATCCGTATGCGAGCACCGTGTACCGCGTCTTTCGAGATCGGAACCAGTTCGGCGGCACGTTTTGCTTCGGTGAGAGCATACTCCTTGCGCCCGAGCAATGCATCAACCACCGCGAGATTGCTAAGCAGGAGGGCGTGCGCTGGTGCGTCTGTCGGCGAGTTTGCGACTTTTCGGCTTAATAGCTCACGAGCCTCCGCGAACGCAGGATCTGCATCTGTCGGTTGTTGTCCCTGCAGCCGTGCAATAAAAATCGAATAACAGCCAACCGGCGCTGGCCGCCCCCCGAAGGCAAATTGGGCGGCATCGTCGCCGCCTCTCATTCTTTGCAGTAGTTGATTTGCGTGCGGCCAATCACGATGATCGACCGCCACATTGAGACGACCGGAAAGAACAAGTCTATCGTTCGCCATCGATGTTGGCAATGAGTCGAGTATTGCCCGATACGCCGAATCGTCCGCCGTTCTTTGAATGGTATTAGAGGCTTCCTTTTGAGCCCTGACTATTGGCTGATCCGGAAGGAGCTGAATGAGTTGATCCCATACGCGTTCAGCCGCGGAAAACTTCCGGGTATAGGAGAGGGTTTCCGCCAGTTCCAAAACCACCGATGGATTCAGTGGATCGAGCTTGATTGCTTCCTCGAAATGTTGAACCGCTTTATCAAAGTTGCCCTGTCGGCGATCCATCGATGCTTCGATGTATATTACTTCAGAGTTGTTCGGCAGTTCGGCCTTGGCGATGGCTAGTTCAGCGCGCGCGCCTTCGTAATCACGATGAGCGCGGTAAAGGTGATTCGCGCGCGCTAAACGGACCTCGGGGAGGTCAGGCTGCAAGCGCGCCGCTTCGTTAATTGCCTCATCTCCCAGCGTGCGCCGCTCTGGCGTCGGATCAAATTCGAGATACAAAGCGTCGTGGGCAAACGCCATAAGACAGTATGCTTTCGCGAAATTCGCGTCGAGTTGGACGGCTTGCTCAAGCAGGCTCACAGCCTCGCGTATGGGTTTCTCCGAGTGCCCGCTCGTCAAGAGAGTAACATTCTTATCCAATTTATCTTTTGCCTGAAGGTACATGTCGTAGGCCTCCATATTCTCAGTAGGTTTTGATTGTATACGCTGCTTTTCATCCGGAGAGAGTGCAGCCGAGAGTTTGCCCGCAATAGTTTGAGCAACCTCGCTCTGAATTGTAAAGATATCAGTGAGATCCCGGTCGTAGCTATCCGCCCAGACAGCGTTGTCGCTGCGGGCGTCGACTAACTGAGCACTGACCCGGACCCGGTTTCCCTCTCGGCGTACCGTCCCCTCAAGTACGTTGGCGACGCCAAGCGCATAGGCAATCTGACGCATATCGCGTTTGGTGTCCGCCCGGTACTGCATGACCGAGGTGCGACTAATGACTTTGAGTTGGGCGATCTTGGCCAGGTTATTGAGAATTTCGTCTTGAACCCCATCGGCGAAATAGCCGTCGTCTTTGCTCGAACTGATGCTCTCGAAGGGCAGGACAGCGACGCTCTTAGCCGAAATCTCGGCGAGCAAACCGCCGGAAAGAGATTTTTGTTGGGCGGTCCGATCCCCGGCGATGTGCAGCCATGCGGCTAGCATGATTACCGCCGCCGCGACGGCCAGGCCGGCTCCAATGATCCAACCGCGACGCTTTGCCGGCACCGAAAGACCGGGATAAGCAGTTGCCGGCAATACCATCGGTGCCGCGTTGGCGCCAGAGTCGCCATTGGCCAGTAATTTTTTGACCCGTTCAGTTAACGAGTTGAGGTGCTTTTCTAACGGTTGCGTGACCGCATCTAACCAGTGCACCGTCTCCAGGAAATAGCTTAGGCTGCTCTGCGGCAGAGTGTCCTCAATGCGAAAGGGAATGACTTGCAGCCCGAGCGAAAAAGCCTTGGCCACTTCCCGTCGCACGTGGCCGGAGACGTTTGCGTTCTCGGAAAACACGAGCACAAACACTCGGCAAGCGGTGATGCCCCGCATGATTGCCTCGGTCCAATCCGACCCGAACTCGATGTTCCGCGGCGCCATCCAACAGGGGATATCGGCAGACTCAAGATGATGGCAAACAGCGTCTGCTACCTCTTTGTCCTTACTCGAATGACTAATAAAGACCTGCGGCGTCATGCTTCTCCAGTGCGCGAGGCTGTACTAATAGATGTTTCGACCGAGGATTGCTTGCACAAAATTTCGTTGGATCGGTGCAACTTCTCATTCGCGAGAGCCGAATTTGTTACCGGGCCGAGTCCTGTTAGGCTGGGAAACGAGCAATTTCCTTCGGTAGCGGCGACTGTCCGGTTAGGCCTGAAAACGCGCCATTTTGTGACTTTTGCGCGAAGGGGGGTACCTTAAGGCCGCCTTACAGCGCGGTCGCCATCGTTCTGATTGGCCCGAAGGAGGGCAAGTGCACGATGATTCCCGAATGGCGACTGCGTTCTTCGATTGGGCTGAGCGTCAAGCTTCGGTGGAGCTTTTCTGGTCGGGTATGGCAAAGTGCATAGCGGGACAGTCGCCGCTACCGAAGAAACGGCTATCGGCTATTTACTCGCTCCTGCCGTGAGCCCTCCACGCCAATATTTGCCAAGCAGGATAAACGCTGCGATGAGGGGTAGGACGCTGATAAACGAGCCGAGGGCAATCAGGTGATAGGACGGTTTTCCGCCGCCGGCGGCGTTGCTGACACTGTTCCAAATGTTTAAGCCGAGCGTTAATGGGTAAAGGTCGTCGTTGCTGAGAACGATCAGCGGAAGAAAGAAATTATTCCATGCTCCGACAAAGCTGAGGAGCGCCACAGTGACCAAGCCAGTCTGCATCAGCGGCAGGCCGAGACGCCAAAAGATCCGCAATTCCCCGGCGCCGTCGAGCCGCGCGGCTTCGATCAGTTCGTTGGGAAACGAGGCATCCCAGAAAACGCGCATCAGATAGAGACCAAAGGGATTTACCAGGCTTGGCAAAATGACCCCCCAGATCGTGTTCACTATACCCAGCCGGTAAAGCATGAGAAACAGGGGTAGAACCAGTGCGGTCGAAGGCACCATGATGGCACCAAGAATGAAGTTAAAAAGGTAGTGTTTCCCTAGAAAATCGTATTTGGCGAAAGCGTAGCCGCCCAACGCGCAGATCAGCGTGCTGCCGACTGAAATGGACCCGGCGTAGAGCAGGGAGTTGCCAAACCACCGGACAAAGATTCCGTCCCGAAAAGCGAACAGGTCAGCGACGTTCTCAAAAAAATGGGGCGGATTCGCGAACCAGAACCCAAACGTGGTAAAAATCTGGCCGGTATCTTTAGTTATGGCTGCCAGTATCCACGTCGCCGGCAGGATGCAGTAAATAAGAAAGGCCGTGAGAATCACATAACGAAGCGATCCAGAAAGGGAAGGTGCACCGAATCGCATCTCGGTAAGGACTGCCTGCCGCCGGTCCGCCAACGTGCGCGTGCGGGGTTGATTCTGTGTTGCCGACATAAACAATCTCTATTTCGTCGCCCCCGTCGTCAATCCGCCGCGCCAGTACTTGCCCAAGAGAATAAACGCCGCAATTAATGGCAAAACACTGATAAACGACCCGAGCGCAATCAGGTGGTAGGATGGTTTTGCGCCGACGCCAGCGTTGCTGACGCTGTTCCATACGTTCAGGCCCAGGGTTAAGGGATAGAGCTCGTCCTGACTGAGCACGATCAACGGGAGAAAGAAGTTGTTCCATGCTCCGACAAAACTGAGTAGCGCCACGGTAACCAGACCGGTCTGCATCAGCGGCATCCCGAGACGCCAGAAGATCCGCAACTCTCCGGCACCGTCCAGACGCGCAGCTTCGATCAAATCGTTGGGGAAGGAGGCGTCCCAGAAAACCCGCATCAGATAAAGGCCGAACGGGTTCACCAAACTGGGCAAAATGACACCCCAGATCGTGTTCACCATGCCTAGCCGATACAGCATCAGAAACAGGGGCAGAACCAGCGCAGTCGAAGGCACCATGATGGCGCCAAGGATGAAATTAAAAAGAAAGTGTTTTCCCGGGAAATCGTATTTGGCAAAGGCGTAACCGCCGAGCGCGCAGATCAGGGTGCTGCCCAACGAAATCAACCCGGCATAAAGCAACGAATTGCCAAACCACCTGACAAAAATGCCGCCCCGGAAAGCGAACAGATCAATGACGTTCTCAAAAAAATGAGGTGGATTAGCAAACCAAAATCCGAACGTGGTGAAGATCTGGCCACTATCTTTGGTTATAGCCGCCAGCATCCAGATCGCAGGCAGGATACAGTAGATTAAGAAGATAGTGAGAACGATGTAACGAAGGATCTCTGGCAGGGAAGCCGCACTAGCACGCATCCCGGTAGGGACCGACTCCCGACTTCGCTCAAGACTTCGTCGCGGTGACGCTCTTACGCTATTTAAGTCCATAAGTTAGTGCGCGCCAAAGCGCAGTGACGGCGGCCAGCCGGTTCGCCACCGTGCGCGCATGACTCTGTGTTGCCGACATAGATGCTCCTTTATCGAGACCCAATCCTGCGTAGGAAAGCTCCGCTGATGGCGAAGATCACAACTGCCATCACGATCGCTAACGCGCCGGCATAAGCGTAGTTCGCATCGCGCGCAGCCGTGAGATACAGATAAAGATTAGGAGTGATATTGTCCGCCACATAGCCGAGGGGACGCATCACAAAAGCTTCGGTAAAAAGCTGCGATGTGCCGATGACAGAAAAGATGAGACAAAGCTGCAGTGTCGGAATAACGAGAGGGATCTTGATGTAGCGAACGATGTTCCAGGTGCTCGCGCCATCCACTCGAGCGGCCTCAAAAATGTCTTTGGGTATGTTCTGCAGGGCGGCAAAGAGCGTGATCATGTTGTAGCCCGTCCAGGTCCAGGTAACGATATTTCCGATCGAAAAAAGGAGGACCGCCGGGGACAGAAAATCGATCGTTCCGAGATGTAGTCCGTTCAGAATCTGATTAAACGGAGAGAGATGCCGGGAATACATATAGCCCCAGATCAAGCCGCCGATGGCAGTCGGAATGGTATAAGGGAGGAAATAGACAGTACGGCACGCTCGGGCGAAGAGCCCGCGCGATTGGTCGAGCAGGAGTGCTATCAAAATCGCCAGACCAAGCATCACTGGGATCTGAACAATTCCGAATAGCAAAATATTCTTTAAACCGTTCAGGAAATCCGAGTCCTGAACGGCTCGAACATAATTCTCAAGACCTCCAAAGATCTCTTTCGGTGGGCCGATACCGATCCGTTTCCTGATAAAGAGGCTCAGGTAAATCGCGTAAAATACCGGAGCCAGATAAAACGCGACGAATACCGTGAGAAACGGCGTTAAGAAGAGCAGAGCGGTCTTGTGATAACGCATTAGAGTTAAGGTGTCAGCCCAGATTCCGCGGTTAAGAACCTCACGCAAAGACGCAAAGGCGCAAAGAAGAATACAGAATTTTGAATATAGAATTCAGGAGGGCGGAGACGGGAGCCACGATATGTGTTTGGGGAGGGATCGCAGCTTGTCTGCCATGGCTTCGTCGATAAAACTCGGCACTTCATTCCTTCGGCGACGTCGGATCCCCGCTATCCGCGGCGCATGAAGACGTCCGCCCCTACCGCCTTCCTGAATTCTAAATTCCAAATTCTGTATTCTTCGTCGCGTCTTTGCGTGAGATTTTCTCCCTACTGACCTTTCACCTCGTATCCGGCGTCTTTGCCGTTTTTGAGGCAATCGTTCTGCCAACCATCGAGCGCCTGTTTGACGGCGGTGGACCCGGACAAAAGCTCAGCGATATGCTTGTTGTAGTTGTCATTCGCAAAGGCAAACCATGGAGCCCAAGCGAAATCGACATTGATTGCTTTCGCCGCATCGGAGTAGATCTGAGCGATATTCTGCCCACCACAAAACTTGGAAGGGTTTTTCTCGGGATCGTTCAGATCAGGAGAGGCCAGACCGGAAAGCGAGGCGGGAAAGATGCCGGTGTTAACCCAGTTGCCGATAACCGGTGTTTTATGGGTGTTCAGCCAGATGGAGAAAAGTGTAGCGGCTTTGGGATACTTAGATTGTTTGGTCACTGAGTTGCAACTGCCTCCCCAGTTTCCGCCGCGGAACGGTTGATCCTTGCTCCATTGAGGAAGAGGGGCTACCCGCCATTCGCCGGATGTCTTCTCCTTCAATGAAGCGGCAAACACGCCAGGACCCCAAGCAGCTTCCGGCGATGAGGCGATCTGTCCGGATCCGAGTGCGGAATAAAATTCCGCTGTAAAACCCGGCAACGTTGAAACGTATCCTTTTTTGATTAAGCCATCCCAAAAAGTTAGAACCTTTTCCGAGGCGGAATTGTTCAGCGTTTGTATCCAAGCATCTCCCTTTTCCTTGAAGAATTCTCCGCCGCTAGCCCAGGCGAGCCCGATAAACCAGGGCGCATGAGTAGGGAAGAAGTTCGCCATCTTTACTTTGCCATCGCTGGCTTTGGCGAGTTTCTCCGCTTGCTGCGCGAACTCCTCCCAAGTGGTTGGAACCGTAAGCTGGTATTGATCAAAGATTTTCTTGTTATAGACGAAAGCCATTGGCCCAGTGTCTTGCGGAATTCCGTAAACGGCTTTTCCGTCCGGCGCTACTTGTCCCCACGTCCAATCCACGAAATACGATTTGGCGTCATTCGCGCCATACTGAGAGATGTCAGCCAGACCGTCGGTGGTGATAAATGAGGGTAAGAAATCGTACTCGATCTGCACGACGTCGGGTGCTCCGGAGCCGGCCTTCAGTACGGTCTGGAGTTTCTGGTACTCGGCCGGACCGCCACCGACATTGTTCACGTGCACCTTGATATTCGGAAAGGCTTGCTCGAATTCTTTTACTACCTGATCCAAACCGACCAGCCACGACCAAACCTCCAAGGTGATCTGACCGTTTTCTACCTTAAACTTAGTATAGTCAGGTTCTTTGTAGTCTGTGGAAGACTGGGCTGAGACCGGTTGGATCATCACCAGTGCGAGCAAGGCCAGAAAGGTGAGCATTAGCTTTTCGCCTTTGGAGCGAACCGTTGGCCGGGATGGGCGCGGGAACATTCTGGGGGATGTAAACATATGAATTTCTGGGGGGTTGACTAGGATGCGGCCATTGGTTGACGCATCGGGGGACTGGGGCTAGTTTGTGAACGTTCACAATAGATACACTACCCGTTCCCTTCCGACAACCGAATTCTCGGTAGGGACCGGCCCCCGCCGGTCCGCGGACGCGCAGGAGCGCGTCCCTACCGAGAACTGAATTCATCCATGTCGACCAAACCTTCTCAACGCCCAAAAGCCGCTACCCTCAAAGACGTGGCTGCCAGGTCAGACGTGTCCTATCAAACAGTTTCCCGCGTTGTAAACGGAAGTCTGCACGTCAAGCCCGAGACTCGGGCCCGAGTGACCGAGGCTATGGAAGCACTTCGATACCGGCCCAATAACGCCGCTCGGCATTTGGTGAGCCGGCAATCGATGATTATCGGCTGTGTCTCATCAATTAGTTTTTATGGACCGGCTCGAATCATGGTGAGCGTGGAAATGACGGCCAAGAAACATGGGTACAATGTCATGTTTTCCGAGCTTCCGGAAGCAAGTTTGGAAACAGTTCAGCGTGCGATTGACGAACTATGCGACCGTCAAGTAGACGGCATCGTCTTCCTTATCCCACTCCAGCTCGAAATGGATTTCATTCGCAGCATCTGCCAAGAGGTCCCCTTTATTGCGATCGATGTCGATTTAGGGTCTCGGCTACCATTGGTTATGGTCGATCAGGATCGCGGGTCCCGCCTGGCGATCGAGCATATCACTAGTTTGGGGCATCGCGAGATCGCATTTATTTGCGGACCTTCCCAGTGGCGGGCGGCCAAGCTTCGGACTCAAGGGTGGATAAAAGCACTGAAGAGGACAGGTCTGACGCCGGGCCCTATGGTCGAGGGCGATTGGAGTGCGAAGAGCGGTTACCTGGCTACGCTCGAATTGGTTCACGATTTTCCTGAGAGTTTTACCGCGCTCGTGACAGCGAACGATCACATGGCGCTCGGCGCATTGAGAGCTTTTTACGAGGCCGGAATCAAAGTCCCTGAGCAGATATCTGTCATTGGGTATGACGGCATGCCGGAAACGGAGTTTTATCAGCCTCCGCTCACTACCATTTACCAGGATTTCTCGGCTCTGGGAGAAGTGAGCGTGGAGTTTCTTCTAAGAATGATTAACCAACCTGGTACGCCGCCTCAACGTTTTATTCTCAAGCCGGTGCTAGTTCCCAGAAGGAGCACAGCGCCGCCGAACCGCAAAAAAACAAACCGCGAATGGACGCTAATGGACGCGAATAAAGGGATCTAATTCGTGTTCATTCGTGTCGATTCGCGGTTGGGAAAAACCTTGCCAAAGAACGAAAGCAAAAACTAACCCACGAATGGACGCTAATGGACGTGAATAAAGGGATCTAATTTGTGTTCATTCGCGTCGATTCGCGGTTGGAAAAAACCTTGCCAAAGAACGAAAGCAAAAACTAACCACGAATGGACGCTAATGGACGTGAATAAACGGATCTAATTCGTGTGCATTCGTGCCGATTCGGGGTTGGAAAAAACCTTGCCAAAGAACGAAAGCAAAAACTAACCCACGAATGGACGCTAATGGACGTGAATAAAGGGATCTAATTTGTGTTCATTCGCGTCGATTCGCGG
>Ga0070698_100005822_pt1 | contig 13486 bp, 6 predicted proteins | sample KBSK1502metaG_FD_65477 | JGI IMG/M metagenome (GOLD analysis project Ga0070698, IMG submission 65477) | Corn, switchgrass and miscanthus rhizosphere microbial communities from Kellogg Biological Station, Michigan, USA - KBS K1-50-2 metaG | ecosystem: Host-associated > Plants > Roots >... | reverse complement strand
AACGTACGACACTGCGCCGGCCGACGTCAACGCCGAAAAGGCTCTCCTGGAGGCGGCGCACGAGGCGAGGACAGAACCCTCGGACATGCTGCGCGCACTCTGGTTCGAAAGTAACGGCGGCGACTTCCGCGACCTCGCGGGGACCAAAACCAAGTTCGGCTCGACCGCGCTCTTGCAGACAATCATCGACAATCCTCATCCTGCCCTCGGAGATGGCGCACTTATCCGGCTCGATCTCCCCGTAAAACTCACGGCTGACGCCGGGGCTCGACTTGCTCAGAAACTAAATAGCGCAGAGACGACTGAATGGGTGCGGACTCATTTGGTGGGCGCGTGGAGTGTCGGGCCTGAGGGGTATCTCGCTCACGTCGTGTTCCTGCCCGCGTTCGCCAAGCCGGTCGACCTACTTGCGAACCTTCTGATCGCGGCCGCCGTTCGCGTGCAATGGGCGACCACGATCGTCTGACGAATACGTAAGGCTGGCGAGCTAACTCGTCGCCCCCGGTCCCGATAACGCGAGTCCTGTTCAGCCGTTCCGAGTCCCGCCGAGGTCTTTCCGGCCTAAGCAACATCGCCGGTCATTGGGGGGCTCGTTTAGCCGCCCCTCTAGGCACTATGTGTCGGCGCCCGGCGCGTGCTGCACTGAAGACGAGCAGCTGACTGGCCATCACCGCGGCCGGGACTCGAGGCGCGCCGAAATCGCGTCGATCGCGCGTACTGCGGCGCGTGATGTCTGCGCCGGAACTTCCGTCGCGCCATGGACAGCGAGGTTTCTCAAACCGATCCAGTTCTCGATTGCTGCGGTTTCGGCGGCAGTGATGACCTGCCGGGAGCGGGCCTGAGAAAGAAGCTGGCGGAGTGTGGCTCGGCGGGCGGTTGGACCGGGATCGCGCATTTCGAGGGCCAGACGAAGCGCCTTCTCGAGACGTCGAAACGCGAATATGACCGCGGCTGTCGGCTGGCCCAGTTCGAGGAGGCGGGTCGCCTGGGCGCTGCTCTCCTTCCATGTCGATCCGAGCGACGACAACCAACTCCGGATGCTCGCGGCGAGCGGCCATCTGCCTTCAGCACTTATGTCAGTTGGCTGGTCCTTAAAGACTTGAACATCTGGAGCCAATCGAGTCGGACTAGATTCGCTACTTACCACCACGCCAATCCCGACCCAGCGCCTGCCACGGTGCAGAGCCAATTCGAACTCCTCAGCAGCGGCGGACGACCCGCCGGTCAGGTCCGCCAAGAACACCTCCGCTCGCTCGATAAGCGCTGTCGTCGTGGCCAGGACACTGTCATCTGGCGATGCCACTTCGACTGAAGCGATCGGACCGAAGCCAAGGTCGACGGCGGCGGGATAAATCTCTTCTCGATAGAGGCCGAGACGAACGACCGGCACGGCGAGCAGGAGCATTTGCCCAGTTTCCGATGGAAGGCGCAGTTCCTCTGCGGCGATTTCGCTGCCAGCAACGGCCCGAGACGAGCTGAGCGCGGTCCATTCCGACAGTATTTCGTCGAAGAGCAAGACGAGATTCTTTGCGCGAGCCCTCTCTTTCAAACGTCGATTACCTGTATCGCCCTTCGTTCAAGGCGCGCCCGCCTCCCCGTGCTCACAGCAACGGTCAACGCGTAGGCCTGGCGACGGAGACGTCCAAGACGCCCGGAGAGGACCTGCCATAACTGCCGGAAGTCCGGATCGTCGGTACTGAACCCTATGAATAGCGCCGTACGCACGATCAGCAATCCGGACACGTAAGTCGCCATGAGCGGACGTTCCTGGGTGAAACCGTCGTAGTCTTGTTCGGTCACAACGAGCGACTCGGGATCGTCGAGGTCACCGTGGAACTTCACAAGTAAGGTCGACCCCGGACGAGTTCCGATCGCCAGTTGGCTATCCCGTGAGGCCACACGGAAGGCATGCCCCACAGAACGGTAGCCATCCTCAATGAGCGCGTCCCAGTTGGTGGTGCAAACGACGTCAAAAGGAAGCCGACAAAATGACTGGTGCACGGGGCCCGGGGTGGCCACGCCGACTTGAATCAGCCGTCGGAGCTCATCGGCCAGCCCTTGGCGACCGCGGCGCCGCTCGAATTCGGACGCGGCGTCGGCTGGATCTGAATTGTCATAACCACAGGCTCTCGCGAGACTTTTGCCGACGTCAGACCAGAGGGGCATCGCCGCCCCGGCAGGCAAGATCGCGTTTCTTGAGAAGCCTGCCCCAATGATCGGCAGGCATCGATTCTCGTAAATGTCCCGTCGAAGAGGCTCGGGGAACCGGCTAAGCACTGGTTCTGGTTCGCGCGCGATCACGTTCGGGCCCGCCGGCCGGCCCATGACCCGTCAGGAAGCAATGGGCTGTTTCTCTTGGGCTCTCTGGTCGAAAACGAGACCAAAGCGGGCGGCGCAGCGCCGAAGTCGGTCACACTAGCCGACGGTTCCAACGGCGACCGACGTACTCGAGCACCTCCTCGCCGCTCAGCCTTCGCGTCGAGTTATTCAGACGGACGTAGAACCAGGCATCGTCGCGGACTTTGACGAATACCGGCGCGGGTCCTGGCTCGACGTCGATCCGGCAGATTCCTTGACCGCCGACCTCCTCAAATGAGACTGACATATTCGCGATCGGCGGTTTGCCTATTGCGTGCTCAAACAGCGTAGTCAGCCAGTTCTCATACCCGTCTCGATCTGGACGCTCGAGAGTTTTTAGATCATTTGCCAACCCAATTGGCTGTCCACGATCGTCGACCCCGATCAGCAGGGTTCCTCCGTTTGCGTTCATGAAGCCAGCGACGCTTTTCACGACGGCCTCTTCAACCACCTTGTCCTTGTCGCCTCGCTGGTAGCTCCAGCGAGCCGACGCCTTGAACTCGACCCTCCCGCTCTCCCCAGCGTCGATTAGGTTTCTGGCGGACCGGCTCCTCAAGTCCCCGACTTTCAGTTCGGGTTCGGCGGCGGCTACTTGGACAATCTGATCTTGCAGCTGTCCATCGGCCTGTTCGGGCAAGTGAACCCAGCTCTCCCTACCTGTGTCACGTTCGGTGTAGGAAAAGTCCGTCTTTCCGAACTCGTGCGGAGCCAGCTTCTTTAGTTGCTCCTTCACACGACGTCGTCCCTCGAGGGCGATTTCTACGTACTCACGAAGGTCCGACCGAGACCACTCCCCGTGAGGATGGAGAATCTTGACCAGCCCGGCGACAGTTCTCTTGACAGCCTTCTCGTCGCGTGCGTTCAAATGTGGCCCTGTGTCGAACTCTCGCCCGAACGCATCGCTGTAATTGAGCCGCCGCAATTCGCGAAACGCCTCCGCCAAGTAGTCCGAGACAAAGCCGTAATGGTTCGTGAAGAAACGCTGCTCCATCTTCGGGACCTCCCAGCCAGGCAGGTATGCATGGAGCCGGTCAAGGAACGCCGCGTCGATCATTGCGTTTGGCAGGCTAGCGAAGAGATGACTCGTCCGGATCAGCACTTCGGGCGGCTGGTTCGTGTTCCCGAGAAAGACCATCGATGCCTCAGCAGGAAGTTCTTCCCTGCCTCGGGCGAAGGAGCCCGACTCCATATAGTCCTTGAGCATTTGGACGACGGTCGAGTCGGTGAACTCGATTCCAGCGACTTCATCAAAGGCGACAACATCCCAAGTGGCGACGAGGCCGACTCGGCCAGTAGCGAGGTTGACGAACAATTGCGGGACAGTGGTCTTGCCGCCGGAGATCAGGATTGCGTTCGGCGAAATCTCTCGGTAAACGAAAGACTTTCCCGTTCCGCGAGGGCCGAGTTCGATGAGATTGTAGTTGCGCTCCACCATCGGGATCAGCCGGGTCAGAAAGAGCAGTTTCAGCCGCTGGTCGAAATGCGAAGGCTCCATTCCAGTGGAGCGAATAAGCAAGTCAATCCAGTTCTCACGCGAAAGCCCACGTCGTCCTTCCCGGTACTCTTCCAGTGAGAAGGTGGCCACTTGGATAGGCTGGAGAGACTTAATGAAGAACGGTCGTTTGCGCAGTTCCTCTTCTTCAGCGTTGTAGACGAGATCGACCTGCGCCCAGATTCCTCCCTGAAGTAGTCGGTCATACTTGTAAACCAGGTCCTCTGGGATATGGACGTACTTGTCGCCGAAGTTGACGAACTCTGCCCAAAACCTGTCCTCACTCGCCACCAGCCGCGCCCGCACTTTGTCGATGATTCGATGTTGGCCACGGCGCTTTAGGTTCGCTTGAGCCTTCTGAGCCTCATCAGGCCGAATGAAATGCTCCGCCAGAGTCTGATTGACAACTTTCAAGCCGACTTCGACCGCCTCGGGGTCGTCTGACGCGCAGTACTTGCCAAGGAGATACTCGAGCACATAAACGGGCACATTCGCACCGACTTTGACGCGCCGGACGAGATCCTTCCTGACGACGCGGCCCGGAAACAGCTCGTTAGCCCTTTGGTCCAGATTGTCGAGCACGTCAGCTGAGCCCATCACCAGCCTCTACAGTCGCGACGACATCGGCAGCTGCCGACTTCGCAGCAAGCCGGTCACCTTCGGCAGCGTAGAGTTCGAGGATGACGCGATCCCCTTTGGCGAGCCGCGATGTGACTCGGAATGTGAGAACTTGCGGATGCTCGCTTCCAAGAAGTACGGACCCAGCTTGCTCCTCGTAGCCGTCGCCCGTGACGATTCTGGCCACCTGATCTCCGCCACGGTTTCGGGCGATTACTCGAACCCGCAGCTCGCGGGTAAAGAGATCGGGTTCAAATGAGATGGCCGCCGAGAATACGCCGGTTGCGATCTTGCTTCCTGCGATTTGAACCTTGATTTTGGGCTTGCCAGCCGCTTCAGGTGGCTGGGCTCGCACTTCAATGACTGGAATGACGAGTTCCTGCGGCGAGAGTCCGCCGTGAAAGAAGCGTCTAGCGCCGCCTGCACTGAAAAGCGCGAGCCCCCTTGGGCAAATCAGGTCGAGGTCTCCTTGGATCCCAACATCGGCGAGGGAGAGTCGAAGAGTGCTCACAGGCGCCGTCCCCCCTCTTCCGATCCAGCACCTTCGATGTAGATCTCCCAAACCGCCAGGAGGATCGATGAGTCGAGCAGGGCTCAGCGCCCTGGAGAGGATAAGGAAACCGTGGTCAGAAGTGACGACGAACTTGGTGACGCCAGCTGCGGCTAAGCGCGCGATCGCGCGAGTGATGAGGGATCTGATCCCCTTCACGTAACTCCAAGCCGCGGCGGTCTTGTCTGATTCGAAGGCTTCGTCAATCTCTTGGGAGCGGATCAGAACGAAGCGAGCGCTCCCGATCTCTTGGCGTAGTTGCGCCTCGCCCTGGTCGAAAATGTCAGTGAGCGGGAAATCGGCGACTTCGCCATGGGCGGAACGCAGCAGCGCGACCCGATCCGGGACTCCTCGTATGCGAGTTCCATCTACAAAGACGTCAAGGTCGTCCCGTGTCGAAAGATTCAGCCTGAGGCCAAGCTCGGCACCGGGTAGCAGATTCGCCATCCCAACCGGTGTGATCGTGGGCGCCGCGGCGACTGCCGCACGCAGTTCGACCTTTGCATGGTCGGCACGCAGCGCATCCGCAAGCTGGGACCCGACTTCGTAGCGAAGCGCATCTACTAGGAAGAAGGCCACGATCTGGTCGCCCTCTGCTTGGAGCTCTTTGTGGATCGCTCCTTGGCGGAGCATTGATCCTGTTTCAAGACCCTGCTTTTCGACTGTCGCCGTGAACCGCTCAAGAATCTCGCTGAGCCAGTCCTCATAGGCAGTACGGACGTTTCGGATCATCTCTTCGAGCGGGCCGTATGTGGCAACTTCGGTCAGCGCCCCTTCCATTCGGCGGTGCGCGCTGTCAACGTGCCAGCCTTGACTCGAGTACCACCGTAGGAAGCCTTCGACGGATGGGATCGCGGTCGGCGCAGGACAATCGGCCAGAGTGGCTCGGAGGCTTGCAATGGCAGCACTCGCCTCCCAAAGAGGGGCCCATTTCTCCGACTCCCTGATCTCTCCGCGAACCCACATGCTGGCTGTTCGCCGTTTCTCAGCAAGAGTCGCGGCTTCGCGGGCGTTTCCCTCGTCGAGCAGCGCGATGACTCGGCCGAGGGCAAGATCCTCGAGGGCGGGGAAGCTGTCGAGCTCGCTGAAGCCGTCTCGCCACTGGACTAGATCAGACAGTTCAAGGTCCTGCTCGGCACGGAGCGCGTGATCACGGTAAGAAGCGAGCCGTGTCCGATCCGAGCGCCAGACCCGGAGCACTTCGGATGCTCGGCGTCCTTGGTCAGGGGTGATGTGCTTGATCGCTGCCTTGAGCTCGCTGGGAATCTCCCCCGCCTGTTTCAGCTCACAGAGCAACAAATGACGGAAGACGGCGTTCCGAAGAGTCTCATTCTCGCCAGTCGGCTCGCCGCCGACGGTGCGAAGCAGGACCTGCCTAGCCTCGCCCCACAGCTTGCCCTCGGACATCAAGGCACCCGTGTCATCGGCCAAGATGCGCAGAGCTAGCTGAAGCGGGTCCGCAGTGCCCAATGCTGCAGGTAGTCGCACCCCTGAGCCCTCACCGGCGGCGAGAGCAACGTCTACCTCGCTAAGTGTTCGGGCTTGTGCAGCCACCTCTTCGATTCTTGGTTCAGTAAACCGTCCAGCCAGAGCGTGACGGGTGAGCGTCGCAAGCCTGTATCGGAGGATGTGGCCTGCCTCCCTTGCCTCGGCGAGTGGATCTTCTTTCGGGGTATCAACCGGCTGATAAATCAAGAGCGAAGGAGGAGTCGGGCCAGAAACATGGGGTTCGATGTCGCGACGAAGTTTGTACCAGCTGCCATCCCAGCGGACAAAGGTCGTCCCTGGTGGCGAGACGCTAGCAGCCGTGCTCTCGTACTCACGCTGCGGATCTTCCCACACGACGATTCCGTGGGCCTCGATCCTTTTCGAGACCACGTTGGCTAAGTAGTCCCGTACATCAGGCATCTAGAGCCTCTCCGCCCATCTCGAAACGCTGGCCCAGGGATGCGCGCGTTCTTTCACGTCTTGTCGCGCCGTAGCGGCGTCGGCCCAACTTGGGATAAGAGTTGCAAGCGGAGCTGCGCAAAGAATGATCCCGTCATTCAGGTCGGGTTCCCAGCCGAGTTCCGCCACCCGCTCGAGTTCGGCTCGGAAGGCCCCGACCTCACTGAGCTGGCGCTCCTCGGCGTCGAGTCTCTTAGCTATCTGACTGCGCTCCCGTCCGCCGGCTTTGGTTTCCTCCCGGTTGAGTCTGGCGACGGAGTCAGCCAGCGCATTTTCCTTTCTTCGGGCTTCGCGTACAGCTGCGAAGAGCATCTCTCGAGAAAGGAGCGGAGCGTAAAGCCACATGCCCCACTCGCGGGAAGGGACCGCAAGCGGCCAGTAGATGGGTGCCTTCCGGCGGGACTTGGTGTAACGCCCAAGATGCGACTTGAAGAATTCTTTCCGCAGATAGCGTCGAAGATCCGAACCGAGGATTCTTTCGACCTCTTCTAGGGCCGCATCCGATTCATCGAAGGTCGCCTCGGCCGCCAGCATGACTCGACGAAGGATGTCCCACGAGTGCCCCTCTTCATCGAGAAGAATTCCGTCCGTAGATAATTCCAGTGGGTAACTGACTGGAGCCCTCTCGAGCGGCAGCCCATCGACTCCAGTCAACATGCCAGGGGAAGAAACGGGGACCGGCTCAAACGGGTCTGGCTGGGATCCTGCCAGCAAAGGTTCTCGGCCTAGCCGAACGTCGAAACGCCCAAACGCGCAACCCACGAACCAGGAGATCAGTTCCTCGACAGACTGGCGAGGGTCCCCGGGGGAAAGCAGGCCGAGGCGCGCCCGCGTCTCAGCGAGTGCCCGCGGATGCGACTGGAAGACGTGCGCCAAAACTTCGAGCCTTCGGTCAACCAAATAGGACTTCGTAGTAATCGTTCGGGAGCCCCCGTGAGTGGCTACGACCTCGTCGATCAGGTCATCAATCGGCGTGAGATAGAGCCGTTCGAATTCGAGCTCGTCCGTTGGAGGATCGTTTGGGTAGGAGGCCGGATTCCGTCCGTACTCTACGTTCAGGTAATCCTCAGTTGACTGATCGAGTCCAAGCGACGAGTGGATCGCCCTTTCAGAAACCAAGAGGTGGTCGAGCGCCTCGCAGATCGACCGTTCGGTTTCCTGATACGCCGCCTGCAGCCGCTGGAGTAAGGTCGTTCCGCTCCCACGAAGCATGCGAGGGCAGACGAATCGTCGGGTCGTCTCATCTCCGTCATCAAGCCGAGCGCGGGCAGATACGACCGTGGCAGCGACCCTCTCGAGAACTGCTACTTCCTTGGACCCCAAGCGTGGTCCGAGCCACGGCAGTCGCTGGACTAAACCAACCTCAAAGCTCTTGGAAGCGGTGCCAGATGTCGTCTCTTCGCCAGCTGCGACCATGAAATCCATAGCAACTCGAATGACTCGAGACGTCAGGTACACGAGAAGAACAGATGCGCTCCCGATGGGGAATGCTGCGTTGCCCTTGTTAGCGAATATGCATCCGCCGGGTAGGGCGCGAACGCTGAATCCGCTCGTGGTGCGCACCGGCCAGGTCAAGCCCGGACGGAAGTAGAAACTGGTGTTCTGGACCCTCGCTTGCCTCCCAGTCTGTCGGATGCGTTCTCCATCGTTCTCCCAGTCAACGACCAGATGAATGTCCGCGTAGTACGGTGAGTACTCACCGCCCTTGGCATACGGAACCCAGCGTTTCTGGTGGAGCGTTTCCTCGCGCGTGCGCCCAATCGCCGACGGGGAGACCTCCCAGAAGGCCCTGACGAACTGGAAGTCATCGCCAGTTGCCAGGCCTTGGCGCACGTCCGCTCCGTTGCCTTCGAGTGAAGGTAGTTCGTGAAAAAGCCGACGGACCTGGAGCGGCATCCAATAGGCAAATGGAGCGCCAGGGAGCTTTTCTATGTCGGTCGGGTCGATCCGGTAGACGAGAGACGTTTCCTCGTTACTGCGCAGCCTCGCGATGGCCTCATACAACGCCTTCGGCCGCTCCGTCTCTTTCAGTAGACGAATGAAGGTGGCCCGCTCACCTGGCACCCTATTGTGTTTGCCTATCACGTATGCGGCCGCTTCCACGAGAGCTCCCTCCATGACCCCGAAGCCGAGGTCGGCGAAGGCTACGAGACGATGCGGAAGGAGAACCTCTCGGCGCCATCGCTCGTAGGTGATGAGGAACATCCCTGCACGTGAGGTAATCGCCCCGAGATAACCATCATCATTCAGGAGTTCGAGTCCTCGACCGACAAAGCCTGCGAAAAGGTTGTAGTCCTTCCACGGGATCCAGGGGTAGGCGGTCTTGACGTAATCCTTTGTCTCCGGTACCGGTTCCCCGAACGGAGGATTCATCAGGACCGCGTCGTATCGCAAGCGCATCGCCTCAACGAAGCCCAGAGCGTCCGTGGCTTCCGCCGCGAGAAGGCGCTCCGAGGAAGTCGACGAAGCTCTCTCAGCAATCTTCCGTAGAGCAGTCAATATCTGCGCTTCCGCTTGCCTAAGCGTTGCGTCAGCAAGCTCAGCTCCGAAGAGCAGTCCGTCGCGCCCCCCCCGCCGCCGGAGCATATCGTTCGATCTCGCGCTTGAGCGCATCCTCCACCTTTAGAAGAGACCCAAGAGTCGGAGAGTTACCGAGCACCTCACTTACGCGCTGAACGAGCTGTCTCGCGCCAGGATCGAGCTCCGAGAGGACCCCCTCCCACGCGCTGGGATCAGGCGGTAGCGGCCGGGCGGTGTAGACGTGAGGGCGAGGTAGATTGCCGTCGCGGCAGCGCCGGCGGGCGCGAAGAATGAGCGCCGCAGCTGCCACTTGTGCACACCGAGCATCGATGTCGATGCCCCAGAGGCACGGCAGGATGAGGGGAGCCGCCTTTCCCGCATCAACTCCGTGCTCTTTCCAAGCTAGCTCAAGGACGTCATAGCAGCCCAGCAGAAAATGGCCCGACCCCACCGCCGGGTCAAGTACACGCACTTGCTTGAGGTCAAGAGGTGAGTCCGAGTGCGCAGGGCTATCGATCAGCATCGGAAGGTGTCCCGCTAGAGATGACACCGCGCTGCTCTCGAGCAGACGCCGTCCGAGCGTGTTGTGCACTAAGAAATCGACCACATATCGTGGGGTGAAGAACTGGTTGCGGACCGCGAGTTCGCGGGAGTTGCGGGGGGCGGTCGTATCTCGCATCTTTTGCCGTTCGGCGGCTGAGTTGAAGTACTGATAGGTCCAGCCAAATGCTTCAGCGTCACCCCAGATTGGTCCAAGCTTTGGATCGGCGAACATGGCGGCGAGCTCATCAAGCGCAGTCGCCGAGGGCTCAAGCGCGAGAAGCGGGTTGCGTGGGTCAAATAAGACGGGTGCGTCTTTCGCGAGCTCGTCGGTACAGAGCCGAAGGTATGTCCAGTACCCTCCCGTCGGGTCTTTCGCGAGGAGCGGGAAAATCTCGAGCATCTCTCTGTATCCGCGGGAGGCACGGCCGCCGCCAAGCGACTCCGGAAGAAGGTCAATAGCCTCTGCGACACGAATCGCAACGAGGCGGTTGAGAGTCGTAAAGGCTGCCTCGCGGAGCAAACGGCTCACGGCATCTTTCGCGTTTAGTCCGCTGCCTTGCAAATGCTGGATCACGCCTATGAGTTCTGCGCGAGGCACGCGCTCCGCGGCCGGCAATGCGAGTGTTCTCTCTTCCTCGAGGCGTCCCGACTCGTGTATTCCGAACCGACCCTCGGCCACGGCCGCGAGGTCTGTCTCTAGGAGTGAACGCCCCCTCGCGATGGCCCTTTCCAGCAGGGCTCTATCTGCCGCGGTAAGTGTCACGAGAGAAGAAAACGCTTGCCTTCAGCGAGGACCTTTCCCGCCGCGCTCCTGATTCGGTCCACAAGAGCTTCCAAGTCATCCTGAGAGGTGACAACGCCGTCGTACAAATCGCGGAGCCGAACTCTCACCACCTGGGTCTTCGAGGCCAACTCTTCAAGTTGGGCCGCCGCAGGACCGGCGACCGACTCAACACTAGAGAGGCGCGCACGGAGAACGGCAAGATCTGGTCCTTGCTCTGCCGTAGCGTCAGCCGGCGGTGCAAGCTGAGTAAGTGGCCGGAGAACCTCTTCGATCGCCATCGGGTCCATACGCCCGAGGTCACGGGAGCGGAGACGCTCCGCCTCCTCCGAGACCCGTGCCCTAACCTCGCTCGCCAATGCCTGCCATGCCACCTCACGGGCCTCGCGCAGATGCCGGACCAAGGTGCGAATGGCGGGAAACTGTCCAGCTATGTCAGAAGCAGCGAGTAACTCCTCCAAGCGGATGACCATTTCCTTGGCAGCTCTGTCCAGACCCTCGGCGTCACGACGAATCTCTTCTCTGGCTTCACGCACCAGCTGAAGCGCCGGTCCGTCCAAAGCCTCGTCGAGGCGACGTACCAGCGATCGACCTTCAACGAGGTCCGCCCAACTCTCGTCACAGGTCTTGATGACGTCACCATTGTTCGAGGACGCGAGTGCTCTGAGGATTCCATCTGCTCGTTCAATGCTGTCTGGTACCTGAAGCGCCAAGGCGCGCAAGCTTGCGCTGACTCTCCCAAATATTTCCTTTTCCGGACCGAAGGTGTCGCGCACTTTCGCCGCGAGAGGCTCGGCGGCTATAGCAGGTCGTTCCCCGGTGAATTCCTGCATGCGCTTTGCGACTCGTGCGCGCATGTCAACGTCGACCTCGCGCTGGGGCGCAAACGCAGTGGCGCGGAAGCCTGGGAGCGTTCCGAAGACTTTGTCGAGCCGTGCATCCCGGGGATTGGCGATCCTGGCTCCCTGGTAGACGGCCTCAACGACGCCGGTTCGGAGCAACGCTGCGACCAAGACTTGGACCACTTCAACGGTAGCGCCATAGGGTGGAGCTCCGAACCTCTCTTCAAGATATTTTCCGCTGGCCTCGATTCCGTAGGCCGTCCGCTCCGTGATCTCGCCGATCATCGCCGACAGCGGATCTTGGTCGAGAGCGAACGCCGTGCCTTCTGGTGTCCGGCGGAGGATGCCAAGGCCGCGATCCCCGAAATAGTCTGGCAGGCCCTCGAGGTTGTCGGTCCTTAGAAGTGTTATTGCGTCAGCGCGCTTCGCGGGCGCGCTGAACTCTCGAAGTCGCGGGTAGATCCGCTCAATCTTTCTGGCGAGAGCACTTCGCAACGCTAGACGCGGCTCACCATCACGAAGTTGTTCCTCGACTCCCTCAAAGAAGATCGACCCGCCGAGAAGATCGGATGACATCCTTTCGCGGACAAGTCGTTCGGTTTGAGCGAGACGAGTCCGCTCTTCTCCTAGGAGCTCGACTTCGGCCGTTGACTTAGCACCGCCTTCGCGGCGTTTAAGCATCTCGGCGCTTCGGTGCCGCTCGAGTGCGGCGTCGTGCGTCTCATCCGAGGGTCGGTAGGTCCAGAACACGATCGTCTTTTTCTCGCGAGACTGGGCCCGGACATCATCGAGCTCGCTGATTGCGCGATCCTCGATAACTACAGAGATCTCACCGTCCGCAACGCGCTCGCCATCAACGCTTACGTCAACGCGAAAGCCTCTACCCGCCTCCACCACGAGCCCATCAAGGAGTTGCTGGATTGCCTCGCGCTTGATTCTGTTAAACGCCGCCGGTCTCATTTCGATGCCGCGGCGTTCTTTTTCCCAGTTCTTCTCCTCAGGAGATTGCAGTTTGTGGCCGTCGTCCGTTTGCCGGAGGACTTCTTCGATAGTGAGAACACGGAGGGCGTCGACCACTTGACCGCGCAGGCCCTCAGCCTCGACGGACGGGTGCAAGAGCGCAGCGAGATTGACGGCATCGAGCTTCAGCGCAGGAACACCGGTGAGGAGCGCTACCCCCTTGACAGCTCTGGTTGGGATTCCTTGGGGCAAGTGACGAGAAGCGACCTGCTCCACCTCCGCCTGCCAAGCCGTCGGGATGATGGACTCGAGGAGGTCGTAGGCCATGTCCACCGTCGCGAGGACTCCAACGTCCCGTTCACCGAGGCGAGTGTCTTGATGAATCACGAGCTGTTGGGCGAGCTTGATGATTGTCCGATTGCTTCCGCCAAGCATGGGCCCGCCTCCTCCCCGAGACCTGTGGGCGGACACGGCATCGATGAACAGCTGGATCTGAAATGGAAGTAGCGGATAGAGCCTGACAAATTCCTCTTCAGAAAATTCGCGCTGGCGCGTGGGCGATTCCAGCCGAATGTTGGTCAAGACCTTGTTCTTGTTAGCCCGGAAAGCATCCCGGACGGCGGAAGCTCCTTCAGCACGTTTGTCGAGGACGCGGCGTGACGCCACTTCTTCGATATCGCTTGGAACAAGATCAACCGTGAGGGGGAAGCGGTCTCGGACCCGTGCGAGTTCCACCTGCCGCCCTTCGAGACTATCTACCACGTCCTCGAGCTTCTCTTGCGACGTGACCGCAAGCCAAACACTGCCGCGTTTCTTCTGAAAGGCGTGGGCCAGTCCCATTAGATCAAACATCCGATCAACGTCGCGCGCGACGT
>Ga0070698_100005821_pt1 | contig 13486 bp, 13 predicted proteins | sample KBSK1502metaG_FD_65477 | JGI IMG/M metagenome (GOLD analysis project Ga0070698, IMG submission 65477) | Corn, switchgrass and miscanthus rhizosphere microbial communities from Kellogg Biological Station, Michigan, USA - KBS K1-50-2 metaG | ecosystem: Host-associated > Plants > Roots >... | reverse complement strand
GTCCTGATCGGACAGGCCCTGATCGCGTATGAGCAGAACCTGATGGTCCAGCCAGGTGCGATGGATCGCCGCAAACGCGGCGTCGTCAACGGCTCGCAGGTCGATGCCGCGGAGTTCGGCGCCGAGCGCAGCGCCTGTGGGAATCACGTCGAAAGCGGTTCGCAGGGTCATGGCGGAGTACGCGAAGATACCAGATTCATGTCGACTGGAGGCAGCTTCCCCAGGGCGTACGTTGAAGACTCCATGAAGGATAAGGTCTGCGGGTCGCGGCTCGTTCGCTGACGCATGGAACCAACCACGATCGCGCTTGCCGCCATTACGCTGCTCGCCGCGACAGTCAACGGCGCGCTCGGGTATGGCTTCTCGTCCATCACCGTTCCGGTCGCCCTGTTCTTCCTCACGAACCGCCTGCTGAACCCGGCACTGGTGCCGATCGAAGTGGTGCTCAACGCGTACGTGTTGTGGGTGAATCGCGGTTCCATCCAGCACGTCTGGCGCCGCACACTCCCGATCGTCGTTGCGCTGCTTCCAGGGGTCGTCGTGGGCACGATGCTCGTGTCGCAGGTCAACTCGGACTGGCTGAAATTCATCACGTACGTGACGCTGCTTCCGTTGATTCTGCTGCAAGCCGCCGGCTTCCGCAGACCGATCCGGTCGGAACGGTCTGCCGGTCTCGCGTTCGGCGGTGCACTCGGCGTGCTGTACTCCGTGACGACTATTTCGGGTCCGCCGCTGGCGGTCGCGTTGAGCAACCAGGGGCTCGCCAAGCAGGAGTTCCGCGCGGCGCTCGGGATCATTCGCCTGGCCGAATCGAGCATGACGGCCGTCGCCTACGCGTACGCCGGGCTGTACTCGCTCGGCAGCATGCGCCTGATTCCCGTGATTCTGCCGAGCCTGGCTATTGGCGTCCCCATCGGCGCGCAGTTGATCCGCCACATCCGGCCCGAGACGTTCCGCCGGATCTGTATGAGCTTCGATGCGTGGATTGTCGGGTTCGGTCTGTCAGGTGTGCTGCGCCAGTTACATCTGGTCGAGAGCAATGCAGCGTACCTGTTGTTCGTGGCCGTCGCGCTCCTTGACATCTGGCTGCTCTATCGATTTTTTTCGGCGCCGCGCGCAGCAGACGCGGCATCAACTCAGACACAGGCCGAGGCGGCGAATCAGAAGCCTGCAACCGAGCACCCGTGAAGCACGTCTCCAGCTTCGGGTGAACTTACGCGCGCTCGACGATAACGGCGATTCCCTGACCCACACCAATGCACATCGTTGCGACGCCATAGCGCGCCTTGCGGCGGTGGAGCGCATGCACGAGGGTCGCGAGCATGCGTGACCCGGACGATCCGAGCGCGTGGCCGAGCGCGATCGCTCCACCGTAGACGTTGACCGTCGCGGGGTCGAGCTGCAGATCGCGGATGCATGCGATCGACTGCGACGCGAACGCCTCGTTCAGCTCCCACAAATCAATCTGATCGACCCTGAGCCCGGCGCGCTTCAGCGCCTTTCGTGTTGCCGGCACCGGCCCGATACCCATCACCGACGGATCGACGCCGGCAACCGCCGACATCACCACGCGCGCGAGTGGTGTCAGTCCTGGCGCCGCGTCGCCACCTACAAGCAGCAGCGCCGACGCGCCATCGTTGATGCCGCTCGAGTTGCCCGCGGTCACGCTGCCGCCGGCGGCAAACGCCGGCTTCAGTGCCGCAAGCTTGTCGGCCGACGCTTCGGGGCGCGGATGCTCGTCCTCGGAGACGATCACCGGCGACCCCTTCCTGCTCGGGATCTCGACGGCAACGATCTCGTCCCTGAACACGCCCTCGCGCATGGCGCAGACCGCGCGGCGCTGGCTTTCGAGGGCGAATGCATCTTGTTCCTGGCGCGTGATCCCGTACTGTTTCGCCACTTTTTCCGCCGTCATGCCCAGCGGGATGGTCCAGTCGGCGTGCATCTGCGGATTGACGAAGCGCCAGCCGACGGTTGAATCCGCCACCGGGGGCGGTTGCCGATTCCACGGCTCGCCCGACTTGAGCATCACGTAAGGCGCGCGCGTCATGCTTTCCACGCCGCCTGCAACGAAGGCATCGCCTTCGCCAGCCTTGATCGCCTGCGCTGCACTCGCGACCGCCTGGAGGCCGGAGCCGCAGAGACGATTCACGGTTTGTCCGGGCACCTCGATGGGGAATCCGGCAAGCAATGCCGCCATCCGCGCGACGTTGCGGTTGTCCTCGCCTGCCTGGTTCGTGCAGCCCAGGATCACGTCGTCAAGGCGGGCGGGATCAAACGATGGGCGATCGACCGCCGCGCGCACGGCAAGGGCCGCCAAATCGTCAGCGCGGACTTCGGCAAGCGCACCGCCCGCCCGTCCGACCGGGGTGCGAACGGCAGACACGATTAAGGCATCCCGCATCCCTGGAGAATAACTTCGATAACTCCCAATTCCCAACTTCCAACGCCCAACGCGACGTGGAAGGTCTGTAGGGCCGGCTTGAGCCGGCCCTCTCCTTGGGAGTTGGGAGTTGGAGGTTGGGTGTTGGCGTTGACGGACCTACCAGCCGAATTGGATCGCGAGGTTAGCAGTCGGACCGTTGAGGCGATCACGCAGGACGTCGGCTTCGGCCGTCGCGCGGTAGCCAATGCCGCAGCTCACGCCGATCGCCTTGGTGATCCGTGCCGAGATGTTGGCCTGTGGCTCGACGACGAAAAAGTCATCGCGCCCAACGAACCGCGCGCGCATTATCTGCGGCTGCTGCACGGGGATTGGCGCGCGCCTCGGCGCCAATCCCTGTCGCGGATCGCTGACGCCGAACCGGATGTCGCTGCGCAGCGTGTTGACGTCGAACCCGAGCGTCGCGGTTCCGGCGCCGACCAGGCCACGGCCCCCAAAGCGGATGCGGCCGAACTCCGGCGACTGCCATCCGATGACGAGCCCGCCGTAGGTGAGTTTGAAGTCGCGCCCTTCGTTGGCAAGCCAGTAGCCGGCGCCGCCGATGAGCAGCGTCCCGTCAATCAGTCGTCCGCCGTAGGCGCCGGCGAGCTCGCCTGTGCGATTGTCGAAGTCGGTGACCTTGAAGTCGGGGGCCAGCACCCAGCCGTCGTGAATCCGCTCGAGCACGAGTGGTCCGTTCGTGGGCGCGGGCGTGGTCTGCCCGTACGCCACAGAGGCGGCCAGCATTGCGACGATGAACACGATCATGTTGCGCATGAAGGTCTCCCGTTATTGACGCGAGAGGCTGACGTTGACCGTTGACGTATCTCCGGGCCGTACTTCGATATCGGACTGGTAGGTGCGGTAGCCGTCGCGCCTCACTTCCACGTGATGCAGTCCGGGCGAGACTTGCACAACGAGCCGCTCGTCTCCCGACGGTCCTTGCCAGCGTTCCCCGTCGATTGTCACGTCGGCATTCGCCGGCTGCACGCGAATGGAGAGCGTGCCCGCATCGGATCGATCACCCCGCGGTGGTGGGCCTTGCGGCCGACCGTCCTGCCCTGGAGGCGTGCCGCCTCGCTGGGGAGGAGGAGGAAAGCGGTTGGGACCGGCCTGGGCAGGGCCCTGGGATCCCGGCTGCGGTTGCGGAGGCGGAGGCTCAGCTGGTCGCGGCTCGGCGACTTCGCCGGCGCCAAGGGGCTGCATCATGTACCGCAGCCGGAACGTGCCTGTTGGTTGCAGGTAGATTCGCTGCCGAATCGTTTTATACCCGTCAAGATACAGCGTGATGTCATGCGAGCCCGGCTCGATGTGCAGTCGCTGGAAGAAGCCATCGAAGTCGTCGACCGTTCCCGCGTAGTAGTTGTCGATGTAGACCTCGGTCTCTCGTGGTGAGACCTGCAGCCGCAGCGATCCGTCGCCGTTATAGAAGCCCTGGCCGTACGCAACCTGGGGGTACCAGTAGAACGGCGGGTAGTAAGGACGGTAGAACGTATTGAAGTAGAACGGGTCGTAGAACGGATCGTAGAAAGGACGCCGGTACCCGCCGACCACAACGACCGCGCGCCCGCGCGGGGCGCCGACGCGCACAGCCCCCCGGGCACGAACCTGAGCGTCAGCGTGACCGCCCCACAGAATGCCGGTCGCCAGGACGATGGCGAGCGGCGCGACAGTGACCTTCACGGAAGACCCCCTCCATTAATCCGCCATCGCCCGCAGGGCGAGAGCGGATTTATCCCGCCGAAGCCCATAGGGCGAGAGCGGATTTATCCCGCCGTAGCCCAAAGGACGAGAGCGGATTTATCCCGCCGTAGCCCAAAGGACGAGAGCGGATTTATCCCGCCGAAGCCCATAGGGCGAGAGCGGATTTATCCCGCCGTAGCCCATAGGACGAGAGCGGATTTATCCCGCCGTAGCCCAAAGGACGAGGGCGGATTTATCCCGCCGAAGCCCATAGGGCGAAGGCGGATGGCAGACTGTCGAGCGCGAGGCAATGGCTGTGCCGTTTGCGACCTGCGAAAAGATGGGCGAATTGAATCACACGCCGTCGTTCGCGTCGTCCGCCGATGACAGCCGTCCGTCCCGTATCAATGACGAAGGCCCGGCGCTTATGGCCGGGCCAGACGGAGGCGGTAACAGGATCTCGAAGACCGCGCCTCCGTCGTTGTGCGCGGAGATCGACCCGCCGTGGCGCTCGACGATGGCCTTTACGATCGACAGGCCCAGCCCGCTTCCCCCGGCGGCTTTCCGCGAGGCATCCGCCTTGTAGAAGCGATCGAAGATGAGCGGCAGATGGTCCGCGTCGATACCAGTGCCACTGTCGCGCACGCGCAGTCGCAGCACGTCACCGGCCAGATCAGCCGAGAGCGCGATCTCGCCGCCGTCCGGCGTGTGGCGCAGCGCATTGGCGGCAAGGTTCTGGAGCGCCTGCTCGAGACGATCCGGATCACCGTAGATCGTGTCTGCGCCAGGTGCGATCTCACTGACGAACTTGATGGATCTCGTCGTCATCTCGCGTTCGTGCCGCGAGTGCACGCGGTCGAACAGCGCGCGTACCGGCACGTACTCGTGATGCATGGCCGTCCCTCCGCCTTCGAGCCGGGCCAGGTCGAGCAGATCGCCGACGATTCGCTCCAGGCGATGTGTCTCCTCATCAATGATGCGCAGGTAGCGGTCGCGCGTGGCCTGGTCGAGATGCAGCTCGGGCATCGAGAGTGTTTCGACGTAGCCGCGCATCGCCGTGAGCGGCGTCATCAATTCGTGCGACACGTCCGCCAGGAGCTGACGCCGCGCCTTGTCCGACGCTTCAAGTGCTCGCGCGCGGTTGGCGAGCTCGTCGCCCATCTCGTTGAACGATCGCGCCAGCGCGGCAACTTCGTCACCACCTTGGTCGGGGGCGCGCGCACTCATATCGCCCGCGCCGAAGCGGACGGTCGCCTCCTGCAGCTGCTTCATCCTGCGGCGCGCCGGACCGAACACGAACAACGCGATCAGACCTGAGCCAACCACCAGCACCGATCCGCCCACCAGCGCCATCGTCGGCGCGAGCTCACGCACCACCATCCCCATCGGCGGCCGGCCGAGTAACACCGCCACCGTCCCGACTGGAGCACCGTCGACGAAGACCGCCGCGAACTCACCGAGGCGGAACGGTGTCGGTCCTCCCGGCCGATCGTCGGAGGATCGCCGGCGCGGGACGAACACGCGGCCGCGGGCGGGGAGCTCACCGCGCGACATTTCGACGCGCAGCGCGTTTCGTACGTCGTCGGGAATACCAGCGGGATGGTTGGCAACCTCACGACCGTCGCGCATGAGCACGATGAACGGCTGAAAGACGTTCGAGTACTGATCCTTTACGTAGTCATCGATACTGATCGTGGGATCGGTGTTGAGCGCGGCGCTCAGGTCCGATGCGACAAGCACGGCAAGGCGTCTCGGTGAGGTCGCAGGCATCGAGCCCGCGATGCGGTCGCTCGTCCAGATGAAGAGCGCACCCTGCGCCACCAGCATCAGCGCAAGGAATGACACCAGGCCGACGGCTATGCGCCAGTACAGGCTGCGATACCACGGACTCGTCCCGCTATACATCCGCGGCCTTGTAGCCGGCGCCCCACACGGTGAGGATGACGGCCGGATCCGACGGGTTCTCTTCGATCTTCTTCCGCAGGCGCTTGATGAGCGTGTCAACGCTTCGCACGGTCACGAACGTCTGGTCCTTCCACACGCGGGCGAGGAGCGCTTCCCGGGTGAAGACGATGCCGGGGTTGGAGAGCAGCACGTACAGAAGCTGGAACTCGTTCGAGGTCAGCTCCACATCGTTGTTGCCGACACGCACCCGCCGCCGCGCCGGATCCATCTCGATGTGCTTATAGGTGATCGGCCGCGCCGTTTCCCGTGCGGAGCCCACGATTGGCCGTGGGCCGCGACGCAGCAGCGCGCGGACCCGCGCGATGAGCTCGCGCACGCTGAACGGCTTGGTGAGATAGTCGTCCGCGCCGCTCTCGAGGCCGACCACTTTGTCGGACTCTTCGCGGCGCGCCGTGAGCATCAGCACCGGGACGTCCGGGTTCTCTGATTCGCGTCGAATGGCGCGGCACACCGTGACCCCGTCAAGCCCGGGCAGCATCAGGTCGAGGATCACCAGGTCAAAGCGGCGCGCGCGCGTGAGCTTCAAGGCGGTTTCTCCGTCCGCGCATGGAACGCACTCGTAGCTCTCCAGGCCGAGGTGGAGACAGACGAGATCGCGGATGTTCTGCTCGTCTTCGACGACCAGGACGACGGGTCGAGGCGTGGTCGCGGCTTCCATCGGTGCGGCGGCCGCCCGTTGCGGCGGACCTTCAGGTCCGCCAGTGTAGATCGCTGGCTCTTCCGACATCCCCGTGATTCCATCCCAGCTGAGTGATCTGCCGTTGACACATCTGTGAAGAAACCGTGGCACTCGACCGCCACCGAATTGTCACGACCTCGTCATCGGCCAGCCACTTCGATCGCGTCGAATGGAGGAAGAAAAGAGGCCGAGCCGCATGAACAAACGCCTGATTGTCATCATCGCCGTCGTTGCCGCCATCGGGGTTGGCAGTATTGCCTACTCGCGGGCGCGCAGCACGAGCAAGGAAGCCGTCCCCATTACTGCTGCCGTGACCAGGGGTGATGTCGTCGAGAAGGTCAACGCGACGGGGACGCTCCAGCCCGTGACGACCGTCCAGGTCGGCACGCAGGTGTCGGGCACGATCAAGGCGCTCTATGCCGACTTCAACTCCGAAGTGCGCAAAGGGCAGGTTATCGCCGAGCTCGAGCCGTCTCTGTTTCAGACGCAGGTAGAGCAGGCGCGCGCGACGATGACGAAGCTGCAGGCGGATGCGGACCGCGCACAGGTCGATGTCGAGGACACGCAGACGAAGCTGCGTCGGGCACAGGAGCTGTTCGACCAGAAGCTCATCGCGCGCACCGATCTCGAGACAGCGCAGGCGAGCGCGGCGCAGTCGCAAGCCGCGCTGAAGTCCGCGCAGGCGCAGATCACGCAGGCACGCGCCGCGCTCAACCAGGTCCAGGTCAACCTGAACAACACGATCATCAAGGCGCCCATTGACGGCGTCGTCATCTCGCGCAACGTGGACGTGGGGCAGACGGTTGCAGCGAGCATGCAGGCGCCGACGCTGTTCGTGCTTGCGCAGGACCTGACGCGGATGCAGGTCAGCGCCAGCGTCGACGAGTCGGACATCGGCCAGATCGCCACCGGTCAGAAGGTCTCGTTCCGCGTCGACGCGTATCCAGCCGACGCGTTCACGGGCACCGTCTCGCAGGTACGTCTCAACCCGACGACCGAGCAGAACGTCGTCAGCTACACCACGATGATCGATGTGCCGAACCCGGAGATGAAGCTGAAGCCGGGCATGACGGCGAACGTGACCATTCAGATTGCCGGCAGCGAGAACGTCCTGCGCGTTCCCAATTCGGCGTTGCGCTTTCGGCCGACCACAACCGGGACCCGGGATTCGGGATTCGGGATTCGGGAAACGGCATCCGGGACAGCGGCCACGAGCGGGCAGAGCGGCGCGCGGCGCGCCGTGACCAACGCAAATCAATCGGGCGGGCGTGTCTGGACGATCAGGAGCGGCGCGTTGGAGCCCGTTCGGATTCGCACGGGTGTCAGTGACGGCGCGATGACGGCGGTCGTCGAGGGTGACCTGAAGGAAGGCGATCAGGTCGTGACGGGCATCGCGGAGCAGGGCACTGCGACCGCGCAGGCGAGCACGTCACCACTGCTTCCGTTTGGCGGGCGGCGCGCGGGCGCCGCGGGTACGACCGGCGCTCGCGGAGCGGGAGCACAGCGATGAGCCCGACCTCGAGCCTTCCAGGCGGGCCAGGCTCGCCTGTGATCGCCGTCCGCGATCTCGTGAAGACGTACGACGTCGGCGAAGTGCAGGTGCCCGCGCTCTGTGGCATCTCGCTGGACGTCGCGGTAGGCGAGTTCGTCGCGCTGACCGGGCCGTCTGGCTCCGGCAAGTCGACCTTCATGCACCTGCTCGGATGCCTCGACCGGCCAACGAGCGGGAACTACGTTCTGAACGGCCAGAACGTGTCGTCCCTCGATCAACGCGCCCTCGCGCGCGTGCGCAACACCGAGATCGGCTTCGTTTTCCAGGGGTTCAATCTGCTGTCGCGCACATCAGCGCTCGAAAACGTGGAGCTCCCCCTGCTCTACGCCGGCAACATCGGAAGCGCAGCGCGCCGCGAGCGGGCCGCCGAGGCGCTGCGGGCGGTGGGCCTTGCCGATCGCCTTGGCCATCACCCGAATCAGCTGTCCGGCGGACAGCAGCAGCGCGTCGCAATCGCGCGTGCCCTCGTGAACAACCCCACGCTGCTGCTCGCGGACGAGCCGACCGGCAACCTTGATACGCGAACCAGCATCGAGGTGATGGGTATCTTTCAGCGGTTGAACGCGGAGCGCGGCATCAGCATCGTGCTGGTGACGCACGAGCCCGACATCGCCGAATACGCGACGCGCATCATCGCGTTCCGGGACGGAGTGGTGAAAAGCGATCACGCGGTAACGAACCGCCGAAGTGCAGCCATCGAACTCGTCCGCCTCCAGCAGGATGCGGGGCTCGATGCGCGGATTGCGCCCCTCGACCTCGCTCGGGGCGCCCTGAGCATGCGTCGAAGGGCGTAAGGAGCAGCCATGTCGTTGTTGATGACGTTCGTCGTCGCGCTCAATGCGCTCCGCCGGAATGCGATGCGCACCGCCCTTACCGCGCTCGGCATGATCATCGGCGTCGCGGCTGTGATCGTCATGGTCGCCATCGGGACGGGCGCCAGCGCGTCGATTCAGAACCAGATCCGCAGCGCCGGTTCGAATATCGTCATGGTCTCGGCCGGCTCAGGCGGCTTCGGCCCCGTCCGGCAGGGCCAGGGCGCGGTTACGACGCTGACCGCCGAGGACGCGGACGCGATCCGGCGCGAGGTGCCAGGCATCCGGTATCTGTCGCCCGGCATCAACACGCGGGTGCAGATCGTGTCGGAATCGTCCAACTGGAACACACAGGTGCAAGGCACCGGTGCCGACCTTGTCGCCATTCGCTCATGGCCCATGCAGTTCGGCAGCTTCTTTACCGACGACGACGTAAGGCGCGGGGCGAAGGTGGCGGTGCTCGGGTCGGTGACGCGCGATCAGTTATTCGGGCCTGGCGCCGACGCGACTGGCGCGATCGTCCGCATCAAGAATCAGCCGTTCCAGGTCGTCGGCGTGCTCACGAGCAAAGGGCAGGCGGCGATGGGGCAGGACCAGGATGACACCGTCCTCGTTCCGTATTCGACGGTGCAAAAGAAGCTGCTCGGCGTGCAGCATCTCAACAACATCACCGTTTCCGCGCAGGACGGCGTCCCCCTCGACACGATGACGCAGGAAATATCCGCGGTGCTGCGCACGCGTCACCGTATTCAACCGGGCTCGGATGATGACTTCATGGTGCGCACGCTCGAGGAGATGACGAGCATGCTGACGTCGACGACGAACACGATGACCTATCTGCTTGCCGGTATTGCCGCGGTGTCGCTGATCGTCGGGGGGATCGGCATCATGAACATCATGCTGGTGTCGGTCACCGAGCGTACGCGCGAGATCGGGCTGCGGTTGTCGGTCGGGGCACGCGACGTCGACGTCCTCCTGCAGTTCCTCGTGGAGTCGATCGTCTTGAGCCTGGCGGGTGGCGCCATCGGGATCGGGCTCGGATTCGGCATCGCATCGGTCGTCACCCGGCTGATGCAGTGGTCCGCAGTAGTGACCCCCTCGGCGGTGGCGATGTCCTTCGGCGTTGCGGCCGCCATCGGTGTCTTCTTCGGGTTCTACCCGGCGCGCAAAGCCGCGCAGCTCAATCCAATCGACGCGCTTCGGTACGAGTGAGATGACCATGAGGTTCGCAACGACGGCAACCGTCCTCGCGGCTCTGATCGCCGGCAGTGCGCTCCTTTCGGCACCCCCATCGCGCCGGGGCTTCAATTATTTGCCGCACCTCGTCGCGGCGACCGCACGTCTGGTCGCCATGGCCGTGGTGTCAGGGAACGAGGCGTCCTTGCGGGCTGCGGCGCAGGATTTCGTGGCGGCGCAGATGAACGGACGCCACAGGATTGTCACAGGGCCAGCGCTTCCGGGGGGACAACCCCCTGTTCACACGCATCGTCTGACATGGTGGAGGTAGTAATGACCCGTTTGAGAAAATTCACATTGGGCGCGGTGCTCGTCGCGCTCGTTGGCAGCGGCGCCGCGGCTCTCTATGCGCAAGGGCCTGATGGCCGCGGACGCGGCGGGGCGCCATTCGGTGGGCCCGGCGGACCCGGAGGCCGCGGCTTCGCCGCCGGCTTCGCGCTCGGTCAACTCGATCTGAGTGATGCGCAGAAGCAGCAGGTCCGCGAGATCATGCAGCGTCACCGCCAGCAGACGCAGCCGCTCGCCCAGCGCCTGCAGCAGGCGATGGAAGCGCAACGTGTCGCAATCCAAGCGATCCCGGTCAACGAATCGCTGGTGCGTTCCGCCGCCCAGGATCTTGCCGTGGCGCAGGCGGATATGGCGGTCGAGCAGGCGCGGCTGCACAGCGACATCTTCGGGGTGCTCACGGCGGAGCAGCAGGAAAAGGCGAAGCAGGTCGAAGCGCAGGCGCAGGCGAGGGCAAAGGAGCGTCAGCAGCGCGCTCCGCGCCAGCCTAAGGGACAGGTGTAACTCAACTCTCAAGAACCCATCCCAACTCCCAAGCTCCTTGGGAGTTGGGGTGGGTTCTTGAGGTTGTCAGGGATCCCAGCCCACTTCGTCGCCGACTGAGATTTCCCCGCCCTCGATCACTTCGGCAAACACACCGCCGCCCCAGCGCTCGCGCATCGCGCCTTGTAATCCGGCAATTGTTTCGTCCATCCGCTCGCAGGGAAGGGTCTCGCCATGGACGAGCAGGCGAGTCGCGCCGATGCGCAGCGTCCTGCCGCGCGAATCGAACAGGTCCAAACCCTCGATAACCAGGTTGGCGCGTCGCGCATTGGTGTCGAGGTCCGCGCGGAACTGATCCATCAACTGTCGCCATCGCTCGAGCTCTATGAGCGTCACCTGCCGCTTGCCACCCTGATTCGCGTTGCCGGCGAGGCCTCGTCCGGCGATGAGGGTCGAGCGGTCGGCGCCGTCCATCTTTCCGCGATGTGCACGTTTTATCCAGATCTGATGAAGCGTACCCATTCGATTCGTGATTCGCGATTTGTGATTGGCGGTTGTGATTAACAGCTGAGTTTAATAACTACAAATAGGAATCACAAAGCACTAATCCATTCATACAAGTCTCTGATCAAGAGTCGCCAATCGCCAATGGGCCCACATGGTCCCCGATTTGAGTACCTCAGCCCGGAATCATGGCGGAACGGATGACCTCGGCCAAGACTTACCTGCGCATTGCCGCGGTTGGTGACCTGCACGTTTCCAAGACACAACAGGTATCGTTGCAACCGCTATTCACACAGATCAGCACCTCGGCCGACGTTCTGCTGCTGTGTGGCGACTTCACCGACTACGGCCTTCCAGATGAGGCGCGGGTCCTGGCGCGCGAGATCGGGAGCGCCTTGAAAATCCCGGTGATCGCTGTGCTTGGAAATCACGACTACGAAGCAGGGAAGGCGGACGAGATTCGTCAGATCCTGACGGACGCCGGCGTGACCGTGCTGGATGGGGAAGCCACAGAGGTGCTCGGAGTCGGGTTTGCCGGCGTCAAGGGATTTGCCGGCGGCTTCGGCCGCGGCGCGCTCGGCCCGTGGGGCGAGCGGGCTATCAAGGCGTTCGTTCAGGAGGCGGTCGAAGAAGCGCTGAAGCTCGAAGCCGCCCTCGCACGACTTCGTACGCAGCAGCGCATCGCGCTGCTTCATTACGCGCCGATCCGCGCGACGGTGGAGGGCGAGCCGCCGGAAATTTTCCCATACCTTGGATCGAGCCGCCTCGAAGAACCGATAAACCGCTATCGCGTGACCGCCGTCTTTCACGGGCACGCGCATCGCGGCTCTCCCGAAGGACGCACCTCCACTGGCGTGCCGGTGCACAACGTGGCGATGCCACTGCTCCTCCGCACCAACCCCGATCGTCCGCCCTTTCTCATCGTCGAAGTGCCGCTCGATGGTACGGAAGCCGCGAGCGCGTCGGCCGAGCCGCTGGGCCGCCCGCTCGTCAAATCGGCCTGAATCCTGCACAGGCGAAAAAAGGATATGACTGTGTTCGATGCTGATAGTCCGCTGCTGACGACGCCTGACACAGCGCAGCTGTATCGCGACGCGCTCGACATGCTGAATCGCACCGGCGTGCCCTATCTCGTGGGCGGCACCTACGCGTTCCAGTACTACGCCGGGATCTGCCGCACGACAAAAGACTTTGACATCTTCGTGCGCCCGCGCGACGTGCGTCGCGTGCTCGACGTCCTCCAGCGGTGCGGGTTCAGAACCGAAATCACGTTCCAGCACTGGCTCGCCAAGGCCCATCACGGGGAGAAATTCGTCGACGTCATTTTCAGTTCCGGCAACGGGCTCGCCGGAGTTGACGACGAGTGGTTCGCCCACGCGGTCGACGAGATCGTGCTCGGCACACCAGTGAAGCTCGTTCCTGCCGAGGAGATGATCTGGACGAAGGCGATGATCATGGAGCGCGAGCGATACGATGGCGCCGACGTGGCGCACCTCCTGCGGCACTGCGCAGGGTTGGTGAACTGGGAACGCCTGGTGGCCCGTTTCGGCACCCACTGGCGTGTCCTGCTGAGCCACCTGATTCTCTTTGGGTTTATCTATCCGGGCGAGCGCTCGCTCGTGCCGTCATCATTGGTGAAGGAGCTGATGAACCGGTTGCACGCGGAGCTCGACGTCCCGACACGCGACAGCAAGGTCTGCCAGGGAACGCTCCTCTCGCGGGAGCAGTATCTCGTGGATGTTGACGAGTGGGGCTACGAGGATGCGCGTCTCACACCGCGCGGGACGATGACCGAAGAGCAGATCGCCGCGTGGACGGGCGGGATCGATAAGTCACATTAGAAAATCCCAAATCCCAAATCCCAA
>Ga0070698_100005820_pt1 | contig 13489 bp, 10 predicted proteins | sample KBSK1502metaG_FD_65477 | JGI IMG/M metagenome (GOLD analysis project Ga0070698, IMG submission 65477) | Corn, switchgrass and miscanthus rhizosphere microbial communities from Kellogg Biological Station, Michigan, USA - KBS K1-50-2 metaG | ecosystem: Host-associated > Plants > Roots >... | reverse complement strand
AAATATTTTGAGTTATTGATTAGTTGACAACTCAAATCTATTTCAGCATACTAGCAATATCAATATCACATTGTCCGGCGAAGGCGTTGCTTTTACAAGTGATGGTAATCAGGAATAAGTGATTTTTGAATTATTTGTTCTTGCTGATCACCGAATCCATTTTTTGAATAAGACCATTATAATCATTAATAACAGATTCAATTGATTTAGGTGAGGGAAGATTTTTTCCCTGATACTCATTCATCATCCCAAGTGAAATAAGTATCATTAAGATAGTATGACGGTCATCTGCCGACCCGGATTTGCCATTTAAATTGGATACAAGATCATGTAACCCCGATATTCTATTATTATAACCCATGGTGTTTCTTTCTATTACCGACTCAATTTCTTTTTTGAGCAGTGAATCTTTTATGGAATTCAAATGTGAAGTGGCAGAACTATAGTATTGCTGATTCTTTGCTTTAAACTCATCGTAAACTTGCAAAGAATCATCTTCAGCGTGATTTAGTTTATCGATCAGGGTTTCTATTGCCCGCAATGCCGGAGTTGATTTTACTTTTTCTTTATAAAGCTCCTCTACAAGATCATGGTCATAAGAACCACGCTTTGAGATGCTGATCAAGCTACTTTCTTTATTATCCTGTAACGCCTTGGGGACATCGGCTTGCGCTGTAGTCCTATTTTCTTTCCTGGATGTGCATGATAAAAATACAAGAATGCAAAGTGGGAGTAAGATCTTTTTCATAAACAGTGTTTTTCACTATGAGAAAAAGAGCGTTTATCTGCACACGCAATGAAGTTAAAAAAAACAGAAAGAAAGATTGATAAGATCAGTTTTGCTGAAGCAGCTGAGCAGGGGCGTTATTTTTCAGGAGGATGATTTGTTTTTTTTCCTGCAGGTAAATTATCCTTCTCACTTCGCCGTTTATATCAAAAGCCGGATCGGTTCGGGGGATAGAAATAAATTTTCCATTACCTGCGCCTGTCATTAATAAGGCTGCGGCGGCATCATAATTACCGGTTGATACATCGGGGTCATAAGAATTGCCGCCGGCCACTATATCTTTAATACCATCGCCATCAAAATCAGCGATTACAAAATCATTGATCGTTGAAAACTGTGCCTGTTCAGGGAATGCTTCAAAACGGAACTTATTGTTTCCTTCATTGATCAATACACCGGATTCAAAAAAAGAAGCTTTGAAAATATCCATTCCTTTTTTTTGATCTTCTGTAAAGATCTCATCCAACGTTTTCCCCGCGTAGTTTCGATAGCGAATAAATCTTTTCCGCATAAAAGGCATTTGATCTATCAATTGATCGCGATGATACATGGGATAACATTTTCCCCATATATAATAACCAAGAACTGCATCATAACTGCCATTGCCATCAAAATCCTTTGCATAAACAGTACAAGGCTCATCGATACCGGCTGTGATTTTTGAGTTTGTCCCTCTGCCGCCAACAACAAGATCCATATCGCCATCATTATCTATATCATCTGCCTTAATAACATTCCACCATCCGGTTAATTGACTTAGTGGAATTGTTTTATTGTTGACAGAAACAATTGTGTTTTCTTCCTCAAATTTTCCATTAACATATTTCAATATCATTATGGGCATCCATTCTCCGACAATTATCAATTCATTTTTATTATCGCCATCAACATTATTCCATGTTGCATAATTGACGATGCCGGTTTTTTTAAGAACAGGAACAATAACATCACTCACATCTTTGAAGACGCCTTTATTATTTTGGAGTAGCAAATTTTTATCATGTAAGGGAAATTTTCCCGGCATCACGGCGCCGCCAACAAAAAGATCTTTATCGCCATCTTCGTCATAATCAAAAGCAATCACAAATGAATTATTGTAACCTTCTTTTGGTAAAGCATTAATTTTTTTTGTAAAATTTCCCTTGCCATCATTTATATACAACCGATCCTGGTATTGCGGAGCTCCAGCGTCAAACTCTGCGCCACCACTTGCAACATAAAGATCATTGTCTCCATCTCCATCAGCATCAAAAAAGACAGCGCCACCATCTTCAAATTTTTTATCTGCAATAAACGCTGGTTGAGATTTTTCTTTAAACAACCCATTTGACATTTGCATCATCAGTTTTCCTTCAAAGCCTGCTGCCCCACCTATATAAATATCTTCTTTTCCATCATTATTCACGTCAGCTTTTGCATAATATGGCCCTTTGCGACTGCATTTATATGGTATCAGCGGCTCACGTTTAAAATCAATAAAATCATTTTCATGATGAATGTAATTGAAAGAAGAAGAGTTTGTTTTTTCAAATAATGGTTTTGTTGTTTTCAATGTCGCTACGGACATTGTTGCATCAGATTCATAAACTGTTAAAACCTGGTTTGCATTTATATTAAATAAAACGATCGATCTTCCTGATGAAAAACTTATTTCAACTTTCGGAATGATACTTTCACTGCCTGTACCAAAATGAAGGACATGTTCCATTGTACCCATATAGCCCCGTTGCGGATCATAGCGCTGTAATTGTAAATTGTTTTTACTGTCATATAATTTTACAATTGCTCCATATACTTCCTCCTTCGAAGCTTTATTTTTTAAAAAACGAAAACGCAAATAATTAGATCTGTTCATTTCACGGCTATTATTTTTATAAATAAAAGCCGGATCATCAATATTGTTTACAATAAGATCAAGATCGCCATCATTATCAAGGTCGGCATATACTGCGCCGTTGGAAAATGAAGGAGGCTGATCACACCAGTTATCTGAATAATTATCAAACTGCAATGAACTATTGTTATGGTAAAAATAGTTTTTCACTCTTACCTGTGGTATCAGTTTGAACCATTCATCAAGATTCACTGATTGGCCTTTTGCCATCAGGTTTTTTATTGAGTCAAGCACAAAATTTTTATAATCCCAATCGGTAATATCTCTTTTAAGCCCGTTACTTATATAAACATCTTTCCAGCCATCATTATCATAGTCGGCGATGAGCGGCGTCCAGCTCCAATCTGTTTGCGCCATACCTGAATAATATGCAATGTCGCTAAAGCTGCCATTGCCATTATTTAACTGTAAGCAGTTTCTTGGGTATTGATAAAAAAGATTGAACTTAAGCAGCAATTGAAATTTGTCATAATTAAGATTTTGAACGAATAATTGCTTTTGGCGTACTGGATCTTCAATGGCCATATCCAGAACAAATAGATCTTCAAGCCCATCATTGTTAATGTCATTCATATCGGAGCCCATGGAAGAAAGTGAAACGTGATTGAAATAATCAGAAAGTTTTTCTGTGAAAGTGCCGTTGTGGTTATTAATGTAAATAAAATCAGGTTTATTAAAATCGTTGGCAACATAAATATCCGGCCAGCCATCATTATTAAAATCATAAATAGCTGCGCTTAATGCAAATGCATGATTGATGAGACCCGCTTGTTTGGTTACATCTGTGAATTTTCCTTTATCATTTCTATACAGGCGATCGCTGACATAAACTGTGCTTGTATCTTCAGCATACACCATTTTGCCATTTACCATTTTTGCCGGTATTAGCATTGCAGTCGTAAAATCTTTTGGCTGATTTGCAAAGTATACATCTATGTCACCGTCTTTGTCATAATCAAAAAAATATGACTGGGTAGAAAAGCTGGCATCATTTAATCCTAACTCAATTGCCTTATCAGTAAAAGTGAGATCACCATTATTAATGTAAATATGTTTTGTTCTTGCCGCAGGATCGGTTGGGCCCGACTTACACACCACTATATCCAACCAGCCATCGTTGTTAATGTCTATCATATTCACGCCGGTTTTCATTCCGGCCATTGCGTTTGCACCTGCTTGCTCAGTTATATCTTTGAATTGAAAATTTCCGAGGTTGAGGTATAGTTTATTTTTTCCAAGGGTTGAAGCAAAATATAGATCTTGCAAACCGTCATTATTAATATCTCCGGCAGCCACTCCGGCACCTATATATAAGTATTCATACTTATAATAAAACATATTGGCATCTTCCACAATGTCATTCCTGAAATTGATCCCTGTTTCATTCGGAGACAGAAGAGAAAAAAGTTTTTTCGTCTCCTGACCCATTATAAAAACATGGGTAAAAAATAATATTGCGGATAAAAAAATTCCTTTCATTACATTTTTGATTTCACTCCAGCAGTTTTATATAAAGTTTGAATTACATACTTGCCAATTCGTTGACCTTGCAGTATACTTATCCTTGCTGTTTCAGGATAATGAATTCCGCCATAGACCCTGCTCATCGAAGATTCTTTTGCTGCCTCATTGAAGGAAGTAAAAGTTTTAGGCTTATGTCCAAATGGAATTTCAGTTTTATCTGTAAATGAAAAATTATCACCCAGTAAAACAGTAAGAACAGTAGCTGCAGCATTTGATGTAACAGAATGCCCGCTTGTAAATTCAGGAAATGGCGGTGTCTGGATCAATGGCCTCCAATCGGCATCAATATGATTATTAATAACAGTAATTGGCCTGATCAGGTTGGTTTTATATTTTTCATCCCAACAAGCAATAAATGCTTCATAAATAGCAATAGATGTCAACGCATATGCCTGCGCAGTTCTTACAAGGGAAATATTTTTTTGCATGCAAGCTTGCCCTGCAATTTTTATCCAATGTCCACCGGGAGAAATTTTATGAATAAAATAAGTAAGGTGTCCTTCAATAACAGAAACGTTTGGATTATCGTCCCAGTAAAGAGCGATTTGTTTTTGAATGCTATCCATTTTTTTCGAAATGTTATAAACCTCCATCACATTTTTATAAAAGAAGGATTGCTTTGACGAATTATATTTTAATTTTTCTGCGGGTGAAAATTGTGAACTTGATCGCATGATCATTGGACGTAATGAATTCCAATGCGGTTCCAGGCCGGGGGCATAATCGTTTGGTGTCGGTTGCCATGTACCTGTTTTTTCGGATGCGGTAAATCGTGTCATGCCACGGCTTTTCAGGTACTTATCTTTTTTTGTCCAGGCAATTATACTATCAGCTATCGCCTTTCCATATTCATAAGCATTTTTATAAATATTCGGATCAACTGTATTTTGAATGGAATCAATAAACCAGTTTCGCCAATCCTCAATTTTATATTCAGAGCCAACAAGGTTTTGTGCAACGAATGAAAAGGCAATACAGGCAGAAATAAAATTATCATTTGTTTTAGCGGGAGCAGGCAATTGTCTTAACCCGTTAAGTTTACCTGAAAGCGGTTTCATTGCCGGGTCATCAAACCGGATGCATTCATAAAACGCAATATTTGGATAAGTATAAATGCGGCTGCCTACAGGCGGAGTAAACAAGTCATCCATCACCGTATTTATAAGCAAATCATTGAGCCGGTGAAGAATTCTTTCCTTTTGCTGTCCGATGCAATTAAAAATTAAAATGATCGCAAAAAAACTCAGCATCATTTTTTGCAACACTCCACGAATACAGCAGTTAATTGGCATGTCTTAAAATTAGCTATAATTTTTTTTTAAAATCTTTGAACATTTTAAATCTGTTCTCAATAATGTATCTTTCCCTAAACATTATAAAATGAAATTTTTTTCCTGGCTGGGCACTATTCTTATCATTCTCCTCATCACTGCAGCGATCACAACTCAGGGTGATCAAAAATTCAGCAATTTTATAAACAAAGATAAAGGCGGCGACACGATGAGTTGTAAACCTATTATTGGCAAAAGCACAGAAATTAAATTGCTTGCAAGGATTGCATCCATAAAATATGTGAGTTACTGTGAAACTAATAAAGCTCCTTTTCGTATAAATGATAAAAGAAATGGCGAAGCAAAAACGCTTAATTATATAATTCCCAAAATCATTTACACCGAAACATATCTCGGACTTTTTGGCCACTTTTGGAAAATATGATCTAACCAAAACTAATAATGAGAAAAGTATGGAAGTACACCATCATTCACATTCGGCAAAGCAAAAATGGACACATTATCTCTGGGAATTTTTAATGTTATTCTTTGCCGTGTTTGCGGGGTTCTTAGCAGAAAACCAAAGAGAACATTATGTAGAAGATCAGCGGGCAAAAGCATTGGCAAAAAATCTCTACAAAGAATTGTATGATGATTCAATTTCAGTACAACAATGTTTAGAAAACAGGAGAAAAAAAGAAAAAGAATGCAGTTATTTTATTGATTATGTAAAGGACAGCAGTCTGACAACTTTATCTCCAAAATTCTTTCCGGCATACACTACAGCATTTATTCAAATACAATATATAATATTCGATCCTAATGACGGGATTCTTAACCAACTTAGGAACTCAGGCGAATTGCGTTATTTTAAGAGTAGTGAATTACAGTCAGAGATCGGGAAGCTAAGTATAAAAATCGCCTATGTGAAAACCAGGAATGAAAGGGAATATAGTTATGTAGAATTTTATAACCGGCCATTTGTACTTAAGCATTTTGATTTCGAATGGTACGAAGCATATACTCACAAAGGAAGCATTTCTTTATTTGAGGCACTGAAACAAGATGAGCAAGTAACAGTAACACCGAAAATTTCAAATGTCGATAAATTCAGCAGGCAAGAGGCAGAAAATATAGCTTCCTATTATTTGTTGCTGTTGCGATCAACCCGGCAGATCCAATACAAGGAATATGCAGATGCCAATCACAGAGTATTAGAATTGCTAAGAAAAGAGTTTCACCTTGAATAATTTGTAAATTGAGGCATGAAAAAAATATTTTTATTTCTATTCTTACCTGTTCATTTACTCTCACAGTCTTTTTCTAAAGAAGAAATTTCCCGCTGGGAAAAACGGGCAAAGAGTGTAAATATCATCCGCGACAACTGGGGTATCCCACATATTTATGGTAAAACAGATGCTGACGCGGTATTTGGTTTAATGTATGCTCAATGCGAAGATGATTTCAAAAGAGTTGAGATGAATTATATTGAAAAGCTCGGAAGAATGGCGGAAGTAAAAGGTGAATCATCAGTATATGATGACCTGCTAATAAGAATGATCATTGATTCTGCCGATGCTGTAAAAGATTATAACAATGCACCGGCATGGTTAAAAAAATTATGTCTTGCTTTTGCTGATGGTATTAATTATTATTTATATAAAAACACTAATACCAAGCCTGTTCTATTAAATCGTTTCAAACCATGGTATCCTTTGTTGTGGACAGATGGAAGCATTGGAGCGATAAGCACAGCTGATGTTAATGTAAATGATCTTAAAAATTTTTATTCAGGCGAACCATCCGTTTCAATTAATAAAAATATAGAAGAAGAAATATTGACAGGCTCTAATGGTTTTGCTTTTTCTCCAAAGATCACTGAGTCCGGCAATGCTATTCTTTATATCAATCCCCATGTAACTTTTTATTTTCGTCCTGAAGTACACATGGTGAGTGAAGAGGGTTTGAATGCTTATGGCGCTGTTACATGGGGACAGTTTTTTGTTTACCAGGGTTTTAATGAACATTGCGGATGGATGCATACTTCAAGTGCGGTTGATGCAGCGGATACTTATATAGAAAAAGTTTCAAAAAAAGGAAAAGGGTGGGTATATGAATATGATGGCAAGAAAAAAGCTGTCGTTCAAAAAAGGATTTCAATTAGTATAACTAAAGGTGGTGGGGGTAAAACAACTACAATTATTAATGCATTGTTTACGCATCATGGCCCTATTATGGCAAAAAGAAACGGGCAATGGCTAAGTGTAAGAGCCGACAATCGCATAATGAGTGGACTTGTTCAATGCTGGCAAAGAACGAAGGCAAAAAGTTTTGAAGATTTTAAAAAGACACTTGACCTTAAAGGAAATATCTCTAACAATACTGTTTATGCAGATGCAGAAGGAAACATAGCTTACTGGCATGGCAATCGTATCCCAAAAAGAGATACAAGATATGATTGGAAAAAAGCTGTTGATGGAAGTACCTCAGCAACCGAATGGAAAGGTTATCACAATATCACCGAAACGGTTCAAAGTATCAATCCGCCAAATGGCTGGTTACAGAATTGTAACTCTACTCCCTTTACAGTTGCGGGAGTTAATAGTCCTAAAAAAGAAAAATACCCTGCTTATATGGCCCCTGATGGAGAAAATTTTCGTGGCATAAATGCAGTAAGGGTTTTAAGTGATGAAAATAAATACACGATTGATAAAGTGATCAAAGCGGGATATGATAAACGATTATCTGCGTTTGAAATATTAGTTCCTGCATTGATTAGCTCATTTGAAAAAAATGTTCGCGGCAATGATACACTGTACAATAAACTTTACGAAGTAATATCAGTTTTAAGAAGCTGGGATTATCGTTGTGGCGAAAATTCTATTGCAACAACATTAGCGGTTGAATGGGGTCAAAGAATTTTACCTGCGATTTTCCGAACAAAAATCATTGATGATGAAGAGGCCGACCAGGTTGATAAAGCAAAATATTTTGCTGCAAATGCAAAACCTGAAGAACTATTGCAGCCATTATTGGTAACGATAAACGATCTGAAAAGTAAGTTTGGCAATTGGCAAATACAATGGGGCGAGATCAATCGCTTTCAGAGAATTTCATCTGATATTGATAATAAATTTGATGATAATAAACCCAGCATACCTATTGGTTTTGTATCATCAATATGGGGAATGCTTCCTTCTTTCACCAGCCGCAGTTTTCCGGGCACAAAGAAACGATATGGTTATAATGGCAACAGTTTTATTTGTGTAGTTGAATTCGGTAAACGAATTAAAGCAAGATCATTATTAACGGGCGGAGAAAGTGGAAATGAAAACTCAAAACATTTTTTTGACCAGGGAATGATGTACAGCCAGGGCCAATTCAAAGATGTTTTATTCTATAAAGAAGATGTGATGAAACATGTAGAAAAAATGTATCACCCGGGAGAATAGCAAATATTCTGTGGAAATAATATAAAAAGAGTTGCGCTTAGCAACTCTTTTTATATTCAAGCTTAATTGAATTTATTGCTTACTTCGGGTACAGCAGGCTTTTGGCGAAATAAATTGCCAAAACTCCCGAGGTTTTTTTGTAAAAAGTCTCCTCCTCTTTTTTTGAGTTCAGCCTTTTGTTCAGGAGTCATTTGAGTATAGCGATAAACTCCGTAAGCTGCAGCGGCTAATATCAAGCTTAATAATTTTTTTTGCATAGTTTTTATTTTAAGGTTTATGACTTAGTATATATGAGCATAAAATATCGTGCCGCAAATAAGATAAATGTTGGTGGGACGTTGAATGAAAATTATATTTGTAAACCACCATTCGAATAAACATGGAAGTACACCATCCTAGCCATACTGAAAGAAAAAAATGGACACATTACCTCTGGGAGTTTCTAATGTTATTTCTTGCCGTAAGTCTTGGTTTCTTTGTAGAAAATCAACGGGAGCATTATGTAGAGCATCAGCGGGAGAAGCAGTATATGCAATCAATGATCGAGGATTTAAAATCTGACACGGCACAGTTTGCTGCCAACAGGAATTTGAGACAAAACCGGATTGAAAAGATTGACTCATTAATTTTTTTACTTGGTTCTTCGGATTACAAAGCCAATGGAAACGCCATTTATTATTTTGCACGCAGTATTTCGCCTCCTTTAAATTTTTTTCCCAATGACCGCACCATACAACAGTTAAAAAGTTCCGGTGGTTTAAGGCTTATCCGTAAAGTAGCAGTCTCTAATAATATTATGGCGTATGATCAAAAAATGCGATTTTTTCTTTTTGAGCTTACGGATGAAATTGAAGTAAGATCTGAATACCGGCAACTTGCAAGAGATGTATTTGATGGAAAGATCTTTAACAGCATGCTGGAAAATAATATCGTTAAACGACCTCTTAATAATCCGGCATTGTTCAAAACAGATGCCACACTGATCAACGCATTAATAGGAGAGGCACAGTATATAAAAAAAATTGACCTTAACCAAAAAAGCAGAACTGATGAACTTAAGAAACAGGCAACAGAACTTATTGAAATGATCAAAAAAGAATATAGCCTGAAATAAAATTTATAGTAGACAGATCATTCTTCAATGATCCGCAATTTCGCATAATTCAACATTATTTTTTTTTCACCATTGTTCTCAAACTTAATTGTTGCAATAGGATTATGTGCAGCCCCTTCTTTTTTTATCACTTCGCCAAAACCAAATTTCTGATGCTCCACTTTTTGTCCTACCTGCAAATTTGATACATCGCTTGCTTTAAAATCTGCAGAAGGAACATGTTCAATAACTTTTTGAATGTTTGTCTTTGGGGCTAAATAAGAAGGAGTTTCTTTTTTTGTTGGCGACCGGCTATCAGATGTCCAGTCTTTACCACTTCCTCCCCAACCTTTCATTCTTTCGAATGCTGTTCCATTGCCATAGTCTGATCCCTGGTTTTTTGCTCCGCCGCCCGCAAAACTTCTGTCCATAAAGTTTTCAGGAAGCTCATCGATAAAACGACTCGGTTCGTTTTGAATTAATGAACCGAAACGATAACGTGTATTGGCATAAGTGATCCACAACCTTTTTTTGGCTCTTGTTATGGCCACATAAAATAACCTTCTTTCCTCTTCCAGCTCTTCTCTTGTGTTTATACTAAGTGCATTGGGGAAAAGCATTTCTTCAAGGCCCGCAACAAATACTACTGAAAACTCAAGTCCTTTTGCCGCATGTACAGTCATTACTTTTACTGTATCAGCATTCGGGTCTTTTTCATCGGCATCCGTTAACAAAGTGATTTGTTGCAAATACCCCCCCAAACCTTTATCTACCAATTCTCCTTCTTCATTATCCGGACTTTCGATCCATTCTTTTATTGAGTTCAACAATTCCTGTATGTTTTCATAACGGGCTACGCCTTCTGAACTTTTATCATTAAAAAGTTCTCTTACAAAATTTGTTTGTTTACCAACATGAAAGGCCACTTCATAAGCATTATACTTTTTCAGCATGCTTTGAAAACTTTTTATCATCGTAACAAAGCTGTCTATGAGTTCTAATGTACCCGCTTTAAATCCAAACGTTTTTGCCTGTTCCAGCACTTCCCACATGCTGATGTTATTTTCATTGGCAAAAAGAACGGCTTTGTCAATAGTCGTTTTGCCAATACCTCTTGCCGGGTAATTAATGATACGTTTTAATGCTTCTTCGTCTTTGGGGTTAATGGTAATTCTTAAATAAGCGATATAATCTTTTATCTCTTTGCGTTGGTAAAAACTTATGCCGCCATAAATTGTATAAGGAATGCCCATACGCCGCAGCGCCTCTTCAAATGCACGGCTCTGTGCATTGGTACGATAAAGAATTGCAAAATCCCGGTTAAAATAATGATTACGAAGTTTTTGTTCCTGTATAGTATCCGCAACAAACTTGCCCTCATCATTATCCGTCATTGTTCTTACAAGCCTTATCTTTTCTCCTTCTGCATTTTCAGTCCAAAGATCTTTTGGTATTTGACTTTTATTTTTTTTAATGACCTCATTAGCGGTATTTAAAATACTTTGTGTGCTGCGATAGTTTTGCTCCAGCTTTACCACTTTTACTTCTTCATAATCTTTCTGGAACTGTAAAATGTTTTGGATCGTAGCTCCGCGAAAACTATAAATGCTTTGTGCGTCATCACCAACTACACACACATTCTCATGCATAGCGCCAAGTAATTTTATTATTTCATATTGTGCGGGGTTGGTATCCTGGTATTCATCAATTAAAATATATTTAAACTTATGCTGGTATTTACTCAGGCTTTCAGGGAATGTTTTTAATAACTCATAAAACTTCAGCAGCAGATCATCAAAATCCATTGCGCCATTTTTAAAACAACGTTTTACATACGCATCATAAATTTGACTTATTGCCGGTCGATTGCTGCGCAAATCCTCCTGCTGAATATAATAGTCATTCGCATATTCTGTCGGACCTACCAATGCATTTTTAGCCGAAGAAATCCGATTATAAACTGTGGATGGTTTATAATGCTTATCATCAAGATTCAATTCATTGATCACCGTTTTTACCACACTCTTTGAATCATCAGTATCATAAATGGTAAAGTTATTTGGATAACCAAGCTTTGGCGCTTCGGTACGGAGAATTCTTGCAAACACCGAGTGAAAAGTCCCAATATATAAATTTCTTGCTTCGTGGTTGCCAAGAATGTGCTCTACTCTTTCTTTCATTTCTTTCGCTGCCTTATTGGTAAAAGTGAGAGCAAGAATATTAAAAGCATCTATACCATTTGCCATCAGGTGAGCTACACGGGTAGTAAGCACTTTGGTTTTTCCACTGCCGGCGCCGGCCACGATCATTAATGGTCCCTCAACATGCAGTACAGCCTCACGTTGTTTCTCGTTCAGTCCACTCAGGTATTCAGTCATGGCTGCAAATTACGTCATCATGGCCGCTAAAATATTTGTCTTAAAAACTTTTAGTAATTAAAAAACCCCGCATCTGCGGGGTTAAGTATTTCAAGAAGGTTGTTTCGGTTCCAATAGCTTGAAAAACTGATCTAATTGTGGCAAGATTACAATTCTGGTTCTCCGATTCATCGCTTTGTTTTCAGCAGAATTATTTTCAGCTATGGGGTTATATTCACCACGACCGGCTGCAGCCATTTTTTTTGGATCGAGGCCATATTCATTTTGTAAAATTCTAACAACTGAAGTTGCTCTTTTCACACTTAGATCCCAGTTGTCAAGTAATATGCCATTACGATAAGAAACATTATCGGTATGCCCTTCCACCATGAATTCTACGTCAGGTTGATTCTTTAATACAGCAGCTACTTTTCCAAGCACTGCTTTAGCCTGCGATGTTATTTCATATTTACCGCTTCTAAAAAGCAGCTTATCTGAAATATCAATATATACAACTCCTTTATCTACTTTAATATTAATATCCTGATCTTGCATATTTCCAACGGCGCCCTTAAGGTTCATTACTAATGCGAGGTTCAATGAATCTTTACGAGCCATTGCCGATTGCAGATCCTGTATATATGCATCTTTGGCGCCAATATTATCCAATGATTTTTTTATACTCTCTGCCTGTGATGAAGAAACAACAGAGAGATCCTGCAATTGCCTTAATACAGTTGTATTATTGGTTTTTAAAAAATCGATTTGCTTATTCAGGTCGTTGATGCGGGCATTAAGATTCGTCTTATCGTTTTCCAGCGAAGATTTCTGCCGCGCCAGCTCAGCTTTGGCATCATTACAATTGAAAATGTCACCCTGCAGTTGGGTATATTTTATTTGTAGTTCTGCATAATCTGACTGGGATTTTTTAAATTTTTTACTACTTACACAGGAAAAAAGAAAAAATGATGATAGCAATATTATTGCTACTAATTTGTATTTCATGGTAGATGTTTTTTAGAGGACTTAAATATAGTTTCAAAATATTGTCAAAACAATTCTACCGGGAAGCTAAATGTTAAAATTGAATAATTAAATGATCAAATTCAGG
>Ga0070698_100005819_pt1 | contig 13489 bp, 17 predicted proteins | sample KBSK1502metaG_FD_65477 | JGI IMG/M metagenome (GOLD analysis project Ga0070698, IMG submission 65477) | Corn, switchgrass and miscanthus rhizosphere microbial communities from Kellogg Biological Station, Michigan, USA - KBS K1-50-2 metaG | ecosystem: Host-associated > Plants > Roots >... | reverse complement strand
CCACTGATAGGAAAATCGCTTCCGATCAGGATGTTGGCCTCAGACGTGGTGGGCGGCCCTGACTGGCAGGCCGCGATCGCGACCACCAATCCAATCGAGGCCGAAAGCAGGACCGATCTCAAGTGTGCACTCCGACGATCTCCCGGATCCGGTGGTTGATCGTGTCGGCGACCAAGAGATGTCCGCTCGCATCCAGGGCGATGCCCTCAGGCGCCCGGAACTGAGCGTCGACCGCCTGCCCTCCGTCGCCGGCGAAACCGGGTTGCCCAGTCCCGGCCAGGGCCTCGATGACGCCTGATGGCGTTACCTCGCGGAGCCGGTTGTTCCCCGTGTCCGCGATGTAGATGGTGCCGTCATGGCCGATCGCCACTCCAAACGGAAAGCTCAGCCGAGCGTTGGTCGCGAGTCCCCCGTCCCCGCTGTCGCCGTAGTACTTGCCGCTGCCGGCGACGGTGGTCATGATTCCGCGACCGTCCACGCGACGGATGCGGTTGTGGCCCGCGTCCGCGATGTAGAGGTCGCCAGTCCGCTCGTCGATGGTGACGCCGGCGGGACGCAGCAACACCGCGTCCTTCGCGGGTCCCGGACGATCCAGGTCGGTAGCCTTGCCCGAACCCGCAACCACCACTGCGGCGAGCTGGCCCGGGACGTACTTCCAGACCACGTTTCTGTCCCGGTCCGCGACGTACACGTCGCCGTTTCTGGCCACGGCCAGGCCGCCGACTGGCGGGGGCCAGAAATTCGACTTGCCCGGATTGGCCGAGCCCAGATTCACAACGAGGGTCAGCCTCGTGTTGGCCTCCACCCGCCACACCTCGAGAACGCCGTCCGGGGAGATGGTCAGGATGTAGACCAGTCCGTTCGAATCCACGGCGACGTTGCTGGCGTTGCCCAGGTTCACAGACTCAGCCACCTTGCCAGGCGCTACCGCGGTGTTGCGGTTTGGATCCCCGGCGTAGGTCGTGATCTTCCCGTTGGCTTCGACCCGGCGAATGCGCTCATTGCGGTAGTCGGCGATGTAAAGGGTGCCGTCGGGCGCGACCGCGACGTCGCTTGGAAGCGAGAGCAGCGCGTTCTTCGCAAGACCGCCGTCGCCGCTGTAGTCGCCCAGCAGCGGGAAACTCCCGCCGACGTCCTCAGCGCCCGCGATCGTCGCCACGGTCGGCCCGGTGGGCGGAATGACGGCCAGGACGATCGTGGCTTCCAGCGCGACGAGGAGCACCGCGGTCAACCACACCTGGCGTCGCGAGGGCGCCCAGCTGAACGGCCACCAACGCGGCCTCGGGCTTGCGCTCGGAGCGGGGGCTTCGACTGTCACGTCCTGGCGGACGATCCAGGCGGCGACCTGCGCCCGCGTGTTCACCTCCAGCTTCTCGCGGACGTGCTCGAGGTGTCCGTCAACAGTTCGCTCAGAGATGAACAGCCGCGCCGCGATCTCCCGGTTGGTCAGGCCGTCCGCGACCAGGCGCGCGATCTCGAGCTCGCGCCGGCTCAGCTGCACCTTGTCGTGTTGGGCGGAGTTCGCGGTCATGGCGTGGCCGTATTGAACTCCAAAAACGGGTACATGGACCGGGTACCTGAAGGGGTACCGAACGGGTCCTTTGCCCGCTGGTCGGGCCGCCTGGTGATGCCTAGCGTCGTGGCATCGGAGCGGCCACCCCGGCAGCTCCATCGCCTTGAAGGAGGCAAACGCCATGGAGACTCAGCGGAACCTACGCACTCTTCCGACTCGTCCACTCGTCCTGTTGGTTGCCGTCCTCTGCGCTCTCGCCATCGGGCTCACCGGCTGGTACGCGCTCGCCGTCAATGCGCCGCACCGCGCAACCGGCGGAGCTGTGACGTACGTCGGCGGATTCCCTGGACCCGACGCGCGCGATCGCAACGATCGGTTGTCGCAGCAGTCGCCCAACCCGGAGAGCACTCACGGTCACTGAGATGGCAGCCTGGGAGTGGGCCGGGAGTCCTTTCCGGCTCACTCCATAAGGCTCAATGCTTCTAGCGTTGACCCTGCCATGCCCGAAGGCGACACCATCTGGCGCACCGCCGCGACATTGCGAGAAGCGCTCGAGGGCAAGCGCATCGAGGTCGCCAGACCCGACGCGCTGAAGCGCTTCGCGGGCCGCACCATCACGGAGGTCAAGCCCGTCGGCAAGCATCTCTTGATCCATTTCGACAACGGTCTCGCCATCCACTCGCACATGCGCATGCAGGGCGCGTGGCACGTCTACAGGCGCGGCGAGCGGTGGCGCCGCCCCGCCTGGCAGGCCAAGGCGGTGCTCGAGACCGCGGACGTCGTTGCCGTCTGCTTCTCGGCGCCGGTCATCGACCTCGTCCGCGACGAAGCCACGAAAGTCGGCCACCTCGGCCCGGACATCCTGGCCGACGGATGGTCCGTCGACGATGTGATCGCCCGTGCCCGCCAGATGGGCCCCAGGCCGGCCGGCGAGCTACTGCTCGACCAGCGTGTGACCGCCGGGATCGGCAACGTCTACCGCTGCGAGGCGCTCTGGCAGTGCAAGGTCAGCCCGTTCAAGCCGGTGAGCGAGCTGACCGACGACGAGCTGAAAGGTCTCTTCGAGACGGCCCGGCAGGCCATGCGAGCGAACTTGCAGGGCGGCCCGAACCGGCGGTTTCCCGGCTACGGCAGTGGCGCCGTCCACGCTCGCAGAGGCCGGCCGTGCCCGCGGTGCGGAGCGAGGATTCGGGTTCGGGCGCAAGGGGAGCAGGCCCGGCTCGTCTACTGGTGTCCTGCGTGCCAGGCGTGACCTGGACGTTGAGCTAGCGCAGATTGAACGACGCAACGCGGCTTCTGGTCATCAGCCGGAGCTCCGGCAGCGTGAACTCGGAGGTCGAGGAGAAGCTGCGGAGGTCCCTCGCCGACCACCTCGTCGTCGACTTCAACCCCGGCCAGGACCTCGAGAAGCTCATCACGCCCCAGGCGCGCATCGTCGTCGCCGGAGGCGACGGCACCGTCGAGTTCATGGTCCGCAAGTTCGCGGAGACCAAGCACCCGATCGGGATCATCCCCCTCGGCACGTTCAACAACCTCGCCCGGGCTCTTGGCCTGCCGATCGAGCTCGACAAGGCGATCGAGGTCGCGCGCGACGGTCAAGCGCGCGCGATCACGCTGGGCCGCGTGAAGGACCACATCTTCGTCGAGGCCTGCGCGATCGGACTTTTCGGCGAGACCATCGCCCTCGGCGAATCGGCGAAGGACATGGAGTTCGGCAAGCTTGCCGCCAGGCTCAAGGACGTCATCGCGGCAAAGCCATTCAGATACGAGCTGAGCGGTGACGTCAACGGCGTCGGTGCCGCAATGTCGCTCGTCTTCAGCAACACCGCGTCGATCGGCCAGCTGCCGATCGGCGACTCGACGCCGATGAAATCGTTCCTCGAGTTCTCTGTCAACGCGGGCAGCACACGCGCCGACATCCTGGCCCGAGCGCTCAAGTCGATGGTGCTGCAGCGGCACGAGGAGAGCGCGGCGCAGGTGTTCCGTTTCCGGCGGCTCGAGGTCAAGACCAGGCCGCGGGTTCGCGTGTACGCCGACAACATTCATGTGGGGAGCACTCCGGCGACGGTCAGCGCCGAGACCAGCGCCGTCAAGGTGCTGCTGCCGACATGAGCCGGCGGCAGTGGCTGTGGCCGCTGGCGCTGGCCGCGGCGATCCTTTTCGCCCTCGACACCTACCTCGTGGCCACCAAGCCCCTGCTGCCGTTCGACGTCCCTATCGCGAGGTTCGTCCAGTCGTTCCCGTGGGGGCCGATGACGTACGTCTTCGAGGCGATCAACTTCACGGCCGGGTACGTCCAGGTGGCGGTGGGCGCGGCGGCGGTCGTTTTCATATTTCTGGTCGAGCGCCGGGCGGCCTACCTGATGGCGATCGGCAGCGCCGCGAACCTGCTCGACAACTTGATCAAGCCGCTCGTGGCTCGCCCGCGGCCCAGCGCCGGCCTCGTCCACATCCTCACGCCGGCGCCGGGCTTCAGCTATCCGAGCGGCCACGCCGTCTTCTTCACGTGGCTGAGCTTCATGCTCGCGTTCTCGCTTGCGCCGCACGTGCGGCCGAGCCGGCGATGGGCTCTGTGGGTGCCGGCCGCCGCGCTGATCCTTTTCGCGTGCCTCGCCCGCGTCTGGGCGGGCGACCACTGGCCGAGCGACGTGGTGGGAGGCTTTCTGCTCGCGCTCGCCTGGTCCGCGTTTGTTGCCGGGCTCAGCTTCTTGATACCGCTACGCTGGGTTTCGGCAAAGGGTGCTGCCTGACGACCGATGATGTCCGCGGTGTGGCTCGCGAGCGAGCCGGCGCTTCTGCCCAGCCGCATCCAGATGGCGTTCACCCTCGCCTCGCACGTCCTTCTCGTCCCGCTCGGCGTCGCGCTGCCATCCCTCACCCTTCTGATGGAAGGCATCGGACTCTGGCGTAAAGACCCCATCGCGATCAAGATCGCGCGCCGTTGGTCGGTCGTGATGGCGGTGCAGTTCGCCGTCGGCGCCGTCACGGGCACGATCCTCTCCTTCGAGTTCGGGATCCTGTGGCCGCGGATGATGGGCCGGTTCGGCTCCGCCTTCGGCCTCGGCTTCGCCATCGAAGGCCTGGCCTTCTTCCTCGAAGCGATCTTCATCGGCATCTACCTGTACGGCTGGAACCGCCTGCCGCCGCGGCTCCACTTCCTCCTCGGTCTGGTCCTGCCGCCGACCGGGCTGGTCGGCGCGTTCGGAGTGCTCGCCGCCAACGCCTGGATGAACACGCCCGCCGGCATCACCCTCGAGGGCGGCAAGCTCACGAACGTCGACGTGCTCGCGGCACTCTTCACGCGCGCCCTCGGTTACGAGTTCTGGCACTTCGTGATCGCGATCTACATGACCGCTGGTTTCGTGGTCGCGTCGGTGTACGCCGTCGCGTGGCTGCGCGGCCGGCGGGACCACTACCAGCGCCTGGCTTTCGCCGTCCCGTTCACGGTCGCGGCGCTGCTGACGCCGGTGCAGCTCGTGGTCGGCGACCTCTCGGCGCGCGCGCTGACTGAGGACCAGCCCGCGAAGTTCGCCGCCATCGAGATCACCTGGCAGACGCGCGACCACAATCCAGAGGTCATCCTCGGGCTGATCGACGACTCCGGCGGCGTCCACCTAGGGATCTCGGTGCCGTCATTGGACTCGCTGCTGGTCGGCTACTCGCCCAACGCGGTGGTGAAGGGCCTGACGAGCTTTCCGAAAGACTCACGGCCGAGCACCGTCGAGGCGAACATCGCGCACCTCGCCTTCGACCTCATGGTCGGCCTCGGCAGCGCCGGCGCGCTGGTCGCCCTGTGGCACCTCTGGGCGCTGGCACGCAGGCGCCGTCCTCCCGACTCGGCGTGGTTCTACCGGCTGGCCGCGCTCGCGGGCGTGGGCTCGTACGTCGCCGTCGAGGCGGGATGGGTGACGACCGAGGTGGGGCGGCAGCCGTGGATCGTCTACGGCTTGATGCGCGTCTCCGACGCGGTGACGAGCGCGCCCGCATCTTTCGTGTGGACGATGCTGGCCACGCTGGTGGTCGTCTACGCGCTCATCGCCTACTTTTTCATCTCGCTGCTGCTGAGGCTGGCGGCGCGGTGGAGGAGGGAGGACCTCGGCGAACCCTCCGCCCCCGAGGTGGGCGTGCCTTACGGCCCGCGGCCGGGGAAGTTCTCGCAGGATGCCTGAGCTGATCGCCTTCGTCCTCCTGCTCGCGATCACCGCCTACAGCACGGCCGGCGGCGTCGATTTCGGCGCCGGCATCTGGGACCTGCTCGCCGGCGGCTCGGAGCGTGGACGCAAGGCGCGCGCTCTGATCGACCACTCCATGGCGCCGGTCTGGGAGGTCAACAACGTCTGGCTCGTGCTCGGGATCGTGCTGTGCTGGACCGGCTTTCCGCAGCTCTTCCAGCTCGTGTTCGCCGGCCTGTACCCGCTGTTCACCTTCGCCCTGGTCGGGCTCATCCTCCGCGGCGCGTTCTTCGCGTTCCGCCACATCGCGGACCAGCCGCGCGCGCACCGCGTGGCGGACCTCGTGTTCGGCCTTTCCTCGGTGTTGACGCCGTTCTTCTTCGCCGCGTCGCTGGGCGCCATCGCCTCGGGGCGGCTGGTGCCGTTCAGTCCGATGTCGATCGCCTTCGGGCTCGTCTCGGTCGCGGCGACTGCCTTCAGCGGCGCGTCTTTCCTGGTCGGCGACGCCCGCCGCTACGGAGCGGAGGACCTGGTTGGCTACTTCCGCCGCCGCGCGGTGGCGGCGGCGCTGGTATTGATCGCCGTGGGCACGGTCGCGCTGGTCGCGATCGGCCTGCAGGCGCCCGACCTGCTGAGGTCGATGCTTACGGGCAAGGGTTTGCCGTTCGCGCTCGTCACCATGGTGCTCACGCCTGCCGTCGCGTTTCTGCTCTGGCGCGGCATGTACCGCTGGTATCGGGTGCTGACGGTCGCGGCCGTCGGGTCGCTCGTGTTTGCCTGGGCGTTCGCCCAGTCGCCCTACCTGGTCCCGGGTCAGCTCACGATCGACCAGGCGATCGCCCCGCCGCCGGCGCAGGTCCTGCTCCTGATCGTGACCGCCGTCCTGCTGCTGGTGATCGCGCCGGCGATGGGGCTGCTCTACTACCTGGACCAGAAAGGCGCGCTCGAGTCCACTGAAGGCTGACGCCCGGTCAGCCGCGCTCCAGGAAGACCACCTGGACCGGCGCCGCCAGCAGCGTCCGCTGCTCCAGCTGCAGCCGCGCGAAATAGTCGCTCGCCATGTGCCGGGCGAACGCTTCCTCGCTCTCGAACCGCTCCATCAGGAGCAGCGTCCGGGGGTCGGATTCAGGCCGGTGGAGGCTCGAGCCGAGCGCGCCCGGAAGCCGCAGCGTGGCCGCCACAAACTCTCGCGTCGCCACCTCCAGCCGTCCTTCCATCCCGGGCCTCGCGAGCATGGTGACCACCAGGACGACGCCGCGCTTTCGTTCCAGCTCCTCGGTCAGCTCCCACGCCGAGACGAGCGTTTCGGTGCGCACGGGCAGCTCGACGGACGCGAAAAGCTGGTCCAGCTCGGTGAGATTCACTTGAGCAGCTCCGCGAGGTGAACCCTCGCCCGGTGCAGGCGTTGATGAAAGGCCGCGCGGCTGATCCCCAGCAGTTCCATGCACTCCTCGGTCGTCAGCGCGCGGCCGTAGTGGGTCTCGAGCAGCGTGCGCTCGTCCGCGGAAAGCATTTCGAGGGCGGCCTGAAGGCGGTCTCGCAGGTCCCCTCTCGCAGCGGGAGCTCGGCGCTCGATCTCTGAGCCCGGGATTCGCGGCGGCCGGCCTTGCTCGGCGCGGTCCCGCCGCACCCAGTCGACGGACGCGTGATACACGCTCGTGGCCAGGAACGCGACCAGGCGGTCGGCCTCGCGAACACGCGGCGGCCGCTCCAGCCACCGGCCGAGCAGCCCGAACACCACGTCCTCGGCAATGCCGGCGCCGCTCACGTATCTCCGCGCGAACGCAACCATCCGCGCGCCGTGGTGCCGGTAGAGCGCCGCGACGGCCTCCGCCTCACCGCGGGCCAGCCCGCCGAGGAGCTCCTGGTCAGATATCAAATCCCTCGTCCTGATGACGCGGAGCGCTGACACCTCTGTCAGCGCCTCGCGTCTACTTGAGCATGAAGAAGTATCTGTTCGTCGTCTACGGCCCTGTGGCCGACTCCGAGGCAGACCGCGCCGCTGGCATGGCCATGATGGCCGAGTGGTACGGGTCCCTGGGTTCCGCCCTCGTCGACCCCGGCGCCCCCTTCACGGCCGCCCGGACAGTGTCCGACGGGTCGCTCGGAAACGCGATCGGGCCCAACGCGACCGGTTTCAACATGGTGCAGGCGGACTCGATGGAAGCGGCGACCAGGCTCGCGGCCACCTGCCCCCTCCTGAAGCACGGCCGCCAGGTGACGGTCTTCGAGCTGCTGCCGATGTGAATCAGCGGCCTGGCGATGAGAACGGCCGCGCCACCTTCACTCAAACCGCGCCTAAGATCACGTGACGATGCACGAGCACAAGCAGCCGAAACCGCCAAAGGAGCTGTCGGGTTACCTCGACGCCATGGCCCGCGTCACGTTCCAGACGGGCATCAGCTGGCGCGTCGTCGAGGCGAAGTGGCCGGGAATTCAAGAGGCTTTTCACGGCTTCGACCCGGTGCGGACATCGAAGCTGAAGCCAACAGACATCGACCGGCTGATGGGCGACACGCACGTCATCCGCAACCGCAAGAAGCTCGAGGCCATCTCCTCCAACGCCGGCCGCATGGTGGAGCTCGACGCCGAGTACAGGGGCTTCAAGAAGTACCTCGATTCGCTCGGCGATTTCGACTCGACCAAGAAGGCGCTGCACAAGGAGTTCGCGTACATGGGCGACTCCGGCACGTGGTTCTTCCTCTGGATGGTCGGCCGCAACGTGCCCGAACACGAACGCATGGGATGACCCGGACAACTCTCGCCCAGTGATGCATACCGGCCCCGAGCAGACCGACGCCGAGCGCGGGTCCAGGCTGATGCAGGCCGTCGGCAACCAGTACGGAATGCTCCAATCGGCACGCGGCGCAACGATCTCCGAGAGCTCGTCTCGCTCCAGCCTGTATCTCACCACCGTGACTGGAGCGGTGGTCGGGCTTTCATTCGTGGCCCAGGCCTCGAAGTTCGGTGAGTCTTTCTTCGTTTTCGCGCTCGCGATCTTGCCCGTGGTGTTCTTTCTCGGCGTCGTGACTTACTACCGGACGCTGCAGACCGGTATCGAGGACGTGATCTACGCCCGGTTGATCAGCAAGATCGAGAAGTTTTACAGCGAGATCGATCCCGCGCATGCGGACCTGTTCCATGAGTCCTCGGTCGACCACGTCGGACTCGCCGGTTTGGGCCTGTTCGCGCTGAGGTGGCAGCAGTTCCTCTCGGCCGCAGCCGTGGTGGCGGTGGTCAACGCCGTCGTCGGCGGAGTCTTCGTCGCACTAGCAGCCGGCTTCGCGCTGCAAACCGGGTCTCCGCTGCCTTCGATCGGCGCCGGCGCCGCGGCAGGCGCGTTGATCGCGTTTGCGTTTCTCCGTCATCAGTGGGTGACGTGGATGCACGTGGCAAGGGCTTTGCCGATGCAGCGGTCGGGCTAGCGGAGATGAACGTGCTGGCGAGCTGGCACGACTACTTCGTCGTCGTGGGCACCGGTGCGGCGGCGCTAACCGGCCTGGTCTTCGTGGCCATGACGCTCCACCTCGAGGACATCGTCCACCACCCGGTCCACCGCCACCGCGCACGCACGATCCTCACCGGCCTGACCGCCGTCTTCATCCGCTGCGCCCTGGTGCTCATGGGCAACCAGTCGGAACAGGCCGTCGCCATCGAGCTCTTCTCCGTCCTGATCGTGGTCGAGGTCGTCCTCTACAGGAGCACGCGCGACGCTCTCAATACAGCGGACACGTCAGTCCTGCTGCGCGCGGTGGGCAGCTTCGCCTGCCTCGTCATCGAGCAGGTCGGAGCCGTGATCCTGTTCGAAGGCGTGGCGTGGGGTCTCTACCTGGTTGGCCTCGGGATGATGGCCTCGTTCTTCTTCATGGTGTCAGGCGCCTGGCTTCTGCTCGTGGGCGTCGAGTCGTCGCAGTCGGCTTCAACGGTCAGCTCTTCTGAGCCGCGCTGACCTCGTCTTTCTTCTCAGCCGCTGGTTCGGCCGCCTCGATGATCTCACCCTCGATCGTGATGTCGACCTCGTTGCTCACCACCAGCCTGCCGTCGCGGATGGCGTCGAAGTTCATGCCGAAGTCCTTGCGGTTGATCCGGGTGGTCGCCTGGTAGCCGATGCGGTGACCCATCATCTCGGCGTCGTTGAGCTCGCCGAACCTGACCACGTCCAGCGTGACCGGCTTGGTCGTGGCCTTGATCGTCAGGTCGCCGGTGACCTTGTAGCGATCGCCCTCGACATGCTCGACCTTGGTGCTCTTGAACGTCATCGTCGGGTACTTGTCGATCTCGAGGAAGTAGGAGGAGCGCAGGTCGTTGTCGCGCTGGTCGTTGTGGGTCCGAATGCTCGCGGCGTTGATCGTCGCCTCTACCTTCGAGCGCGACGGGTCGTCCGGGTAGATCTCGCCGCCGGCCACGACCTCGTGGAAGTTGCCCCGGACGGTCATCATCCCGAAGTGCTTGGCCGAAAACTCGACCTGGGTGTGAAGCGGATCGAACTTCCAGGTTCCCATTGTTCGTCTCTCCTCCGCAGAGTACTTTCCAGCCCAAACTCGATGGAGCCTCCATTTATTTCACCACAGACGGGTCGTAAACTTCCGGCGAGATGAGCGACGAATTCGTCCCCGGCCTGCGCTACCGGTCGGACGCGCATGAGCTGTGGGCGCTGGTCGTCGAGTTCCTGGCCGACTGGGAGGACCGGATGAACCAGGCCGCCGGCGCGGCCGACCTGTCGCCGGTGGCGGCGTGGGCCCTAGTTCAGCTCGACCCCGACCACGCGATCTCCCAGAAGGAGCTCGCCGCCAGGCTGCGCTGCAACCCCTCGACTGTGGTCGACCCCACCGACCGGCTGGAGGAGGGCGGACTTGTGGTCCGCCGGCCTCAGCCGACCGACCGCCGGATCAACATCCTCACGATCACGCCCAAGGGCCGCCAGGTCCGGCAGACGCTCGTCCGCCGCCTGTTCGAGCCCCCGGAGGCGTTCCGCCGTCTGCCCGCGGCCGACCAGGCCCGGTTCCGGGACGCGATGCTGGCCGCTGTTGGCAGGGGGAAGGCCAGGGCGATTTGAGGCTTGGAGCGCGCACGAACCTGGCGCTGCTCGCCCTCCTCGTGGTCGCGTTTGTCACCGGCTGGCTGGCTTTCGCCTTCGCCACCGCCCCATCGCGCTGGTCACTCGTCCTGCACGCGGCCAGCGGGGTCGCCATCCTCCTGCTGCTGCCCTGGAAGTCGCTCATCGCCAGGCGCGGACTGAACCGGCCACGTAATGGGCGGACTGGAAGATGGCTGTCGGTCCTCCTCGCCGCACTCGTCCTGGTCTCCCTGGCGGCAGGGCTGGCCCACTCGACCGGTCTGCTGGTTTACGCCGGACCGCTGACGGCGATCGAGGTGCACGTGGGAGCCGCGCTCGTCGCCGTGCCGCTGGCGATCTGGCACGTGGCCAGGCGCCGCATCCGGCTGCGCCCGGCCGACCTGTCGCGGCGCACGTTCCTGCGCGGGGCCATGCTTGCCGCCGGGGCCGTGGCCGCGTACGGCTCGACCGAGCTGGTGGTTCGTGCCGCCGGCCTACCCGGCCGCGACCGCCGCTTCACGGGAAGCTACGAGGCGGGCTCCTTCGACCCGGCGGCCATGCCCGTCAGCTCGTGGATGTTCGATGCGATCCCGGAGATCGATGCCGCGCGATGGACGCTTCGCGCCGGCGACCGCAGCCTTTCCTATGACGAGCTGCAGCGCCACGACGACCGGGTCACGTGCACGCTCGACTGCACCGGTGGCTTCTACTCGACGCAGGAGTGGGCCGGCGCCCGCCTCGACCGTCTGGTCGACACGACGCGGGGCAGCAGCATCCGCGTCGTTTCCAGCACCGGCTATGACCGGCGTTTTCCGATCGGTGAGGCGGGGGCGCTGCTGCTCGCCACGCGTTTCGGAGGGCAGGCGCTCGACGCCGGCCACGGGTATCCGGCGCGCCTGGTGGCGCCTGACCGCCGCGGCTTCTGGTGGGTCAAGTGGGTCGTCGCGATCGAGGTCGACGACGCGCCCTACTGGTGGCAGAGCCCGTACCCGCTGCAGTAGCACAGCGATCAGTTCCCGTTTGCGCGATCGTCTACACACGGCAAAAGGGAGCGATAGTCCGGACTATCTCCAACGTTTGTGCCAGCGGAGCGCCGTCAGTCCGGCCTATCGCCGCTGGAGAAGGAGGTTGACCTGAACGCCCTCGCCGCGGCCTTGCTCGTCGCTTCGATCGCGATCGCGGTGGCGGACTGGGTCGCGGTCGCGCTCGCGAACCGGCCGGTCGAGTACGCGACCAAGGTCGGCGTGATGCTGGGCCTGATCGCCTTCGCGGTCGCGCTGCATCCCGCCAGCAGCGCGCAGCGCATCCTCTTCGTCATCGCGCTCGGGCTTGGGTTGGTGAGCGACGTGTTCCTGATGCTGCCGCGCGACCTGTTCCTGCCAGGCCTTGTCGCGGCGCTGGTCGAGCACGTCTTCTACATCGCAGGGTTTCGCGTCCGCGACTTCGACCTGGTCTGGTTCGCGGGCGCGGCGCTGGTCGCCGTGCTGTCGGTGATCGCCTTCCTGCCGCCGATCCTGCGCGCGCTCCGCAGGTCGCACGACTCGCTGATTCTCCCCGTGATCGTCTACGTCGCGATCTTCGCGTTCATGGTCGCGAGCGCGGGCGGCACGCGGTCCCTGGTGGCCGCGGCGGGCGCGCTGCTGTTCTTCTACTCCGACGCGATCCTGGCCTGGAACCGATTCGTCCGGCCGATCCGCTACGGCCGGGTCGTCAACCTCGTCCCGTACCACCTCGGACAGGCAGTGCTGGTTCTTTCGCTCCTGGCCTGATCCCGGTCACCTCGATGATCTCCCCTTCGTCGAGGGAGTCGTTCTTCAGCAGCGCGCCGGCCAGCGCGTCCAGCTGCGGGCGGTGCTCGTTCAGCAGCCGCTCCGCCTCGACCTGGCACTCCTCGGCGATGCGCCGGATCTCATCGTCGATCAGGTTCGCGGTGGCCTCGCCGTACGGCCGCTGCTGAAGCACGCTGCCGTCCCCGTCAGAGAAGTTGAGGGGTCCGACCTTCGGGCTCATGCCCCAGCGGACGACCATCTCGTGCGCGATCCGGGTCACCTGCTGCAGGTCGTTCTCGGCCCCGGTCGTGACCACCCCGTAGACCAGCCTCTCCGCGGCCCGGCCGCCAAGCGCGCCGATCATCCGCGCGCGCAGGTAGTCCTCGCCGTAGTTGAAGCGGTCGTCGACCGGGCTCTGCAGGGTGACGCCGAGCGCCTGTCCCCGCGGCACGATGGTCACCTTCTTCACCGGATCGGCGCCCGGCACGAGAAGCCCGAGAAGCGCGTGGCCGGACTCGTGGTACGCGATCCGCTTTCGGTCCTCCTCGGTCAGGAGGAGCTTGCGCTCGCTCCCGAGCAGCGTCTTCTCGATCGCCTCGGCGAAGTCCGCCATCGTCACCGCGGCCTCGCCTTTGCGCGCGGCGCCGAGCGCCGCCTCGTTGACGAGGTTGCGCAGGTCGGCGCCGACGAGGCCGGGCGTCTGCTGGGCGATCTGGTCGAGGTTGACGTCGGGCCCGAGCGGCACCTTGCGCGTGTGAATGGCGAGGATCGCGGCCCGGCCGCGCCGGTCGGGCGGCTGCACGGTGACGCGCCGGTCGAAGCGCCCGGGCCGGAGCAGCGCCGGGTCGAGGACGTCCGCGCGGTTGGTGGCGGCGAGCACGATCACGCCCTCGCGCGAGTCGAAGCCGTCCATCTCGGTGAGGATCTGGTTCAGCGTCTGCTCCTGCTCGTCGTTGCCGCCGATCCTCAGCGCCGCCGC
>Ga0070698_100005816_pt1 | contig 13491 bp, 12 predicted proteins | sample KBSK1502metaG_FD_65477 | JGI IMG/M metagenome (GOLD analysis project Ga0070698, IMG submission 65477) | Corn, switchgrass and miscanthus rhizosphere microbial communities from Kellogg Biological Station, Michigan, USA - KBS K1-50-2 metaG | ecosystem: Host-associated > Plants > Roots >... | reverse complement strand
GCATAGCGTCTCGAACTACTTGGAATTTCAAAAACAATTGGCCGCTTCGACGGGATCGCCGCGAGAGCAATTAGTTGATGTACTGGCCGATCAGGAGCTGAACTCGCTCCGAGCCGGTCAGGCGCTGGTTGGTGTTGGAGTAAGCGATCAAGTCGAGGTGAAGCCGCCAGAAGGCGGAAATTCCTTAACGCGGCTCAATATTCGCGACGTTTTGGTTGAGACCTCGGAAGAGGTGAATTTCGACTGGCCCGATTCCCTGGCAATCGAGAGGATTAAAGCAGGATTGATCGAGATAGCCTTGGCGTTTCTTTTGTTTGCTGGACTGGTGACATTTTGTCTCCAACGTTTCTGACTTAGCGTTCACCCGAATAAAAAATCGTCCCCCTAATAAACGTCCGTCGCCAAAAACCTGATTGAGGCGATCCGCGACTAAGGGGACACGGGACCCATGAAAACAACGCGTCTTCTCAACCCGTTCTTCTTAATCTCTGTCCGAAAGATAGTTTATGATTTCCTGGCGTTCTTTCGATTCACTGAAGCAGATGCGGGCGCCTTACTATCTGCGTTTGGACTTAATGCGCTCGAGCTAGATCGCCTGCTGAATAATCACCCGAACGAGCAGAAGGAAACGAGTGGAAGTTTGGGGGGAGGTAAGCCATCGCACGCGGATAGGATTCCCATCGGTGTCCATCCAAATTTCACTCGGGCAAATTGGACGACGGCCTCCCGAAAGCACGTCTATCGCTTTATTTCGTCAGGAAAATGGTCTCAGTCCCGAAGCGGTGGTTCCGGCGGATGCGGTGACGGCTTCCGGCAGCGGGAGGCGATTGAAAAAACAGGTTTAAAGCCGGCGCCGGACGATTTTCTAACAATCATTCGGCGCCAACAGCTTGGCAAACTGAAGATTTATCTTGGACCTTGTCCGGGTGTCGGCAAAACCTATCAAATGCTTATCGAAGGGAATCGACTGCGCCGACAGGGCGTCGACGTCGTCATTGGCTACGTAGAACCGCACGATCGCCCGGAAACTACTGCCCAAATAGGTGATTTGGAAATTGTTCCACCGCTGGTCGCCAAATATCACGGTATCACGCTCAAGGAAATGGATCTTGATGCGGTGCTTGCTCGAAAGCCGACCGTGGCGCTCGTCGACGAACTTGCACACACGAACGCTCCGCAAAGTCGAAACCGTAAGCGGTACGAGGATGTGCAGGATCTGTTGCGCGCCGGCATCAACGTGATTGCGACGGTTAATATTCAGCACTTTGAATCTCTCTACAACATTGTAGAGGAAGCTACCGGCGTTCGGGTGAAAGAGCGAGTGCCAGACGAGGTTGTTACACAGGCCGATCAAATCGTGAATATCGATCTTCCGGCCGAGGATCTTCTGGAACGATTGCACGCGGGCAAAATATACCCGAAAGAGAGGGTCGAAGCCGCGCTTGCCAACTTCTTTACCAGCAAGAATTTGACCAGGCTCCGGGAAATGACGCTCAGCGAAATGGCGAATATTCTCGATCGCATCAATCGCGAGGGAGCTGAACTCGAGAGCAACCCAGGAGGTTTGGGTCAGGTGATGGTTGCGATCAGCAGCAGCGGTCCTGACACTGGCCGACCCTTGCGAAAGACCGCGCGACTGGCGGCGCAGCTCAACGCCCAATGGTATGCCGTCTACGTGCGAACACCGAGTGAGTCTGCGGCGAAAATCGACGCGACAGTTCAGCGGCAAATCGCTGATACGCTGGAGGCTGCACAGAAAATGGGTGGCCTCGTCATTTCCTTGAAGCACGAGGATGTAGCCCAGGCGTTGATGTCTTTCGTAAAGGAATACGGCATTACTCACGTTATCCTGGGTCGCCCCGGCAAGAAAGCACTCCGATTCTTCACCCAACCGCTACATGACCAATTGATGCGAGAATTGCCCGGCGTTGATTTAGTGATCATCTAGCGAGGGCGTGCCTCAGACCGGCGATGTGTAGAAGACAGAACCCCAAGCTATTATTGCTAGCTCACAGGCTTCCTCCCGACCAAAGCTGTTATCCACGAACCTATAAAACTCACCACGATGTTAATGCTCAAGGCAATGAGTCCAATATAGACCGCGAAAGTCTGTCCAGCGAATTGAAGAGGATAGACCGGTATTCCGTTCTTCAACAGCAGCCCCTGAACTTGCCTTTACCGCAAGCGTAGCGGGCCTGTTGACGCTCCCAGAAGAATTCCTCGTAGGTCATGATCGGCTCGCCGGGGTGGTAGGTTTTGCGATGCTCCACGTAGCTTTGATAGTCAGGCACACCGACCATTAGTCGGGCTGTTTTTGCGATCCAGCTAAATACGATACGAATGTCACGCATGAATGCCTCCTGTCGTCAGGCCGACGGCGCCAACTTCAGCGGCCGTGACGTGCGGAGTGGACAATGCCTTGCGGATTCCGATCAGCCCGTAGATCAACACCGCTATGACCACGCCGACGAAAATTGTTGCCAGCGCACTGTCCACGTAATCATTGAACACGATCTTCTGCATCTCGACGATGCTCTTGGCCGGTGCGAGGATCTTTCCGCTCGCCAAAGCGTCGCCGAAGTAACGGGCATGGGCGATGAAACCGATGCCTGGTGCCGGGTGGAATATCTTCTGGAGGCCGGCTGTCAACGTGCATGCGAGCAGCCAAAGGGTAGGTACGATGGTCACCCAAGCGAACTTTTGACGCTTCATCTTGAACAGCACCACCGTACAGAGGGTGAGTGCGATGCCGGCCAGCATCTGGTTGGAGATACCGAACAGCGGCCACAGGGTGTTGATGCCGCCCAGCGGGTCAACGACGCCCTGATAGAGAAAGTAGCCCCATGCAGCTACGGCCAAGCCCGACCCGATCAGGTTGTTGCTCCAGGATTTCGTCTCGCGGAAGCCTGGAATCATCGTGCCAATCAGATCCTGGATCATGAAGCGCGCGACGCGGGTCCCAGCATCGACAGTGGTAAGAATGAACAACGCCTCAAACAGAATAGCAAAGTGGTACCAGAGTCCCATCAGAACCTTGCCCCCGAAAATGCCTGAGAGAATATGCGCCATCCCAACCGCGAGGGTCGGAGCGCCGCCCGCGCGCGAGAGTACGGTGGTTTCGCCGACATCGCGAGCGATCTGAGTAATCATGTCGGGCGTTATCGCGAAACCCCAGCCCGAGATTACCGATGAGGCCTGGGTGGCGGTGCTGCCGATCACGCTAGCCGGACTGTTCATGGCGAAATAGATACCCGGCTCGATCACGCTTGCGGCTACCATGGCCATGATAGCTACAAAGGATTCCATCAGCATGGCGCCATAGCCGATGAACCGCGCCTGGCTTTCGTCCTCCAACATCTTCGGCGTGGTCCCCGAGGATATAAGGGAATGAAAACCGGACACCGCACCGCAAGCGATCGTAATGAAAAGGAACGGGAAAAGGGTGCCGGAAAACACCGGGCCGCTGCCGTCAATGAAGCGCGTAAGCGCCGGCATCTTCATCTCAGGGCGCACGAGCACAATACCGATGGCGAGCATGGTGATCGTGCCGATCTTGAGGAAAGTTGACAGATAATCGCGCGGGGCCAGCAACAGCCAGATAGGCAGGACGGACGCAACGAATCCGTAGCCGATAATCATTAACGCCAGACTCTCACCTCGCAAGGTGAACAACGGAGCGAGCATGAGATTCTGCGCCACGGTCTGCCCGTAAATCAGCGCCGCAATCAGCAGCACGAAGCCCATGAGCGACATCTCGGCGATGCGACCCGGTCGAATAAAGCGGCTGTAAAGGCCCATCAGGATTGCAATCGGGATCGTGGCAAACACCGTAAAGGTGCCCCAAGGACTTCCTGCCAAGGCTTTGACCACTACCAGAGCCAGCACGGCCAGAAGAATGATCATGATCAGGAGAATGCCGATCTGGGCTATTCCACCGGCTACGCGCCCCATCTCCGAGCGCACCATGTCACCCAGCGATCGCCCGTCACGGCGTACAGACAGGAACAGCACGATAAAATCTTGAACTGCCCCGGCAAATACCACTCCGACTAGTATCCAGATCGTCCCCGGTAGGTAGCCCATCTGCGCGGCAAGAACAGGGCCAACCAGCGGACCGGCGCCGGCGATCGCCGCAAAGTGGTGACCGAAGAGCACGTACCGGTTCGTCGGCACGTAGTCCAGACCATCGTTGTGGCGCACTGCTGGGGTGGGTCGCAACGGATCCACTCTTAGCAATCGTTCAGCAATGAAGAGTCCATAGTAACGATAGGCAATCAAATAGGTACAGACTGCGGCTACCACCATCCACGCTGCGTTAATCGTTTCACCGCGACTCAGCGCAACGATCGCGAGGGCGATTGCGCCTAGCACGGCTATTCCGAGCCACATCAAATTTTTCTTGCTCATGAGGCGATTCTTCGCCTTGAAGTGAGGGCGTCCTTTAGAGGAGAACAATTATCAGGATAGATCTCTTTTGACGCCGATTTTTCTTGTTGTCAATATGAGCAAAGAGAGAAAATTCTCGGCGCCAATTCAGTCCAATTCAAGGGCGCCGGACTCATTTTGTTTTCAGGTAAACGATATAGATCAGCATCGAAGTGATCGGAACCCAGAGGAACTGGTACCAGTAAAAGAAAGGAAATCCCAGCAAGGTCGGTTCGATCGAATTGTAAAAAGGTACCCAGAGGAGCGCTACAAAGGGTATCAGCAACAATATCGCCCAAGGGCCTAAGGATTTTTCGGGGACTGGGTTCATAAACGCTCAACTAATCGTCCTCGTCCTCGAACTCGTCCTCGTACTCGGAGCCACCCCAGCCGTTATACCAGCCTCTACTGAGACGCTGACTCGCCGAAAGCAAAATTATGTACCTTTCGTTCAAGAGCCAAATTTCTCAGCAATCGAGGACGAGTTCGAGTTCGAGTACGAGGACGAGTTTTAAGATTTGGCGCCGCCAGTCAACAGGAAACGAGAACAAATTCCCGTCATCATCCGCATAACGGCTAATCTACAGCCTGTTCCGTGACACGGCTAAAAGCTTCCTTGCTGTCTGGGCGCATTTCCGAATCAGATCTTGTCGATTTTCACCCGGAACCAGCGCGCTGCCGGCTCCGATGGCATCTGCCCCGGCTTGAAAGAAGAGCGGGGCGTTTGAAACGTTGATGCCGCCGGTAGCGATCAGGGGTATATTAGGAAAGGGACCGCGAAGCTCTTTGAAGTATTGATGCCCCAGTGTGCTGGCGGGAAAGACCTTAATTGCATCTGCCCCAGTCGCATGCGCGGCGAAGATTTCGGTAGGCGTCAATGCACCACAGCAAATCGGAAGATCATGCTCGTGGGCGAATCGTACGACCTCAGGATTGAAATTGGGGCTGACCAGAAATCTCGCCCCGGCGAACATCGCCTTTTTAGCCAACGAAATAGTCGTGACTGTGCCCGCGCCGAAAACCGTGTTATCGCTTTCCATTTGTTTGGCTGAGCGAAGAAAGTCTTCCGCCTTTTCAGACTCCATCGTCATCTCGATGAATCGAATGCCACTTTCGACGAGCAGTTTGACGCAAACCTGTACATCCACTTTTGGGCGACGCAAGATGGCGATGACCGGAGATGCCTTGAGTTTGGTCAGGAAATTCTCGCGATTCATGATATAGGCCTATCCGTGTATCGGGGAGCCGAACGCGAATTCAGCAGCGTCCGGTTCAGGCGCGGGCCAACATCGACTCTGCACTTCGTTGCCGGCTGTTGCAAGGAACGCCGGCCGGATTTTCGGGTTGCGAAGCTCGCAAAAGCCAGACGCCTGATTCACCTGAGCTTGACCTATTGTGCTGGTTCGTCCGTATTTAGATTTGTGAGACTGCATCGGACGCTTGCCGCTATTTTCGCCGCTGGACTTCTTCCAGGAACCCTTTGCGCCCAGGAGAAAACGCTTCCGGAGAAATACGAACAACCTCTTGGAACCTGTTTCGAAGAATTAAAGTATCCCTATCCGACGGCTTACCTCAATTTATTCGTCGAGGGTCAGGATTTGCGGATGTGTTTCATGGATGTCCAACCCACAAAGAATCCAAATGGCCGCTCGATTGTTCTGCTGCATGGGAAGAACTTCTGGGGAGCGTATTGGGCGGATACGATCAAGTTCTTTGCCGATCGCGGTTTCAGAGTCGTTGTTCCGGATCAGATCGGGTTCGGGAAATCCTCGAAACCCAATGTCCACTACAGTTTTGATTTTCTGGCAGAAAACACTGCCGGATTGCTTGATTTACTTCACGTGCAGAAGGCGACGATCATAGGTCATTCGATGGGAGGGATGTTGGCCATTCGCTTTGCCCGGCTGTATCCAGGCCGGACGGAAGCCTTGGTTTTGGAGGATCCGATCGGGCTTGAGGACTACCGGCTGAGCGTGCCTCCGGCACCCCTTGAACAGCTGTATCAGCGGGAGCTGAATCTCAGCCTGGACGACTACCGAAAATACGTTCAGAGTTACTTTGTCAACTATCCCGCGGATAAGGCAGAAGTTTTTGTCGAGCCGCGTGCCCGGGTGAGTTTAAGCGGTGATTTTCCTCGCTGGGCGTTTTGCGCTGCGTTGACTACCCTGCTGATTTATCAGCAGCCCGTCTGCTACGAACTGGCTGAAATCAAGGTTCCCACGCTCATTATTATCGGGCGCGAGGATCGTACCGCTGTAGAAAAGGATCGGGCGCCAATCGATCTTCGCCGGAACCTCGGGAATATGCCGGAACTGGCAAAAAAAGCGGCTGACACTATCCCCGGCGCCAGGCTCGTGGAATTGCCTAATGTCGGACATATTCCTCATCTGGAAGCGCCGGATGCGTTCAATCAGGCTGTAGATGACTTCTTGCGGCGCTGACTTCCTCCGTCCGGAATAACATGGATTTTGTTGCGATCAGGAGTGCAATGCAATCTCGCTCTGCTTTCGCCACCGCTAAGACCGGTCGCGATTGGGTGCCTCTACTGATATTGTTTCTTCCCTCAATTTATATTCTGCTAACCGTTCCACCGCTTTGGCGCGATTCAGACGGGTTCAACGAAATCGCATCCACATTCGCTCCTAAGGGAATCATTCATTGGTTGCCGGGCTACTGTTTATGCGGGCGGATAATAGTTATCCTTTTCGGGATCGCTGGCAACCTGCTGCAGGGCCGGGGGTTGCCACCTTTGTCCATAAGCATCACTCCGCTGAACGACATGGGAGTCTACGCGCTCATCGTGTTCCAACACCTGTTTCTGGTTTGTTCGCTCTATTACTTCGTCAGCAATGCTACGGATCGCCCCATAGCGAGAGTTTTGTGCGCCGCGTTTTTTGCGCTTACGCCGTGGATGTACGTCTACGCCAACTGCATCGGGAGCGAAGCTTTCAGCAATCCTCTGATTGTTTTTGTGGCGGCTCTTGGGTGGAACTGGCTTAAAACTCCGGAACTTGGAGCAAGGAATCTGCTGCCTTATCTTGCATTACTTGTTGCCGCATCACTCACAAGACAGATCAATGGCCTCCTTGTCGGACTTTTGCCTCTCGCCCTGCTGCCGGGCGCAGTCGGGGAATTGCTTAAGGTCGGAAGACGCGGACCGGCCAGCGGGTTGTCGCGATTTTATTTTACCAGAAGGCTGCTGATTTTCGTGGGAATCGCCGTGATAGCGGTTGGGCTATCGATCTTAGCGCAAGTTGGGTTGTGTTGGGTCTGCCGCGTCCCTTTCCGATCCACGCTCGGCCAGACTTTCGAGTGGCGCCTGGCTTATTGGCGCGATTTGCCAGAAGTCGACCGCTCTCTGATAATCCGGAAAATCGACGCAACGATAGCTGATCCGGTGGTCACAGATGCGCTTGAAGGACTCAACCAGTCTCTGAGTCAGGGCGATGAATGGAAGAACATGTTTCTTTTCTATCGGATCGACGAGACTCTCGTTCGATCCGGGATGAAAGATATGCAGTTACGGACCTGGCAGATTGACCTCAAGCTCAATCGAATTGCGCTCGCCGTGCTGTGCTCAAGGGAGCCGCACTATTTGGGGGCGGTATGGTCCGATTTCATGCAGGCCCCTCTCTTCTCCCAATCCGAGCTCGCATACTCTCCCTTTATTCTTACGGATTGGCTTGGCACGCAGCTTGTTTATCCCCGTTACGGACGTCTCCGTGGACTAGCCTCATTTCGACATGAGCCCGGATATTATGATGCTCTATGGAAGCGAACGTCTTATCTTCAACTTCTTGGCGGAGTGCCGATGGTTTGGATGGCCGGTGCGGCGGTAGCGCTCGGTCTGGTTGGCGTTGCATTGGCTCCGGCGAAGGGTTTGGCAGGGCTAAGGACAAGCTATTCCGCCGCCATGGTAGCGCTCGGTCTGCTGATGGTCTTCGGCTCCTGTCTGACGACGTTTTCAGCTGCTCGATTCAACCTGCCTACCTATTCCCTTTTTCAGATGGCAATGATATTTGGCGGTTTGGCAGCTACGGCAGGTCTCACTGAAAGGCTGGAATCTTTGCGAAAGACGAGTTAATACCAACCGCATGTCACGCGTTCTTTTGACAATTGCCGTCTTTTGCGGACTGGGGGTGTCAGCCATTGCCCAGGCTCAGCCGACTGGGGAACACATCGTCGTTACCGGAGGAGTGTCCATAAGGGAATGGGAGAAATACAAGGCGCAACCGCACGACAATTGGTGGCTGAACTTTGTGCGCGCAAGTCGGATCCGGATTGACCAGCTGCGTCAGCAATACGCCCCTTCGGCTCAAATCACCTGGTTTGTCTATCAGCGCGGATATGCGCGAAGGCAATCGCAGGAACACGAGTCGCTCTTCAGCATAATAAACTCGGTGAGGGATAAATACGGTTTGAAATTGGTCTACTTCAATTCTGTTGACCAGCTCTGCTATTATTTGAATTACGGATCAAATCGCCAAAACAACAAGATCGCAACTTTCGACTATTTTGGGCATTCGAATAAGGCCTGCTTCATGTTTGACTACAGCAACGAAATTGGAAGCGCCTCCAAAGTCTGGCTCCATGAAAATGAACTAAAGGACAAGCTTCATCGGGGCATCTTTGCTCGCGACGCCCGCGTCCAAAGTTGGGGGTGTTATACGGGAGAGAGCATGTCCAGGCTGTGGTATCAGGCCACAGGCGCCAAGATGATTGGCGCAGTAGGGAAAACTCAGTATATGACCAACGAACTCCCCGTACTCGTTTCCGCCTCGGGGAGATGGATCACAGGTTTATAGTAGAATTCTGGCGCAATTGACCGCGGAACACGAAAATTATGAATTTTGCTGAACTCCGGCGAATTTATTTCTCTCCGTTTTTTGAACTGATTCAGCGTGCTCGCACGATCTATCTCTGTCACTGGCCCCAGGATGAGGTTCAGCTATGCACGTTGCTGAGCATCAAAACCGGCGGCTGCAGCGAGGATTGCGCCTACTGTGCTCAAAGCGCGCGTTACAAAAGTGGTGTTCAGGCGGAAAAGTTGATGGACCCTGAAGAGGTATTGGAAGTCGCCAGACAAGCGCGCCTCAACGGCTCGACCCGTTTTTGCATGGGAGCGGCGTGGAAAGGAGTGCGCGATGGCGACGCAAAGTTTGAGCAGGTTCTGGAGATCGTGCGAAGCGTAAGCCAACTTGGAATGGAGGTCTGCGTCACACTCGGTCAATTGACGCTAATTGAGGCCAGAAAACTCAAGCAGGCCGGGGTCACGGCATACAATCACAACATTGATACTTCCGAAGAGTACTATCCGGAAATCGTTTCCACTCACACCTTCGCAGACAGGCTTCGAACGATATCAGCCGTTCAGGAAGCCGAAATGTCGCTTTGCTGCGGAGGCATCATCGGTATGGGAGAGACCGAAGATGACCGGCTCAGGATGCTCGAGACGCTATCCAATTTTGATCCGCCCCCCGAGAGCGTTCCGATCAATTGCCTCATGCCGATGCCCGGCACTCCTTTGGCAGACCAGCCTCCGGTAGATACATTCGAACTGGTTCGGCTGATCGCCACGACTCGAATAGCTTTGCCCAAAGCAAAGGTTCGTTTATCAGCCGGTCGTACCCGACTTTCGAAGGAAGCTCAGGCTCTTTGTCTGTTCTCGGGCGCAAACTCGTTTTTTTACGGGGAGAAGCTGCTCACTGCGAGGAATCCTGGCGTTAATCACGATCGTGAGTTACTCAATGCCCTCGATTTAAAAGCGCAGGCTCCCTTCGCTGTTCCTTGACGCGCTGAAATGGCGGGCACTCCTCGGCCAACGGCCGGACTTCCACATCCAAACCGTATTCGAGAGCTGGGCACTGTTTGGCGATTTCAACCGCTTCCTCCAGGTCATCCACCTGGAGCAGAAAATAACCGCCGATCGCTTCTTTCGATTCGGCGAAAGGACCATCGGCGACCATGTATCCCTTTTTCCAGGAAACGATTTTGCCTTCATATCGATCCAGGGCGTGGCCACCCGCTATCTGCCCTCGTTTGCTTAACCGTTCCATCCAGGTATTCCATCGGCTCATGACCTTCTCGACTTCTTCTGCGGAGAGAGACTTGTCCCAATCGGTGCCTCGGAATAACAACATGTATTCGGATTTTGCTGACTGCATGATTTTGTTCTTCGGTTAAAAAAGAATGTGACGAACGAGCCGCCACATTTAGGACATTGTTGACCGCTCCCTTCCACCCAACGCAAAGAATTCGTTAGGCGAAGCCCCCAAGAAAGGCAATTGGGACAATTTTTTCTCAAGAATGCATCTCATACCTGTTTCGTTTCGCATAAATTCCGTATGGATGGAACAGAGGTTGTAGATGCTCGGCAGGACTTCAGAAAGGCGTCGATCGACGCAGCGAGCAATGAGGAGCAGCCACTCATAAGCGCCCTCAGGCTCTTCGTGGCAGTTTCCGGGCTTCGCGTTACCCGGATTGCGCAGCTGATGGGAGTAGGGGAAGCGACATTGGCAAAATGGCTCGCGGGAACTTCTCGGCCGTCACAAAAGAAATTGTGCGAAATTCAAAGTTTCCTCGGCTGGCATGCGCCAAAATACTTGGTGGACTCGGTACGGCGTAGAAAGACGTCTCCGTAACGCGCGGCGTTGCTTTTCAGGAACTGGTGGTGGAAGTTTCTAAGCGGCAATGAGTTGGAGACAATCTATCGCGGGATCGCATTCTTAGGCTACAGGAGGGCCGGATCTCCGAGCCGGCCGTCTCGGGCGGGCAGCTCGGAGATCTGCCCCTACCGTGGGTTACGCATCACGCCAACCTATTTCAAGTTCCTTGCACAAGTCGCAGAGCCGCAGGTCCTCGTGAACGCTACCTGGAACGAATAGGCTTACTAAACTGTGCACACGGATGTATTGATCTTCATCCTGTGGCGATATCTAGTGCATCGAGTCATAAGCAGGAGGCATACCGTTGGCTTCAAAAGGGTCTGGATGCGAGGCGTGAGTGAGGAGCATATCCGGTGCGATACGTAACGAACGAACAACGACGCAGACAGACCCTTTTACCCTTTTCAAGCCAACCCTTTGGGCCGTGGCCAGTTGGCTGATTTTCTGCGTTGCTCACTCCTTACGTATCGATTGAGATATGCTTGTCGTTCGCGCCTTGAAAATCAGCCAACTGACCGACGGCGGTATGCCTCTTACTTATGACTCGATGCACTAGTACGGCATCTATCGCAGCCCGATATGCGATAGTCATTGAGTTCTTTTTTCTTTTTTGCACCTTGCCGGCCGCCGCGAGGGTAGCCGCTAACCTGGAACGAGCGCGCGATCTTGGGGTTCCACTTGACGGAGCTCCTGGAAAATTAAATGCGATCACCGATGTGCGAGGAGTCGAAGTGGGTCACAGGACGATCGTCGAAGGGGAGGGCAAGCTCGTGGTGGGTGTGGGGCCCGTACGCACAGGTGTGACTGCGATTTTGCCGCTCGGACGAACGAATGGGAACCAACCGGTACCGGCGGCTGTTTTCTCATTGAATGGCAACGGAGAAATGACCGGAAGCGCCTGGGTGGAGGAATCGGGTTTTCTGGAAGGTCCAATTCTTCTGACCAATACTCATAGCGTCGGAATTGTGCGTGACGCGGTTGTCGAATGGGGCACAAAAAAGTTTCCAGGCACGGCATACTTCAGTCTCCCGGTGGTTGCCGAAACCTGGGACGGAGAACTCAACGACATCAACGGTTTCCATGTGGTCAAAGAACATGTTTTTTACGCTCTGGATAACGCCAGCGGCGGACCGGTTACCGAAGGAAACGTGGGGGGCGGCACAGGAATGAGAGCTTTCGGATTCAAAGCTGGGATTGGCACTTCGTCGCGACTTTTGTCGTATGATGGAAGCGAAATTTGCGTTGGCGTGCTCGTGCAGGCGAACATGGCAAGGCGCCAAAATCTGATTGTAGCGGGGGTGCCGGTAGGTCGAGAGATTTCGGATTTGCAGCCGGTTGTGCATCACGAGATTGAAAAAGAGGGTTCGATCCTTGTTGTCATCGCAACGGATGCGCCCCTCCTGCCAACCCAACTGAAAAGGGTCGCAAAGCGAGCGGCTTTGGGCGTGGCGCGAACCGGTGCCGTCAGTACGAATTCGTCGGGCGACCTGTTCATCGCTTTCACGACGGCGAGTCCCGCGCTGACTGGAGGCAAAGAGCTGTGGTCCGTGCTCCGGAATGAAGACCTGGATCCGGTACTTTCAGCGACGGTAGAGGCGACCGAAGAGGCGATCATCAACGCGTTGCTGGCGGCGCAAACCATGCGTGGCGCCAACGACAACACATTTTTCGCCTTGCCCCACGACCGCCTGCGCGAGGTTCTCAAGAAGTACAACCGGCTTTCGGAGTGACGGCGCCGTAGAAATCTTTCTCGATTCGACTTGCGCGAATCAGAACTCGGGGCAGTTTCCGATTCGGAAAGCTAATACTCTGTATGACCCAGGACGAATTTGATGATTTGATTCAAGAGATTCGTGAAGAGGATCCTGAGCAACTGGATTCGGAGTTTTTTATTCGCGATAAAGCGTTTAAGGAGGATAAACTTCTGAAGATTGAACAGAAAGCAGGCTTCACTTTCCCCGAAGAATATAGGAATTTTTTGAAACGCTTTGGCGCAGGCGACATAGGAACGATCACAGTTTTGTCCCCTGATCCGGAGAGCGATTTTTCGCTTTGGAAGGGGCAGGAGCCGTTTGAAAAGGTGCGATGGGTGCCGGTTGTCGACGACGGAAAAAGCAACTACTACGGTTTTGTGGTCGAGAACGGTGTCTGTTCGCGGGAGGTCTGGTTCGCGGATCAAGATCTCGGATACGAACTGGCCGGAACCAATTACGACGATTTCTACGAGCTTATCTCTACAGAAGCGTTTGGTGTCGACATCTGATAACGCCGTATCGACAAATAAAACGTGCTTGGCGAAGCATCACGCAAGGGTACGCGGCGGTAAGGTATGGATTTAAAGTTTGTTAGCCAATGCGCGGATTCCTGTCTTTCAAGTGTTCGTGGCCAAAGTAGATCCTTC
>Ga0070698_100005814_pt1 | contig 13494 bp, 14 predicted proteins | sample KBSK1502metaG_FD_65477 | JGI IMG/M metagenome (GOLD analysis project Ga0070698, IMG submission 65477) | Corn, switchgrass and miscanthus rhizosphere microbial communities from Kellogg Biological Station, Michigan, USA - KBS K1-50-2 metaG | ecosystem: Host-associated > Plants > Roots >... | reverse complement strand
TGCGCCCGTGCGACGAGCCGGGTCTGTTCATCGGGTCCGCCGACGCTGTGCCCGCTTGTGAACGAGGCGCCGTACGGATTCCCGCCGCCGTTGAACACCTCGTGAACCGTGTATCCGAGCGGGACTACGATGGCGCCCCAGTGGTAGAGCGTGTTGTTGAGGGCCAGAAGCGTCGACTCCTGCCCGCCGTGCTCGGTCTGAGCAGACGTGAACGACGTCGCGACCTTGTCGATCAGCTTCCCTTCCTGCCACAGCTCACCGGCTAGGTCGAGGAACACCTTCAGCTGCGCGGCTACGTTGCCGAACCGTGTCGGCGTGCCGAATGCGATGCCGTCGGCCCATTCCAGATCCTCGACCTGAGCGACAGGTTCGTCCTCGAGCTCGGAGCGGTGGCGGCCCCAGTACTGGCTGACGGAGATCAGCTGCTCCTCGCTCAACTCTGCGACAGGCCGCAGCCGGACCTCGGCACCTTCTCCTTCGGCCCCCTCTGCGACCGCGCGGGCCATGCCGTGCACGTTGCCCGTGGCGCTGTAGAAGATGACGGCGATTCGGACGGGAAGCTCGCGCCCCGGCTCGCTCATCGGCCCGCCTCGTTCGTCCGAAGGGCGATCGAGAAAAGGAGGTGGTCGCTGGTCGCGAGGACGGCGTCGATCGAGTGGGCGTGCATCCACTCACGGGTGACCCTGGCGAGCTCTGCCAGGTGGAAGACGCGGTTCGCGCGTGCCCGGACGATCACGCCCTCGGCTCCCACTTCGGCCGCAACCGCTGCGCAACCGAGCCACTGACCGAGCGAGGCCCCCTGGGCCGGTGGAAGCTCGAAGAGGAGATCCGCGTGTACGCGGTCGGGGAGGCGGGCCTGATCGGGGTTATCGCGCTCACGTCGACTAGAGCGTCGAAACATACTGCGCTGAGGGTTGCGGGTCGGTTGACCGCTGTCTTCGACGCCAGCGCCCAACTCTGCTTCCAGGCGGCTTGGGTCGCGTAGTTCGGGTTAGCCGGAAGCGAGGATGGCCGTTGGCGGTGCAGACACCAGACCGCCCTCCCTCGACCATTGGCTCGAACCTCGGGCAAACCGGCGGCCCGCCGCGTCTGCCCATGACGAAAGGAGCGAGCATGACTCGCAGACGACCGATCGCAGTCCTCGCCACTCTGGCAGCGCTGCCGCTCACCGTGCTTTCCCTGGCCGGGTGCGGCGGCAGCAGCAAGGCAAGCGGCCAACCGACGTCTCCGACGACGGCGAGCGGCGCTCCGGCGACGGTCGGCGTTGCGAATGTCGGTCTCGGCAAGGTCCTCGTCAATTCACGGGGCCGCACCCTCTACCTGTTCAAGAAGGACACGACCACGACGAGCACGTGCCTGGGCGCCTGTGCCGTCAACTGGCCGCCACTGCAGGCGACCGGGAAGCCGACGCTCGGAAGCGGCGCCAACGCCGCACTGGTCGTTACCGCTCGGCGCTCGGACGGAAAGACACAGGTCATCTACAACGGCCATCCGCTGTACCTCTTCAGCGGCGACACGAAAGCCGGCGACACCAACGGCCAGGGCGTCAACGCATTCGGCGGCGTGTGGTACGCCGTCTCACCCGCTGGGAACCAGGTGGCTGGTTCATCATCAGGCTCGGGCGGAGGCTATAGCTCCGGTTATTAGCCGACCGCCCGCCAACCGAGCAAGGAGGGGAGATGGGTTTCGATCAGTACCACGAGCCCGCAGAAGAATTGAGCGCCGAGACGCGCACGTTCGCCCGCATGATCGCGTCCCTGACCGAGGAGGCAGAGGCCATCGGCTGGTACGAGCAGCGGATGGCGCTCGAGCCCGATCAGCAGGCCAAGGCGATCATGGCGAACGCTCAGGGCGAGGAGTTCAAGCACTTCGGGATGGATCTGGAGTTCCTGATCAGGCGAACGCCGAACTGGAGGATTGCCCTGCAGAAGATTCTCTTCACCGAAGGCGACATCGTCGAGGCCGGCGAAGAGGCGGAGGACGCCGAGAACCGCTAGAGGCCCGGCGCCGTGAGCTCGCCAGCAACCTCCCAGGCTTGCTAAGTTAACGTTTACGTCAAGAAGATATTTGGAGGGTTGAGTGCGCCTGGGAAAGCTGGAGTACAAGTGGGTGGCGTTGACGAACACCACCCTCGGCATGTTGATGGCGACGATCAACGCCTCGATCCTGCTGATCGCACTTCCGGACATCTTTCGAGGGATCCACATCGATCCGCTCGCACCCGGCAACACGAGCTACCTGCTCTGGTTGATCCTCGGCTTCCTCGTCGTGATGGCGGTGTTGATGGTCAGCCTCGGAAGGCTCGGTGACATCTACGGGCGGGTTCGCATGTTCAACCTCGGCTTTGCCGTCTTCACGCTCTTCTCGATTCTGCTCTCGATCACCTGGATGCACGGGAGCGCCGGCGCACTCTGGCTGATCCTCATGCGAGTGGGGCAGGGTGTCGGCGGCGCGCTGATCTTTGCGAACTCGAGCGCGATCCTGACCGACGCCTTCCCACAGGACGAGCGCGGGCTGGCTCTCGGCGTGAACAGCATCGCGGCGATCGCCGGCTCGTTCCTCGGGCTCGTCCTCGGCGGCGTGCTTGCGCCGGTCTCGTGGCGCCTCGTGTTCCTGGTCTCCGTGCCGATCGGCATCGTCGCGACGTTCTGGGCCTACCACTCGTTGCGGGAGCTGGGCGAGCGCCGGCCGGCACGGATCGACTGGTGGGGCAATGCGACCTTTGCGCTCGGTCTGATCGGTGTGATGGTCGCGATCACCTACGGCATTCAGCCCTACGGCGGCCATACGATGGGGTGGACCTCTCCGCTCGTCCTCTCGTCCCTGCTCAGCGGAGTCGTTCTCCTTCTGGCGTTCTGCTTGATCGAGTTGCGCGTGGCGGAACCGATGTTCCACCTCGACCTGTTCCGGATCCGTGCGTTCGCAGCGGGCAACCTCGCCGCCCTCCTCGCGGCGATGGGCCGCGGCGGCCTCCAGTTCATCCTGATCATCTGGCTGCAGGGGATCTGGCTGCCCGAGCATGGCTACAGCTTCGCCCGGACCCCGCTCTGGGCAGGCATCTACATGCTGCCGCTGATCGCCGGCTTTCTTGTTGCCGGCCCCGCTTCCGGCTACTTCTCCGACCGTTTCGGGGCTCGCCCCTTTGCGACAGGCGGGATGATCCTCGCCGCGACGAGCTTCCTGCTCCTGATCTTGCTTCCCGTCGACTTCGGCTACGTCTGGTTCGCGCTCATCCTGCTCCTGAACGGCGTCGGCATGGGCTTGTTCTCCTCTCCGAACAGCGCCGGCGTGATGAACTCACTCCCGGCAAACCAGCGGGGTGCCGGCGCCGGCATGCTCGCCACCTTCATGAACTCGGCGAGCGTCCTTTCGATCGGCGTCTTCTTCACGCTGATGATCATCGGCCTGGCATCTGGACTGCCGAACGCGCTGCACGACGGATTGGTCGCGCACAGCGTTCCGGCGTCCGACGCTGCACGCATCTCGCGCCTGCCACCCGTTGCGACGCTCTTCGCGTCGTTTCTCGGGTACAACCCGGTCAAGACGCTGCTCGGCCCGCACGTCCTGCACGCTCTTCCTGCGGCAGACGCGCATACCCTCACCGGCCCGAGCTTCTTCCCGCAGTTGATCTCGTCGCCGTTCCACAGCGCGCTCGTCTATGCGTTCGTCTTCGCGATCGTCGCCTGCCTCGTTGCGGCGTTCGCATCGTTGCTGCGGGGAGGCAAGTACCACTACGCGGAAGCGACCTCGCCTACCGGGGCGCCGACCGGCGTCGAGCCGGTCGAGCCCGACGCGCCGGAGATCCCGCGGCTTGTAGGGCGACGGGCCGTCGAGGAGACGGCATGAGCACGGAGGCGCCAGAGCGCAGCTACAGGATCGGTGAAGTGGCCGAGCGAGTCGGCGTCACGACCCGCACGATTCGTTACTACGAGGAGTTCGGCCTGCTCGGAACCGCGGCGGCCCGGACGAAAGGCGCTCACCGCCTCTACACCGAGACGGACATCGCGCGTCTGGAGGAGCTGATCCGCCTGCGCGACCTGCTCGGGCTCTCGCTCGAGGAGCTCGTCGCCCTTGCGGAGGCGGAAGAGGCGCGCGCCGCGCTGCGCGATCAGTGGGCTGAGAGCACGAGCGACAGGGAGCGGGCCCGGATCGTCGAAGCGGCCGTGCCCCTCGTCGAGCGGCAGCTCGAGCTCGTCCGGGCGCGCCGGCGGAGACTCGCCGAGTTCGAGGACGAGCTGTCCGAGAAACTGCTCTCGCTCCGAGTGCGTCGAGACGAGCTCCAGCGGAAACGGTAGGAGGCACTCGATGCACATCCGCTGGTACGGCCAGTCCGCCTTTCTGATCAGCGGTGAGCGCGCGGTTTTCATCGACCCGTTCGGCGCCATGGAAGGACTCGCGGAACGTGGGCTGCAGTTCGACTATCCGCCGGTCGAGGACGTGCAGGCGGACTTGCTGCTCGTGACCCACGAGCATCGAGACCACAACTCGGTCGAATCCGTCGGTGGCTCGCCGGAAGTCCTTCGCGCGACCGCCGGGACCTTCAACTCGGTGGTCGGCACCGTGATCGGTGTCGCCTCCGAGCACGACAGCACCGCTGGAATCGAGCGCGGCTCGAACACGATCTTCTGCTTCACGCTGAACGCACTTCGTCTTTGTCACTTCGGGGACTTCGGCCAGGCCGACCTCCGCGTTGAGCAAGCGCGTGCGATCGGCGAGGTCGACGTCCTGTTCCTTCCGGTGGGGGGCGGCCCGACGATCGGCGGCGAGGAGGCCGCTGTGATCGCTCGCGCGCTAAGGCCTCGACTCGTCGTGCCCGTGCACTACAGGACGGATGCGGTCAACTTCCTCGATCCGCCCGAATCGTTCCTCGCCGCGCTTGGCGCTCACGTGGAACGGATCGAGAGGAACGAGCTGGAAGCCGAAGAGTTTCTCGGGACCGCCGACGAGCCCGCGGTCGCCATGCTCGGAGTGCCGACGGCGCCGACATCGCGTCAGGGCGATCCGGGCGGCCGGTAGCCGAACTCTCGGATTCCGGCTAGCCGTAATGCGCCGAGACGCGTCGCTTGCAAAGCTGATCGCATGCCGATCCGGTTACTGATCGTCGACGACAACCAACTCTTCCTCGAGGCCGCGCGCGTACTCCTCGAGCGAGAAGGCCTGACCGTAGCGGGGGTTGCAATGACCGGCAACGAGGCTGTCAGGCAAGCCCAGAGCCTCCGGCCGGACGTCGTGCTGGTCGACATCTCGCTCGGCGAAGAGAGTGGCCTCGACCTTGCACAACGCCTTGTAGAGGACGGTTCCAGCAGCGAGGCGACGGTCGTCCTGATCTCGACGCGCGCCGAGGAGGATGTCGCCGAGGTGGTCGCCCTAAGCCCGGCGGCCGGCTTTTTATCGAAGGCCGAGCTGTCCGCCGGCGCGATCCTCCGGATCGTCGACGGTAACGCTAGCGCGCGTCCAGAAAGGTGATCACCGCGAGAACGCGCCGCTGGTCGTCCTCGCCGGCCGGCAACCGCAGCTTCATGAGGATGCTGTGCACGTGCTTCTCGACCGTTCCTTCGGTGATCCAAAGCTGGTGCGCGATGCCGGCGTTTGACCGGCCCTCGGCCATCAGAGCGAGCACCTCGCGTTCGCGCGGTGACAGGACGTCGAGGGGATCCTCGGCACGGCGCGCGGCGACCAGTTCCTGGACGAGCGCTGGATCGACCACCGACCCGCCCTTGACGATCCGTCCGAGCGTCTCGATGAATTCGTCGACGTCGGTCACGCGGCTCTTCAACAAGTACCCGGTGCCCTCGCCGCCTGCGAGCACGTCGGTCGCTTGTTCGACCTGGACATGCGCGGAAAGGACGAGGATGGCCGTTTCCGGAAACTCCTCGCGGATCCGGTGGGCGGCATCCAGGCCTTCGGTCGTGTGGTTGGGCGGCATGCGAATGTCGACGATCGCCAGCTCGGGCCGGTGTTCGCGAACGAGGTCAATCAGCTCAGGAGCGTTGTCGGATTGGCCCAGGACCTGGAAGCCGGAACGTTCGAGCAGGCCTGCCAGCCCCTCGCGGAGGAGCACGTCGTCGTCCGCGAGAACGACGCGGATCGGAGTCTCGCTCACCCCTCGATTATGGGGTAGGTTGGCAAACATGAGCACGTCGGCCCAGTCGGTCGGCGCGCTTCGACGCTCGTTCGAGGTTGTGGCGTGCCGCTGGTAAGCGACCGCGTTCCGGTTCGCTCGCTGGCCGAGGAGCAGGCGGCATTACGGCGGGTCGCAACGCTAGTGGCTGAGGGTGCACCGGCCGCTGAGGTGTTCAATGCTGTGGCCCGGGAAGTCGCCCAGGTCATGGGCTTCAGGAGTGCCGCGGTCGCTAGGTTCGACGAAGGCGGCGCAACGATGACGATCGTCGCCGTCTCCGATGGTCGTACGCACGGCTTCCAGCCGGGTACCCGCTGGCCGCTCGACGGCCCCTCGATGTCAGCCGAAGTTCTCCGCACGGGCCGCCCGGTGCGGGTCGAGGACTACACCGACATTTCGAGCTCTCTCGCGGCAGAAGCCCGTGAGTCTGGCCTCAACAGGATTGTCGGTGCCCCGATCATCGTCGACGGCCGAGTCTGGGGAGTGATCTCGACCGCGTCCCCAGAGGCGCCCTTTCCAGACGATGTCGAGGACCGCCTCGCCGAGTTCACGGAGCTGGTGGCGACAGCGATCGCGAACAGTCAGGCGCGCGACGAGCTCACGCAGCTCGTGGAGGACCAAGCGGCGCTGCGACGCGTCGCGACTCTCGCTGCGCAGGGCGCCGCGCCCGCCGAGGTGTTCGCCGCCGTCAGCGCCGAAGTCGCCCGGCTGATTCCTTCCGACGGCGCCGCGCTCACCCGCTTCGAGGCCGATGGCACCGTTACCGCGCTGAGCGGTTGGACGAGCAGCGGGGGCTATATCTACGTCGGAAAGCGATACGCCCTCGAGGGGACCGTGTCCGGCTTGGTCTACGAGACACAGCGGCCTGCGCGGATCGACAACTACGGAGACCAGCCCGGTGAGGCCGCTACCGCCGGCCGGGAGATGGGCTGGCGGTCGTCGGTGGGAGTGCCGCTCATCGTGGAGGGCCGCCTGTGGGGCGTGTTGGCTGTCGCTTCGACCACCGAGCGGCCGTTGCCGCATGGCACCGAGCGGCGTCTGGGGGACTTCACGGAGCTCGTCGCGACCGCGATTGCGAACGCAGAAGGCCGCAACGAGGTGACTCGGCTCGCGGAGGAGCAGGCGGCGTTACGTCGCGTCGCGACGCTTGTGGCAGAAGGGACGACTCCGGCCGAGGTCTTCGAAGCGGTGATCGCCGAAGTAGGTCGCCTGATTCCGGCGGATGCGGCGGCCCTCACGCGTTACGAAACAGACGACACCGTCACCATCCTCGGCGGTTGGACCAGAAGCAACGGCTACGTCGCCGTCGGGGCGCGTCATGCTCTCGGCCGAGGCACCGTGGCTCGGTTGGTTTTCGAGACCTGCCGGCCGGGGCGGATCGACAGCTATACGGGAGCTTCGGGCTCGCTCGCCGACGTCGTTCGCGACGAGATGGGTTGGCGATCCGCCGTCGGGGCGCCGATCGTCGTCGAGGGTCGTCTCTGGGGCGTTCTCGGTATCGGCTCCACCACCGAAAGTCCGCTGCCGCCCGATTCCGAGGAGCGCCTGGCTGAGTTCACGGATCTGGTGGCGACCGCCGTTGCGAATACCGAGAGCCGCGAGGAGCTCCGGGTGCGCAGCGAGGAGCAGGCGGCGTTGCGGAGTGTGGCGACCCTGGTCGCCCGCGGCGGTCCGGCGCCTGAGGTCCTCGATGCTGTGGCCGCGGAAGTGGATCGGTTGCTCGGCGCGGACTGGGCGGGCGTGCACCGTTACGACTCCGATGGCGCTATGACCGTGCTCGCTTCTCACGGGGACCTGAGTCCGAAGATCCCGGTCGGCGCGCGCGCAATGCTTGGGGATGAGGGTGAGAGTGAGAGCGTCGCCGCGTCGGTCAAGCGCACCGGCCGGTCTGCTCGGATCGAGAGCTTTGAAGGCCTTCCGGGTGCCTGGGCCGCTCGGGGGCGGGAGCTGGGCGCTCGTTCGGCGGTTGGAGCGCCGATCACAGTCGAAGGCGAGCTCTGGGGAGTGGCGATCGCTGTGTGGACGCAAGCCGGGCCCGTGCCGATCGTCGATGCCGAACGGCTGCTGGCCGGCTTCACGGAGCTGGTGGCGACCGCGATTGCCAATGCGGAGAGTCGCGAGGAGCTGGCGTCCCTTGCGGACGAGCAGGCGGCGCTACGGCGGGTGGCGACACTCGTGGCCGAGGGCGCGAGGCCAGACGAGGTCTTTGCAGCAGTTGCCGGCGAGGTCGCTCGGATGCTCGGCGTCCCGATTGCGGTGATGCTGCGATTCGACCCGGATGGGATGGCGACCATCCTGGCAAGCGCCGGCGCCGAATTCGGCCCCTCCGGAACCCGCTGGCCGATCGAAGACGCGAGCATCGTCACAGCCGTCTTCGAGACCGGTCGCGCGGCCCGGATGGACGACTTCTCGATGGCTCGTGGTGCGGCCGCCGAGGCGGTCCGCGAGACCGGCGTCCGCTGGGCCGTCGGCGTCCCGATCATCGTGGAAGGAGCGTTGTGGGGGGTGATGACTGCCGGGTCGCGTGAATCGGAGCCTGTGGCAGGATGGTTGGAAGACCGGCTTGCCAAGTTCACGCAGCTGCTGGCGACCGCGATCGCGAACGCGGAGAGCCGCGCCGAGCTCGACTCCTCACGCGCGCGGATCGTTGCCACGGCCGATGCAACCCGCCGGCGCATAGAGCGCGATCTCCACGACGGCGCTCAGCAGCGCCTCGTCTCGCTTGCACTCGAGGTCCGCGCCGTCCAGGCGTCGGTGCCCCCCGAGCTCGGCGGGCTTCGGGACGAGCTCTCCCGAGTCGCCGCGGGACACGCGGACGTGCTAGACGAGCTGCGAGAGATTGCTCAGGGGATCCACCCGGCGGTCCTGGCCGACGGCGGGCTAGGGCCGGCTCTGAAGACGCTCGCGCGTCGCTCGCCGGTTCCCGTCGAGCTCGACGCTCGAGTCGAAGGGCGGCTGCCGGAGCGGGTCGAGGTGGCGGCCTTCTACGTTGTCTCCGAGGCCCTGGCGAATGTGGCCAAGTACGCCTGTGCGTCCGTCGTGCAGGTTGCCGTCGCCGCGCACGATGGAGTCCTGCGTGTGTCCGTCCGCGACGACGGCCTCGGCGGGGCGGATCCCGACGTCGGGTCGGGCCTGCTCGGCTTGAAGGACCGCGCCGAGGCGATCGGCGGCACGATCTCGCTCGACAGCCCGCCCGGTGCAGGAACATCGCTTGTCGTCGAGCTGCCGATCGACGACCAAGACCGCTAGGCCGCTCCGTTAACCGGGATCGCGGCCCGGCGTGGCTGGTGGATAGCAGGTAGACGGGGATTCCGGCCGGTCGGGGGCCCGGACGGGCGCTGGCCGTGAAGACGCGCGCGACCTGGACAGCGACCTTTCAACACGTACCCGAACTCGAAGGGAGCCGCTCGATCATGTCATTTACGAACAAGATCCGATGGGGCACCGCCGGGGTTGCCTTTTTCGGCGCCCTCGTCGCGGTGCTCGCCCTCGTGGGCTGGGCAGGTAGCTCGCCCGCGGCCGGCGAGGGGTCCGCCGTGGGCCAGCCTCCGCCCGAGTGGGCGGCCAATGCCGGCTCGTGGCCTGCCCACAACCACGACCTCTCGAACACACGTGCCACCACTCAGTCGGCGATCAACTCGCAGAACGTCTCCCAGCTGAAGGTGAAGTGGCGCTTCTCGATCAAGAGCGCGAGCGTCTTTGGCGCCATCGCCACGTCGCCGATCGTCATCAACGGTACGGTCTACTTCCAAGACCTGAGCTCCAACGTGTACGCGCTCGACCGCGCGACCGGGAAGCTCAAGTGGGAGCACAAGTTCAACAATCCTGACGAAGGGCCGAACGGCGTCTCCTACGGCTACGGCCGGCTCTACGGAGCAACGTCTACGGACGCATTCGCCCTCGACCCGGCGACCGGGAAGCAGATTTGGGCACGCAAGCTGCCCCGCAACAAGAACGAGGGAATCGACATGACGCCCCAGCTGTACGACAACACGGTGATCTTCAGCACCGTGCCTGGCAACCCCTCGTCGTTCTATGCAGGCCAAGGTGACGGCATCGTCTGGGCGCTCGACGCCGCTACGGGGAAGACGAAGTGGAAGTTCAACACGATCTCCGATGGAGCCAAGTTGTTCGGCAATCCGAAGGTCAACAGCGGGGGCGGCCTGTGGTACCCGCCCTCGGTGGACAGCCAGGGTCGCGTCTTCATCTCGATCGCCAATCCTGGGCCGCTGTACGGGACTCCGAAGTTCCCCGGCGGGTCGAGCAGGCCCGGTCCGAACCTGTACACGAATTCAATCGTCGCGCTCGACGGGCAGACCGGGAAGCTGCTCTGGTACCACCAGGCCCTCCCGCACGACGTGCGTGACTACGACCTGATGATCCCTGCGATTCTGACGACCGTGCCGATTCAGGGCGTCCAGACCGAGGTTGTCCTGGTCGCGGGGAAGATGGGCAAGGCCTTCGCCTACCGAGCCGACAACGGCAAGCTTCTCTGGACGCGCTCGGTCGGCCGGCACCTGCACGACACCGGCCCCTTGCCCCGGAAGCCGGAAAGCATCATTCCGGGCGACCTCGGAGGAGTCGAGACGCCGATGGCGCTCGCGGAAAACCGCCTGTTCGTTCCCTGGCTCGACCTTGCGGCCGTCGCCAGCGCGACCGGGCAGAAGGGCGGCTTCAATTTCCGCGCCGGCAGGGGCGGCCTGGCCGCCCTCGACGCCGCAAGCGGCAAGGTCCTCTGGAAGCACAACTTGCCGTCGATGGACTTCGGCGCCGCCACGGTCGCGAACGACGTCGTCTTCACGAGCGACTACGCCGGCACGATCTACGGCTTCGACACTCAGACGGGCAAGACGCTCTGGACCGGCAAGGCACCTGCCGGCATCAACGCGTTTCCGTCGATCGACGGCGACACGCTGCTTGTCGGCGCGGGAGCTCCCGGTTTCTTCAAGAAACCGCAGTTCCAGCTAATCGCGTACTCGCTTCCGTAAACCGACCCACGATCCGCAAAGGAGTCATGCAAATGAGAAAGCTCACCATCAGCTCCGTCTCCGCTCTCGTCGCGGTCGCGCTTGCGTCGCTCGCGCTGGTTCAGCTCGCCTCCGCCCGCGGGGACCGGCCGACAGCGGGAGCAACGACGACGGTGACGGTCAAGGGCGGCGAGTTCTTCTTCCGGCTCTCGACGAAGTCGATCGCCAGGCCAGGGAAGGTGACGTTCGTCTTCAAGAACGTGGGCCATATCCTCCACGACTTCAAGATCAACGGCAAGAAGACGCCGCTGATCAGCCCGGGCAAGACGACCAGGCTGATCGTCACCTTCAAGAAGAAGGCGAAGTACAGCTACCTCTGCACCGTTCCGGGTCATGCCGCTGCCGGGATGAGAGGCACTTTCACCGTTCGCTGAACATGAGGCTTTCCTCCGGCCGCCAGATCGGCGGCCGGAGGGCTTCCTTGTCTCGCATCGATCCAAAGGAGCCTACGATGAGCAACCGACCGAACATCCTGTACGTAGCCGAGGCGACGGCCACCGGCGGCCGAGAAGGCCATTCCCGTACGAGCGATGGGCGAGTGGATGTCGACCTCGACGTCCCAACGGAGATGGGAGGTACCGGCGGTCCCGGGACCAACCCGGAACAGCTTTTCGCCGCGGGTTATGCGGCCTGCTTCCAGTCCGCGCTGCTGCGTTTTGCAGCGGGGCGGAAACTCGATCTCAGCAACTCGCAGGTCACTGCCCGGGTGGGGATCGGGCTGCTGGACACCGGTGGCATGGGCCTCGCCGCCGCGATCGACCTCGAGGCCCCAGGAATTCCGAGAGACGAGGCAGTCGAGCTGATGCGGCGTGCGCACGAGACCTGCCCTTACTCGCGGGCTACGCGCGGAAACATGGACGTCACACTCACCGTCGGCGGCGCGGCCCTGGAGCGTCAAGCCGCCTGAGGCGATAGCCATGAGTCCGTTCCTACTGGTCGCCGCCGTGCTCGTCGTCCTGATGGGAAGAGACTCATCGACCTCTACGCCGGAGAGGACTACGTATGCCCCTCGTGCGGCGCGAGAAGCGAAGGCAGCCATTCCCCGGAGTGCCCCTGGAGCCGTTTTCCCTCGGGGTGAACAGATGCGCTCGCACTGCTAGATTCCGCTCCTCGATCGGACCGGCAATGAAGGGAGCGCGCAAATGGCGCAGGAAGCGGTGGGCTTCGAACGTGACATCCGCCCTCTGTTCCGCGAGGGAGACATCTCTTCGATGTCGGCCGCGTTCGACCTTTCGTCCTACGAGGACGTGCGGGCGAACGCCGATGCGATCTACGGCCGCCTCTCGGACGGGACCATGCCCTGCGACGGGGCCTGGCCCAGCGACCAGGTGGAGCGCTTCCGCAGCTGGATGGACTCCGGTTTCCCGGAGTAGGAACCGGCAGCAGCGCTTCTTAGGTTGGCGCTTGACTTTTCGGGCTCGCGAGGAGGAAGGCACCCGCTACCACGGCGACGAAGGCCAGGATTCGCAGACCGCCGAACGCGCCCCCCGGAACCGCCTCCTCGAGGACGACCGTTCCCGCCGCGATCGGCAGCGCGTTGGTCAGCAGAGTCGCGAGCCCCGCGACCGTGAGGGCGCCCCCGGCCTGGTAGCCGAGTTGCAGTAGGGCGGTCCCGAGCGCGTAGCCGAGGACGAGAGTGAACAGGAAGGCGATCCGGATCCCACCCTGGGTGGTGAGCTTCGTCGAGATATCGCCGATCGAGAAGAAGAGGCCGCCGGCGATACCGCTTGCCACCGCGACGCCGACGACCACTCGTCCCAGAAGTAGGACCAGGACGGCGGCCGCGGCGCTCGCGCCGAGCCAGACGAGAATCGCCGCAGTCGAGCCGTGCCCACCGGCACCGCTGCCGCCGACCAATGAGACTGCGAGTGCGAGCAGGCCGAGTACGGAGAGGATCACGCCGCTCAGCTCTCGCGCACTGAGATGACGGTGACTGATGCGCGCGGAGACGTACGCGAGCACGCCGATGCCGCCCGCATTGATGCTCTGCACGAGCGAGAGCGACGCCAAGGCCAGCGCCGCTGCGTAGAGGAGGAATCCAGCGCTCTCCATGGCGAAGCCGAGCAGCCAGCTTCGGTCGCCGAGCAGAAGCTGGACCGAATGCAGCGGTCGGCGCATCGACAAGACCGGAAGGGCCGCCGCAGCGTCGTGCTCGCGCAGGTAGGCGAGGTTCGTAATCGTCGTCGACAGGACGGCGAGCACGATCGCGACGGCGGTGCTGATGTTCATGACCCGTCAGCCTCTCGGCTGGACGTCTCTTCGGCAAGCTTTGTCTCAGTACGGCGAAGTCGCGAGCCGTGCCTCCTCGAGCGACCGGCTTGCGGCCAGGTAGCGCTCGAGGTTTGC
>Ga0070698_100005813_pt1 | contig 13494 bp, 11 predicted proteins | sample KBSK1502metaG_FD_65477 | JGI IMG/M metagenome (GOLD analysis project Ga0070698, IMG submission 65477) | Corn, switchgrass and miscanthus rhizosphere microbial communities from Kellogg Biological Station, Michigan, USA - KBS K1-50-2 metaG | ecosystem: Host-associated > Plants > Roots >... | reverse complement strand
GAAGCTCTCCACGAAGACGGGGCTCAGCTCCTTGGGATCCCAGGACCGCTGGAGCACGTCGCGATCCTTTCCGGTGATCGCCAGGCGCTGGGCGATGATGTCCTGGATGCGGCGGATGTCACGGTTCACTTCCGCCGGGTAGCGGCCGTCCGTTTCCCAATAGACGAAGGTCGCCACCGCCAGGTTGGCCTCGCCCCAGGTGGACGGCGCGAAGGCCCTGACGACCCGCCAGTTGTAGGCGCTCATGAGGAGCATCAGCGCGGGCAGCGGGAGGAGGAACGAAACGACCGCGCGGCGCGTGTAGCGGTTCCAGAGCATCCAGGCCAGGGCGATCCCGTAGCTGACCACGAGGAACATGCCGGCGGGACGGGTCAGGATCGCCATTCCCATGCAGGCCGAGGCCGCCGCCAGCCAGCGCCCTCGCCCGGGCGGCCGCAGGCCGGCGAGCAGTCCGGCGAAGGAGAACATCAAGCACGAGGTGTAGAGGCTCTCCGAGAGGATCGCCGTATCGTGCTCCATCGTCGTCAGGCCGAATAGGAACAAGGCCACCACACCTGCTGCCGGCAGTCCCAGAGCCGGTGACCAGCGGTGAAGGGCCGCGACCAGGGCCAACGCGCCGAGCACCGACAAAAGGGTCTGGGCCACGGCCACCGCGATGGCGCGGTCCACCAGCTTGAAGACGCCAGCGAGAAAGAGCGGATACATCGGCGGGCGGTTTCCGAAATTCGGCCACGCACCCGACCCGATCTGCTCCGACAGGGCATAGTAGTTCCCGGAGTCAGGGTGGATTGCCACGACCGGGAAATCTGCGAAGAACCACACGCGGTTCGCGGCCACGAGGGCCAGGAGAAGGACGGCCGGGGCGAGGAACGGCGGTCGTAGGAGGAACCCGCCAACCGGCCGGCGGAAGACGAACGCCACGAGCGCGGTCGCCAGCATCGCTGCGACCCAAAGTCCACCGACGACGCTCTTGGCCACCGTTACCGGGCGGCGGAGGGAATACTGCCGCCCCTTCAGGCGCGGATCGGTGCTGTCGGTCGCGGAGAGGAATAGCGTCTCGCCGTCGATGAAGAACCGTCCGCCGCCGAACCGCGCGACGGCGCCCGTCCCGCGGCTCATCGGGAACGGGGTCGGACGACCATTCTCGTAGAGACGATCCGGCGGCTCCGATAGCACCACACGACGCACGCGGGGAATGGTGGCGGCATAGGCCGCTCCCTCCACGTGGCTCGCGACCGTGACCGGGATCTCCTCCCAGGCCACCGGCACGATGGCCAAGGCGTGCAGAGTGACCGCCAGCGCGGCCGCCAGCGTCGCCGTCCAGCCCGCCAGCAGCCTCCAGCGGCCACGCCCTGGCCGCGGCGACGCGGCGGCCTCCCACGGTCGCTGGCTCGACACCTCGGCCGTCTGAGTCGTCACTTCGACGTTTCGAGCGACACGCGCCCGACGAGGGAGAGGCCGAACGGGCATGGAATCGGCCGCTCCACTCGCGAATAGAACGGCACGACGTAGCGGTCGAACGTCGAATAGCTCTGCGCGTGGGACTCGGCCATGTAGTCCTCACGCCGCAGGAGGACGTACTGGGCCCACCACGCGAACGCCCCCAGCATGTTGAAGTAGAACGCGCGCTCGACGCGCAGCCCCGCGGCGGCGGCCATGCGGCGGAAGCTCGCCTTCGTGTAGCGGCGGAGGTGACCGCCGTCGCGGTCGCAGGTGCCATAGAGGCAGTCGAAGGCCGGCACCAGCACCACTCCCGTCCGCGTCCGGGCGCGCTCGACGATCCGGCGAAGGGCCGTGCCGTCATCTTCGATGTGCTCGATCGTGTTGGAGGTGACGGCCCAGTCGTAGTCCATCCCGGAGAAGATCTGAGGGTCGGCGAATATGTCCGAGTCGCAGAACTCGAGCTTGGGGATGGTGGCGAGGTTGCGCTCGAAATAGTCCTTGACGTGGGGCGAGATGTCGTTGGCGATCACCCGGCGAACGCCGGGCAGTGCGGCCAGGGCGCGCGACAGTCCGCCCGAACCACAGCCGAACTCGAGGACGACGCCCTCCAGCGGTCCGAGGCGATCGAGCTGTTCGGCGAGCCAGCGGTTGTAGTGGGAAAGGCCCTTGAGCAGGAACGAGCTGCCTTGGGTCAGCTCCTTCGTGTCCATGCCCTAGGCCACGGCCTCCGACCTGTTCGGACTCTCGATGAAGCGGTCGTACCACCGGAAGTAGGTGAGCAGCGAGTACAGCATCAAACCGTGGTCGCGCCTTCCGGTGAGATGCTCCTGGAGGAGCCGCTGGCAGTACGCGGGATCGAGGTAGGGGTGCTTGGAGGCGGCGGCGAACGTCGCCTCCGTCAGCCCTCTCAGGGGCCCCCTGAGGAGCTGGGAAACCGGTGACACGAGACCGCTCTTGCGCCGCCTCAGCACGTCGTCGGGCAGGATACGGCGATAGGCGTGCCGCAGGGCGTACTTGGTCGTGGTGCGCTTCAGCTTCAGGCGATAGGGCACGGAGAAGGCGAACTCGACGAACCGCTTGCTCAGGAAGGGCGGCCGGACCTCGACGGAGAAGGCCATGCTCAGGTTGTCGAGGAGGATGTTCGCGTTCTCGATGCAGAACATCTGAAGATCGGCGTAGAGGATGCGGTTCTCCACCGATGCATCCGGAAGGGCCTGGTAGAACCGATCGTACATGGGATAGGCGTCGAGCTCGATCCCGCCGGCGGCCTCCGGGCGGAACAGCCTCTGCTTGTCCTCGGGGGTGAAGAACGTCCGCCACCAGTAGTGGCTCTTCAGGGCGTCGTACTCCGCCCCCTCCGTGAACTTGCGCGCCACGAAGTCGAGACCGTACTTCTTCCCCGACGGCGGCAGCCGCCTGACGAGAGCGCCGAGGAGGCCGCGAATCGGCCGCGGCAGCCAGCGGTAGTACGGCCGCACACGGTCCGCGAGGTAGGTGGGGTACCCGGCGAACAGCTCGTCATTGCCCATCCCGGCCAGCGCGACCTTGAAGTGCTTCGCAGCCGCCTGGAAGATGTAGTACTCGCCGAGGTTCGCCACGTTCGCGCTCAGGCAATCGAGGTGGTAGATCATCTCGTCGAAGATCTCGTCCACCTTGTGGTCCTCCACGAAGGTGACCCTTCCGCGCAGCCCGAGACCGGAGAGCCGGCGCTCCGCCACCGCCGCCTCGTCGAACGAGTCCTGCCGAAAGCCCACCGTGATCGACTGGATGTCGGGGTACCCGATGGCCATGAGCTCCGAGAGGACGATGTTCGAGTCGATCCCCCCCGACAGGAGCAGCCCCACCGGCACGTCGGACACCAGCGACTCCTTCACCGCCAATCGGCATTCGTCCCGGACGCGCTCGCCGAGCGCCGATTCGCTCATCGCCTCCAGGTTCTCCCGGAGCTGGAGCTGCCAGTACCGGGAAGGGCGCTTGCCGGCGCTGGTGAAGGTCACGATCTCACCGGGCGGAACCTGTCGCACGCCCTCGATGATCGAATCGGGGCCGGGCGTGTAGGAATAGGTGAGGAAATGAGAGAGGGCCTGGAGGTTGACCGTCCTCTCGACTTCCCCCGAGGCCAGGAGCGCCTTGATCTCGGATCCGAAGACGACCCGGCCGTGATCGCTCCCCACGGCATAGAACAACGGCTTGATCCCGAAGGGATCCCGTGCCAGGACCAGCCGGCGGGCGGCCCGGTCCCACACGGCGAGGGCGAAGAACCCCTCGAGCCGCTCCCAGACCGCCTCACCCCACTCCTCGTACCCGTGAAGGACGACCTCGGTGTCCGAAGCCGATCGGAACCGATGCCCCTTCGCCTCGAGAAGCGGCCGCAGTCGCTGGAAGTTGTAGATCTCCCCGTTGAACGTGATCCACACGGATCCGTCTTCGTTGGACATCGGCTGATTCCCGGACGGGCTCAGGTCCAGGATCGACAGCCGACGGTGTCCGAGTCCCACCCCCGGTTCGAAGTGGAATCCCTCGTGGTCGGGTCCGCGATGGGCGAGGACACGGGTCATGCGGTGGACGGTCTGGGTATCCACGGGCGCTCCGGAAAGGTCCACGATTCCCGCGATACCACACATCGCCTAGGCCCGCCGGAACGTGTCGCCGTAGACGGCGGGGAACTCACGCCCGCCTGCGACCGCCCCGCCGCGCTCGAAGCTGAGGATCTCCACGGCTCCGTCGGTGGCGAGGATCAGTGCCCCGTCGGCGGATCGACCGACGAACCGGCCCGGGATCCCGGCCATCTGGCGGGCGAACGGCCGCGCGCGGCGGATCACGATCTTCTCGGCGCCTTTCCGTACGAAGGCACCGGGGTAGGGATCGTCGAGGGCCCGCGCGAGGTCCACCACCTGCTTGACCGACTGGCGCTCCCAATCGATCAGGCCGTCCTCCGCGACGCGGCGCGTCCAATGACACGGCTCGCCGACTTGAGGCTCGCCGGCCGGCGGGCGGCCCTCCGCGAACTGCGCGACGACGTTGGGGACAATGCGGCTGAAGATGCTCGTTACCTTGTCCGTGACGTGACGTGCGGTGTCCTCGGGTTCGATCGTGTAAGGTTCGCTGGCGAGGATCGGGCCGTCGTCTATCCCACTCGTCATCCGGAGGACGTAGGCACGGCCCGATGTCTCGCCTTGGATGAGCTGCCAGGGGATCGGAGAGGCACCGCGGTACGCCGGCAGGCGGCCGCCGTGGCAATTGATGCCACCGTACTTCAGTGGCTCGAACAGGGCGGCAGGGAGGATCTTGCTGTAGCCGGCGCACATGAGCAACTCCGGTGAGTGCTCATGCACGAGGGCGATATGCTCGGGGCGTCCTGGCTTCTTCTCGACCACCTGCGGCACGCCCGCGCCGCCGCACAGGGCAGCGGTAGCCGCATCTCCGTCCTCGCTGACGCATAGCACGGGCACGAGATCCCTCTCCAGCAGCGCGCGTAGGCTGAACACGCCGCGTTGGCCCTTCGTGTAGACGACGTAGCGCATCATCGCGGCGTCTCCACGACCACCTCGCTCCCCTGACAGCTCACGGGACCCCGCCCACCCGGCACGGACTCCCGCACAATCGCGCAGGTCGGCAGGAGGGCGGGGTCGATCTGCCGCGCCAAGTCGTCCATACCCACGACGTCCCAGCCATCGTCGAGGAGACGGTCCAGCACGGGCTCGAAGAGGTCACGCCGCAAGAGTCCCTCATAGTAGTCGTGGATGCACCAAACGTTGTATCCGGGGGTCAGGCGCCGGGCGAACTCGCGGCCGATCAGGGCCGCATCCGTCGTATCCAGATAGTCGCCGATCTCGTGGAGACACGGGAGCGAGATTGGAAGCTGCGGCGTCGCCGCAGGGCGTCCGCCTGTCATCGGCACGAAGGGCCCATGGCCGCGGGTATCGGCCCCGTAGCGGAAGCCGTGGTTGTCCACCAGGCTCAGCGACGCCGCCGAACAACGCCAATTGGGAGATGCCCAGGCCGAGGCCTCGCGTCCCGTGCAGTGGCGGAAGGCCTCGAAGGCCTTGTCCATGTCCGCCTGCAGGGCGGCGGCGTCGGCCTCGAACACGTTCTCCGCCCACCAGTAGTGGTCGTAACCATGGACGCCGACCTCGTGCCCGTCGTCGAGCGCCATCCGTATGATGTCAGGGTACCGGCGACCGACGTCACCCGGCATGCCGAGGGCGTGACGAGCCAGGTACGCGGGGCCGAACTTCCGCACGATCGTCCACGGGCTCATTCGACGCACGCGTTTGCGGTAGCTCGGAGAACCCAGACGCTGCGCATGCTTGCGGAAGCCGTCCGGTCCCATGGTCACGTAGAAGGTGACCCGGAGGTCCCGTCTCCGGAGGACCTCGAGCAGGTAGGGGACGCCGGAATGCAGTCCGACGCCGAAGTCCACGTCGACCCTCAGTCCCAACCGCTCAGGCATGCTTGGAGGGCCGGGCAGGGCCGTGGAGGGCCGTCCAGAGGGCGAACCGGCCGAAAATCATCCGGAACCCCGATCCCCGCGCCAGGCGCACCGAGGGCTCGGTCCGACAGACGGCGGTGAGCCAGGTCGAGTTCTTCTGGATCTCCGCCACCAGCCGGGAGCCGATTCGCCGCCGGCGCGCCTCCGCCGCTACGATCCATGTGACGTTGGGGACGCCGAAGATCGAGCGGACGTAGGCGACGCCCAGGGCCTGACCACCAGGCTCCCGCGCCAGGACCACTTGCCTGGCCAGGGCCAGGTTGGCGAGACGCCGCTGCTTCAAGCGGTCGTCCGGGATGATGCCGCTCACCTGGACGAGCGTGGCGGCGTCGAGGCTTCGTGGACCGAAGGTGTCGAACACCAGGACGTCCGTCACTTCCTGGTTCCCGACGCTCTCCACGAGACGCCCTTGTAATGGCTGATGTGCACCTGCTCGAACTCGTCGGGATTGAACCACGCCTCGATGTCGCTTCGGGAGAGGAAGTGCTGCTGCGGGGCGTTCAGCTTGTCGTACACGTTGAGGACGTTCCGCCGGAAGGACAGCTGCCGGAAGTTCCCGAAGTACTCGTGATAGGGCAGGAAACGCAGCGGCAGCCGGTAGACGGTGTGGACGACCGGCCACATCGCCGCCGTCAGCCCCACGGAGAGCGCTTGGATCGTTCCGTGCGATGCGCGGTCGAGGAGCCGTTTGCGCAGCGGCTCCACGATCAAGCGCACCAGCGCGTTGCCCTCGCGGGCATAGGCCCACACGATGAGGCGGCCGCCGGTCTTGAGGTGCCGGACCAGGTTCCGAAAGGTGCGGGTCGGATCGTCAGTGTGATGAATGACGCCGACGCAGTTCACGACTTCGAACTGTCGGCCGAGGTCCATGGTGGCGATGTCCGCCCGGATGTACTGGACCCGATCGGCGAGGTCGCGCGTAGCGGCCGAGGTCACTTCGAGGGCCTCGAGGTCGACGGCCGTGACGGAGCGAGCGACCTCCGCGATGAGCCGCACCTGGATCCCTGGCCCACTCCCCGCGTCGAGGACGTCCTTCCCGCGAAAGGTGTCGATGGTATTCGGGTAGATCCACTCGTGATACAGAAATGGGAAATCGGCCAGGGCCCCGTACCCGTGCCGGTGCTGGACCTCCCAGACTTCGGTCGACCGCCCCGCATCGCTCATGCGTCACGCCACGCGTAGGCGACGTCCGGCCGGTGGGGCTGGAGATCGGGACGCGTGAAGACGACCTGCTCGAGGACGATGTAGAAGTACGTCATGCTGTTCCGGATGTAGGGCTGCCGCGCGAGCACGGCGTAGGACAAGAGCCCGAACAGCACCGAGAGCAGCCCCACCGTCACCGAGAAAAGCACGACGATCGCGTTTGGAACGTAGGTCGGGGAGCCTTCGAACCAGTAGCCGTAGAGGCCGCGGCCTACGAACACGCATCCCAGCGTCAGGAGGGCGAGGCCGAGGACGGTGAACAGTCGAAAACAGTAGTGGTAGAAGGCCACTTTGAGCAGGCTGGTGGTCACCTTGCTGATGTACTTGAGGCTCACGAAGGACTTTCCGGTCTTCCGCGCGTAGAACTGCGCCGGCACCTCCGCGTAGCGCATGCCCTTCCGGCTCGCGTCGAAGAGCGCCTGTTGCGGAGGATTGTAGGCGCCGGGCATCTCGAACATGGAGAGATACCGGCGGCTGAAGCACATCAACCCCGTCTGGGCATCCGTGATCGGCCAGCCGGTCACCCAACGCATCAAGGTGGTGAAGGTGCGGTTCCCCACCGCACGAATGAGCGGCATCCGGTAGTGGATGCGGCCGGTGAACCGCGAGGCGTAGACGACGTCCGCCTCATCGTCGATGAGCGGCCGGACGGCCGCCGCGATATCGTTGGTGTCGTGCTGGAGGTCGGCGTCGAACTTGGCGAAGGCGTCACAGCCGATGTAATGGGCGATCTCCATGCCCGCCCGGGTGGCCGCCCCCAGTCCACGGTTCGTCTCGTGCCGGTAGAGGACATCCGCTCCCGCCTGCTTGGCGATCGCGAAGGTGCCGTCGGTCGAGCCGTCGTCGACGACGATGATCACCCCTTCGTAGGGGAAGCGGTCGGAGGTCAGGTACTCCCGGAGCACGCGGATGGTCTCGGCGATGATCGCCGCCTCGTTCCGGCAGGGCACGAACGCGGCGACCCGGGGACGGCGTGTCACGGCCTCATCGCCCGCCGAAAGGAATCGATCACGAATTCGGTTTGCTCGGTAGTCTGCACCGACGATATCGGCAGGGTGACCGCGGACCGGGAGAGCCGCTCGGTGACGGGGAGGCGCACGGCAGGCGAGGCGTATGCCGTCTGCTCGTGCACCGGAGGATCGAAGTGCACCGACGCCTCCACTCCGTCTTCGATGAGCCTGGTCAGGATGCGGTCCCGTTCGGTGGCGGGGACGCGGACGACGTACATCTGGAAGCTGTGCTCCCCGTCCGGCAGCAGGTCTGGGCGTTCGACGCCGCTGAGCCCGCGCAGGGCGGAGTCGTACGCCCGCGCTACCGCGCGCCGGCGGGAGTTCATCTGCTGCAGCTTCGAGAGCTGCACCAGCCCCATCGCGGCCTGGAAGTTGGACAGGCGGAAGTTGTGCCCGGGAGCGACGGCGTTGCGGAACCAGCGCTGGGCGGCTCCGTCGCGCGTGAAGGACCCCTTCCTCACTCCGTGGGCCATGCGGATCCGCAGCCAGTCAGCGAGCTGCCCATCGGCGGTCACCACCATCCCGCCTTCACCGGTCGTGATGTTCTTCGTGCTGTAGAACGAAAAGATCCCGATGCCGTAGCTACCGGCCTGCCGCCCCCCGACCTTCGCGCCCAGGCACTCCGCGCTGTCCTCGATCATCGGCAGCCGATGACGGGCCGCGAATTCGCTGATCGCAGGCATGTCGCAAGGCCGGCCGCCGAAATGGACGACCATGATGCCGCGGGTCCGCTCGTTGACGAGCGGCTCCAGGGTCTCCACCGTGACCTCGTGCGACGCCCAGTCCACATCGGCAAAGCGGGGGGTGAGCCCGGCGCAGGCCACGACGTTGGCAGACGCCACGAACGTGTACGACGGCAGGATGATCTCTCCGGGCCCGAAGCCCTCCCGCAAGTACGCGCAGACCAGGAAGGCCGCCGAGGTCCAGGAGCTCATGGCCACCGCGTGCGGCACGCCGATCAGGCGGGCGAACGCGTGCTCGAACTCCACGACCTGCGGGCCGTGGGAGAGAGACCCCGCCTGGAAGACCTCGCGAATCGCGGCGAGCTCCTCCTCGCCCACGTCAGGCCTACAGAGGGGTACCCGGGGCCCCATAGATCGCCTTCCATGCCTCGGAATACCGGCGGATGCCGTCGGCCAGGGAGTACTTCGGACAGTAGCCCAGGAGGCGGCGGGCCTTGTCGATGTTCAACGCGCCGCGGGTCGGACGCACCAGACCTGCCATGTGCTCCGGCTCAGCCCCGAACTCGATCGAGACGGCTGGGAAGTGACGCTGCACTTCCTCGGCCAGCTCGGCGATGGCGCGGCCTTCTCCGCGGGTGATGTTGAAGGTCTCGTTCAATGCCTCACGTCGCATCGCCGCGAGCACGATCCCGTCCGCGGTGTCGTCCACGTAGGTGAAGTCCAGCTGCTCCGTCCGATCGTTGACGCGCAGAGGCTTGCCGAGGTGCGCGTTCCGCATGAAGATTCCGGTGACGCGCATGTTGGAGTCGAGGGGACCGTAGACCGCCGAGGGACGAACGATCACGTACGGTAGATCGAACTGTCGCTGGAACGACTGGACGAGGAGCTCGCCTCCGAGCTTGATCGCCCCGTAAGGGTCTTTCGGCCGCGTCGGCGCGTCTTCGTCCGGCCGATCGTTGGCGAAATCGCCGTAGACCATGCTCGACGAGACATAGACATACCGTTCGACGACGGGGTTGTCTTTCAGGGCCTGCAGCACGTTCGCGTTGAGCAAGTAGATCGAGCACACTGCCTCATCGATGTTCTGCTTGCACACGTCCGCCACTGAGGTGCCGCCCAGGTTGATGACGACGCTCGGGCGGTGCCTGGCGATCACGCGGCCGAATTCCGTCCCTTGTGAGGCGTCCATCCGGTAGAAGTCGGTGATCTTGCCGATCTGCTGCTGCTGACGCAGGTCGTAGTGGCGTATGAAGAGACGGTATTCCCGCGGCTTGTAGACGTTGATGTTGTCGACGCCGATCACCTGCCAGCCCGCATCGAGGAGCCGCTGGCACACGTAGCCGCCGATGAATCCATGCGAACCGATGACGAGTGCCGTGCGCGCGGTCATGAGGTGTGCGGCCGTCGAGCCTGGTTGCGGCGGTCGTAGTGCGCCAACGTCCTATGCTGGGAGTCCCGCCTGGTGTGCCGCTCCGTGCCGCCCGCAGCCGCCGGTGCGGCCGTACGGCGCCGCGAGCCGACGGCGTACCGAGGAGCGAGTGCGCGACCGCGCGAGGCGCCGCGCAACGCGAGGCCTGGTGAAGTACTTCGGACGATGCATGAGCCGCCGATCATGACCGAGGCGCTTGGCGGCGTCAAGCTGACCGCGAGGGTCTCGACCCGAGGCGCGGGCGCACGATCGGCTCGGTGCGACCGCGGTTGCCGAGCCTGGGCTACCCGCCGGACTCGAGGAATCGCCGGCACCACAGCTCGAGCATGAGAAGGGCCCAGAGCCGCGGGCTGTGGTCTTCCGCCCCGGAGAGGTGGCGTCGCACGAGCGACTCGACCGACTCCCGCTTGAAGAACGGGCGTGCGGCGGCGGCGGGAGAGAGCAGGACGTCGTTGAGGAATGGCCGCAACTCCCCCCGGAACCAGCGCGAGATGGGGACTCCGAAGCCCATCTTGGGCCTGGTCAGGATCGGAGACGGCAGCAGGTCGGCCGCCGCCTTCCGCAACAAGTACTTTCCCTGTCCCCTCCTCAGCTTGAAATCGCTCGGCAGGCTCGCCGCGAACTCGACCAGGTCGTGGTCCAGGAACGGCGAACGGCCTTCGAGGCTGTTCGCCATGGTGGCGATGTCCACCTTGACCAGCAGGTCTCCTGGCAAATACGTGAGGGTGTCGACGTAGAGCGTGCGGCCGAGGAGGTCGGGCGCATCGGAGCGCCGGTAGAGGTCGTAGAGCAGCTCGTACGAATCGAGCGACCCGACTGCGGTCCGCATCTCGTCCGAATAGAGGGCGGCCTTCTCTTCCGGAGAGAAATAGGACACGGTCCGCGCGTAGCTCTCTTCCGGCCGTGCGGAAACCGCTCCCAAGAACCGGACGGCGCGGCTGGGCAGCCACCGGCGGGCCCACCCCTCCAGAGGACCGGGGAGCCGGCTGCGGAACGGGGCCCGGGCCAGCGCTTCGTACGCGGCCAGGGCTCCATAACGCGGATAGCCGGCGAAGAGCTCGTCCCCTCCGTCACCGTTCAGGGCGACGGTGACGTGCTCGGACGTCAGGCGGGCCAGGTAGTAGGTGGGCACGGCCGAAGAATCGGCATACGGCTCGCCGTAATGCTCGACGAGCTTGGGCAGGATCTCCGCCGCATCCGGGCGCACGATGAACTCGCGGTGATCGGTGGCGTAGCGTTCGGCCACCATTCGCGCGAACGGCAGCTCGTTGAAGTCGTCGTCCTCGAAGCCGATCGAGAACGTCTTGACCTGTCCCCACTCGGCCATGAGGGCGGTCACGGTGCTCGAATCGATCCCGCCGGAGAGGAACGCGCCCAGCGGGACCTCGCTCATCAGCCGTATCTTGACCGCCTCCCGAAGGCGACGCCGCAGTTCTTCCACGGCGTCCGCCTCCGAAACCGGGCCGTTCCCACGAAAGGACAGCGACCAATACGGCGCGACGCGCGCCCTGCCGTTCTCGAAGACCAGCGTGTGCGCCGGCGGCAGCTTCCTGACGTCTTCGAAGGCGGTGAGCGGTGCGGGTACGTACTGATAGGTTAGATAGTCGTGTATCGCGGCCAGATCGACCGTGCGAGGGACGCCCGGCGCTTTCAGCAGGCCCTGGAGCTCGCTCGCAAACGCGATGCGGCCGTTCGCCACGTGATACACGAGCGGCTTCTTGCCGAGGCGGTCGCGGCCGATGAGGAGCCGCTCGCGTCTCTCGTCCCAGAGGGCGAAGGCGAACATGCCGCGCAGGCGCGGCACGACGGCATCGCCCCACTCCTCGTATCCGTGGACGACGATCTCCACGTCGGAATGGGTCTTGAAACGATGTCCGAGCGAAGCGAGCTCGGCGCGCAGGTCGACGTGGTTGTAGATCTCTCCGTTCAGGATGACGTGGCAAGACCCGTCTTCGTTGTGCAGCGGCTGCGCGCCGCCGGCCACGTCGATGATCGACAGCCGCCGGAAGGAGAACCCTGCGCGTCCGTAGACCTCGACGGTGGCGTCGTCCGGTCCGCGGTGGGCCATGGCCATGCCCATGGCGGCGAGCGCGTCCCGCGCCGGCGTTTCTCCCCCCATGGTGACCAGACCGGCGATGCCACACATATTCGGTCGGGATCTGGGGTCAGGCCGGATACAGGACGTCGCCGTGAAGGCGATACGTCGTCCCGCAGACCTCGCAGCGCATGTGGGCGCCGTTCGTGCGGAGCTTGATCCCGCAGCGGCACATCCAGCCGGTGCGGCGTGCCGGACTGCCCATCACGATCGCGAAGTCCGGCACGTCGCGCGTCACCACCGCCCCCGCGCCCACGAAGGCGTACTGGCCGAGAGTGACTCCGCAGACGATCGTCGCGTTGGCGCCGATGGACGCGCCGCGCTTGACCAGCGTCGTCTTGTATTCGTCCCTGCGCACGACCTCGCTGCGCGGGTTCACGACGTTCGTGAACACCACCGACGGGCCGCAGAAGACGAAGTCCTCGAGGATGACGCCGGTGTAGAGCGAGACGTTGTTCTGGATCTTGCACCCGCGCCCGATGCGCACGCCGGGCGAGACCACCACGTTCTGGCCGATGTTGCACGCGGGCCCGATCACGGAGTCCTTCATCACGTGGCTGAAGTGCCAGATCTTCGTCCCTTCGCCGATCTGGCACGGCTCATCGACGAAGCTGCTCTCGTGCACGAAGTAGGGCTTTTCGCTCATGGCTCAGACCGCGAGTCGGACCGGGTTGCCGCCGAGCTCGATCGACCGCTGGCAGGCGTCGAGCACCTTGAGGACGCGGAGCCCGTTGGGGCCGTCCGTGCGTGGCGTCTTCCGCGACCGGATGCAGTCGACGAAGTGGGCCAGCTCCTCCCGGAGCGGCTCCATCTCGGGGAAGAAGAGCGTCGACTCCGCGGTCTGGCGGATCACGGGTTGGCCGTCCTTCCAGTCGATCCCCTTGTCGAAGATCTTCAGCTTGCCCTCCTTCACGACGTCGTCGAAGACCGCCATCTTCCGGCTGCCGATCACCACCAGCTTCTGCTCCTTGAACGGGTGGAGCCAGCTCACGAAGATGTGGGCGCGCGGCTTCCCGGGAAAGGCGAGGCACGTCATGGTCACGTCGGCGACGTCGTGCCGCAGGTAGTGCTGGCCGCTCGTGGAAGCCCACTCCGGCATCGCGTTCATGAGAAGAAGGATGACCGAGATGTCGTGGGGG
>Ga0070698_100005812_pt1 | contig 13495 bp, 8 predicted proteins | sample KBSK1502metaG_FD_65477 | JGI IMG/M metagenome (GOLD analysis project Ga0070698, IMG submission 65477) | Corn, switchgrass and miscanthus rhizosphere microbial communities from Kellogg Biological Station, Michigan, USA - KBS K1-50-2 metaG | ecosystem: Host-associated > Plants > Roots >... | reverse complement strand
TTTGGATCGACAACATAAGTCGCAGCGTTCTTAAAGCAGCGTGCCATGAAGGATGAGCAGCGCCACGTTAAAATAAATAATTAATCCTGTTACATCGACCAGCGTGGCGACGAACGGCGCCGATGAGGTTGCCGGATCGAGTCCAAGCCGACGCAGCAGAAATGGAAGCATTGCTCCGCTGATGGTGCCCCACAAGACGACTCCGACAAGTGCAGCGCCAACAGTCACGGCCACAAGCCAATGATACTTACCGTAATCAAAAATGTGCAGATATTGCCAGAGCGAGATTCGGAAAAAGCCGATCGTTCCAAGAATCAGGCCGAGTGAAAGTCCCGAGAGAAGTTCCTTGCGGACCACGCGAAACCAATCGCGCAAACGCAATTCCCCCAGAGCCATCGCACGGATCACGAGTGTGGTGGCTTGCGATCCGGAATTGCCGCCGCTGGAAATGATCAACGGCAAAAACATCGCGAGGATCGCGGCCTTCTCGATCTCGCCGTTGTAACCCTGCATCGCGGTCGCCGTCAGCATTTCGCCCAGAAAAAGAATGATCAGCCAGGTGGCTCGCTTCTTTACCATGCGCAGCAGCGAGATGGTCGTGTAAGGTTCGTCCAACGCTTCCATACCGCCGATCTTCTGGATGTCTTCGGTCGCTTCTTCTTCGGCGACGTCGAGCATGTCGTCGCCGGTCACAATACCGACGAGCACTTCGTTTGAATCGACCACCGGCAACGCCGCCCGGTCGTATTTTCGAAACGCGTTAAGTGCTTCTTGTTGGGAATCATTCACTTTGAGTGCGGTGAATGTGTGATCGCGAAAGTCGCTCACGCGCGCGTCGAGCGGACGAAGCAAGAACTCGCGCATGCGCAGGTCGTCGATCAATTTACCGCGCTCATCGACCACGTAGATGATGTTGAGAGTTTCGCTGTCGTGTCCGAACTCGCGGACGTGGTCGAGCACGTCCTTCACCGTCCAATCTTCGTGGATCGCGATGAAGTCTGGCGTCATCAAGCGGCCGACGCTGCCTTCGGGATAACCGAGCAATGATTGCGCGACATGGCGCTCCTCGGGCGTGAGCAGTTTGATCAGCTGCCGCGCGGCCGCGCTCGGCAATTCTTCGAGCAGCGCCGTGCGATCGTCCGGCGACATCTCGTTCAAAATTCCGACGACTTGCTCGTGCGCCATTCCGCGCAACAATTTTTGCTGCGCGTCGACGTCGAGATATTCAAACACGTCCGCCGCCAGCGCCGATGGGAGAATGCGGAAAATGATCACCTGATCGTCTTCGTCCATGTCGAGGATTACTTCCGCGACGTCGGCCGGTGGCCATTCGCGAAACATCTCGCGCAACGCGGCAAAATTGCGCGCGTCGATCAGGCTCTTGATTTCGGGTACGAGAATTTTGCCGACCATGAGAACCTCCGTTCCCGCCGCCGAGTTTTAACATTGCGGCCGGCCAAGAGCAATCGTTCCGCGCTTGGAATTTGACCGAAACGATTCCAAAGTGTTGGTCATGCCAGCAGTTGCAACTCGTTCCCTAATTCAGCGCGAGATCGGTGACGATCGCGTGTGCGTGCTCACGTTCGATCGGCCCGAATCGGGTGCGAACATTTTCGACGCCGCGACGATGAGCGAGCTGAGCGAACATGTCGATGTTATCGAGCGCGATCAGTCTTTGCGCGGTTTGATCATTACCTCCGCGAAAAAGTCGATCTTCATCGCGGGCGCCGATTTGAAGACGCTGCTCAAGCAAGCGCAAACCGGCGAGATGGGCGCGTTCATCGCTGAAGGGCAGCGCGTTTTCAATCGCATTGCGGCGCTGAAGATTCCGAGTGTGGCTGCGATTCATGGCGCGTGCGCCGGCGGCGGCTACGAAATCACGCTCGCCTGCGACTGGCGTGTCGCGTCGGATGATCCGGCGACGCGAATCGGATTGCCCGAAACCACGCTCGGTTTGATCCCGGCCTGGGGCGGCAGCACGCGGTTGCCCCGTTTGATTGGCGAAGATGACGCCGCGGAAGTGATTTTGAAAGGCAAACTTTATTCCGCAAGCGAGGCGTTAAAGCTCGGTCTGATAGATGAAGTCGCGGCGCGAGAAAAGCTGCTCGAAGCGGCGCGGCGTTTGATTGACCAAGGAAAACGTCGACCTCTAAAAATTTCCCTGTCGAAAGGAAAAACGCCGGTTCCGTCCGATCCCAAATCTGCGCGCGCGCGTGCCTTTGGCGTCATCACAACCGGCGGCGCCAATCCGATCGACGAATCGCTCAAGCTGGAGCTGGACGCGATTGTCGATCTTGGCAAAAGCGAATCGACCCAAAATCTGATCCGCAATTTTTTCCTGGCGGAGAAATACAAAAAAGGAAGCTCGAAATCTCAGTTCGAGAAAGTTGTGCACGCGGCGGTGATCGGCGCCGGCGTAATGGGTTCAGGCATCGCGCAATGGCTGAGCTCGCGCGGTGTGACCGTAATCTTGCGGGACGTGAATCGAGAATTGCTCGATCGTGGCCTGGCCAACATCGAGAAAACTTACGTTGACGCGGTGAAGCGCGGCTTGATGACGGAAGAAAAAGCCCTGCAAGGCCGCTCCCGCATCGTTGCTTCGACCGCGCCGATGGAATTGCGCGATGTCCAGTTCGTGATCGAAGCCGCTTCGGAAAAGATCGAGATCAAGAAGGAAATCTTCCGCGAACTGTCGATGCAGGCGGGACCGAAGACAATTATCACTACGAACACGTCCGCGCTTCCGGTCAGCGAGCTGGCGAACTGCACGGTTTCGCCCGACCGCGTGATCGGTCTGCATTTCTTTAATCCGGTCAGCCGGATGAAACTGGTTGAAGTTGTTGTGGCCAAAGAAACTTCGGACGAAACGAACGCGCGCGCTCTCGCGTTCGTTCGGCAAGTCGGAAAACTGCCTGTCGTCGTGCGCGATAGTCCCGGGTTTTTGGTCAATCGCGTTTTGTTTCCGTATTTGCTCGAGGCGGCCCAGCTCTTTGAAGCCGGTGTGGAAGCGGAGAAAATCGACGAGAAGTTAATGAAATGGGGAATGCCGATGGGCCCGTTACGTTTGATCGACGAAATAGGGATCGACGTCACGGTCGATATCGCGACGACGCTCGAGAAAGCCTACGGTCGCCGCGATCGCGCGCCGGAAATTTTACAGCGGATGCGTGAGTCAAAGCTGCTTGGCCGCAAGGTCGGCAACGGCTTTTACAAATACGAAGGGAAAGAGCAATTCCCTAACGACTCGCTCGCGCAATGGCGACGGAATGGTTCTCCGAAGGACGATGTCGATCTTGCAAATCGCCTGATGTTCCTAATGGTCAACGAAGCCGCGCGCTGCATCGAAGAAAACGTGGTCGAATCGCCCGAAGACGCCGATTACGGAATGATTCTCGGAACGGGCTTTGCGCCACACCGCGGCGGGTCTTTGCGTTTCGCGGAACAGTTTGGCTTGAAGAAGCTTGTCGAAGAAATGAATCGATTGGCGCAGAACGATGAAAAATTCGAACCGTGCGACATTTTGAAAAAGCACGCGCGCGACGGGACAAAATTTTACGAGTCATGAAATCATCACTGGAATTTCCTTTTTTGTTATTCCGAGCGGAGTCGAGGAATCTCTTACTATTTCTGAATCCGGAAATATCTAGAGATGTTTCCCGTTCGACTCGCTGCGCTCACTCAGGGCAGGCTCTCGATATGGCGGCTGCGCCGCTGTTAAATGGATGCAACGTCACGTTGCCGGTCGACATGACAGAATCGCTGCGCGCGCGCCGTTGATATGAAATCGTCACTGGAAGCGCCCGAGAAGCAAATCAGCGAAGAAACAAGCGCAAAGCCGCAAAAGCAGACGCCGGCGTCGGTCATCGACACCTCCAAAATGTCGAAGGGCAAGCGCGAGGCGCTCGAGCTGGCGGAAGCTTCGCGCGATCCGCTTGATGAGCGCGGGAGTTTCGCGAGCAATCTTTTCATCGGTCGATACGATTTCGACCGGATTTATCCCTGGCCGGAGCAAAGCGCGGAAGATCGCGCGGCGGGCAAGGAATTTCTCGCGAGTCTCGAAAAATATTTAAAAGAAAACATTGATGCCGACGAGATCGATCGCACCGGCGAGATTCCGCAAAAAAACATCGACGATCTCTTCGCGATGGGCGCGTTCGGGGTGAAAATTCCGAAGCAGTACGAAGGACTCGGATTATCGCAGGTCAATTACGGGCGCGCGGCGATGCTGCTTGGCAGTTGGGATGAAAATCTGACTGCGCTGGTTTCCGCGCACCAATCGATCGGCGTCCCGCAGCCGTTGCTCCTTTTCGGCACCGACGAGCAGAAGAAAAAATATCTGCCCCGCGTGGCGCGACACGAAATTTCCGCGTTTGCGCTAACGGAATGGAACGCCGGCTCGGATCCGGCGAACATGAGTTTGCGGGCCGATCCAACCGAAGACGGCTCGGCGTTCATTCTCAATGGCGAAAAACTTTGGTGCACTAATTTGATCAAAGCCGGCGTGCTGGTGGTGATGGCGAAGACGGCGCCAAAGATTGTGAACGGCAAAGAGCGCAAGCAAATCACCGCGTTCATTGTTGATGTCGATTCGCCCGGGCTCGAGATCACTTATCGGTGCCGGTTCATGGGATTGCGCGCGCTTTACAACGGGATCGTGAAATTTACGAATGTGCGCGTCCCGCGCGAGAACATGATCGCGAAGGAAGGCCAGGGATTGAAAGTCGCGCTCACGACCTTGAACACCGGTCGGCTGACGATCCCGGCGGCGTGCGTCGGATTGTCGAAACGCTTGCTCGAGATTTCGCGAAAATGGGCGAGCGAGCGGATCCAGTGGGGCGTTCCGATTGGACAACATTCGGCCATTGCCGGAAAAATCGCGGAGATGGCCGGTAACACTTTCGCGATGGAAGCGATGACATTTCTAACTTCGGGCCTGGTCGATCGCAAAGCCGGCGACCTTCGGATCGAAACGGCGATGTGCAAAATGTGGTCGACCGAAACGACTTGGAAAATTTCGGATGATGCGATGCAAGTGCGCGGCGGGCGTGGCTACGAAACAGCCCAGTCGCTCGCCGGTCGCGGCGAAGAAGCAATTCCGGTCGAGCGTTTTCTGCGTGATTGTCGCATCAATACGATTTTCGAAGGCTCGAGCGAAATTATGCGACTGTTCATCGCGCGCGAAGCGCTCGATCCACATTTGAAAGTTGGCGGCGCGATTTTCAATACCCAGCTGCCGATGTCGGACCGGGTAAAAGCGGCTTTCACATCCGGAAAATTCTACGCCGGCTGGTACCCGCGACAGTGGTTCTCGAGCGGCGCTGGTAAGATCGACAATCTCCATCGGGCTCTGCAAAAGCAGGTCGATTACAGCGCGCGGACGAGCAAAAAACTGGCGCGTGGATTGTTTCACGCAATGGCGCGCTTCGGTCCGAAGCTCGACCGCGAGCAACTTTTGCTCTCGCGCTTCGTTGGAATTGCTACCGAACTTTTCGCCATCAGCGCGACGTGTTCTTTCGCGCAATACAAGACCGATCACGGTGAGGCCGCGGACGAAGTTCTGTCGGTCGCGAATTATTTTTGCAATTCGGCGCGGGCGCGAATTGACAATTACTTTGCCGGTGCCCGACGAAATGTGGACAAGCGCGGCTATCAGCTCACCCAGGAACTGCTGGCGGGCAAGCATTCCACGTTGCGCGAAGGAATCGTTCACTAACGTCGACAATTGCCTTCGCTAGTCGCTCGTAATGGCACTCGTCGTGCTTGAATCAGGGTGTGGTGGCCCTCGTTTTTCTCGCGATTGGACTGGTGTGCGTTTTGATCGGACGGATCCTGCTCATCAGAGCGGCTTTTGGCATTAGCGTTTGGTGGGGCCTTGGAATTTTTCTTCCTTTTGGGCCGTTGCTCTTTCGACTGAGTTATCCGGATCTTGCGCCATTATCGAAGACATTTCGATTGCTCGCCCTGCCGTGCGTTCTCGCTTATTTCGTGCTGCGACCGGGGCCTCTTTCGGGATCTCATCTCGATCAATTTTTTAAACACAAGGAAGTGCCATCAGGGCCGTCGAACCATTACGGTTTGGAAAAAAGCCTTCAAAAGGCCCAAGCGCCAAGTCTCGCTGACCGTCGGCTTGCTAATGATCGCGAATTCGAGCGGCTTAACGCTTGGTACGCTGCGTTACGACTGAAAAAACGCGACTTGCTCCACAGCGATGTTGCGGGCAATGAAGCATATATGGTCGAGCTCGCACAGTATAACGCCGCTCTGAAAAAGGCGACCGACGAACGAAATTCGCTCTGGGAGCAAAAGAAGTAGGGCGTCGCCGCACCGGTTGACCAAGTCTGCGGCGAAAGCTACTCTCAACGGATGAGTATGCCGCCCGTGCTCACGGAGGCGGCCCGCATTTCGCGGCCGCGTTTGAGTAAGAGCAAAAATAAAAAATCTGTCGACCCGTCTCGTGTGCTCCACGTGCTGGGCGATCATATTTTGCTCGACGGTTTTAAGATCGTTCTCGATCAGGAAAAGAGCCGCGGCTCATATCTTTACGACGCGGCCAACGGTCATCGTTTGATCGATCTTTACGGCTTCTTCGGCTCGATGCCGATCGGTTTTAATCATCCATATTTCGATCAGCCTGATGTGCAACGCGATCTTCTCCGCGCGGTGAAAGCAAAAGTGGCGAACTCCGATGTTTATTCGGAGGCCTACGCCGAATTTGTGGAAACGTTTGCGCGCGTTGCCGGTTTGTCGCCGCTCGAGAAATATTTGTTCATCGAAGGCGGCGCGCTCGCGGTCGAGAACGCGCTGAAAGCGGCAATGGATTGGAAGGTCCGCCAGAACATGGCTGCCGGTCTTGGCGAGCGCGGGACCCAAATTCTGCACTTCCGCCACGCTTTCCACGGTCGCAGCGGTTACACCATGAGTCTGACTAACACCGATCCGCGCAAGACGGATTTGTTCGCCAAATTCGATTGGCCGCGCGTTTCCTGTCCGTTCATCAATTTTTCGTTGCCGGAAAGTGAGCGTGAGCGCGACGTCAGCGCGCGGGAGACAAAAGCGGAAGAAGAAATCCGGGATTACATCGACCCCGCTAAGCGGGGTAAGATCGACATCTGCGCCATCATCATCGAGCCGATCCAAGGCGAAGGCGGCGACAATCATTTCCGCGGGGAGTGGCTGAAGAAGTTGCGCGCGATCTGCGACGAAACCGACATCCTTCTCATCTTCGACGAAGTGCAATGCGGCATGGGCGCCACTGGAAAGATGTGGTGCTGCCAGCATTTCGATGTGTTGCCTGATCTACTCGTCTTTGGAAAAAAAGCCCAGGCTTGCGGCGTGATGGCCGGGCCGCGTTTGGATGAAGTGAAGGACAATGCGTTTCGTTTGCCGAGTCGTTTGAATTCGACCTGGGGCGGAAACCTGACCGACATGGTCCGCTCGACGCATTACATGCACATCATTGAAGAGGAATTTCTGGTGGAGAACGCGGCCAAGGTCGGCGCTTATTTTTTGGATCAACTGCGCGATCTGCAACGCTATGAGCCAACGATTTCTGCAGTGCGCGGCCGCGGTTTAATGCTGGCGTTCGATCTACCGGACAGCGAGACCCGCGAGCGGTTTTGGAAAGGTCTGTTCGATCTCGGCGTATTGACGCTGCGGTCCGGCGATCGATCAATTCGTTTTCGTCCCGCGCTCGACATGACCGCTGAAGTCGTGGACGAAGCGATCGGTTTGATTCGGCAATATTGCCGGAAGCGGAAATGAACTCGCAAGGTGGATCGAGCAGTCCCTTGCTCGATGCTAATTTTAGGCGGCATAGCCGCGTTTGTTCAACATCGCCCGCGGAGCGGCCGATCCACCTATGACATCTGTGCTAGAAAAACTTGGGATCATAGAGGAAAATCCGGGCGTGTTCGCCGGCGAATGGCGCGGCAGCGGGGCGAAGATCGACAAGATCTCGCCAATTGATGGCCGGCGTCTAGCGAGTGTTCGCACCGCTTCAGACGAGGATTACCAGACAACCATCTCGCGCGCGGAAGAAGCCTTCGGAAAATGGCGACGAACTCCCGGCCCGGTCCGTGGCGACACGGTTCGCCTTCTCGGAAACGCGCTCCGCGAACTAAAACATGAGCTTGGTCAGCTCGTCACGCTCGAGACCGGAAAAATTGTCGCCGAAGGCGAAGGCGAAGTACAAGAGATGATCGACATCTGCGATTTCGCCGTCGGTCAATCGCGCATGCTTTACGGTCTGACGATCCAATCCGAACGCCCGAGTCATCGGTTGATGGAACAATGGCATCCGCTCGGGCTCGTCGCCGTGATCACGGCGTTTAATTTTCCGGTCGCGGTCTGGTCGTGGAATGCTGCGCTCGCCGCAGTTTGTGGCGACGCGACAATTTGGAAACCGTCCGAGAAAACTCCGCTGACCGCGATTGCGGTTACAAAAATTGCCGAACGGGTTTGCCGCGAAACCGGCGCTGATCCGGCAATCTTTAGTTTGCTGATTGGCGACCGCAGAACGGTTGGTCAAAAGCTGGCCGACGACGCGCGGATTTCACTGATCTCGGCCACCGGATCAGTCGCGATGGGATTGAATGTCGCGAAAACAGTCCACGGCCGGCTCGGCAAGACGATCATGGAACTCGGCGGCAACAACGCGCTGATCGTTTGCCCAACTGCCGACCTGGAAATGGCGACGCAATCGATTTTCTTTGGCGCAGTCGGGACCGCCGGTCAGCGTTGCACGTCAACACGTCGCGTCATTATGCACGAGTCGGTCGCGGATAAGGTGCGAGAAAAATTGTTGGCCGCTTACAAATCGCTGCCCATCGGAAATCCGCTTGATAAGCAAACTTTGATGGGACCCTTAATCGACAAGGGTGCGGTCGACATGGTTCAAAATTCGATTCAGAAATTGAAAGCTGAAGGCGGCGAAGTCCTTTACGGCGGCGAACGGATGGATTTTCCCGGCAATTGTTACATGAAACCATGTCTCGCCGCCGCAAAGGCGAATTTTAAAATCGTGCAGGAGGAAACGTTTGGCCCATTGCTCTATTTGCTGACCTACCGGGATTTCGATGAAGCGATCGCGATTCAAAACGGCGTTCCGCAAGGCCTGACGAGTTCGATTTTTACGAACGACGTGCGCGAGGCGGAAAAATTCGTCAGTGCGGTCGGAAGCGATTGCGGAATCGCGAACGTGAATACCGGCACCAGCGGGGCGGAGATTGGCGGCGCGTTCGGCGGTGAGAAAAATACCGGCGGCGGTCGCGAAAGTGGTAGCGACTCGTGGAAAATGTACATGCGCCGGCAGACGAACACGATTAACTTTTCATCTGAACTTCCGCTTGCGCAGGGAATCCAATTCGGGGCAGGCGAGGGAAGCGGAACGGTCTAGCGAGCGGTAGTCAATTCGAACAATCCGCCCAAATTCTTGGCGGCTTCAATGCTCATGATGACCTTCTGCAACTTCTTGCATTGATCCTTGCCGATCACATCGCCGCCGAGTGCGGTGAATTTAACGGCGATCTCTTCCTCGGTCATTGGATCACGCGGATCACCTTTTGGAACATCGACACGGGTGGAGTGTGACTTGCCGTCGTTCGTGGTGATCGTCACCCGACTCGGTTGAAATTTTGGAAAAAGCGCTTCGAACTCTTCGTTGGCGACCACCTTCACCTTGTCCATGATCGGAATCAGTTTTTTGTCGGGGACGCGCTCTTCTTTGAATTGGAGCGGCGTCACCATGCCGTCGACCAATCCGACCGCCATGCAATAAGGCAGCGAATGATCGGCTGTTTCCTTTGAGTCCGGCCGGTACTTGTGCGGATCGCCCAGGATGTCGGCGGCGCGCGCAATCACTTCGACTTTGATCTCCTTCACGTCGTCGGCCTTGATCTTGTGTTCCTTAACCGTCTTCATCATGGCGGTGAGTGGCGCGTGACTGAGCGCTTCAATCGGGAAACTCTTCATCCCGCAATCGAGAATTCGGTAGTGCGATTTTGGCGATGTGGGCAAATCTTTGACCAATCCTTCACCGTCGAAGGTCGCGGCCTGGCCTTTGTATTGAACATGATGGAAAACGGCAAAGAGCCCTTCCTTTCCATCGATGATATGTTCCGGACCTGAAAATCCGTCGCGAGCGAGAAGCGCGCTTTCCGCGCCCATGCGTCCGGCCCACGGATCGACCGTATTCTTCATGTTGGTCAGCTTTCCGGCCGTGACCGCGCCCGGACAAAACGTCCGCGCAGCGCTGATCCCGATGGCAGACACCATTTGGTCCGGCGTCAGATTGAGCACGCGACCCGCCGCAACTGGCGCCGCGAACGCACTCAGGGTCGCGTGGTGCCAACCGTATTCGCGCACGCCCGGTCGACCGATCTCGCAAAGACGCATTTCGATTTCGTAAGCGATGATGGTGGCGAGAATCAGATCTTTGCCGCTCAGTTCCTCGCTTTCGCAAAGCGCGAGCGGCGCCGCGATGAGATCGCTTGGATGACACGGATCGGCTTTCCAATAGATGTCGTTGTAATCCATGGCGCGGATCATGTGGCCATTCAGAAACGCCGCATCGACCGGATTGGTCTTGAACCCGGACACGAACGCAGTGGCTCTGCTCCCGCGTGCGGGACCACCGGACGAGTCCGCCATGGCGGACATTGCGCGGTAATGCTTCAGCAAAATCTTGGCGTCCTCCTGCTGACTTCCGCCTAGCGCGCAGCCGATGGAATCAAACCAAAATAATTTCGCTGCTTGGATCGCCTCCGGTGAAAGATGTTCGTACTTAAGCGAGCCCGCCCACTCGGCAATCGTGTAGGACAGAAGACGCTTCGATTCGGTTGTTTGAGATGCCATAACGATCTCGATCTTTCCTGTTTAAGAACTGGCGTAGTCTGCGATGGCTTTGGCGACATCGAGAGTGGAGTCTTTGCCGCCCTCGCCACGGCGAGTCCGTGTCGCCGCGGCGACCGGACATGTTGGACACCGGTTTTGCCAATTTAGTCCGACATCACGAGGTCGCATAGTTTGCGATCTCTTTGGCGACGTCGAGCGTGGAGTCTTTCCCACCCATATCATAAGTCTGGACGCGGCCTTCCGCGATGACGCGAGCAATGGCGGTCTCAAGGCGTGTTGCCATTTCGCTCTCTTTGAGCCAATCGAGCATCAGTTTGGCGGTCAGGAGCATCGCGATCGGATTGACCTTGTATTGGCCGGCGTATTTCGGCGCTGATCCGTGCGTCGGCTCAAACACGGCGTATTTATCGCCGAGATTGGCGCTGGGCGCGAAGCCGAGTCCGCCGACCAACCCGGCGCACAAATCGCTGACGATGTCGCCGAACATATTTTCCGCGACCAGGATTGAGTAATCCTGCGGATTCTTGAACATCCACATGCAGATCGCGTCGATGTTCGCGTCGTCCGCGCGGATGTCCGGATAATTTTTGGCCACGTCGCGGAAGCATCGCATCATCAAGCCACCCGTTTCCCGCAACACATTTGGCTTTTCGATCAGCGTAACGCGTTTGCGTCCCGTCCTTTTGGCGAACTCGAAGGCTTGTGTGCAAATGTTAGTGCAACCTTGCTTGCTCATGATCCGGGTGGAGAGCGCGATGTTTTCCAATCCGGCTTTGTCCTTCCACTTTTTCATCTTCGGATTGGCGCAAAGCGCGGTGTAAACCGGTTCCGGCAGCGGGAAAAATTCCACGCCCCCGTACATGCCTTCGGTATTTTCCCGGAACACGACTTGATCGATCGAGACATCTTCGCCGCTCGGATTGGTGATCTTGTTCCCGCGGAAGTTCAACGGATTACCGGGATAACTTTTACAGGGCCGCATGTTGGTGTGGAGGTTGAACATCTGACGCAGTCCCACGATGGGCGAGAAGTAAACCAGTCCCTTGTCTTTCAATTCCGGAGCCAATTCATTCTTGGCTTCACTTTGCGGTTTGCTGGTGATCGCGCCGAAGAGGCCGCAGGTGGTTTCCTTGAGAGCTTCAATCGTGCGATCCGGCAGGGCGTTGCCTTCCTTGCACCAAAACTCCCAGCCGATGTCGCACGGCACATATTCGGCGTCGAGTTTCAGATGATCCAGGACGAGGCGCGCTGCCTCCATGACATCATGGCCGACTCCGTCACCGGGCATCCATGCGATTTTGTATTTAGACATGGTCGCGACTTTATCGGCGAGCGTAATTGCCCGCAAGTTCGGTTGCGGAGGAGGGGGATTACGTCCGCCAAACACGCTAAAAAACGCGAAAGCTCAGAAATTAAGCGCTCGGTTTTGGCGTTGTTTCGCGTGTTTAGCGGACTTGTTTCGCACGAAGCCGACTGGCCACCAGATTTTCGGCGCCGCCCGCGACAATTAATTCTTGAGCGGCCGGACTCAGCGGCGGAAAGGCGAACGATTTTCCGTCAATGGTCAGGACAGATTTGCCGTAATCAATCGTGATCTCGGACGCCACCGCGGTCGGCGCGCCATTTTTCAGCCTCTCGCGCAAGTGCGTCACCAACTCGGGGCACTCGAACACCACAAACCCGTTATTGAATGCGTTGCGCTTATACGTTTCCGAAAAACTGGCGGCGATGACGCACGGAATACCTTTGAACTTGAGCGCCGTGGCCGCCTGCTCGCGACTCGAGCCGCTGCCAAAGTTGAGTCCACCGACGACGACATCGCCTTTCTGATAGAGCGCGTTGAAGTTCGGATCGTAATTTTCAAATGTTACCGCCGCCATTTCTTCCGGCGTCATATCGTCGCGATAAGTGTGTTTGCTGCCGTAAATGCCGTCCGTGTTCAAATTGTCCTTATCAACAAAGAGAACACGACCGCGCACACTCGGTGGAAAGCCGGCAATGATCTCGACCGAGCCCGCTGACTGCGTTTTCTTTTCGGCGCGCCGAATTGCTGTGCCCGCGGCGCGCTCGGCGAAATCTTTTGGTGCGCAAATGAATCCAGCCAACGCGCTGGCTGCCACCACCGCGGGCGAACCCAAATACACCAGTGCATCGCGGTCGCCCATGCGACCTTTGAAATTGCGATTGGTCGCGCTGATCGCGGTTTCGCCTTTTTGAACCAGGCCGCGACCCAGACCGATGCACGCACCGCAACCGGGGGGCAGCGGAATCGCGCCCGCGTCCACCAAAGTTTGCCAGTCACCAGTGGACTCAGACCTGGCTTGGACTTCGGCACTGGCCGGCGCCAAATAAAATTCTACTCCGTCGGCAACTCGTCCGCCTCGGGCGCGCACGACTTCGGCGGCGTCATGTAGATCCTCAAAGCGCGCATTTACGCACGACAACAGATATGCCTTTTGAATAGTGACATGTTTCCGCTGCATTTCCGGAAGCGAGACCATCGTTTTCACTTCGTTCGGGCCGGAAACGTGCGGCACCACGGTTGCCAGATCCAATTCAAGCGCGATCGCGTACTCTGCGTCCGCATCGGCGGTGAAATCACCTTGGCTCTTCCACCAGGTATTGATGTCGATTTTGGTGTAGC
>Ga0070698_100005811_pt1 | contig 13496 bp, 12 predicted proteins | sample KBSK1502metaG_FD_65477 | JGI IMG/M metagenome (GOLD analysis project Ga0070698, IMG submission 65477) | Corn, switchgrass and miscanthus rhizosphere microbial communities from Kellogg Biological Station, Michigan, USA - KBS K1-50-2 metaG | ecosystem: Host-associated > Plants > Roots >... | reverse complement strand
CTCGTGGGGTTGAACCTTCTCGTCTTCCTCGCCATGCAGGGATTCGATCTCACCAAGGCGGAAGCGCGGGAGATCGAGCTGGAGCAGATCGCCGACTGGACGCTCCGCCAGGCCGGCCAGCGCGTGCCTGCGCTGGCGGCGCGGCTCTCGCCGCCCGCCCTTGCCTTCCTCGAACGCGACAAAGGCTGGCGTGAGGAGCTCCGCGGGACCGCCCTGGGCGAGCGGCTCGAATCCTGCCTCGAGGACGCGCGCCAGCTCCGGGCCGCCCACCCGTTCCATCGGTGGGGCTTCGTGCCCGCTCGCATCACGCTCGCCTCCCTGATCACGCATCAGTTCCTCCACGCCGGTTGGCTGCACCTCGGCTTCAACATGCTGTTCCTCTGGACGGTGGGCGGTCTGCTGGAACGCACGCTCGGGGCAGCGCGGTTCCTGTCCGTCTACCTCGTGGGTGGCGTCGCGGCCGCGCTGGCGCACGCCGCCCTCAACCCGACGAGCACCCAGCCTGCGGTCGGGGCTTCGGGGGCGGTGGCGGCGGCCATGGGCGCCTTCGCGGTGCTCCACGCGCGCGAGCGGATGCGCCTGGCCCTGGTCGCGGTGCCGGTCCTCGTGCCCCGCGTGTACTTCCTTTCGTGGCCGGCCTGGGTGTTCCTCGGCCTGTGGCTCCTCGAGCAGCTCTTCTTCGCGTCTTTCGGCTCGACGACGCTGGGCGTGGCGCTGGGCGCGCACCTCGGCGGCTTCGCCTTCGGGGCCCTGACCGCAGTGACGCTGCGGAAGCTGGGTCTGGTCGCGGAGGCGGTGTAGAAGCGCGGCGGCGCTTCGCTAGCGGCCGCGGTCAGGCCCCACCGTCGAGCCTCCGGTCAAGCTGACGACGACGACGTACGCGGTCAGCAGGAAGGCCGCCATCACGACGGAGAAGGCCACCACGTGCGCGTGCGCGAAGGGGTGCAGGACTACTCCCGCCACGTCGGAGACGAGCCCGAAGGGGTCTCGTGCCACGTCCCAGCTGTTCCAGCGGCGGAACCGTCCCAGGTAGACCCCGAACGCGCTGAGTCCCATGACCGCGCCCACGAACAGCCACGACGCCACGCGCCCGACGCGGCCGGCCACCACGCGTTGCACCAGCTCCAGCGACACGAACCCCAGCGCCAGCCCGGTCCAGGCAAAGGCCTGCAGCGCGACGAGGTCCAGCCAGAAGAGCTCGTTGTGCTGCACGCGCAGGTGCATGAGGTCCGTCATCAGGTACGGCGCGTTGGGGAAGAACAACAGCCAGCCGGCCAGGCACGCGCCGGTCGCCGCGGTCCCGGCCTTCGAGCGCGATTCGCTGCCGGCCTGGGCGGCCAGGGCGAAGCCGAGCGGGATCCACGCCAGCGCCAGGTTGTACACGAGGAAGCTGTAGGCGAGGTGGCGGGTGTGGACCACGCGCGCGGCCACCAGCAGGGTGGACATGACCGAGGCCAGCAGCAGGGCGGCGAAGACGCCCCATCGGGCCCGAAGGACGGCGGCGACGCTCATGGGATCCATCGTAGGGCCGAGCGTCCAGAAGTCGGTAGCGGACGGCGAGACCGCCGCCTCTTCAGTAACGGTCCCAGGCCTCCAGCTGGTACTTCGCGAGCAGCGCGCGCCATCGACCCGGAACGAGACCACTCGTACGGGCCTGGGTCTCGGTCGCGGCGAGGTCCGACTTCAACGCGTCCGCGCGCGCGACCAGGCTCTTGCGGGCCGTTTCGCAGTCGACGGTGGCGCCGTGATCCCTCAGTGCGACGCCGGCGCGGAGCCGTGCCGTCTTGAGGGAGGCCAGCCAGTTCGCGCCCGGGGCGGAAGCGGATCCCACCGACGAGGCCTCACCCAGGCAGGCCTCCGCGAACGGGCGGTAGCTCAGCTCCAGCACGCTCGTGTCCGCGGCGATCCTGCGGAGGGAGACCTCGAGGACTTCCGTGAGGTTTGGCGCGGCCGCGACGCTTCGTGTCGATCGAGGCGGCGAGGGCCTGGCCTTGTCCGGTATGGCCGGCAGCGGGGGATATCGCGTCTCGCGGCGCGCGGGGTCGACTCCGCCGCGGCGCGCCTCCTGCAGGACCACCATCAACACGAGGAGGCCGACGAGACAGACGCCCAGGACCACGGCGAGCAGGATCTGGCGGCCGAGGTCGTCCGACGCGCGCACCGGCCCCGCGGCCGGCGCGGCCGGCGAATCGTTCCCTCGCGCGTACCCGCAATGGCAGCGCGGCTCGCGCCTCGGCACGCGCCGCTGGCACTGCGGGCAGGTCCAGACCGGGCCGACCGCAGTGCTCATGTGCTTCGCGGGAATATCATAGCGGCCCGATGCGCGCCGCCCGACGGCATGAGGCCGGCTTCACCCTGATCGAGGTGATCCTCGTGCTCGCCATCACACTGATGATCGGCGGCCTCGTCTACAGGGCCTCGCGCGCGGGCTGGCTCCTCTACCAGACGCAGACGCACGTAGCCGAGCGCGGCTTCAGCGGCTTGCGCTCGCTCGACGACATGGCCGTGGAGATCGCGCGCGCCGGCTTCGGCCTGGGCAGCGACGCCGAGCCCCTGTTTCCCGGAAGGCGCGACACCGGGCGCGCCGGTGACGCCATCACCCTGCGCTCCAACCCGGCGGGCGTCGCGGCGGTCCTGGGGGAGGACCTCGCCGAGCGCGATCAGCTCGTGCGCGTCGACGGGGCCGCGCTCTTCGTCGCGCAGGACGAGGTCCTGCTCGCGGACGCGGAGGGAACGCTCGAGCGCGTACAGGTCGCACGCGTCACGCCGGACTCGCTGGCCTTCCGGTCGCTCGAGGGCCCCGACGGCCAGCTCCTGCACCCGTTCCGCGTCCGGCTGGGGGCCCGCGTCCTCAAGCTCCGCGAGGTCGCCTTCTTCTTGAAGACGGACAGCGCGGGCACGGTGGTGTTGGCGCGGAAGGCGACGGGCCAGGCGGAGCAGACGCTCGCGCGCCACGTCGGCGCGCTGCGCTTCGAGTACCTCGACGAGGCGGGCCAGCCGATGGATCCGGAGGAGATCCGGCCGGGGCGGGCGCCCGGCGGCGTGCAGATCACGCTCGGCCTGCTTCCGAATCCCGACCTGCCCCGCGTCGACGTGCCGCCGCTGAGCCGGCGCGTCTCCCTCGAGCCGCAATCGGCGACGGTCGCGTTCGACGCCTTCGCGTTCCACACGGTCGGAGTGGCGGCGGTCATCGGCCAGGATCCCGCCTCGGCGGAGAAGAAGGTCCGGATGCACGCATGGAAGAAGACCGTCCCGCTGCTCTGAGGCCGGGGGAGCGCGGCGCGGCCCTGGTGCTGGCGCTCCTCACGCTGACCGTGCTGATGGGCCTGGCCCTCCTGCTGTCCGACCTCGTGCTGATGCGCCAGCGGCAGGTCAACGCCTACCAGCAGAACCTGGGCGGCCAGTTCGCGGTGCGGGGGGCGCTGGATCTCGCCATGGCGCGGCTGCAGGCGACGGACATCGCCCTGGGACCGGGGCAGTCCGCGCGCTTCGAGCTGGAGGAGCCGGCGAGCCGGCCCGTGCGCGTGCGCGTGAGCCGCGAGAGGGACGCCGTGCTGAGCCTGGGTGGCCGTGTGCTCGACCCCGAGGACGCGGCCGAGGTCGACGTCGATCAGGTCGGGATCGACGGCCTGGGCCGCGTGGTCCATCAATACCGGCGCCTCGAGGTCTATCTCGTGGAGGCCGAGTGCCCCGCGCGCTATCCCTTCGCGGCCGTGCGCCTCCTGGCCGTGGTGGGCCGGCTGGACACCGGGGATCTCATCCGCCTGGGCCTGCGGTACGACCGAGGGTACTTTCGGTAGGCCTCGGCTCTCCTGTACTGCCCGCCCATGACGCGCGCCGCGCGCGTCTCGACGAGCGGGGAGGAGCCGCCGACCGTAGGAACGGAGTGGCAGGCCATGCACGAAGTCGCGTCGAAGATCGGGCCGAGGCCGCCGGCGACGGTCTCGACGTCCTGGAACGCCTGCAGGCCGTCGCGGAACTCCTTCCTTTGTTGCGCGGACATGTCCTCTCAGAAGATCAGCTTGACTCCCAGCTGGACGACTCGCGGATCCCCCGCGCTGGTGATGGAGCCGAAGCCCGGCGATCCCAGCACGGCGTTCGGCGCGCCCAGGGGCGGCGTGTTCGTGAGGTTGAAGGCTTCCGCGCGCAGCTCCAACGCCGTCCGGCCGCTCCCGAGCGGCGTGCGCTTGACGAGCGCGAGGTCGACGTTGCGGTAGCCGGGCCCGCGCACGGGATTGCGCGAGCTGTTGCCGAGCGTGAACTGCGGCGCCACCTGGAAGGCGCTGGTGTCGAACCAGCGCGCGGTGCTGCGCTCGGACGAGGGGAGCGTCGGGTCCGACACGCGGTTGGGGCGCTGGGTGCCGAACCCGGCGAACGCGTTGAAGTTCGTCACCTGGGCGATGGCCACGGGCACGCCCGACTGGAACGTCGCGATCCCGGCCAACTGCCACCCGGCCAACATCGCGCCGGCCAGGCCGTGCGGCTCGAAGCGGCGGCCCCTGCCCCACGGCAGGTCCCACACGAAGCTGGCCACCAGGTTGTGCGGGATGTCGCCGGTGGAGACGTCGCGCTCCCGCTTCGGGTTGTAGCTGTCCGCGACCGGGAAGCTCGCGACGGGCCCGGCCAGGATGCTCGCGTCGAAGACGGACGAGGCGGTGTCGATGAGCTTGGACCACGTGTAGCTCACCAGCATCGAAAAGCCGTGCGCGAAGCGCTTCTCGACCTTGGCCTCCAGCGCGTTGTAGCTCGTGTTGCCCACGTTGTTGCGGTAGAGGCTCACGGTGTTGAAGCAGGGGAAGGGGCGCAGGAGCTGGGCCCGCGGCACGGTGGCGGTGGCCAGCGAGGACGACGCCGGGACCACGCCGAAGCAGGGATTGGCCACGCGCTGCAGCAGCGCGTGGCCCAGCGCGAGCTGGTCGACCGTGAGCTGGTTGAGGTTGGTGTCGGGCACGCCGATGTGCGTGCCCTTCGACCCCGCGTAGGCGACCTCGACGGCGAGGTCGGACCCCAGCTCGCGTTGCACGGCCACGCTCCACTGCTGCGCGTACCCCGAGCCCAGGTCGCGGTCCACGCCGTAGACGCTCTGGCCCAGGCCCGCGTCGGGCGTGAGCGCCACGGGCGCGACCGTCGGTCCTTGCGCGAGCACGAAGGCGGGACGGACGTCGTCGAGCGAGCGCTGGGTCACGGTCTGCAGGAACGGGAACTGCGGTTGCGTGAAGGGCGTGGTGATCCCCGCCTGCTCGATCCACACCAGCGCGTAGCCCGCGCGGGCCACCGTCCTCGCGCCGAGCTGCCAGGCGATTCCCAGCCGCGGCCCGAGGTCGTCCCCGTGGAGCTGCCGCGCGGCCCGCGGGTGGCCGTCTCGCCCCGCGTACTCGAGCTTCTGCGTGGCCAGGTCGAAGACCGCGCTCTGGTCACTCGCTTCCGTCGACGGGAAGTTCAGCGTGTAGCGCAGGCCCGCGTTCACGGTCAGCCGGGAGCTCGGCCGCCAGTCGTCCTGCACGAACGTCTCCAGGACCTTCGCCCGCTCGCGGAACTCGCCGTGCTGGAGGTCGATGGAGAAGCCCTGGACCTGGCCGAGGATGAAGCTGGCAAGCGACAGGCCCGTGCCCGTGGTGCCGGGAAGGTCCGAGCCCTGGCTGGTGAAGCGGAAGCTGCCGGTCGGCGAGGGCGGCTGGACGATGTCGAGCCGCTCGAGCCGGAAGTCGACGCCGGCCTTGAGCGAGTGGCGGCCGCGCGGCAGCGACACCGTGTCCACGACCTGCGAGACGTCGGTGGTGGAGTCGGAGTTGGTGTTCGCGGGCGGACCGAGCTGCTGGAAGCCGTCGATCACGAACGTGGGGAGCGCGTTGCCGAAGGCGGCGTTGGTGGGTATGCCGGGCAGGCCGAGGACGGCGGAGGCGGTCCCGCCCAGCAGCAGGCCGCTGCGGCCGACCGACCGCCGCGTGTACCCCAGGCGCAGGTCGTTGACCGTCCGTGTGCCCAGCGTGCGCACGTGGCGCGCGACGAGGGCCAGGGCCCGCGTCCTGGTCGGGCCGATGGCGCCCGAGGTGAGGCTGCCGCTGCCGTCGGAAAGCGGAGTCACGGGTTCCGTCGTGTCGCGGAAGTAGCTCACGCGCGCGAAGAGCTGGTCCCGCTGGGAAGCCCTCCGGTCGAGGCGCAGGTCGAGCTGGTCCTGGTCGTCCCGCTCGTCGGCCAGGCGCCGGTAGTTGTTCGCGGTCCCGGGCAGGTTCGGCAGCGGGTAGCGGGCGAGGAGGGCCGCCGCCACGGGGTCGATGCGGCCGGACGGGATGGAGTTGCCGGGGAAGAGATCGCGCGCGCTTCCGCCGCCGCTCACGGTGCGCGTCGTCGCCGGGTCGTAGAGGGGCGCGACGCGTCCGCCGATCGCCTCCGTGAAGATGCCCTGACGTTGCAGGGCCGTCGGGACCGTCGAGATGCGGACACGCCCGATGCTCTGGCGCGTGCCCTGGTAGTCGGCGAAGAAGAACGACCGGTCCTTCACGATCGGCCCGCCGAGCACGAAGCCGAACTGGTTGCGGTGGAAGCGGGGCTTGCCCGGGTCCTGCGCGGTCGCGGGTGCGAAGAGGTTGCGCGCGTTGAGCCCTGCGTTGCGCAGGAACTCGAAGGCGGCGCCGTGCAGCTCGTTGGAGCCGGCCTTCGTGCTCAGGTTCACGACGCCGCCGTTGAAGCGCCCGAACTCGGCGGGCGGCACGCTGGTCACGACCTTGAACTCCTGGATGGCGTCGATCACCGGGAAATAGGGCACGGTGCCGGGCTCCGGCTGCAGGACCGAGATGCCGTCGTAGAGGTACTCGTTCACGCGCGGGCGTCCGCCGCTGAGCCGGGGAAAGGCCGATCCCGGCGGCAGCGCCACTCCCGGCGTGAGCGCCACCAGCGGGAGGTAGCTGCGGCCGTTGAGGGGGAGCTGGACGATGCTCCGGTTCGAGACGACCTGCCCCAGGCTGCTCGACTCCGTCTGGAGCAGGGAGGCATCCGCGGTGACGGTGGTGGCGTCGGTGAACGTCCCCGCCGCGAGCTTCAGGTCGATGCGCACGCGCTGGCCGGTGGCGAGCTGCACGCCGTCGCGCACGGCGGGACGGAAGCCGGTGGCCTCCGCGGCGATGCGATAGAGGCCGGGGCTGAGGGAGGGCACCGTGAAGAGTCCCTGCGCGCTCGTGCGCACGGCGAGCGTGCGGTTGGTCGTCGCCTCGGTCACCGTCACCCGGGCGTCGGCCACGGCCGTACCCGTGGCGTCGCGGACCTCGCCCGTCAGCTCGGCCTGGGCCGCGGCCGCACGCGGGAGAGCGGCCACGCCGGCGAGCGCGAGGGCGAGCGAGGCGACGGACTTCGGGAGAGGTCTCATGGCTCCCGCGCGTGACCGGGACGTATACTTTTACTTTACTTCGTGATGCTTTTAAAGAGACAGGACGCGAAGGTCAGCGCGAGGACGCGCGGGGGCGCGTGCGCGGGCCCGAGCGCGGCGTCGCCCGCGGGTCCACGACCTTGCCCGTGTCGCGCGTGCTGTAGCCGCCCAGGGCCTCGATCTCGGCCCGGACCTCGTGGCTGACCAGCGCATCGAGGAGGCGGTGGACGCCCGGGTGGCTGGTGAGGAACGCGGAAGGGATCACGAGGTCGTAGCGCTCGGTCTGCAGCGGGAGGAAACCGAGGCCGAGGAGGCGCGCGATGGCTTCGACTCCCACCCCGACCTCGGCCGCCCCTTCGGCGATGCGGCGGCCGACGTCCAGGTGCGACGGCACCGCGTCGCCGTAGCCGCGCACCTGCCGCGGCCGGATCCCGGCGGCTTCGAGGCGTTGGTCCAGGAGGAGCCGTGCCCCGGACCCTTCCTCGCGGTTCACCAGGCGGACGTCCTTGCGCGCCAGATCGTGGATGTCGCGGATGCCTTTCGGATTGCCGGCCCCGAGCAGGAGACCCGCCTCCCACGACGCGAAGGTGACGAGCGCGACACCGTGGCCGGCGAGGTGCCGCCGGACGAACGGACCGTTGGCTTCGCCCGAGCGGGGGTCCACGAGGTGGAGGCCCGCGACGTGGACCTCGCCCCGCTTGAGCGCCGCCACCGCCGCCGTGCTGCCCATGGGCCAGCCGAGGAGAGCCGCGGGATCGCGATGCTGCCGCAGGCGCTCCGCCACCAGCTGGATGGCCGGGTCGCAGCCGGCCACGACGACCTGGTTGCGTACGAAGCGCGCGTCCTGGAGGAGCTGCACGCGCACGCGCGGATGGCGGTGGCCGGGGCCCGCGCGCGCGGCCGGGCCCACGATGAGGCCGTCTGCGGGCGTGGTGTACGTGAGGCCCGCGCCCAGGACGGCCACGGGCAGGACGAGCGTGCGCTCGCCGACGGACCACACCTTCGCGCGCGGCCCCGCCGACGGCCCCGGCGGCCGCAGCAGCTCGCCCTCGAGGAGCGTTCCCGCCGGCGCGACGCCGAAGAGGTCCTCGACCCGCCGGCCGAGGGCATGCGCCAGCCGCAGCGCGATGGTCACGTTCGGCGGGTAGCGGTTCGACTCGATCGCATACACGGCCTGGCGCGTCAGGCCGACCGCTTCCGCCAGCTCGCCTTGCGAGAGCCCCCGCTCGACCCTGGCCGCGCGAACCCTGTTCTCGACGCGGCCCTCGGGCGGGCGCACGGACGCTCGCCCTGGCCTGGCCGCTCCTCCTCGCCGCGCGCGATTCATCTCTCGGGACCCGCAACCGCGATCATCGTTGAAATCTGGTGCTCGTTCCAGAACGAGTCGCAGCGCCGGGAATTTCCGAGGGCCTCTGTTCGCGACACGCCGCGGGGGCTATATTGGGACGCACATGCGCCTCCTCCGTCCCTACCTCGCCGTCCTTTTGGCGTTGCTCGTCTCGATGCCTGCGCCGGCGTCCGCCCGCGCCGGCGACGATCCCGAGGACGCCCAGAAAGAGCTCGCGGAGAAGGTCGCCAGGGCCCTCAAGAAGGCGGCGGAGCAGCAGCGCAAGGCGGCCGAGAGGGCGGCCAAGCGCGCCAAGGAGGAGCAGGAGGACGTCACCGAAGCGCAGCAGAAGGCGCGGGAGAAGGCGGCCAAGGAGAGCCGCGCCGCGTCGCGCAAGGAGGCGGAAGCGGCCAAGGACGTGACCAAGCTCGACGCGGAGGCCCTCGACGAGCTGGAGGACCAGGTCGAGGACTACGTCAAGAAGGTCCACAAGAAAGCGGCCAAGCAGGTCCCGCCACTTCCTACCCAGGCCACGGCCGAGCAGCTCCAGACGCACCAGCGCGCGCTGGCGGACGCGATCCGCGTCCTGCGCCCGCAGGCCAGGCAGGGCGACCTCTTCGTGCCCGCGGTGCAGCCGATCGTGAAGCGGATCATCGAGGCCGAGCTGGCCGGACGCGCCGGGGCGCCCGCGCGCAAGGAGATCCTGAGCGGCAACCCGCCCATCGATCCCGACCATGACGACCGCATGCAGGTGAAGCTCGCGGTCAACGCGTCCTATCCCTCGGCGGCGCCGCTCTCCACCGTGCCGCCCACCGTGCTCCTCAGCCTGCCGCTGCTGAGGAAGGAAGTCGAGTACCACTTCGTCAACCGCGACCTCGTCCTGCTCGACGTCGAGGCCAACCTCATCCTCGACTTCATCAGGAACGCCGCGCCGCCGCTCGTCGCCACCGCGACCCGCAAGCGCTGACCGCCGCGCCCCGGCGCGGACCGGCGACTTCGCGGGCGGCTCGGGTCGTCATTGCTTGGGCCTGAAGCCGCGCTCCGGGAACGAGGGCTCCTGGGGCGTGCGAGACGAGACCGTGCTCCCCGGGGCGCGGGTGATGCACTCCGCCATCTTCTCCAGCTCTTCCCACGTGCCCGACACGGGCTCGCTCGCGAAGGGGAGCCCACAAGCCTTCATGACGCCTGCCGGCGCGGGCTCGAGGTCGTGCATCTCGAAACGTCTCCCGACCTCGCGCTCCGTCCTGACGTCGGTCGGCGGCTCCGAATCATCGCCGCGGTCGTACTCGTGGCGGAAGCCGAAGGCGTTACGCAGATGTGCGAAGGCCAGCGCGCCCTCTTCGGCGGAGAGCGTGACGACGTTGCCCGTCGACCACCACGCGCCCTGCGGCCGGACCATGTCTCCCCTGAGGAGGATGATCACGCTGCCGCGGGGACCGGGCCGGGTGCTCTCGATCCAATAGTTGGGCAGGAGCTTGCCGTCGGTGAGGTTGGGCATGGCCTGGAAGTGCCAGACGTCGCTGCGTCGGTCCCCGTCGTAGAGGGCCAGCCAGAGCTCGCTGATCCGCGGGTGGCTGGAGTCCACCACCTGTCGAAGGGAGACGTGCCGTGGCCCGTTCGGAAGCGGCAGAGCGAAGTCTCGGACCGTGATGTCTTCGGCGGCGGCCTCACCGGACGGCGGGCTCGGCCGCGCGCCAGCCAGCACCCCCGGCAGCAGCGCCGCGACGCGGCGAGGTGCCTTCAGCGCTTCCGCACTGCCGACGTGCGTGAAGTAGAGGCGATCCAGGCCTCTCAAGCGAGTCAAGGGTGCCATCGGTGAAGGCGAGGTCACGGGAGCAGCGACGAGGACGAGGGCGACGACGGCGGGCATCATGGGCTGTCCTAGTACTCGGACCAGATCTCGAGGCCGTGCGCGGCCACCAGTCGGCGCCAATGCCCCGGCAGCACCCCGTGCGCGCGGGCCTGCTTCTCCGCCTCGTCCAACTGCGCCTTGACGCCATCGGCGCGCGCGATGAGCCGTCGCCGCTCCAGGTCGCAGTCGGCCCGGCCGCCGCCGAGCCGGGGGACGTTGTTGGCGACGATGGTTCCGCTCCTCATGGACCGCAGGCAGTTGCCGCCGGTCGAAGACAGGCAGGCGTAGGCGAACACCGCGCAATCCTGTACGAGCGCGCTGGTCGCGGAAGCGACCTCCTGGAGGGGAGGGTCGAGGAGCGCGCTGGCGCGCGACCACGCCTCCTCCATCGCCGTCGGTGACGGGCTGGTCTCGACGTTGGCCGGCGTCGATCTCACCGCGGCCGCGGGGGCGTCCGCGGGACGCGCCAGGGGCGCTGGCGCGAGAGGGGAGGTCGTGGGAATGCGCGACGGGGCCTCCGAAGAAGGCCTCTCGCCCGTGGCGGCGCCCGGCGCGCTCGGCGTGACCGCGCTCGGCAGGGCCTCCGGCGACAGGGTGGCCGGTGGTCTCGGCTCGCTCATCCGCATGATCGCGTAGACGCCGAGGCCGCTCGCGGCCACCATGACGACGACGAGGAGCAGCGACACGCCGCGGCGCGGCGGCTCTTCGGCCTCTCCGCGCAAGGCCGCGGGGGCTTCGCTGCGCGTGACCCCGCAGTAGCAGACCGGCTCTCGCCCGGGCACGATGCGCTCGCACTGGGGGCACTTCCACGAAGGAAGGCGAGCGGCCACGCGAGATGATAGCTAGAATGCGCGCTTCATGAAGCCATCCCGCGTGTGCCTGGTCGTGGCCGGGCTGGTGTCCCTCGTCGCGCGCGGCGCCGCCGCCGCCGGGCCGGCCGTCCGCATCGTCTTCGACACGGACATGGCCTCCGACGTGGACGACGTGGGCGCGCTCGCCTCGCTGCACGCGCTGGCCTCGCTGGGCGAGGCGGAGATCCTGGCCATCGGGATCTCCTCGCGCAACGAGCACGTGGGGCCCTGCGTGGACGCCATCGACACCTGGTATGGCCGGCCCGAGATCCCGATCGGCTACCAGCGGCGTCTCCAGGTGGGCTACCCGAAGGACACGGGCGAGTCGACGGAGTCGAAGTACGCGGAGGCGGTGGACAAAGGCTTCCCGCACCGGCTCGCGAGGAGCAGCGACGCCCCCGACGCGGCGCTGCTCTACCGCAAGGTCCTGGCCGCGCAGCCGGACGCGAGCGTGGTGATCGTGTCCGTCGGCTTCCTCAACAACCTGGCCAGCCTGCTCGACACGCCGCCCGACGCGGTCAGCCCGCTCGCAGGCGAGGAGCTCGTGCGCCGCAAGGTGCGGCGATGGGTCTGCATGGGCGGGAAGTTCCCCGGCGGCCGCTTCGACAGCGGCGAGGGCGAGTACAACGTGCGCGTCGACACGGCGGCCTCCATGCGCGCGCTCGGCGACTGGCCCACGCCGGTCGTCTTCTCCGGGTTCGAGATCGGCAACCGGATCCTCACCGGCCGGCATTTGCGCGACGCGCCCGAAGCAAGCCCGGTGCGCGCCGCCTATCTTCATTTCAACGGGCTGGAGGACCGCCAGAGCTGGGACCAGACCGCCGTGCTGTACGCGGTCCGCGGCGCGGCCGCCTACTGGACCGAGTCCGAGCCGGGGCTGTGCCTGATGCACGCCGGCCTGCCCTTCGGCTTCAACGAGTGGATTCCCACGCCGCGCAAGGACCACCGGTACCTGGTCGAGAAGATGCCTCCAGCGGACCTCGCACGCGTCATCGAGGAGCTGATGACGCGGCCGCCCCGCTGAGCGTCACCGTCCCCTCAGGGCAGCGCAGCGTGATGTCCAGCGCGCCGCTGCCGCCCTTCTCCACGGCGACGTCGAGGGGCAGCGCGGCCAGGACGCGCCGCGAACGACACTTTTCATGCGGACATGCTGCACCAAAATACCCCTTGACTCCACGCGCGTCCTCTCGCCATCGTTCGGGTGTGGCTCGGCCGCGGGCGAGCCCGATCGAGGAAGACATGAGACTGCGAGTCAACGGCCAGGCCCACGACGTGGACGTGCCGGAGGACATGCCGCTGCTGTGGGTGCTGCGCGACGTGCTGGGCCTGACCGGGACCAAGTACGGCTGCGGGATGGCGCAGTGCGGCGCCTGTACCGTGCACATCGGCGACGCACCCGCGCGCTCGTGCGTGTTGCCCGTCGCCGCGGTGGGCGACCGTCCCGTCACCACGATCGAGGGCCTGTCGGCGGACGGGTCCCATCCCGTGCAGCGGGCGTGGGTCGAGGAGGACGTCGTGCAGTGCGGCTACTGCCAGCCGGGACAGGTGATGGCCGCGGCCGCGCTGCTGAAGGCGAAGCCGAGACCCAGCGATGCCGACATCGACGCCGCCATGAGCGGCAACGTCTGCCGCTGCGGGACGTATCAGCGGATCCGCGCCGCCGTCCATCGCGCGGCCGGTGACATGGGAGGCCGGTCATGAGCGCCACCGGCATCGACCGCCGCGAGTTCCTGCGCGCGTCCGGCCAGATGGCGGGCGCGCTCACCATCGCCTTCTACGTCGGCCCCCTCGCCGCCGACGCGCAGGAGCCGCCGCCCGCGGCGGCCAAGCCGCTGCCGGATCCCAACGCCTTCCTGCGTATCGCGCCCGACGGGACGGTCACGGTTCTGCTCGCGCACTCCGAGATGGGGCAGGGCATCTGGACCGGCCTCGCGATGCTGATCGCCGAGGAGCTCGAGTGCGACTGGTCGAAGGTGCGCAGCGAGCACGCGCCGGCGTCGCCGGTGTACGGCCACCCGATGATGATGTTGCAGATGACCGGCGGCTCGTCGACGACCAACAGCGAGTTCGAGCGCTATCGCATGGTCGGCGCCGCCGCCAAGG
>Ga0070698_100005810_pt1 | contig 13496 bp, 7 predicted proteins | sample KBSK1502metaG_FD_65477 | JGI IMG/M metagenome (GOLD analysis project Ga0070698, IMG submission 65477) | Corn, switchgrass and miscanthus rhizosphere microbial communities from Kellogg Biological Station, Michigan, USA - KBS K1-50-2 metaG | ecosystem: Host-associated > Plants > Roots >... | reverse complement strand
CCGGCTGGATGTAGGACTCGGGCAGGCCGTTGTTGGTGAGGCGCCAGCCCATCCCCTGATCGATCATCGCGACCGTCGAGGAGCGGCCGACCGCGAAGTAGCTGAACGCGCCTTGGTAGTCGCCGCCGAGCGGCGAGGCGTGCAGCAGGCGGTCGGGGCGCGGCGTCGGGAAGAGCGCGAGGAAGAGCGCCGCCGCGAGCGCGGCCGCGGCCAGCGCGCGGCGCGCCGGGCGCACGAGCCCTCCTTCTGGTCTTCGCTCGGCTTCGCCTCGCTGCGCGAAACTTGCCGCCGCGAACGCGAGCGCGAAATTGGTGATCGCGGCGGCGACGAGCGTTCCGACGAAGCCGCGCCAGGGCAGCACGAAATAGCCGGTGCCGACCGCACCCACGATCGATCCGAGCGTGTTCCAGGCGTAGACGCGCGCGCTCGCGGCCGACGCGTCGCGCGCGGAGCTGGCGAGCAGCCGCACCGCGAACGGGAACGTCGCGCCGATGCAGAGCGTGAGCGGCAGGAGCATCGCGATCGCGAGCAGCGCTCCGGGCGCGAGCGCGTTCACCGACGCGCCGAGTGCCGTGGCGGCATCGCGCAGGCGGTCGGCGGCGCAGAACGCGATCCATGCGAATGTGCCGGTGCCGAGCTGCGCGATCGCAAAGCCGCGCGCAGCCGCGGCCGGCGTAGTGGCCTTGCGCGCGGCGAGCGCGCTGCCGAGCGCGATGCCGAGCAGGAAGCTCGCGAGCATGGTCGAGAACGCGGCGGTGCTGCCGCCGATCAGCTGGCCGAGCAGTCGGAACCACAGCACTTCGTAGCTGAACGAAATGGCGCCCGAGACCGCGATCGCGGGCAGGATCCACGGCACGCCGCGCGCGCGTTCGGGTGGGGCGGCGCTGCCGGGCGGCACGCGCCGCGCAAGCGCGGCGGCCGCCGCGAACACGAGCGCGTTGACCGCCGCGCCGAAGTGCACGGTATGGCGCAGTCCGAGCGCGGGCAGCAGCACGAACGCCGCCGTCACCGTGCCCGCGATCGCGCCCGTGGTGTTCGCGGCGTAGAGCAGGCCGACGCGCGGTCCGATCTGCTCGTCGCGCTCCACCGCGTGGCTCGCGAGCAACGGCAGCGTCGCGCCCATCAGCGCGGTGCACGGCACCAGCACGGCGAACGCGCCGGCGAGGTGGAACGCGTGCGTGGCGATCCCGAGCGTGGCGGGCACGGCGTCGAGTCCGCCGAGCCAGCCGAGGTAGAGCGCGCTGACCGCGCGGATCGCGGACGGCAGCGCGAGCGCCCAGAGCGCGATGCCGAGCTCGAGCACCCCGTAGGCGAGCACGGGCCGGCGGATCCGCGGCGCGATCCGCGCGGCGAGCGCGGCGCCGAGCGCGAGCCCACCCATGTACGCGGCGAGCACCGCCACCACCGCGAGCTCGGAGGTACCGAAAACAAACGCAAACTCGCGGGTCCACGCCGTCTCGTAGAGCAGCGCCGAGAACCCCGACAGGAAGAAGCAGACGAGGAGGAGCGCGAACGTCATGGGCGGCCGGGCCGGAGCTTAACCGCGCCGCACCGCGCGCGGGGCAGGGGAGCCGCCGGGTGGCGGCGCGGGCCTTGACGATGGCGGTAGAATCGGACCCGCGCCGGAGGACCCGTGATGCAACGCGGTGTCAGCGCTCGCACTGTTCGCGCGGCCCTGCTCCCGCTCGCGATCGCGATCTGCACCGCCTGTGCAGGCTCTCCCGCGGCGCGGCCGGCTCGAGAATCACTGCCGGCAGAGGGGCCGCAGCGCTGCGCGCAGGGCCCGGGCCCGATCGAGATCCTCGCCGCGGACGTGGTGATCGCGATCGACCGCTCGACCTCGACGCGCGAGCCGACCGGGCTCGACCTCGACGGCGACGGCACGATCGGCGAGTTCCGCCACAGCCGCTACACCGACTACGGCGACTCGATGTTCGCGGCCGAGCTTGCCGCGGTCGGCCGCTTGATCGAGGTGGCGCGCCTCGGCGGGATGCGGTTCGCGATCGTGTCCTACTCGGGGCGCCAGGAGTTCCCGCTCGAGGATTCGTTCACCCAGCACGTCGACCGCAGCGACGCGCGGCTCGAGACCGCGCTCACCGACGATCCCGCGGCGCTCGAGGCGGCGGTGGCGCGCGTGGCGCAGCGCGGCCCCGACGGCGCGTCGAGCTTCGCGCCCGCGATGCGCCTCGCGCTGCGCAGCCTCGCCACGGCTGACGCACCGTCGGCGCGGCGCCGCGTGCTGTTCCTCTCCGACAGCGCGACACCGGTGCGCTTTGCGCCGATGGAGCGCATCGCGTACGACGACGCGCGCATGGAGATCGAGGCGAGGCGCGCGATCGCCTCGGGGGTCGCGTTCCACTCGTTCGGCCTCGGCGAGGCGGCGCAAGCGGACACGTCGCAGGCGCTCGCTCAGATCGCGGGCGCGACCGGCGGCACGTATCGCCCCGTGCCCGATCCGCGCGCGCTCTACTGCCAGATGCTCGCCGCACTCGGAGCGCACGACCCGCGGCGCTGAACCGGGCGGCGCGCAGCGGCGCGCGCGTGGTTGTGGAAGAATGCCGCCGCGATGCTGCGATCGATCGTTCTCGCCCTGACCGTCTTCACGGGCTTCACGGGTCTCGCGTACGAGATCGCCTGGCAGAAGTACCTGTCGATCCTGCTCGGCGCGCACAGCGAGGCGACCGCGGCGGTGCTGGGCCTGTTCCTGGGTGGGCTCTCGCTCGGCTACTGGCTGTTCGGCGCGGTCACCCGCGCGCTGGTCGAGCGCGGGCGCAAGAGCGGCCGCCGCGCGCCACTGCTGCTCGTGTACGGCTGGGTCGAGGCGGGCATCGGTCTGTACTGCCTGCTCTTCCCGTGGCTCTTCCCGCTGGTGCGCAGGCTCTCGGTCGCGCTGCCGACCGGTGACGGCGCGCTCGCGTTCGCCGTGGACTCCGCGCTCGCCGCGCTGCTGATCGTACCGCCCGCCACGCTGATGGGCGGGACGATCCCGATCCTCACGCAGGCGCTCGCGCGCAGCCTCGCCGACGCGACGCGCGTGCACGCGCTGATCTACGGCTGGAACACGGTCGGCGCGTTCCTGGGCGCGCTCGCGACCGGCTTCTTCCTGGTCGAGTGGCTGGGCCTCGACGGCGTCCTCCACGCGCTCGGCTGGGTCAACGTGGCCGCGGGCGGAATCTTCGCGCTGCTGAGCCTGCGCCAGCGCGAGATCGTCCCGCTCGAACCGAGCGAGGCCGCGCCGCTGCGCGCCAACGTGTTCGCGGTCTACGGCACGGCGGCGCTGCTGGTCGGCTTCGCGATGATGGTGCTCCAGACCGTCACGATCCGGATCGCCGGTCTCTCGTTCGGTTCGTCGGAGTACACGTTCGCGATGGTCGTGGCGGTATTCGTGCTGTGCATCGCGCGCGGCAGCTTCGGCGTGTCGTCGCGCGCGGAGATCGGGCGCTATGCGCTCGTGATCACGCTCTGGGCGCTGGCGCTGTACTTCGCGGGCCTCTACTTCGTGCTCGAGACGGGTCCCTATTGGGCGCACGTGTTGCGCGTGGTGTTCCGCGACTTCAGCGCGTCGTTCTATCCCTACTACCTCGCGGCGTTCGTGGTGGTGCTCGTCGTGATCGGCCCGGCGGTGGTGCTGTCGGGCGCCACGCTGCCGCTGCTCTTCCACGCGCTGCGGCGCGAGGTCGGCGACCTCGGCGCGCAGGCCGGGCGACTGTACAGCGCCAACACGGTCGGCTCGCTGCTCGGCGCGCTGGTCGGGGGCTATCTGCTCCTGATCTGGCTCGACCTCCACCACGTCTACCGGATCGCGGTGGCCGCGCTCGCGCTCGCGGCGACGATCCTTACACTCCACCTGCTGCCGCGGATCCGCTTCGCCGGCGCCGCGGTGCTCTTGATCGCCTCGTTCGTCGTGCTCGCCGAGTTCCCGGCGTGGCGCGTCAACTATCTGATGGCGGGCACGTTCCGCTCGCGCCAGCCGGAGATCTGGACGTTTGCCGGGCCCTCGGTGCTCGGCCAGCGGCGCGCGGACTTCTCGTTCCACGACGACGATCCCAACACCTCGGTCGGAATCCTCGATTCGAACGGCCCGGAGGGGCTGACGCGCAGCATCCTCGTGAACGGCAAGTCGGACGGGAACAGCTCCGGCGACATGACTACCACCGTGCTGCTCGCGACGGTCCCGGCGATGTTCGCCGATCCGCCCACCAACGCGTTCGTGATCGGCTTCGGCACCGGCGTCACGGCGGGGACGCTCGCCGAGTTCCCCGAGGTGCAGAGCGTCACGATCGCCGAGATCTCGTCGGGCGTGATCAAGGCGTCGCCGCTGTTCGACTTCGCGGACCACGGCGTGTCGACGCACCCGAAGGTGCACATCGTGCACAGCGACGCCTATCGCGCGCTGCTCAAGGGCAACCGCACCTACGACGTGATCGTCTCGGAGCCGAGCAATCCCTGGGTCACCGGCATCGAGCAGCTCTATTCGCGCGAGTTCCTCTCCGAGGCGCGCGGCCGGCTCACGCCGCGCGGCGTGTACTGCCAGTGGTTCCACCGCTACGAGGTGAGCGACGAGGCGATCGCGTTGGTACTGAAGACGTTCGCGTCGGTGTTCGAGCACGTCGCGGTGTGGCAGACCAACCGCGCGGACCTGATGCTGCTCGGCTTCCGCGACGGCGATCTCGCGCTCGACATCGACCGGTTCGCGCACCGCGCGGAGCGCCCGGAGTTTCGCGCCGAGCTGACGCGGCTCGGGATCGGCAGCCTCGCCGCGCTGCTCGCCCACGAGGTGTTCCCGCTCGACGTCGTGCGCGCCGCCGCGATTCGCGGTCCGATCCACTCGCTCTACCACCCGCGGCTCAACTTCGAGGCGGGCCGCGCGTTCTTCGTCGGCCACTCCGGCAATCTTCCGTTCACGGGCTACGGCGAGCCGGCGCAGGTCGGCGCGGTGAACTCGCTCGTGCACCGTTATTTCGAGAACCGCGACGGCGCGGACGGCGAGACGATCCGCGCCGCGGTCGCGTCGCGCTCGTGCTACCAGCGGCTGCCGGGCTGCGGCGCGTACGCGGCGGCGTGGGCGCAGATGCAGCCGAAGTCCGAGGATTACCAGACGCTCGCCGCCACGATCCAGGGCCGCAGCGGCGCGACGTTCCTCCCGCGCATGCGCGCGCTGCTCGGCGCGCCGGCCGGGAACCCGACGCGCCGGATCCGACCCGCCGTGGCGGTCGACGTGACGCGCCTGTTCATGGAGGAGTATGCGCACGGGGCGCCGCTCGAGCCGAGCGCGCTGCTCGGCTTCTGGGAGCGCTGCGGGCTCAGCCCGACCGGAGTCACGGCCTGTCAGCGCGGGGTGCGCACCGCGCAGCGCATGATGATCGGCGATCCTCCTCCGGCGCCCGAATACTGGTTGCAAGAGGAGGTCGAGACCGCGAGCCCGCACGCCGCGCCCGTGGACGAACCGGAGGAAGGCGGCGGCGGGGCTGGCGGAGACGAGTGACCGCTCAGGGCGCGTCCGGCGCTTCGGGCGCGCGCTCGCTCTCGCCGGTCGCAGCGGGCGGACCGCTCACGACGTGTGTGGCGAGCTCGTCGAGCGTCGCGGCGGGCAGCGCCGGGACCCACGGCGCAAGGGCTTTCGCGGCGCCGCGCACGAGCAGCGCGTGATCGAACGGATCGTTGCGCGCGACGAACGTGAAGGTCGGCGCCTCGTTCGGCGCGCCCGTGTGCGCGAGCCGCGCGCGCATCAAGAGCGCCAGGCCGGCGCGACCCTCGTGCAGCCTGGCCCCCTCGCCGTCGAACACCACGGCGTGTAGCGACGCCGCGGGCACGACGCCTTCGATCGGCGCGTCGCTGGGAATCTGCACGTCCGCGCGCCCGACCATGTCGATCGTCTGCTCGGCGCCGTCCCAGCGCGCGGTGGTGCCCGAGAGCACCGCGCGCTGCACGTAGAGCGACGGGATGACCAGCGCGTCGAAATCGGTGTGCTGCTTGAGCTTCGCGACGAACAGGCGCGCCGCGTCGTCGAAGCCGGGATTTTTCAGCTTCGGATCGGCTTTCGCATCGCGGATGCTCGCGAGCCACAGCGCGTGCGCCGAGGGATAGGCGAGCGTCTTGAGCCCTGCGCCGTGTGCGCGCAGGTAGACCTCGAGCGAGCTCCAGACGGCCGTGGACTCGCCCTTCAGCTCCGCGGGCAGCGCCGTCGTGACGTTCATCGGCAGGATCACGATCCGCTCGGGCACCTTCGCGAGCACGGTCGTCTTCGGCTCCGGAGCGCTCGCACAGCCGAACGCGGCGAGCGCGGCGAGCGCGGCGATCCGAGCGGCGAGGGGTCGCCGGCGACGCGCGGTGCGGTGAGGGGAGCGTGCCAAGGCTCGGGCTCTCTACTCCTGCATGCGATCGCCGCACGCGCAGTCTATCATCGCCGGGTGCCAGGGGGCTCGATGCGGGTCCCGCAGCAAGCGATGGCCGCGGCAGCGGCGTGGATCGGGTCGGCGATGCTCGCCGCGCTCGCGCTGTGCGTCGGCTGCGCCGCGACGCCGCCGCCGCTCCAGGTGACCTGGGACGAACACGAGGATCTGGCGCGCTTCCGCACCTGGGACTGGATCGAAGGCGATCCGGTGTTCGTGTCGTCGCCGTTCGACGCGGTGGGCATGGAGCAGCGGCTCTCCGCACTGGTCGAGGGCGGCCTGCGCGAGCGCGGCCTCGAGCGCACGCCCGGCCGCGCCGAGCTGCGCGTCGCGGTGCTCCTGGTCGGCACGCGCCACGTCGAGATGTTCCGGCGCGCGCGCGCGATGCAGACGGTGTTCAGCCACCACGACACCGGCAACTACGAAGTGGAGGGCGAGGACGTCGAGCGGCGCTCGGTCGACCGCTGCCGGGTCGCGATCTACGTGACGGGATCGCAGCAGGAGAAGATGATCTGGCAGGGGGTGTCCGAGGAGAAGCACGCCAACGGTTGCGCCGCCCACCTCGGCGAGGCGGTGGCCAGCCTGCTCGCTGGCTTCCCGCCGCCGCCGCGGGGCGCTGCTGCGGCGCCCGCGTCACCGGGCGTCGGGCGTTAGTCGCCGCTGCCGAGCCACTGGAAGCGCACGCCGACCGCGCCGCGATAGATCCACGGCGCCACGCGGGTCTCCCAGGTCGCAGTGTCGACGTCGTTTCCGAACGCGTCGTTGTACCTCTTACTGGTCTTGAACGCGATGCTGCGGTCGCCCGGCTGGTAGTAGCCGTGGAGGCCGACGAAGATCGACGTGCCGAACGGGCCGAGCCGGCCCGTCTGCAATTCGACATCGACGCCGGGACCGACGCCGTCGAACGTCCCGGAGTCTTTCCCGCGCAGGATCGACTCGCGGAAGTCGGGGGCGTCGAAGGTCTTCTGGCCGGTGTTGGGGTTGTAGGTGTCGGTGCAGATCGTGCTGCTGCGCGGCCCCGGGCCGCAGGTGGGATCGACCAGGTAGCCCCTCACGTTGACCTTGTAGTGGATCCAACCGATCGACGGCTTGATCCGCAGCTCGCGCCCGCGCACCTCGAACGAGAACGCGACGCCGGCCTGGGCGCCGAACGTAAGCTGGTCGAGCTGTGCGACCGTGCGCATGCCCTGGCCGTTCGCCTCGTTCTCACCGAACGCCGTGTTCAGCGTGCGCGGTCCGCCGGCCGTCCCCGGCGCTCCGTCCGTGTAGTGGAACTGGTCCTCTTCTTTCGCGAGCACGGCGCCGACGTCCGGGCCGCGAATGCGCGAAGCCTGACCGTCCTGCGCGAGCAGGCGCTCCGGCCCGAACTCGGGCAGCACTTCGCCGGTCACGAAGAAGCGCACTCGCGGAAAGAGGGCGGGCGTCATGATCTCGACTGCACCGCCGACGAAAGGCGAGACCACGCGATCATTGCCGGTTTTCGGCTGCCGGAGCGGCGAGGTGGTGCTCGTCTCGCCGTCGAACACGATCGAGCTCTGGCTTCCGGTCTGGTCTCCTACCAAGGCGCCGCTCGTCACCGCGAGCGACGGCACCCATTGGGCATCGCCCAACGCGGCCCCTTCCGCGGCGCGCGCAGGCGGAGGGGGGGATGTGAGCGCCGCGAGCGCGCAAGCGACAACTACGTGATTGACCCGGACTCGCATGAGGCCGTAGGATTATCACACGGAGTTGCGAAAACGAAGCACGGGAAGTGCTCGAGAAGGTGCGTTTTCGTCCATGCCGATCGGGAAAGCGGCGATCTGGACGCGGCTCCTGCGCGCGTTGGGTCTCGCGCTGACGCTTCTCTGTGCGGCGCCGGGCGGCGCGGACGAGCTCGTTCAGCTCGCCCAGGCCGAGCCCGCGCCCGCGGAGAAGCAAGCGGAGAGCGAATCGAGCGGGCCGACGCAGCAGTCGACCGGAGGCGTCGAGGAGATCGTGGTCAAGGGCGCCGATTCGGCGGCCGCGACCAATTTCGACGTCGCCGACTCGGTGACGGCGTTCTCGGCCGCGGACCTGGTGGCGCTCGGCGCAGCCAACATCGCCGACCTGGCCGCGTTCACGCCGAACCTCGAGATCGTGACTGCGGGCGCTACCACGCCGACCTTCTTCATCCGCGGCGTCGGGCTGAACGACTTCGGCGCCAACGCCACGAGCTCGGTCGCAATCTACCAGGACGACGTGCCGGTGAACTCGCAGGCGCTTGCGCTCAGCACGCTGTTCGACATGGAGACGGTGAACGTCCTGCGCGGACCGCAGGGGTATGGCCTCGCGCGCAACGCCTCGGGCGGCGCGATCAAGGTCTACGCGCGCAAGCCGAGCGGTCAGTTCACCGGCTTCCTGCGCGGCCACGCCGGCAACTTCAACTACCAGGAGTACGAGGGCGCGATCGAGGCGCCGATCTTCGAGGACATGCTCTCGGGCCGCATGGCGTTCGTCTACAGCGACCGCGATGGCACGATGAAGAACCGCTGCGGACACGCGATCCCGTTCAGCCAGCGCGTGCCGGTGCCGACGTTCGGCGGTCTCCAAGCGGCGCAGAAGACCGCCACCGACCCGCCGTGGTCGATCTGCGGCGAGAATCCGACGAACTCCATGGGCGGAGGTGTCAATCGGGTCTCGGAGGTGCCCACGGGTCTCCCGAAGTGGGTCAACGACAAGCACAACTGGGCGGCGCGCGGGACGCTGTTGTTCGAGCCCACGCTCGACACGTCGTTCACGCTGAACGGCCACCTCACGCGGCGCAACGAGCTCTCGCGGCTCGGTCAGTCCTACGGCACGAACGGCTACTACTGCCTGAACGGCAACACCGCGGACTGCGGCACGGTGGTCGGGGTCAACGGCGGCAGCCGCGTCCTCAACCTGCTCGGCGGGAACCAGGGCCTGGGCGGCGGCGGCTACCAGCCGATCGAGGTCAAGCAGGCCTTGACCTCGCTCGCTCCCTGCTACCAGAACGGCTTCGGCTACCAGACCGCGCAGGGCTGCACTGCCGATATCAACGATCCGCGTTTCGCGCAGCTCGACCTCGCCAAACGCGTGGTGGCGAACGAGCTCGCGCGCAACCTCGACCGCAAGCCGTGGGAGGGCGACTTCAACCGCGTGGGCGGCACCCGCAACGACACCGAAGGCGGATACCTGAAGAGCGCGATCACGCTGCCCTACGAGATCCAGCTCGACCTGATCACCGCGTTCGACCGCTACCACCGCCACATCGACCTCGACCTCGACTTCTCCCCCGAGACCCTGTTCCAGATCAACACGCACGACAGCGGCTACCAGTTCTACCAGGACGGAAAGCTCTCCGGAGAGGTGCCGGTGAACGACACTCCGGTGAGCTGGGAGGTCGGCGGATGGGTGCTGCCCGAGAAGCTCGAGGTGAACATCCTCAACGACCTGGGCAAGGCCACCTCGCTGTCGGTGGGCGAGCGCAACTACACCCAGCGCCTGCTGAGCTTCGGCGGCTACGGAAGCTTCTCGTTCGATTTCTCCGACGACTTCACGCTCGACGGCGGCGTGCGATGGAACTGGGAGCGGAAGAAGATCGACTACCTGCTTTCCGAGCAGGGCGGCCTGCTCCTCACGCCGCTGCACGAGCACAACATCTGGAGCGCTCCGACCGGCTCGATCCGCCTCACCTACCGGTTCACCGAGGACACGCACGTGTTCTTGAAGTACACGCGCGGCTGGAAGCCCGGGCACTACAACGCGACCGGCTCGCGGATCTCGGGCATCACCCACGCGGAGCCGGAGTCGATCGACGCGTACGAGACGGGCCTCGCCGCGAGCTGGTTCGGCGGGATGCTCGGCGGCGAAGCCCAGCTGTTCTACTACAACTACAAGAACTACCAGATCTTCACCGCGCAGCAGTTCGCGAACAGCGGTCCCGAGTTCGTCGTGATCAACGCGAACGACGCCGAGCTGTACGGCGCCGAGATCAACGCGATCCTGCGCCCGCCGTGGGCCGGCGGATACATCAACGCGAACTTCAGCTGGCTCGAGTCCGAGTTCCTCGACTTCGTGCTGCTCCAGCAGGCGCTCGTGAACTTCCGCGGTACGCAGCAGGTGATCAACCGCGAGCTGCAGAACTCGGGCAACCCGCTGCTCAACTCGCCGCGCTTCAAGATCTCGCTCACCGCCGAGCAGGCGTTCCCGCTCGGAAAATACGGCTACATCGTCCCGCGCTACGACGGCTCGTGGACCGACGACACCTACTACGACGCGACCAAGGGCCGCGGCATCCCGAACCTCCAGGGCCAGCCCTACGCGCCGAAGCTCACGTTCGCCCAGCGCGCGCACTGGATCCACAACATCCGGGCCGCCTATCGCACGCCCGACGGCCGCATCGAGCTCGCGGGTTGGATCCGCAATCTCGAGAACGCGGCCTACAAGCAGTACACGTTCGACGGCAGCACGTTCCAGAGCACGTCGATCTACTTCGTGGGCGACCCGCGCACCTTCGGCGGGGATCTCACCGTCACCTTCTGACGTCGATCCGCTTGCGCGGCACGGCCGGGTGCGCGGCGGGCAGCGCGTAGCCGAGCGCGCGCAGCTGGTTCAGCTCCAGCTCGTTGATCTCGCGCTTGGGGGAGTCGCCCCAGGGCGGCTTCTCGCCGAGATAGCTCTCGGCGATCTGCTGGAGGTGCGTGAACTCCTCCGGCTGATCCTCGCGCTGGTCGCGCAGCTCGGCGGGATCGTCGCGCCGGTCGAAGAGCTGCTCGGCGCGCCCGCTCTGCTGATCGACGCGCACGTAGCGGTGCTCGTCGGCGACCACCGCCACCATGGTCTGCGGGTCGACGCCGGGCCGGCCCCAGTTCTGGTCGAGCTGGGCGATCGCCGTGTGCTCCGCGGTGGGCGGCGCTGCGCCGTGCGCGAGCGCGACGATCTCCGGGACGCGCGACAGGCCGTCGACGCCCGGGGTCGCGGACAGGCCGACCAGGTCGAGCAGCGTCGGCATGATGTCCACATTGCGCGTTTGCTCGCGCATCACCACACCGGGCTCGAGGCGGAACGGGAGCGACACGATGAACGGCACCTCGGTCGTCTCGCGGTACACCTCGCGCGCGTGCCCGTCGTAGCCGCGTTCGCCGAACGCCTCGCCGTGATCGGCGGCGACCGCGACGAGGGTGTGGTCGAGGTATCCGTCCTCGGCGAGGTAGTCGAGCAGTACGCCGATTACGCTGTCGGTGTGGCGGATCGCGTTGTCGTAGATGCCCTGGTGATCGGTGCCGAACAGCGCCGACTGCTCGTCGTAGATGTACTCGTGGACGTCCATCAGGTGCAGGTAGAGGAACCAGCGCCGGCTGCCGTTGATGCGCAGGAACTCGAGCGCTGCCTCGACCGCGCCCTCGTCCGTGGACGTCTCGGTGATGGTCGGGTTCTTGGGCGAGTCCGCCGCGTACACGGTCTGGGGGTGCTGGTAGACCTGGAAGCCTTGCGAGAAGCCGAACGTCGGCGCGACCCATCCGTTCCGGAACAGCCCGATGGTCTGGAAGCCCGCCTTCGAGAAGATCTCGGCCGGCATCAGCGGGTCGTCGGGCAGCACGTGGTCGAAGCGGGTGATCCCGGTGCGCGCGGGATAGAGCGAGGTCCACAGCGACGCCATCGAGGCCTTGGTCCACGACGACTGGGAGATCTGGCGCGCGAAGCGGATCCCGGACGCGCCGAGCCGGTCGAGCGTCGGACTGGTGTCGTGCGCATACCCGTAGCTGCCCAGGTGATCGGCGCGCAGCATATCGATCAGGATGAACAGCACGTTCACGTCGCCGCGCTCGCGTAGCCGCGCGATGTCGTCGGCGCTGCCGAGCGGGCGCGGATCCCAGTGCTTGCCCGGCATCCGGATGTCGATGAAGGTCGACAGGAATACCAGCACGATCACACCGGCCGCGACGAGCCACGGCCAACGCTGGTCGAGGAGTCGCCTGGGCACGGCGCGCAGGCTAGCAATGCGCGCATCGCGCGGCGAGGAAGCTGTTTATACTCGGCGCCCATGTCGCTTCATCTCGACGCCTGCAAAATCCCCTTCCTCTGCACCAGTCTGCTCGCTGCCGCGCTGCTCGCGCCGCTCGGCTGCGGCCACGGTGAGTCGCTCGACGCGATCCGCGCGCAGCAAGAGCGCGGTGAGTTCGAGCAATCGATCGAGCCGCTGCGCAAGCTGCTGCAGAAACGTCCCGACGATCCCGAGGCGAACTTCCTCTACGCGCACGCGCTGGTCGCGACCCAGCGCCCGTCGCTCGCCACCTGGGCGCTGCGCAAGGCGATGGAGGATCCCAACTGGATGGTCAAGGCGGGTATCCAGCTCTCGCACGCCGCGCTCGCCGGCGCCGACTACAACGAGGCGGTGAACGCGGCGAACCAGGTGCTCGCGAAGGAGCCCCAGAACATCGAGGCGCTGCTCGCGCGCGCCAACGCGTACGCCTACTGGAGGAAGGATCCCGAGGCGGCGCTCGCCGATGCCTCGCGCGTGCTCGAGCTGGATCCCGATTCGCTCGACGCGATGAAGCCGCGCATCCTCGCGCTGCTCGCGCTCGAGCGCACCGACGAGGCGGGCACGGCGATCGCGGAGCTCGGCAAGCGCATCGAGGAGGTCGATGCGCCCGAGGCGACGCGCTCGTGGTACTGCGTCACCAAGGCGATCTTCACCGAGGAGAGCAACGACGTCGCGGGCGCGCGCAAGCTGTGGACGGGGTGTCTGAAGGACTATCCCGCCGTCGGCGACGTGGTCTTCTCCGCGCTCAATTTCTACGACGGTCAGGGCGAGTCCGAGCGGTCGATCGAGGTGCTGCGCGCCGCGCTCGCCGCCGCGCCGGACGCGCAGACCTATCGCTCTGCGCTCGCCGACCGCCTGCGCCTGGCGGGGAACACCGCCGAAGGCGAGGCGCTGCTCGTCGAGCCGACCCGATCCGAGGATCCCGACACGAGCGCCGCCGGGTGGCTCGAGCTCGGCCGGTTCCGGCGCAACGCGATGGACCCGGCGGGCGCCGCCGAGGCGATGGGGCGCGCCTACGAGCTCGCGAAGCAGGGCGGAGGAGCGATCACGCCACAGCTCCCGTTCGAGTACGCCGAGGCGCT
>Ga0070698_100005809_pt1 | contig 13497 bp, 13 predicted proteins | sample KBSK1502metaG_FD_65477 | JGI IMG/M metagenome (GOLD analysis project Ga0070698, IMG submission 65477) | Corn, switchgrass and miscanthus rhizosphere microbial communities from Kellogg Biological Station, Michigan, USA - KBS K1-50-2 metaG | ecosystem: Host-associated > Plants > Roots >... | reverse complement strand
ACCGCGCAAGACAACGCCGGGCCGGGCACCGCGCAAGACAACGCCGGGCCGGGCACCGCGCAAGACAACGCCGGGCCGGGCACCGCGCAAGACAACACCGGGCCGGGCACCGCGCAAGACAACGCCAGGCCGGGCACCGCGCAAGACAGCGCCGGGGCAGGGGATCGGTATGACATCGGGGTCATGCGGCGCGAGATAGCGATGATCCCGGGCGTCATCTCCGACGTGCTCGACGACGCCGACGGGCAGGTCACGGCGCTGGCCAAGCGGCTGGCCACGCGCGGCGTCCGGCACCTGTGGCTGACCGGCTGCGGTGACTCCGCCTTCGCCGGGCTGGCGGCTGAGCTGGCCTTCCAGCGCCACTCTGGCCTGACCGCGCACCCGGTGCACGCGCTGGACCTGGCCAGGTACCGGGCCAGGGCGCTGCCGGCCGACAGCGCCGTGATAGCCCTGTCGTTCTCCGGCAAGGTCGGCCGGACGACCGAGGCGGCGATCCAGGCACGCCGGCTCGGCCACCATGTGGTCGCGCTGACCGGCGCCGCGGACGGCCAGCTTGCCCAGGCCAGCGACGAGGTGCTGCTGCTCGACGTGCCCACGCTGGGCTTCTCGCCGGGGACGTCGACCTACGTGGCGATGCTCGGCACCCTGCTGCGGCTCGCCGCCGCGCTGGCCGCGTTGCGCGGTGCGGCGGGCGGCCTGACGGAGCCGCTGGCCCGGCTGCCCGCCCGCGCCGAGGCGACGCTGGCGGCTGCGGCCGAACCTGCCGTGCTGGCCGCTGAGGCACTGCTTCCCGCGCCGTGGGTGGCCTTCCTCGGCGGCGGCCCGAACGAGGCGACCGCGCGGTTCGGGGCGGCGAAGCTGTTCGAGGGCCCGCAGCAGCTTGGCGTTGCCACCAACATCGAGGAATGGGCGCACGAGGAGTACTTCGTGACATCGGCCGGTGACCCGGTGGTGCTGGTCAACCCGGCCGGCGCAGGTCACGACCGCGGCATCGAGATCCTCTCCGAGCTGCGCTTCATGGCGGCCCGGCCAGTGGTGATCAGCGACCTGGCGCTGCCCGCGGGCGGGGCGGCCGGCGAACTGCTGCTGCCGCTCGCGGGCCGGGTGCCTGAGGAGCTTTCGCCGGTGACCGCATGCCTGCCTGCCGCGCTGGTCGGCTTCCACATGGCGCGGCTCAGCGGCAAGCGGTCCTACAACTTCCCCGGGGAGGCGGCCCGGCTTGAGCACTACGAGACGATCCACCGGGCAACCGTCGGGGAGCCCGCATGACGACGCCTGCGCCGGTCGTCGGCAAGCGGATCGAGGCGGTGGCCGCAGCGCTTGGCCGTGCCCCGAAGACTGCCCGCTGGCGGGCTCGCGCCCTGGTCGGCCGCCGGGCCCCCTGGTATGAGCTGCCCGAAGAGGTCGCCGGAACAGGAGCGCGCCGTTGAGGGACTCGAAGATCTTCTTCGCCACCGACATCCACGGGTCGGACCGCTGCCTGCGCAAGTTCCTGAACGCGGGCAAGTTCTACGGAGTCGACGCGGTCGTGATGGGCGGTGACATCACCGGCAAGATGATCGTCCCGATCGTCGAGGAACCGGGCGGCCTCTTCTCGGTGCAGCTGTTCGGGCGCAAGCGGGAGGTCGATGCCGACGGCCTCGCCGGGCTGAACAAGTTCATCTCGGACGCCGGGTTCTACCCGCATCCGATGACGCCTGACGAAATCGCCGCGCTGAAGCAGAATCCGGCCGGGGTGGGCGAGCTGTTCCGCAAGCTCATCAACGAAACCATGAGCCGCTGGCTCGATCTGGCCGAGGACCGGCTGGCGGGCACCGGGATCCAGTGCGTCTTCGCCCCGGGCAACGATGACCCGTTCTTCATCGACGATCTGCTCCGCAGCAGCGCGTCGGTCATCGATCCGGACGAGCGGGTGATCGAGCTGCCGGGCGGCTTCCCGATGATCTCGGTCGGTTACTCGAACCGCACGCCGTGGGACTCGCCGCGCGAGCTCGACGAGCCCGACCTGGCAGGCGTGATCGACCGGGAGGCCGGGAAGCTCGCCGATACCGGGAAGGCGATCTTCAACTTGCACGTGCCGCCGAAGGACACCTCGATCGACCAGGCGATGGCGCTGGACAAGGAGTTCCGGCCAAAGATGAGCGGCGGCTCGCCGATCATCACCGGGGTCGGCAGCTCGGCGGTGCGAGAAGCCATCGCCAGGTACCAGCCGATGCTCAGCCTGCACGGGCACATCCACGAGTCGCGTGGCGAGGCGCGGATCGGCCGTACCCTGGCACTCAATCCGGGCAGCGAGTACAGCGAGGGCGTGTTGCGCGGAGTAATCGTCAACCTGTCGGCGAAGAAGGGCGTCCGTGGCTACCAGCTCGTGGCCGGCTGACTCCGGTTCAGCGGACCTGTCCGTGGCACGGCCAGCCGGGGCCGACGAGATCGCCGCAGCCGACGAGGTCGCTGGGGCTGCCGGGGGCGCCGGGGCTGCCGGGGACGCCGGGGCCGACGAGAGTACCGCAGCCGACGAGAGCACCGCAGCCAGCGACACCACCGCAGCCAGCGACACCACCCCCGCCAGCGACACCACCCCCGCCAGCGACACCACCCCCGCCACCGACACCACCCCCGCCACCGACACCACCCCCGCCAGCGAGACCATCGGAACTGCCGGGGGCGCCGGAGCTGCCGGGGGCGCCGGAGCCGTCGAGGTGGCGGTGCTCGGATCGGCGCGGGTCGCGGCGGGCGACCCGCGGCACGACGCGGCGGGACGGCTCGGCCGGCTGCTTGCCGCGCAGGGCTGGACCGTCGTCACTGGTGGATACGGCGGGCTGATGGCCGCGGTCTCGCAGGGGGCCGCGGCAGCCGGCGGACACACGGTGGGGCTGCCGATGGCGCCATGGGAGCACCTGACACCGGACGAGAGCAACGCCGAGCTGCGCTGGAGCGACGGCTACGCCCAGCGGCTCGGATTCCTGCTGGCCACCCGGGTCGCGGTGGCGCTGCCCGGCGGGATCGGCACGCTGGCCGAGGCCTCGGCGGTGTGGGCCGCTGCGCAGACCGAGCCTGGCACGGCGCGGCTGGTGCTGGTCGGTGCCGGGTGGCGCAGGCTGGTCGGCGCGTTCGGCGCCGAGCTCGTGGTGGATGAGAAGGACCTGGCGCTGCCGGTCATCGTCGACTCCGTGGCGGAGGTCGTCACCGCGGTCCAGCACCTGCTCGGCACCCAGGCCGAAGTCCTCGGCGCCCGCGGCTGAGCACGTGCGGCATCTGGCGCTGGCAGAGGCAGACTCGCATCCCTCGGTCAGCCGTCTGTCACCTTGGACGGCGGCGCACGCCCGGCGGTTCCTTCCGGCCTCTAGATGCATCACGCAAGCTCAGCGCCCCGAGTTCCTTGATCACGGAAGATCCGCGCGCTGGAGGCCCGCAAATCTTCCGTGATCACGAAAGCGGGGTGCCGCAAGGGCGCAGCGGCGTGGCTGGTGGGATTGATGATGCGGGAAGAGGCGGTCGGGGTCGCGCCTTTGGCCTGAGCTCTATCAAATTTCATGATCACGGAGGGTTGTGGGTGCTGGAACCCCCGTGGGGTTCAAGGGGTCGCCGCAACCTGGCTGGTAGCGGCTACCCCCCCGAAAGTCGGCCACCGGCACGGTGGCCGCCGCGTCGCGCAGCGTGCCGGTCTCCAGCCAGCGGACTCCGGCGTAGACGACGAGGCCAGCCACGAACCCGACCCCGAAGGCGATGTCGCCGCCCTGCAGCCAGAACGCCGACGCGGAGCCCACGTACAAGGAGGTGTCCATGAACGGCGTCGAGGCCAGGAAGCCTGCGGCGAGCGCGACCAGCGCATCCCAGCCTGGCTTGAGCACCGACCGGACGACGTCGCTGGTGTTCATCACGCCGCGCTTGCGCCACCAGTCGACCATCTGGATCGCCGCGAACGGCGGCACCCAGTAGGTGATGAACAGCAGCACGTTCTCGAACCTGGCCGCCAGGTCACCGGTATTGAGCCAGAGCGTCAGGAAGAACGCGAGCACCGTCACGATGACGGCGACGACCGGCCTGCGCACCCGGAAGCCCGCGGCTTGCAGCGCCAGCGAGCCGGAATAGTCGTTCATCGCGTTGACCGCCACCGTGCCGATCCAGATCGCCACCAGCGCGAGGGAGCCGAGCAGGCCGCCGCCGAGCAGGTGCTGGATTCCGCCAGCGGTGTCGTCGGTGGCCGCTGCCGCCGCGGCGAGGCCGAGGATCTCGATCCACACCGAGGACAAGACGGTGCCGGCCAGCGTCAGCGAGAAGATCGCGGCCCGGGAGGTGTCCGGCTTCATGTACCGGCTGTAATCCGAGGCGTAGGGGGCCCACGACACGACGAAGCTCGCGGCGATCGTCGTCATCAGGATGAAGGTGCCGGCCTTCGCGCCGCCGTGCACGGTCGCCACCGAGTGAATGCTGCCAATCTGGACGATCTTCACCGTGATCGCCAGGAACAGCAGCCCGAGCACGATCGATCCCCACCGTTCGAACGTGTGCATCAGTTCGTAGCCGAAGACGCCGAGCAGGCCCTGCATCACCAGCACGATCAGCAGCCCGGTCCAGAACGGGACGTGCATCAGCAGGTAGATGGCCTCCGCGCCGAAGATCGCATTGATCGCATCCCAGGCGATCGTGGAGAACCACATGAGCAGCCCGGGGACGACGACCGTCTTGCCGAACTGCAGCCGGGCAAGCGGCAACTGGCCCACGCCGGTGCGCGGTCCCCAGCTGCACAGCACCGAGACGAGCAGCGCGCCGAGCACCGTGCCGGTCACGATGGCGACCGCGCCGAGGGCGAACCCGAGGTCCAGCGCGAGCACGCCGATGAAGAAGGCGGCGGGCACCAGGTTCGGCGTGAACCAGATGGTGAAGATGCGGTGAATGCCGCCGTACCGGTTCGCCACCGGGACGGGCGCCATCCCGCGCATCTCGACCGTGAGCTCGCCCTCCCGGGTCGGCATCGCCCCGGCATAGACGCTCGTATCCTCAGGCATGGCTCCCTCGCACGCGGATCACTGGCGGCTCCAGCTCGGGTCGTCGCGGCGCGGGATATGGATCATTGCGGTACGCAGCTACCCGACGCGGTGCAAAGCTCCCTTATGCGCTCATACTGCGGTATGAAGGACTCCCTGGGAACCCCCGCAGACCGGGGTGACCGGTACCGGGTGACGCGAGGGCGGGATGTCGATAACGGTCCGCGAGCTGCTTCAACCCGGCGCTGCTGCATCACATCGCGACCGGCGGCGCTGGGCGCCGCGACAGCGGAGCAGCGGGCGCTGGTGCGGTACGGGAACGAGACCACGCTGCTGCTCCCCCGCAGCGCGACCGAGGCGCAGGCACTGGTCACCCGCATCCTCGGCCCGCTGCTCAGGCACGATGGCGAGCATGGCACCGACCACGTGCACACGCTCCAGGTCATGCTCCGGCATGACCGCTCATGGCAGCAGTCCGCGGCGGAGCTGCACATTCACAAGCAGACGCTGGGCTCGGTGACGCTCAGCTATCAGGCAGGGCCTTCACCCATTGCCTATCCGCCGGAACGCAGCATCCGCCGGCAAACCGGACCGTTCCGCTGCCAGTTCCAGACCGGGACCAGGCCAGGCTCTGCGCCAAGGACGGCGACAAGCAGCCGGAGTTGATCCTCCGGCAGCGGCAGTCGTTTCACGTCGGGCGGCAAAGCGAAGCGGCGCTTGGGGAGCACCCCGGACGGCTGATCCTGCTCGACCGAGAACGCCTTGAGCAAATCGGTGGCAGTGCGAATGCCGACCCGCCGGAGCCTGGCCCGCGCTTCGGATCCTGACTCGGCCGCCGAGTCAGCTTCCGCCGGGCCTTGCTCCGTTCCCCGCGGCTTGCTCGGCTCGTCACCGTCGGCCGGCTCCAGGTGGATCAGCAGGAAGGCCTGGTCGGTCCAGTCCACTAGGCGCCCGGCGGGGACTCGGGTGTGCAGGATGACATCCACCAGGTTCATGGTGGTGAGGTTCTGCATGTCCTCGACGCCTTCTTCGGTAAGCCGCGCCTCATACCAGAGATTGAACCCGTCGAGCTCGTCGAGGGGGTATTCCGAGGTGATCGGCGGAACGAACCGGCACAGCACATTCGATGCCACTCGCTGCAGAGCCTGCAGGCCGACGAGGGGAAAGAACCCGACGACGAAGGCCGCTGCCAGCTCTGCGTGGCTGGCGACTAGCGAGGTGCTGCCGATCACCTGGTGCAGCACGGCAACGATCAGCAATACCAGCACGATCCGGAACACCGAGGCTGCATAGGCGCTCGGGCGCAGGTCGCTCTGGTAGAAGCGACGGATCAGCATGCTGGTCACGAACGCATAGGCGCCGAGGAACCCGTACTTCAGTACATCCCAGGGGCCTGCGGGAGCGACGATGAACCGGGTGTCCCAGAGCACTGCCGCCCAGCCGACGGCGAGCACCGCCGTCGCGAGGAACACCGGGAACAGCGACTCGCTGCTGACCACGTAATCCTGGTCCGCCGTGACCTCCTGGCTCTCCGGCGTCCCGTTCAGGCCGCCATGCACAGCGGCGGGAATCTGGCGTCCGTAGTAGGCCTCAAACTTTTGCAGGTAAATGTTGTCGGCCGGCTTACCCCGCACCGGATCCTTGTTCTGGTCCCGCTGAGCCTGAGCCCACTGAGCGTGAAACTCCGAGGTCACCGGCGGCTTCGGCAGGTACCCCGGCCGGTCCCAGCCCAGTCGATGCAAATTGAGCACGTATTCATTCCACAGCGCCCTGGCCCGCATGCCCAGGAACCGTATATACAGCCAGCCGGGCAAGAACGACAGGCACCACAGCGCGAACAGCTTGAGCACGCCGACGCCCCAGGTCTGCGGGTCCGGCCACTGTCGCGCAGCCATGAATCCGGCGGTGATGGTGGTGACTACCGCGGCGGCCGCAATCAGGACATTCAGCCATGCCGCGACCGCCTTTCTGCGCAGCCACTGCTGGGCGCTTGGGCCTGCCAGCCAGCCAGCCACCTTGCCCAGCAAGCCTGACGACCGCAACGCTTGAACATCGATCCCCTGGCCGACAATGGATCCGACTGAGTCTGGCGCCAGCGTGCTCATCCCGCACCCCCGGTCCGCTAGGCCGGGCTCGTTTCCCGGCCTATCTACTAAGGAGCCAGAACGCGCGTGCCAGATACCTCGCCGGGTCATCAGGAGTTGCCGGGCTAGCTCGCCCTGCGAAGCGACGCCAGCGAGCGGTTCGAGCAGCCGCGCGCAGGCGAATGCCCGCTATCAGGAGGGCGAGCAGCCGAACCGAGGACGCTGCGGAGCTGCTGGCCGAGGCCGGGCGAGTGCTCGATGAGCTGGAAGACCTGATGCGCCACGCGGGAGAGCAGCAGGCCGCCGAGCACGAGTGAAGCAGTTGCTCGTGGCTTGATTAGCCACTCCTGAACCGCGCCCGGGGTCAACCCGCCCGGATCGCACCGTGCGGGAGGACCGCGTGCACACCCCACGCCTGGTTCGCCACCTGAGTGACCCGCAGGTCCACCACGGGGCTGGCCACCGCCAGCGCGGCTGCCTTGTCCAGCTGGTAGAGCCCCTGCAGCCAGCCGAGCATGGCATCGAGCGCCTCGCCCATCGCCTCGTTCAGGCCGGGGCTGAAGCCGAAGGTGATCCGGCCGGCCGGGGTCTCCGCGTGCACGCCGGGCACCGGCGGGTCCGTGACCAGGTCCAGCTGAACCTGCGTGGTCATGCCGCATTCGATCGCCGTGCCCGCCACCTCACCATCGCCCTGTGCCGCGTGCCCGTCGCCGAGGCTGAGTAGCGCGCCGGGTACGGTAACCGGCAGGTACAGCGTCGAGCCGGCCACCAGTTCTCTGCAGTCGATGTTGCCGCCGCCCACGGCACGGGGCGGGATCGTCGAATACTCGCCTGGCTCGTCCCGGGCCACGCCGGTTACGCCGAGGAATGGCGCGATCGCGACAGTGTGGCCATAGTTGCTCGTTGCCGTGCCCGCCGCCGCGTCGATCTCCCACAGTAGCCAGGACGGCGGGCTCTGATGCAGCCCGAGGCGCCGGGTCAGCGGGGTGTCCCTGGCCGCCGACACGGTCCAGCCCCAGTCGGCTGGGTGCAGTGCCGCGAACCGCACCGCCAGCACGTCGCCGGGCGCGGCGCCGCGCACCTCGATCGGGCCGGTCAGGCAGTGCCCGCGGTCGGCCTTGTACATGACCGGCGGCTGGTCCCCCGGGCGCTGCTGGCGTTCCAGGAAGCCGGCCGCGTCCAGCGACCGGACGACGACTGTGTCGCCGGGGTCGACGGTCAGCACGGGGGATATCTCGCGTGCGAAGACGTCGGCCGTCGTGTCGGGCGTCGGCTCCAGCTGGTGCTCGGTCATCGCGTCTCTCCGGAGTGGCTCGGGAACGGGCGTCCTTCGCGAGGTGCGCTCGACAGTACGCCGGCCGCGCCGATCGTCTCCGGTGCGGAGCACTTGCGGGGCAGCCCTCGCCATGCCTCCGCCATGGAACAGCCAATTACCGGACGCAGCGGAGGCAAGGGATTGAGCCAAATTCCCGAGCGCCGTGGCGTATTCCATAAATAGCCTGCGTGGCCGTATTTCCCGCGAAAACCGATTATATTCCTATCCGGCCGAACCATATTCTCCAGGCAGCTCCAGATGTATGTCCTCAAGGACAGTAATCTGCGCCGGCTTAAACCAGCAAAAGCGCTGGCGAGTCTATTACAGTGAGTGGAACTTAACCTAGAATAACGATGACGGAGGCGGCGAACCCATGAGCGACGTGGTCGGCGTGGTGCCCGGCTCTACAAGCCAGTTATGCGCCAATTGGGCGGCTCTGGCCAGCGCACCTTCCCTCAAACGTGAGAAGGGTAGAACCCGTGAGTACACCAGGAAAACTGACCATCCAGGCTGACGGCAAGGTTTCCGGGCCGGCCAGCATCGGCTACAACAATCCGTTCCCGTGCGTCAACGGCGCCTGGGGATCCAAGGCCATGCAGGGCGTCGTCATGCACACCATGGTCGGCAACCTGCCCGGCACGATCACCGTTTTCAACGAGGCCTCTTATCAGGCCAGCACCCATTTCGGAATCGATCAGCAAGGCCACATCCACCAGTTCGGGCCGATCGGCAAGGGATGGATCGCCTGGGCCCAGGTGGCAGGCAACGCCACCTGGTACTCGATCGAGCACGCCGACAACGCCAACACCGAGAACCCGCTGACCGAGGCTCAGATCATCGCGTCCGCTCAACTGGTAGAGGCGCTGTCCGCCTACGCCGCGTTCCCGCTGCAGGTGACCGACAGCGTCGACGGGCGCGGTTACGGTACCCATGTCATGGGCGGCGCGGCCTGGGGCGGTCATACCTGCCCCGGACCCGGGCCGCGGGCCGGCCAGCGGCACGCGATCATTGATCTCGCCAAGCGGATCCGGCATCCGGGCCAGCAGCCGCCAGAGCCGTGGCAGGCCAAGGCGCTAGCGAAGGCTGCGGCGATCGAGACTGACCTCGCCGGGCTGGTGACACTGCTCAAGGCACACCAGTGACCGGGCGATACGCAGTCGGCTACACCGGCGTCCATGATCACGGAGAGTTCTGGGGGTGCCGGCCCCGCAAACCATCCGTGATCATGAAAGAGGCAGGGCTGTGCCGCGAACCTGGCGTCCGTCCTTGTAGACGGCGCGGATGTTCTCCTTCAGGTTCGCCAGGTCAAGCGGATCCCCGGCGACCGCGACGATGTCGGCGCGCTTGCCCGGGCTGAGTTCGCCCGCCTCGTCTCGCAGGCCGAGCAGGTCGGCCGCCGAGTGGGTGGCGGCGACGAGCACCTCCTGCGGAGGCATGCCGCCCTCGGCCATCAGGGCCAGTTCGCGCAGGTTCTGCCCGTGCTGCGCCACCCCGGTGTCGGTGCCCATGGCCACCTGAACCCCGGCCGCGACGGCCCTGGCGAACGACTCGCGGTGCGCCCCGATGACCTCCTGCGCCTTGGCCGCCACGCCATCGGGCAGTTCTACGCCGTTCTTCGCCGCGTCCAGCACGGCGAACGGCGCGATCAGCGTCGGCACCAGCCAGGTGCCGGCCGACAACATCATCGAGATCGCCTCGTCGTCGAGGTAGATGCCGTGCTCGATGGACCGGACGCCGGCCCGGATCGCGTTCTTGATGCCCTCCGTGGCCTGCGCGTGAGCCATCACCGGGAGGTCCGCGGCGGTTGCCTCGGCAAGCAGCGCATCCAGTTCGTCCGGCCGGAAATGCGCGTGCCGCGGATTGTCCCGCGGCGACAGCACGCCGCCCGAGGTGCACACCTTGATGACGTCGGCACCCGCCCGGACGATTTCCCTGACCCGTTTGCGCATCTCCTCCGGGCCGTCCACGATCCCGCTCGGCCGGCCCGGATGCGGCATGCGCAGGGTGACCGATAGCCCGGACGGCAGCCAGCCATCGCCGTGGCCGGCCGTCTGGCTCAGCGCGGTGATCGCGATCCGCAGCCGCGGGCCGTCGATCAACCCGTCGTCGACCGCCCGCTTGATTCCCAGGTCGGCGCCGCCCGCGTCGCGGACCGTGGTGATCCCGCTATCTAGCGTCGCGCGCAGGTTCGTCACTGCCTCGAAGAACTGGTAAGAGAATGGCCGCTGCAGCCGCCGCAGCAGGTCAACGCTCGAGCTCATGACGTGCACGTGGCAGTCGATAAGTCCCGGCAGCAACGTCAGCCCGGCTACGTCAACCTGCGCATCGCCGTCCAGGCCGGCCCCGACGTCCAGGATCCGGCCGTTCTCGATGGCCACGTCGGCGCCGGCGGCCGGGCTGCCCGTGCCGTCGAATACTTGCCCGCCGCGCAGGACCGTTCTGCTCATTCGACGCACCTCTCGCTGTCGGAGCGGCCCTGCCCGCCGCGGCGGCGGTCCCGCACTGATGGCGGTGCGCGCCGATGACAGTCCCGCGGATTCGGGTCAGACTCAGTGTTTCGCTGGCCCTCAGTGTTTCGCTGGCCGCCGGCCGCCCTGGCAGGCGGCCCTGGCTGGCGGCCCTGGCAGGCGGCCCTGGCAGGCGGCCCTGGCAGGCGGCACGCCTTGAGCCAGCGCCAGGCATGGCCGCGCAGGCCCGCCCGCGAGGAGCGGACGGGCCTGCGTTGCGCAGCGGGCGGGCCGTTGCGGCGCTGCGAGCCTGCGCAGGCGCGCGGGCGAGCCTGGCGCAGGCCGCCGCCGTATCTCAGCCGCTGCCCGGCCGGTACCCGAAGTGCGCGGTGGCTGGCTACGGGCCCGCCGGCATCTCCGGTCTCAGGCCATGCAACTCAATGCGGCAAGGCCGAGTGGATTATCGATTCAGTGGCAGAGCCCCGCTGGAGCAGATGTCCTGCAGTGGTTCCTGGCGAAATGCACGGCAGTACCAGTGCCATCCCAGCGGATATCGGCCGGCCGGTTACGGTAGGCCGTATTTCTCACGATCGAATCGTGCCGCGGGTTACTGCCATGTGTCAGCGAGCGCGCACTCAGGACGACGATCCCGCCAGAGTTGACCTGCCTGCCAGTATTTCCTGCCACGCTGTTATTCGCAACCCTCGTCTCGGTTGCGCCGAGCAGTAGGATGCCGCCGCCCTTCAGGCTTGGGGTATCCGCAGTTTTGGGGCAGAATTTGTCGTTGTCGAAAACGCCATTTCGCCGGACCACGGTGTTGCCCGCGCCGCCGCGCTGTCCGTCGTCGAGTACCAGGATGCCCTGGCAGTTCCTGGTGACCCGGTTCCGGGTGACCAGGACCCCGCGCGCGTGCCGGACGAACACGCCCAGCTGGTTGCCGGTGGCCCGGTTGTCCCGCACCACGGTTGCCGCGTCCGGCGAGTCGCCGACGTAGAAGCCGGCCTCGTGGTTGCCCACCGCGATGTCATCGGCAAACAGCGTACTGGTGGACTCGAAGCGCGAGATCCCGTACTCCCCGTCGCGAATCGCCGCCACGTTCGTCACCCGCATGCCATACGTCCCGTAGCCGAACACGCCGCTGCCTGGGAAGCCGGCCACCCGCAGGTCGGTGACCGTGTCGCCGTACACCCGCTGGCGCACTGCCCCGTTCCTCAGGTTCAGCTTCTTCGCCAGGATGCACACGCCGCTGCCGCCGAACACATGGTTGCAGATAGTGCGCGGCAGCCTCGCCGGGGGCACAAGCACCGTACCGCTGCGGGAATCCCCGGATCCGCGCAGGGTGATCTTATCGGTGCGGATCTGCACGCTCTGGTGAAAAACGCCCGCCTTAAGCAGAATGGTGTCGCCCGGATGGGCATGATCGATGGCCGCCTGGATTGAATGCCCCGGGCTTACCACGATCGTGGCCGCCGGAACAGCGATGGCGCTGGCTGAGCTCAGGTAGGTCCCGGTAAGCGCCAAGCCAATTCCGGTGGCACTAGCCGCGGCGATGAGTCTGCGCATATTATCCCCCAATGAATGCGCTGGCATAACCCGGCCGGCTTCCCGGCCGCACGGCACGCAACATAGCAGGTTTAAGCGCCCGGGCGCCCGTAACTGCCCGACACGCAGTAACCAGTGCCGAGTTCTTTCGCCGCCGCTGTTCCGGCCGGATCGGCGCAGGCCCGGTAAGCGGCAGCCCGCCTATTCCCGGCTGCCGCCGGGGAGTACCGGGCCGGCCCGCGCCGTGACACGCTGAGGGCATGGCGAGACTGGACAACAGACTGCACGGCAAGGCGGCGCTCGTGACCGGCGGCTCGCGGGGGATCGGCCGGGCCATTGCGGAACGGCTAGCCGCCGACGGCGCGCAGGTCGTGCTGAGTTACGCGGTCAACAAGGATGCTGCCGCCGAGGTAGTAGCGGCTATCGTCGCCGCTGGCGGCCGCGCGCATGCCGTGGCAGCTGACCTCAGGGAACCTGATGCCGCTCGTCAGCTCTTCGAGCAGGCTGAGGCGGCCGCCGGGCCGCTGGACATCCTCGTCAACAACGCTGCCGTCGGGACCACTGGCATGATCGCGGAAACCAGCGACGAGGCCTTCGACGAGACGATGGTTGCTAATGTCCGGAGCCCGTTCATCTTGATCCGCGAGGCTGCCAGGCGGCTCAGGGATGGCGGCCGCATCGTGAACATCTCTACCGTGAACACCGTGCTCAACGGTCCCGGCATGGCGGCCTATGCGGCAAGCAAAGCGGCCCTTGAGCTGCTCAGCCGGGTTGCCGCCTATGAGCTCGGCACACGCGAGATCACTGTCAACTCGGTCTCCCCCGGCGCCACGGACACCGAAATGTTCCGGACTGCGAATCCGGCCGAGGAGGTGCACCAGCGGATGGCCGAGCTGACGGCCCTGCGGCGGCTTGGCCAGCCCGCGGACGTCGCCGACGTGGTGGCGCTCCTGGTGAGCGACGATGCGCGCTGGCTGACCGGGCAGAACATCCGGGCCTCCGGCGGCCTTGCCTGAGCCGCTCTCCGGAAGCAGCAAGGCCCCCGCATGTATGAGATGCAGGGGCCCTGCCCGGCCAGTCGCCGCCGGCCTGCCGGTTGCCCGGCCGCCCTGCGGTTCCTG
>Ga0070698_100005808_pt1 | contig 13498 bp, 10 predicted proteins | sample KBSK1502metaG_FD_65477 | JGI IMG/M metagenome (GOLD analysis project Ga0070698, IMG submission 65477) | Corn, switchgrass and miscanthus rhizosphere microbial communities from Kellogg Biological Station, Michigan, USA - KBS K1-50-2 metaG | ecosystem: Host-associated > Plants > Roots >... | reverse complement strand
CCGACCCGGTTTCGGAGTCGAGAAGGCTTTGTAGGCGGGCCGCCGCTTGCTTGGCCTGGTCCAACCGGGCGCGCTCCCGGTCGACGACGGCCGCGGGGGCTTTTCCGGTGAAGTCGGGGTTGTTCAACTTCGCCTCGATGATCTCGATCTCGCGTCGTTTCTTTTGCAGCTCGCCCCGGTGCCGCTCGGTTTCGGTCCCGCCATCCGACGGCAGGCCGAGCTTGACGGTCGTCTGGCCAACGACGACCACCGACCGTGGCATCCCCTCGGGCAGTTTGCCGTTCAGCTCGAGCCGGGCCAGCGTGGCCAGGTAGGCGCGTCCAACGGGCTCCTTCAGCAGGCGCCGCGCCGAAGTCACCTCGGCCGGCTGCCGGCGGGCCTTCTGCTCGGACGCCTGGCGGACGTTGCGAACCGCCCGGACCACCTCGAGCAAGTGCGCCATCTCCTCCAGCAGTCCGCGGTCCTCGATCGTCTCGTCGGGCAGCGGCCAGGCCGCGTACACGATCGTCTCGCCCTCATGCGGCAGCCGCTGCCACAGCTCTTCTGTCACGAACGGCATGATTGGGTGCAGCAGCCGGAGCGTCGTCTCAAGCACGTGCACCCCGACCGCCAGCGCGGTTGTCGTCGAGGCGTCGCCGGCCTGCAGGCGCGGCTTGATCAGCTCCAGGTAGTCGTCGGCAAACTCATGCCACGTGAACTCATACAGCACGTCGATCGCCGGACCGAACTCGAAACGCTGGAATGACTCCGTGACCAGCCGCGTGACCGCGCTGAGCCGTCCGAGGATCCACGTGTCCGCGGGCTCGAGCGTCGCTTCGTCGATCGGCATCACCGGTGCGCCCTCGGGTAATTTCGCCACCAGCAATCGGGTCGCGTTCCAGAGCTTGTTGGCGAAGAGCTGGTAAGACTTGATCTTCTCCTCGGAAAAGCGGATGTCCTGGCCGCCGGTGCCGAAGTACGCGGTCCAGGCGCGGGTCGCGTCCGCCCCGTAACGCTCGATCATGTCGAGCGGATCGACACCGGTGCCCAGCGATTTGCTCATCCGCCGGCCGTCGGGCGCCAGCACGGTGCCGTGGATGAGGACATCCGAGAAGGGCACGACGTTCAGGAAATGCAAGCTCATGAAGACCATGCGGGCGACCCAGAGGTAGAGGATGTCGCGGGCGGTGTCGAGCACCTGCGTCGGATAGAAGCGGCGAAGGTCTTGTGTGTCCGCCGGCCACCCCAGCGTGACGAAGGGCCAGAGCGATGACGAGAACCAGGTATCCAGCACGTCGGGGTCCTGCGTCAGGTGCCGGTCGCCGCACTGCTCGCATTGCTGCGGATCTTTGAGGTAGGCGACCGCGTGGCCGTTGGCGCAGGTCCACACGGGAATCCGGTGGCCAAGCCAGAGCTGGCGGGAAATGTTCCAGTCGCGGATGTTGCGCATCCAGCGCAGGTACTGCTCGCGCCAGCGCTCCGGGTGGAAGCGCAGATCATCGTTCTCCGCCACGGCGATCGCCGGCCCCGCCAGCGGTTTCATCCGCACCCACCACTGTGCCGAGACGATCGGCTCGATGACGGCACCGCAACGATCGCAGTGGCCGACCGAGTGGCGGTACGGCTCGATTTTTTGCAGCGCACCCTCGGACCGCAACATCTCGATGATTCGGTCGCGTGCCTCGGGCACCTTGAGGCCGTGGAGCTGCGGGACCTCCGGGATGTTCATGTGGCCGTCCAGGCTGAGGATGCTGAGGACCGGCAGGTGATGCCGCTCCCCAATCTCATAGTCGGTGGCGTCGTGCCCGGGCGTGACCTTGACCGCGCCGGTGCCGAACTCCTGGTCCACCGCCTCGTCGGCCACGATCGGCACCCGGCGGTGGACGATGGGCAGCACGACAGACTTGCCGATCAGGTCTTTGTAGCGCCAGTCATCGGGGTGGACGGCGACCCCGGTGTCGCCGACCATGGTCTCCGGGCGCGCCGTGGCGACCGAGATCACGCCGCCACCCTCGACCGGGTAGTCCAGGTAATACAGGTGGCCGTCTTCTTCTTCGTACTGCACTTCGAGGTCGGAGATCGCGCTCTGGTCGCGCGGGCACCAGTTGACGATTCGGGGACCGCGATAGATCAGTCCCTCCTTCCACAGCTGGACGAAGACGTAGCGGATCGCCTCCACATACGCCGGGTCCATGGTGAAGCGGTTGCGCAACCAGTCGGCGGAGAAGCCGAGCCGGCGCATCTGCCGCAGGATGGTTTCGCCGGTGGTTTCGTACCACTCCTTCACCAGGCGGTCCCAGGCCTCGCGGCCGATCGCTTCCTTGGTCGTCCCTTTCTTCGCCAGTTGCTTTTCCAGCACGTTCTGGGTCGCGATCGCCGCGTGGTCGGTGCCCGGGACCCAGAGCGCGGCGTCCCCAAGCATCCGGTGCCAGCGGATGAGGACGTCCTGCAGCGTGTACATAGCATGCCCCATGTGCAGGTCGCCGGTGATGTTCGGCGGAGGCATCGAGATCGTGAACGTCTTGCCGGTCAGGCTCTCGCGCGCCTTGAAGTAACCGCGCTGCTCCCAGGTGTCGTACCAGCGCTGCTCGACGGTCTTGGGATCGTAGCGCGTCTCCATCGTGCGCAACAGTTTACGGTCAGCGAGCCCGCAGGGCGAGTCGCGCTCAGCGCCCCTCGGGGCGCCGCGCTCTTTCGCGCGTAAGCGAGTGCGCCGGGCCCGCCGGCCCACGCGAGCGGCGCTTTAGTGCCATGCGAGCGTTTGAGGCGTTCGTGGCCGCTGGACGACGCCAACGCCCGGTTAGGTTTCTGTGCTACTCGGGTTGGCGGCCGCCGCCTCTTCGACGCCGACGGGATCGGTGAGCTCGGGGAGCAGGATCGTGCCCGACCTCGGGAGCAGCGCTTCGGCAATGACTTCGTCCATGGTCTTGACAAACTTGAACGTCAGGCGCTTGCGGATGTCGGCCGGGATCTCGGCCAGGTCGGCCTCGTTGTCCTCAGGCAGCAGGATGGTGCGAATGCCGATGCGGTGGGCCGCCAGGACTTTCTCCTTGAGCCCGCCGATGGGCAACACGCGCCCGCGCAAGGTGATCTCACCGGTCAGCGCGACGTCTGACCGGATCGGTCGCTGCGACAGCGCCGAGATGATGGCGAGCGCCATCGAGATCCCCGCCGACGGTCCGTCCTTAGGGATCGCCCCCTTGGGGATGTGGATGTGCAGGTCCAACTTGTCGCGGAAATCGACCGGGATGCCGAGCGCCTCGGCATTCGACCGCGCGTAGGACAGCGCGGCCCGCGCCGACTCCTGCATCACGTCGCCCATCTGCCCGGTCAGATTCAGGTTGCCCTTCCCCGGCATGGTGATCACCTCGATCGTCAGCAGCACGCCGCCGACCTCGGTCCAGGCGAGTCCGTTGGCGACGCCCACCAGCGGCTCCGTGTGGCCTTCGTCGGGCTTGTAGCGCGGCGGCCCGAGCAAGTCATCCAGCCGGCTGGGCGCGATCGTCATCCGGCGCGTTTTGCCCTTGACGACCTCGCGGGCGACTTTCCGGCAGACGCCGGCGATCGATCGCTCCAGGTTGCGGACGCCGGCCTCGCTCGTGTAGCGGCTGATCATCGTCGAGACCGCCGGCCTGGTGATCTCGATGTGCTTCTCCGTCAGGCCGTGGTCGGCGAGCTGCTTGGGGATCAGGAACTCACGCGCGATCACCATCTTCTCCTCAGCGGTGTAGCCGGGCAAGTTGATCACCTCCATCCGGTCGAGCAGCGGCCTCGGGATGGAGTAGTAGACGTTGGCGGTCGTGATGAAGAGGACTTCGGAGAGGTCGAAGGGAATCTCCAGGTAATGGTCCGAGAAGTGCTTGTTCTGTTCCGGGTCAAGGACCTCGAGCATCGCCGAGGCGGGGTCACCTCGAAAATCCGATGACATCTTGTCGATTTCGTCCAGAAGGAAGACCGGGTTGCGCGTACCGGCCTCGCGCAAGCCCTTGATGATCCGACCCGGCATCGAGCCGACGTAGGTCCGCCGGTGTCCACGGATCTCGGCCTCGTCGGAAACGCCGCCGAGCGACACCCGAACGAATTTCCGTCCCAGCGCCCGGGCGATCGAGCGGCCGAGGCTGGTCTTCCCCACTCCGGGCGGCCCGATGAAGCAGAGGATCGGTCCCTTGGGCGACTTCGTCAGCTGGCGCACGGCGAGGAACTCGAGGATGCGTTCCTTGATCTTTCGCAGCCCGTGGTGATCTTCGTCAAGGACCTTCTCGGCCGCACGCAGATCCGTGACGTCCTCGCTGGACGTGTGCCAGGGGAGGGAGACCACCAGATCGAGATAGCCATGCAGTACCGAGATTTCCGGTGAGCCGGGCGGCATGCGCTCCAGGCGGTCGACGTCCTTGAGCAGGCGGTCCTCGATGGCTTCGGCCAGCTCCAGCCCCCTGACGCGTTCGCGCATTTCGTCTAGCTCGCTCAGCTGCGCTTCTTCCCCACCCAACTCTTCCTGGATGACGCGCATCTGTTCTTTCAGGTAGAACTCCTTCTGCCGCCGGTCGATCTGCTGCCGGACACGCTGCCGGATGGAGCGGTCCATGTCGAGGATCTCGATCTCCCGCTGCAACACGCTGGACAGTTTCTCCAGGCGCGCCTTCATCTGGAAGGTCTCCAACACGTCCTGCTTGTCGGTGACGCCGATGCCGAGGTTGGAGGCGACGATGTCCGCCATCCGACCGGCATCCTCGACGCCGCGCACGGTCAGGTTGACTTCCGGCGGCACCTTTTTGTCGAGCTCGACGTAGCGGTCGAAGAGGTCGACCACACCGCGCATCAGGCCCTCCAGCTCCGGCGAGGGGAGGAATTCCTCGTCCAGCAAGGCGACCTCCACCCGGAGGTGCGGTTCGGTCCCGACGAAGCGTTCGATCACCGCCCGCGATGAGCCCTCGACTAGGACCTTGATGGTGCCGTCGGGCAGCTTGACCATCTGCACCACCTCGCCGATCACGCCGACGCGGTAGAGGTCTTGCTCCTTTGGGTCCTCGCAGTCGGCCTGGCGCTGGGTGCAGAGGAAGACCTGCTTGCCGTGCGCCATCGCCGCCTCGAGCGCGTTGATCGATCGTTCCCGCCCGACATAGAGCGGCACGATCATGTGGGGAAAGAGAACGACGTTTTTGAGGGGAAGGAGCGGTAATTGAATGGTGGCCGGCCCGCCGGTCACAGTCGACAAGATCGTCCTACGCGGTCTGCTCGGGCGCGATCTCCTCGAGCTCTTCTTCCGAGTACATCTCGGGCTCCATGCTGAGGTTGACCGACTTCTCCGTTATGACGCATCGTTTGACCTCCGGGCGTGACGGAACTTCGAACATGGAGTTCAAGAGGATGTCCTCGATAATGCTCTTTAGCCCGCGCGCCCCGGTGCCGCGCTGCAGCGCCTTCTTGGCGATCGCGGTCAGCGCCGCCGGCTCGAATACCAGCTGGACGTCATCGAGCGCGAAGAACTTCTGGTATTGCTTGACAAAGGCGTTCTTGGGTTCGGTAAGGATCCGGATGATGTCCGATTCGTCGAGGTAATCCAGGGTGACACCGATCGGCAGCCGGCCGACAAATTCGGGGATCAGACCGTACTTCAACAGGTCCATCGGCTGGAGCTGCTTGAGGATCTTGGTCGTCTCCTTGGTGCGATTGGAATGGACCTCGGAGCCGAAGCCGATCTGCTTGTGACCGATCCGGTGTTCGATGATCCGCTCCAGGCCGTCGAAGGCGCCGCCGCAGACGAAGAGGATGTTGGTGGTGTTGATCTGGATGAAGTCCTGGTGGGGGTGCTTGCGGCCGCCCTGCGGCGGGACGTTGGCGATGGTGCCCTCGAGGATCTTGAGCAACGCCTGCTGCACACCCTCGCCCGAGACATCGCGCGTGATCGAGGGGTTATCCGACTTACGGGCGATCTTGTCGATCTCGTCGATGTAGATGATGCCGCGCTCGGCGCGGGCGATATCGAAGTCGGCGGCCTGGATCAACCGGAGCAGGATATTCTCGACGTCCTCGCCGACGTAACCGGCCTCTGTCAATGAGGTGGCGTCGGCAATCGAGAACGGGACGTCGATGATCTTGGCCAGGGTCTGCGCGAGCAACGTCTTGCCGCAGCCGGTCGGGCCGACCAGCAGCACGTTCGACTTCTGCAGTTCGACGTCGCCGGCCATCTTGCTGTGAGCGATGCGCTTGTAGTGGTTGTACACGGCGACAGAGAGCACGCGCTTGGCGTGGTCCTGACCGACGACGTACTGGTCGAGGGCGGCGCAGATGGTCTTCGGGTTCGGGATCAGCCCACCCTTGGTGCGCTTCTGCGAGGTGGTCTTCGTGTCTTCTTCCAGGACCTCCTGGCAGAGATCGATGCACTGATCGCAGATGTAGACGCCGGGACCGGCGACAAGCTTGCGCACCTGCGACTGGTCCTTGCCGCAGAAAGAGCAGCGTGTGTGCCGGCGGCGATCCTCGCGTTCGTTCATCGGGATGTCTTGGGACCGTCCCGTTCGGGTTGCGGCTGCGGATCCGGCCGGCCACTGCCGGCGGTGCTCAGCTCGAGGCGGCCATCCTTGGCGGCGGGGTCGCTCGGCCGGGCGGTGCTGAGGATGATGTCGTCGATGATGCCGTAGCCCTTGGCTTCTTCGGCACTCATGAAGAAGTCGCGCTCGGTGTCGCGCTCGATCTTCTCGATCGGCTGGCCGGTGTGCTGCGCCAGGATGTCGTTGAGGGTCTTGCGGATGCGAAGGATCTCCATCGCATGGATCTGGATGTCCGACGCCTGGCCCTGGAATCCACCGGACGGCTGGTGGATCAAGATGCGCGTGTTGGGTAGCGCGAAGCGCATTCCCTTGGTGCCGCCGGCCAGGAGCACGGTCGCCATGCTGGCGGCAAGGCCCATGCACACGGTCGAGACCCGCGGGCTGACGTAACGCATCGTGTCGTAGATCGCCAGCCCGGCGGTCACAACGCCACCCGGGCTGTTGATGTAAATGTTGATGTCCTTGTCCGGGTCTTCTGAGGCCAGGAAGAGCAGCTGCGCCATGACGACGTTGGCGACCTGATCATCGATCGGGGTGCCGATGAAGATGATACGGTCCTTGAGCAGCCGGGAGTAAATATCGAAGGCGCGCTCTCCGCGGTTGGTGGTCTCGATGACCATGGGGATGAGGGCTTCGGGACGCCGGCTGAGCCGTTCGAAATTCATGGCTGGCTCTCCTGTCGTCATTATAGGGTCCAATTCTTACAATCCAGTCTTCCGCGTACTCACTTTTGAATACGCATTAGGTCAGCGTCCTCTCTTTTGCCGCGGCCGCCGCTCTCCCCCCGACGCCGACTTCCCCGCACTCTCCAGCTCTTTCGCTTCCGAGGGCGGCTCCATTGTATCCGAAGATTCTGGCGCCGCCACAGTACTCAAATAGTCAATGGTCTTTCGCATCAAAAGCTGGTGCCGGAAGTAGGCTCGTACCGGGTCGGCGCTACGGAGGTCCTCGTGTTTATGGCTGGTGTGGTCTTCCTCAGCGAGGGCGTTGGTGACCGCCTCTTCTACCTCGGCGTCGGAGACCGTCAGCCCTTCGCGCTCGGCCACCGTCTCCAGAGCCAGCTCAAGCCGAACCTTCTGCACCGCCTGGGGGCGCTGCTCCGCCTTGAGCACGTCCAGCGAGGTGTTGGTGTACTCGAGATACCGCTCCATCTTCACGCCCTGCTCCTGCAGGCGGAGCTCCAGCTCCCTGATCCGCCGCGAGACCTCGCGCTCGATGAGGGCCTCCGGGACCTCCGCTTCCATCCGCTCATCGAGCGCTTTGAGCACATCGTTCTCGAAACGCTGCTCGTCGGTCTGGTGGGCGGCCTCCTGCAGCTCGTCGTGGACCTCCTGCCGAAGCTCGCCGAACGTCTGTCCACGCCCCAACTGCCGGGCCAGCTCGTCATCCAGCGGGGGGAGCCGCCGTTCCTTGATCGATTTCACGGTGATGCGAAAAACGACGTTCTGGCCGGCCAGATCTTTCTTCGGGTAGTCCGCCGGGAGCGTCAGACGGATGTCACGGGTTTCGCCGGGCGCCTGTCCAAGCAGACCCTCGGCCAACCCGGTGATCAGCCGATCCTTGTCGACCTCGAGCTGCGCATCCGTCTCGCTTTCGCCGATCAGCACCGCACCGGATTTGAGGATGTGGGTGTCGACCGTCAGAAAATCGCCGGCCTGCACCGGTCGCTCGACGGCATGCAGCTCGGCGAACCGCGTGCGCAACCGCTCAAGTGCCTCGTCGACGTCTTTGTCACCGATCTCGGTGCGCGGACGCGGGACGCTGATGTCCTTGTACTCCTTGAGCGTGATTTCGGGCTTGATCGACACCGTCGCCGTAAAGCGCATCGGCTGGCCGCGGTCGAACTGTTGCACCTCGACGCGCGGCACGTCGATTGGATCGAGGCCGGCTTCGTCGAGCGCCGAGTTGTAAGCGGTTGGAAGGATGAGGTCAAGGGCCTCCTGGCGCAGCGTCGGCCAGCCGATCTCACGCTCGATCATCGGTCGGGGTGCCTTGCCCGGCCGGAAGCCCGCGATGCGCACTCGTGGCGCCAGCCGGCTGTAAGCCTGGTCGATCGACCGCGAGACCTGGTCGGCGTCGACTTCAACGGACAGGACGACCTGGGAACCAGGTTTGCGCTCGGTATCGACCTTGACCGCTGCCACGGGTTTTACGCTACCAGTTCGCCGCAAATTCGCATACGTCCGAGTGGACGACCCAACTGGACGATAGACTCGACCGGTGACAGCGGCGTCCCGGCTCCTTCCAATCGTCGGCGGCCACTGCACAGGTTGCAGGTCGATTTGGGATTTCCTCGGCAACATCCTCATCGCGTTGGTCATCGCGGGTGTGCTCATCGTGCTTTCCGTCTGGTGGCAGCGCCGCCGACGACGGTCGATTCGACGTTCACGTACCGACCGGCCGCACCGCGAGTAGCGCGGGCTACACCGGGGACGGCTGCGGAAGCTCGTGCAAACGTGGAAGCGGCGAGAGCCATGCTCTCCTCCTGAAGTCCCACCCCCTGCCGAACAAGGCTGATTGGATACGTGCGGGCGGAGGGACTCGAACCCTCATGGCTTACGCCACACGGTCCTAAGCCGTGCGCCTGTACCAGTTCGGCTACGCCCGCCGGCCCAATGAATATACCGACGTAAGATCCGAGCGTGGCCACGTTGACGATTGCGCCGGACGTTGAGCGCGCGCTCGAGGGCGGGCAGGCGATCGTCGCCCTCGAGTCGGCGGTTATCACACATGGGCTGCCGAAGGCCGCCGCCATGGGCGCGGTGCGACGGCAGTGGGAGGCTTGCGAGGAGGCCGGCGCGACACCCGCCGTCGTGGCGGTTTTCGACGGCACCCTGCGAGTCGGCCTCACGCTCGATGAGTGCGCCGCCCTCGCGGAACGAGCTGATGCCGTCAAGGTCTCGCCCTGGAACCTGGCCGCAGCCCTGATCAACCCCGGGTTTGGCGGGACCACGGTTGCTGCGACCATCGTCGCCGCCGCGCGGGCCGGGATCCGGGTCGTCAGCACCGGCGGCATCGGCGGGGTTCATCCCGGTGATGGCGAGGATGTCTCCGCGGACCTGACCGAGCTCGGACGGCAGCCGGCGTGCGTCGTTTGCGCCGGGCCGAAATCGACGCTCGACGCGGGAGCGACGCTCGAACGCCTGGAAACGCTGGGGGTGCCGGTCATCGGCTGGCGGTCGTCATTGCTGGCGGGTTTTCTCGCCACCTCGGCGGGCTTGCGTCTAGCGGTCCGGGTCGAGACGGCCGACGACCTGGCGTCGATTCTCCTCCGGCACTGGGGGCTCGGCGGCGCAGGCGCCGTGATCAGCCAGCCACTGACGGGCGACCCGGCGATCCCTCGGTCGGAGCTGGCAGGGGACGAGGCGACCACGGCTCGCGGGCCCAACCGAACCCCGGCAGAGCTCAGCCACCTGCAGGCCCGCCTCGGCGACCGGGTCATCCGCGCCAATGTCGCCCTGCTCGAGCGCAATGCCGCGCTGGGCGCCGAGGTGGCGCTCGCCCTCCGCCGCCATGGCTGAGATTTCTGCCACGGAGGAGCAGCTCCGAAGGCTGAAAAACACTGTGATGGGCGCCGGCTATCGCCTGTCGCAGCTGGCCCAATCCGGGAAACTGCAGCCCGGTGCGGCCACGGAGCTCGCCTCGATTACGCGGGACCTGAACGAGGCGACCGCGCGGTTAGAGCGGCTGCTGGCCACCCTCCAGCGAGCTCGGTAGCGGATCGGGCCGAACGGCGCTGAAGACGGCGCCCGCGGCGGCAATGGCAACGATCAGGCAGGCTGCTGCCGCGGTGAACAGGGCGATCACGATGAATGGGGCCGTGTTGTGGCCGGCGGTCAGATAGAGTGCCGCGGCCAGCGTCCAGAAACCGGTAAGGGCGGCCGCGAGCCGGGCCCATTTGGGGGCGGCCTTCAGGTAGCGCTCGTGGGTGCCGAGCTGCAACGGCAGCCGCTCCGCCCACTCTGGACGGAATTTCCAGGCCGCCGCCAGCGCCGCCCATCCGGCGGCATTCAGCAGGGCAAAGAGGCTGAGGCCTCCGCGCAGCAGATCCACGTCTAGAGCAACGTGGGGACCCGTTACCTACGTTGGCCGTGGCGAGATTGCTACCAAGCCGCTACTCGAGCAGGCTGCGCAGCCGATCCGCCGATTCCTCGGCGAGCGTGTCGTTGATGAACACCCCCGCCCCCGATTCGGACCCGGCCAGGTACTTCAGCTTCCCCCGATCGCGCAGGATCGGATAGAACTCGATATGCAGATGGGCCTGCGCGGAAACCTCCGCCGGCGACTGGTGCATCGACATCATGTAGGGCATTGGCAGCTCGAAGAGGCGGTCGTAAGCGCGCGTGATGCGCTGCATGGCCGCCAGCAGCGCTCGACGGCCGGCGGGCGGAACGTCGGGGAGCGCCGGCCGGTGCGTGCGGATCGCCACGTGGACCTCATACGGCCACCGCGCCGACTCCGGGACATAGGCCACGATGCCGCCCTCGTTGAGAAGGACGCGACGCCGTCCCGTGAGCTCGAACCGGATCAAGTGGCATTGGAGACATCCGCCGGCGTGCCGGCCCAATTCTGTCGCCGCCACCGGCGGGACGAAGGGGTAGGCGTAAATCTGCCCATGCGGGTGATGCAGCGTCACCCCGACCTGCTCACCACGGTTCTCGAAGATAAACACGTACTTGATGCCACGGCGAGCGGTGAGTTCCCGGTAGCGATCGGTCCAGACCTCGGCCAGACGCTCCAGTCGCTCGGCAGGTAAGGTCGCAAACGATCCATCGTGCTCGTCGGTGTAGACGACGACCTCGCAGAGGCCACCCGCCGGCGGCCAGGGCACCATGGCGGGAAATCGATTCTCAAAAACGGCGGCCTGAAACCCGGCCGCGGGGATCTCGGTCGAGTGCTCGGGTCCCGATGGGCAGAGCGGGCAGTCGGCGCGCTCCGGGAAGAAGGTGCGCCCCTGGCGCGATGCCGCGACGAGCACCCACTCGCGCCGCAACGGATTCCAGCGTCGCTGGTAGACCCCATTCGGCATCGCCGGCGCCCGGTAGCCAACGGGCGCAGGCTCGAAGTCGCCGTACAGGTACACGTGCCGGCCGTCCGGTTGGACGATATCGGTACGCACAGCGCGCGGCATCGCGTGAATGATAGGTGAGCAGATACAGGCGTGGACCGACGCGCAGGACACTCGTCAAGCGGGCTGCGGACGCTCACGGACGACGTCGGTTGCCGCCTTGTCGGTTCGCAGGCCGAGGAAGCGCGGGTGCCGCAACTTCCCGTCGCGCGTCCACTCACTGAAGCCGAGCTGGGCGACCAGCTCAGGCTTGACCCAGTGAGCGCCCTTTTCCTTGACCTCGTCCGCGAACGGCGATCGACTGGTCTTGCGAGCGTCCAGTTTGCGTCGCAGGCTGAGCAGCATCGCCGTGTCGAACCCAGTTCCCACCTTGCCCGCGTAACTGAGCCTGCCGCGCTCGTAGTAACCGACGAGAAGCGCGCCAAAGCCAACGCGACTGCCGGCAGGGTCAGTGAAGCCGCCGATGACGAATTCCTGCTCGTTGATGCACTTGAACTTGAGCCAGTCCGGGGATCGCCGCCCGGGAGAGTACTCGCTGTCGCGCCGCTTCGCGATCACCCCCTCCAGGCCTTTCGCGCATGCCTCACGGTAGTAGACTTCCCCGTCGGTGTTGCGATGGGTTTCGAATCGCACGGGGCCGCGGAAGTTGAGCGCCTTTCTAAGCAGGCCCTTCCGCAATGTGAGTCCCACTCGCGTGATGTCGTACCCGTCGACGTGGACCAGGTCGAAGACGTAATAGAAGACGGGAATCCCACTCCGGCGCGCCGCCTCCGGGTCCGTGATCCCGATCCGGCCCTGCAGCTTTTCGAAACTCGTGCGGTTCCCCTCGAACGCGACGATCTCGCCGTCGATCACGACGTCGTGGGTGCCGGCGCGCTCGAGCGCCTCGACCACCTCCGGGTAGGTATTGTTCAGCAGCTGCTGGTTGCGCGAGAGCAGGCGGATGGTCGAGCCCCGTTTGAAGGCCAGGCACCGCTCGCCGTCTAGCTTGGTCTCGAAAATCCAGTTGGGATCCGAGAAGCGCCGGTTCGTGAGGGTCGCCAACATTGGGTCGACCCAGGCCGGCTGCGGGGTGCGACGCACGCGCTGGCGGACGTCGGGCGCCAGACCGCCGAGAATGCCTATCACGCAGAGAGGGAAAGTGCGCCCAGGAGGATTTGAACCCCCGCACCCGGGTCCGTAGCCCGGTGCTCTATCCAGGCTGAGCTATGGGCGCATTGCGGAGAGGCCCTATTGTAGATCGAATGTCGCCAGCGTCGTATAGCGCGCCGGTCCCGCGCCGAGCTGGCTGCGCATCAGCCGGACCTGATCGACGGGAACCTCGCCAAAGGAAGTCGATCCCCATTGGGTGGACCAGTCGCGCAGCATAGCCCGCTCCTTCGCTCCCAGCGGGCGGCGAACGCGGCCCAATGTGAGGTGAGCATGGAAGCGGTCTTCGACGGTCACGCCCACATGGCGCAGGGTCTCGCCCAGTTCAGCCTGCAAGGCGATCAACTTCGGCAGATCGGCACCGGCGATGCCGGCCCAGACCACGCGCGGGCGCCGGATATCAGGAAAGGCGCCCACGCCCTGAGCGGCGAGGTCGAAGCGCTGATGCCGCGCGACCACTGGTGCGAGCGCGGTCTGTAGATGTTCGGCGTCGGCACGGGGAAGGTGGCCGAGGAAGTGGAGCGTCAGATGCATCCGCTCGGTGGGATTGATCCGAATCGCCTCGTGGAGGGGTTCAAGCGAGCTGAGCGGCGCGGTCAGTGCCTCGCGGACGGCATTGGGAACCTCGATCGCCAGGAAGACCCGCCAGCGTTCGCCGTCATCCGCCGGCATGGTTGCCGACCTTGAGCTCGATCCGTCCGGCGCGGCGTAGCGCCGTCTCACGGTCATCGATGAACTTTGTGAACCAGGA
>Ga0070698_100005807_pt1 | contig 13499 bp, 9 predicted proteins | sample KBSK1502metaG_FD_65477 | JGI IMG/M metagenome (GOLD analysis project Ga0070698, IMG submission 65477) | Corn, switchgrass and miscanthus rhizosphere microbial communities from Kellogg Biological Station, Michigan, USA - KBS K1-50-2 metaG | ecosystem: Host-associated > Plants > Roots >... | reverse complement strand
GCCTCACGGAGGGCGCGCTCGCGGTCGGCGAACATCTCGCGTCGCAGCATCGTGCTTGACCCGCCCGCGACGGTGGCGCTGTGCCCGTCGTCGTCGGTCACGGTGACCTCGGCGAGCGCGCCGGATGTGGCGTCCACGTTGTACTCGCGGCCGTTGAAGCGGACACGTGCGCCCTTGCCGGACCGGTTCGGCTTCTTGATCACCTCGTACGGGAGAGCCTCCCGTTCGGGCGGCAGTTCCGGCGCGGTCAGCCGGGGTGGGGTGGCCGTTGGGGTATTGGCGGCGTCTACCTGCGATAGTGTTGACCTGACCTGCAAGGTAGACGGCGCGGTTGGATTCGACAGTTGTCGGCGAGCAAGTTCATTCCGGACATATTGCTGTGCCTTCGGTGGTAGATCGCGGAATATCGCAATTCGCTGATCACTAGTGCCAGGCTTGGCGAGTTGCCGCGCAAGCTGGTCGAACCAATGTGCTTCCGTTTTGTCGTCCTGCGTCCTCTGGCGACGTTCGTAAAGCTCATCATTTACAGCCTGATAGCGCGCACGGTTTGACCCGTCTCGCAGCCGGGACCGCTCAGCGATCAACTCCTCTTCGCTCATATCCGCGAGCAGACGACTATCGTCATTCGGTTCGGCGTTGCGTCGCAGCGGCGTCGAATCCGCGAGCGTCGGCAGGCCACGCTCGCGGCGGATCTGGTCGATGCGCTCCGGCGACGGGTCGACCTCGAACGCGCCCTCGCTGCCGAGCGAACCGCGCACTCCTCGCACACGCCACTGGTCGTAGGTGCCGTCGTCGAGGCGCACGGTCTGGAAGGTCTCGCCCTGGATGTCGGCGAGCAGCGGCAGCGCGGTGCCGACCTTGGCGCGGCTGTCGCGCGACAGGAACGAGTCGACCTGCTGTTCGTTCTGCACGACGCGGGTGCCAGGCGGCAGCGGCTCGTAGGTTTTCGCGATCGAGGGCACATAGCCGCTGTAGACCAGCTGGTTGAAATCGATGTCGCGGCCGGGCGGCCCGCTGGTCGCCGGGATCGAGCCCATGCCGGGGTCATGGCCGGCATCCGGGTCATCTGCCCCTTCGGCGAACTTGACCGGCACGACCATGTCCCGGGCAGACGGCCCGTCGCCGCCGCGCCTGCGAGCAACGTTGGCGTTCGACAGCGCGTTCGGGCCGGTGCCGATCTTCTGCGGTTCGGGCGCGGGCAGGTCGGCCAGCTCGCGGATCGCGATCGTGCGCCCGTCGTCGAGCAACACCTGACCTTCGATCTTCTTCGCGTCGGTCCAGTCGGAGTTCCACACGTCCGCGCCGCTGCGTTCCACGGTGCCGACGGTGCCGTCCGGGAGGCGCACCTGGTCGCCGGGCGCGATCTCCTCCGCCTTGCGCATGCGGAACCCGGTCGAGTCCGGCGCGCCGCCGGGGACGGTGGCCTGCACCTTGCGGCGCTTCAGCAGGTCGGCGCGACGATAGGTGAGGTCGTTGTCTTCCCCCCACTGCGCGACGACTCCCGCCATCGCTCCCTGGAGGTCTGTACCGGTGACATCACGCCAACCGCGAATCCACTCCGGACTTGTTCGCTCAGGGTCAGGGTTGGGGTAGTCGAACGGGACGGGTCGCCCATTGGAGTCGTGAATACCGGCCAGCCTGTTTGCAAGGTCCCGGAGTTGGGTCTTGCCGAGCGGCTTACGGCGACCGCCCGAAGCGAGTTCGTCGAAATCGATCGAGCGGGCGACACCTAGGCCGTCCACGGTGTTGAGAGACCAGTTCTTGGTGCCAGCGCCGGTGAGCACGAGCTTGCCGCCGCCAACCAGTTCAGCCTTGGGGTTGTTGGTTCGACGGCGGTAGGCATCGATGTCGATCGCGCCGGGTGCCAAGTCGGCCGCCTGATCGGCCTTGGCCGCCTGGGCATTCTCCTTTTCCACGGTCGCCTGCTCGGCGGCGATGTTGATCGCTCGCTTGCGGCGCGCCTGGGCTGCCATCTGTCCGTCGGCGTACTGGCGCGGCGTCATGTCCATGGGCGCGGCGCTGGCGTCCACGTTCGCGTCAGCGACAGCGGCCACATCTGGTCCGAGTGCGGCGGCGCGTCGTTCCTCGCGGAGCTGGTTCTGGCGGTCGCTGTCCTCGCTTTCCAGCTGAGCACGCAGACGCTCGCCCTCGGGGGTGAGGATGTAGTGCCGTCCGTCGTAGCCAGCCTCGACCCAGCCGGCCTTCTCCATGGGGTACGCGCTGTTGGCGTGGCCCTGGAAGATCAGACCTTCCTTGCTGGGGAACGGGCCGGCGTAGATCTTGTCGCCGTTCTCGTCGCGCCGGTAGGTCATGATGCGACCGGGCCGGGCGTCGAACAGGAACGCCTTCTGCCTGGCGGTGGGCTTCTTAGGTCCGGCCGCCTTCCTCGGGCTGGCCGCCTTCTTCGGAGCGGGTTTTTGGCTTGGTTGAGCGGAGTCGTCTGTCCGCTGTGGAGCTTTTTCCGGGGTGGCGGTGGCCTCGGCGTGGGCCTGTTGTGGCGTGTCGGCGGTGCCGCGCTCGCGGTCGTCGCCGCCACGCGGCTTCATCCCAGGGGTGATGGGGGTGCCGATGGGCTTGCCCCAGTAGTTGGCGTCCCGGACGTACTTCGTCTTGGCTTCCACGTCACCATCCCCGGTCTCGAAGTCTTGGCGCTCCGAGTCTACCGGGTTAGTCAACCCTGGGTCACTCTTGATCGACTGAAGGGTGGCGAGACGGTTCGCCGGGTTCAGCACCGGGCCGTACTCGAACAGATCGAGATCCTTGATGTGTCGCGTCGAGCCACGCTGCCTGGCCACCCTGGTTCGGTAGCCGATCGAGAACGTCGACTCCTCGGGTCCGAAGAACTTCGCGTTCGAGTACGCGGCCTTGCCGTCTTCCGAATCAAGGTTGGCCTGCCACCGCGCCCGCAGTGCGCCGGCCTCTCGCGGCCACGGTCGCCCGTCGGCGGTCAACTTGGGCAGCCGTCGGTCGCCGGGCATCAGCTCGACGACTTCCAGCGACTTGCCGATCGGTCGGTTCCAGTCGTGCCCGAGGCACACCTTGGGCTTCGGTCGCTCGCCGAGCGTGCGCCGGAACGCGCCCGGCTCGATGATGTCGCCGACCTCGTCCTCAACACCGGTGACCGCCACCAGGGCTTCGATCACACCACGTGCGTCAGGCTCGGTCGGGTTGGCGACCGCCAGCGTCTTGAACTCCAAGCCGTCCGGCTGGCTCATCAGCCCTCGTCCTCAATGTCGTCGAACAACGATGGCGCGATGGCGGTGTCGCCGTCGGAGGTGTCGACCTCGGGATCCACCAGGGTTCCGTCAGCCTCCAGGTCCCACGGGATGTCCGCCGCGATCGCGTTCTCGTAGGCGTCTTCGACGGACTGCTCCATGCCCTCGTACTTGTCCAACGTGGACATGACCTCGTCGTCGGTGCGATCGACCACGTCGGCCTCCTTGGTTTCCAGCGACCACGCGGCCTCGCTCGCGCGCCAACCTCCGGGAGTGGACGAGTCGGGGACCCACAACTGCTTCGTCTCGGCCTCGTCGACTTCGGACTTGTGCCCCTTGCCGGGCGGTGCCTTGACCGCGACGCGGTGATAGATGTTGCACAGCCCCTTGGCGCGCTCGCCGACATGCTTGCGCAGATGCGAGACACATCGATCGAAATCGCCGTCTTCGCCCCACTCGATCTTCGCCGCGCCCTCGCCACGAGTCCAGTACTTGCGGAGCTTGGCCGCGCCCGGGTCCGGGCTCGGGAACGTCGCCCCAGGCGGACCGGCCTTGAGTTCGAGCATCTCCGAGACGTCGAACCCGGACAGCCCGAGCAGCACCCCGGCGGTGAAGTCGTCATGAGACTTCTTCTCGCTGGCCGGCGTCTCGCTCCAGTTCTTGGGCAGCATGTTGGTCGCGTTGAGACGCTTCGCGTTGCGCACGATGTGGGCGCGCAGGGCTGGCCGCTTCTCCTCGTCGGCGCGGCCGTACGCGCTGATCGCGTTGCGCAGGTCGGTGATGTTCTCGATCGGGTACGAGCCGTCGTTCATCGCCTTGGGCGTCCTGGCGAGCTTGTCCCGCTTGGCCTGCGAGAACTCGCGCTTGACCTCGACAGGGTCAGCCATCGGTGTCTTCCTCGGGGGCAAGTCCGGACTCGTCGCCGTCTCCGTCTGCACTGGACTCCTCCTCGCCGCCGGTCAGCGGAATGATGATGTTGGCGTCGCCGAGAGCGACCCGGATCGCGTCGAAGGTCACCGGCCCGGTGAACGTCAGGTCGGCGGCCTCGGCGTCGTACTTGGCGGTCACGTGCGGGAAGTACGGCGCGTGCTGCTCACCGTCCGCGAACCGATCGAACTCGCCGCGCAGGTCGTCAAGCTGATCGGTGTCGCCGATCAGGTAGACCGCGCAGGGCTTGCGGTCGTCATGACCATCGGGGTTGAACGTGGCGTGCGCGAAGGCGTGAGCGGTGACCGGCGGAGTCGATTCGGCGGCCTTCTCGGCGGCGCTGACCACGGCCTGCTTTTCGGTGTCGGTCATGGCGCTGATGTCGTCACCGAGGTAGGTCAACGTCAGGTGCAGTTCGTCGATCGGCTCGCCACCGGGAACGGTGAGCGCCAGCAGCTCGGCGCTGTCCTCGCTGGGCACGAGCGCGACCATGCCGCCGGTGTTCTCCTCCGCCATGGCGCGCATCGTCGCAGCGTGTCGCGCGTGATCGAGGAAGGCGCGCGGGAACGGTCAGGGCGCGGGCGTCTCGCTGGCGACGACCCGCGCCTGCACGCCGGTGGCGCTGGCCGACACGACTTCGAGCGGAACGCCGGCCGGAACCGAGATCGCGCCCTGCGCGACGTTCACCGCGACGCCGGCACCGATGAGCACCGACAGCATGGGCGCGGCCGCCGTCCACAGGGTCGGCGCGACCAGCGACAACGTGAGGTCGCCCTGAAAAGTGATCCACTGCCCGGGAGTCGGCTCCAGGTCCGCTGACGCGGGCAGCGCGCGGAACCCCACCACAGGCTCGGAGGTCACCACCTGCGGTGCGCTCGCGCCCGCCTGGAGCAGCCGTCGCGCCGCGTCGGTGAGTCCGCCAGGCTGGACTCCGTCGGCCAGCTGGCGCACCGCACGCTGGTGTGACTCGTCCGGCTTCGGGAACAGCAAGCCGCAGCGGCAGTTCGCGATCTCCTCCCAGCTCTCCGGCAGGTCGGTGGGATCGCCGGGGAACCGCAGACGGAACAAGCCGACCCGGAACTGATCGCCGATCTTGCGACGCTGCCCGTCGGCGACCCGGTGCGTGGGTCGCACCCGGGCGTCCCGCTTCGAGAGCCACTGCGCGTGCGTGACGCCCAGCGCCTGCGCTTGGATCATGGCGGCCTCGTTCGCGAGCGCGTTCGCGAGCGTGCGTCCGGACATCAACACCCAGTTGCCGCCCCGGCGGTAGGCGGCCTCGATCCGATCCAGCACCTCGTCGAGGTCGTCGGCGTTCTTGTCCGCGTCGAGGATCGCGCCGCGCACGTCTTCGGCCTGCCGCTGGGTAACACCCAGGATCTGGCTCACGGCGTCCTCGACGGCGGCCATGAGCGCCTGCTGGTTGATCGCGAACATGTTGTCGCCGGCCGGCTCCGGGTCGACGCCGAGCCGGCGCGCCGCGTCGGCCGCCGAATCCTGCGCGACCCGCAATGCGACCGGCCGTAGCGCGTCCTCGACCTCGCCGGCCAGCCGATCAGGCAGCACGTAGCCTGGATCGACCGCCTTGGCCTCGATCGGCCCGTCGCCCTTCCACCACTTCGTGCCGCGTCGCGCCTTCGGTCCGCCCATGCGCTGAAGGGTGACACCCTGCATGCGCGCGAGATGGTTGGTCAGCACCATGGTGAACGCCTGCTCGGCGGCCTCGGCGCGAGCCTCGGTGGCCGCCACCAACAGGTCACGCTCCGGGCCGGGCGCGGGCGCGGGTGGAGCTTCACCGAGGATCAGCGACGCGGGCGCGAGCGGTCCGAGGTCTTCAGTGCCAACCGGCTCCAGCGTCGGGGCCGGAGCCTCCTCGTCGCGGGCGGCCCTGCTTACCCTCCAGGTTCAGCAGGAACTCGCTCGATCGGAGGTCCGCCCGTTCCATGTCCTCGGGTTCGCCATCCTCGGCCTCGGGCTTGCCCACGGCGCGCAAACCGGCCTCGCCGCGTGCCGGCCCGAGCTGCGGCCGCTCTTCCTGGCCGCTCGGGGGCAACTCGCCAGGCGGTGTCGGCGCGGCCAGTGCGGTTGCCACTGGTGTGTCGATGGCTTCCTGGCTGGTTTTCTCGTCCGACGCGACGGCCATTTTGCCGGCGGCCGCGATCCACAGGACGTCGGCGGCGGCGGCCTTGACCGGGTCGCGGCCAGTGATCTCCCGGTACTCGTTGTAGGTGATCGCGCCCCGGTCGAGGTCGGCGGCCGCGCGGTCCTGCCGTTCGCGTTCGTGACGGCCCAGCACCCATACGCCGGACAGGTCGTGGCGGAGCAGCAGGTCGTCGTCGTAACCGCCGGTGAGCACGTCCAGCTGATCGTCGAGGAGTCCGAGCAGCGGCTTCAGCCGGAGTTCCCAGGCTTGCGCATAGTCGGCATCCGCGTTGTCGAACGTCTCACCACTCGCGCCGAAGATCAGCGACGGGGCGAGTCCGAACGCGGCGCAGATGTCCTCTTTGGTCGCCTTACTCAGCTCGCCCCACATCATGTCCCGGGGGGTGCCGGAGGTGTCCGCGAAGCTCACCGAGTCCGCGCTGATCACCGTCGTCCGGCCGGCGGACTCGACTCCGCCGGAGAACTGGGCCTGGATCATGTCCATGATGTCCGGGGTGACCTGACCCTTGACCGACAGCAGGCCACCCGGCCGGCCGTCGTTCTGGAGGAAGCGCCGGTTGTAGAGCCGGGCGTACTTCTCCAGGTCAATGTCGAGGCCGGCCGGATCCATGGGGCTGGTGCCCTTCCACATCACCAGCGGATGCGGCGAGCGGATCCACAGGATCGAGGCAGGCTGGCTTTGAGCATCCGCGTCAGGGTCGAACCGAGGCAGGTAGTTGACCGACTTCACCGACGTGTTCGGGGTCTGGACCTCGAACGCGCCCATGGGGTCGGTCTCGTTCGGCACGATGCTGACCAGGTCGGGATCGGGAAGGCTGAGTAGCCCGATGCGCCCGGAGCGTGTCCGGATGACCTCGACGAAGACGCCCTTCTTGGAGAGCAGGAACTGGGCGACCAGGCGGTGACGGAAGATCTTTCCGCTCTCCCAGGGGTTGGCCCGCCGGTTGAGCACGTGGAGCAGCCGGGTCGAGTCCTTGCGCGGGTCGTCGATCTTCCTGCCGGTCTTCTCGGTGCCGTCCTTGAACAGCACCACAGGCTGTTCGATCACGTTCGAGCAGATGAACTCGACGCACCGGAACACGGTGGTGCTGGCTTCGTAGCCCTGCTCGACGGCGCGCTTGGCGTCCCACCCGGTGCGGTACGGGATACCGGGAATCACGTAGCCGGCGGAGCTGGCGCGAACCCGCTCGGGCAACCCCTTGGTCTCGGGCGACCGGCTGAGCGCCCGGCGTAGCGCGGGGAAGAACTCGCGCCTCGCCATCCGGCCACCTCCCGTTTGATCAGCCATTCGAGCCGGAGGGTAGCCGTGACCTGATGTCCCGCGAGGCAGACGCGCCCATCGTCCAAGGTCGACGCCGTTGTGCTGAAAACACCGCTGCCGCCGCGAGACTCGCGGCGGCAGCGGTGCGGCGGACGATCAGCGACGGACGAGGGCCACAGTGAACGAGTTCGTGCAGCGGTCGCCCGCACCGACGAAGTCGCTGGTCTCCAGCGGCGCGCCATCCACGGCGGTGGTGATGCGGTACGTGGTGAGGACCGGAACGCCGATGGACAGGCGCAGGATGTCGCGTTCCTCCGGGTCGGGCATCCGTGTGCCGATCGTCTCGGTGGTCTCGTCCGGCGGGAACCCGGACGCCTTCATGAGCGCGAAGAGGTCGGCCTTCGGCAGGGCCTCCGGGTCTACCAGTGTGGAGCCGGCCTCCATCTCGTCGAGGTGCGCGTGGACGGCGAGCACGACCTGCTGAGGAATCCACTGCTCGTGGATCTGGGCGGGGGCGGAGTTTCCGCCCCGGTACTGGTACCGGAGCCGATGAAGCACGAGATCATCGACTTCAAGGTGGAGACGCTGCGCGATGTCGTAGTCCGCGCCCACCCAGTCGGCGAGAACGAGCTGATCACGAGCGGTCTCGTCACCCTCGTTGCTTTCCGCCCATGTGGGTGACGGACGCTCGGAGGTGTACCTCATCGTCGCGACGGCCGTTTCCCGAACCACAGTGCCGCGTCCGGGCATCGGGGTGACGAGCCCTTCCTGGGCGAGCGTGTCGATCGCCTGGCGGACGGTGCCACGCGCGACCTGGTAGCGGTTGATCAGGTCTGTGCCGCTCGGGAGGGTGTCGCCGGGTGAGAACTCACCCGCCTGAATGGCTCTCCGCAGGTCATCGGCGATCCGCATGTACTTACTGACAGTCATTTTCGGCCTCATTCTCAGCGCGCCTGTTCAAATATCTGGATATTTGATGTTATCCTACGGACGCAACAGTCTAGTTATCTAGATATTTAGGCCAAACAGGTGAACCAGGGAAGGGTGTTGACGTGGCGAAGCTTGACAAGCCGACCCTCGCGGGACTGGTGTTCTGCGCGCTTCCGGTCGCCGCGTTCTCCGCCTTCTCCCAGTTCGAGACCGGACGCATGGCGCACATCCCTGGCGAGCTGGCGTGGGTCATGCCCGTGGCCACCGACGCCGCCGCGTTCGTCGCGACCCGCGTCTGGCTCGACGAAAAGTACAGCCGGGGCATCCGCCGCTACGCCGCGTGGATCGTGATCGGCTGCGTCCTTCTGTCCGTGGCCGGCGCGGCGCTCCACCTGGGGCTGAGCGTCCCGGAAGGGCAGCCGTCCAAGAACGTGCCGGACTGGCTTCCCTTCGCGGTCGGCGCGATCCCCTCGCTCGTGCTCGCCGCGCTGATCCACCTCGGCGCGTTGATCGGTGCCACCCCCGAAAAGCACGTGAAGACGAGTCGAGCGACCACCCCCTCCCCCCGCAAGGGTGGATCCCCCAACGTCGGCACCGCCGAGCATCGCCCCCCGACCTCGGCGGTGCCGACTTCCAAGCCGAAGGCGAGCCCTTCGGCTGAAACCGCCCCCGAGCTGAAGACGAAGCCCGACGGTGCGAGTTCCGTCACATCCACTCTTCAGCCCGAGGTCGGCAAGGGCTCGACGCGCGACCAGATGCTGGCCTACCTCGACAAGCACGGTGAAGTCAGCGGCGCGGAACTCGATCGGATCTTCAACACCAAGGACTACGGACGTGGTGTCCTGCGCACCTGGCGCAAGCGCCACCCGATCGCGGCTGGTGAGTGATGGCCACAACAGTGAAGACCACGAAGACAACGCTGACCAAGGCCCAGGCGCGCGGACTGGCGGCCCTCGACGACGCTGACAACGGCGGCGACGGCAAGGTCCGACGCAAGAAGAAGAGCCGCAAGAAGTCGCTGACCATGCGCGCGGTGCGCAAGGTGTCCAAGAAACACAAGGTCACCAGGGTCGGCGTTTTCCTCGCGGTGGGGGCCCTGGAGGTCGCCGGAAAGGTGATCAAGCACGGCGGCAAGGGCGTCGGACACGTGGGGAAGATCGCCGGCCACAAGGCGCTCGACAAGGCCAAGCGTGACGTCCGGTTCCGCAAGTGGACCCATGCGCCAGTGCCTCGGGCGAACGCGAAGTGGTACGAGCCGACCCTGGATCTGACCTGCTGCGGAGATCACTACGACTCGTTCGAGAGCTTGAACCGGCACCTGGTCCGCAAGCACAGAGGGGAGAAGCGGCAGTTCGCCAAGAAGAAGCCGAAGATCCACCGCAGCCACACCGCGAAGACCGCCGGCCAGACCATCGTCCGGCCGAAGGTGGCCGGCGGCGGCCGACACCGAGCACGGCACCACCTGCCCGACGCGAAGCGTGTCACCGACCTGATCGCGGCCTACCAGAAGGAAATCGCCGCAGTTCGAGAGAGAGTGGAAGAGATCATGACTGACGAGAGCGCCACCCAGGCGATCCTCCGAAACGCGGGTGCGGCCATCGGCGACATCCGCGTCACCGGCAACACGAAGCTGAGCGACTTCTACTCCCTGCTGGTCGGCATGGAGATGGGGTTCAACGCCATTGCGGACGGGGTCGCCGACTTCGGCCAAATGCTGCGCAGCGAACGCGGCGCGAACATCGACCCGGCTCTGGTGCGCCCGTTCATCGACAAGGCCGTGGAGCAGGTCCAGGAGGCCGGCGCGACCTTTACGCGGTTCGTGGCCGCGTTCTCCGAGGTCTACGCCCTGCACATCAAGGCGGAGCGCGGCGAACTGTCGAAGCCGAACATGAACCTGGCCAGCTAGGCCAGAAGACCGACAAGGAGTACTGACCATGGCTGGCCTGAACAGCAACGACTACGGAGCCTGGGAATGGCTTCGCTCGCACCGGGTCGGGCTCGGGCCGCTGTACGCCGTGCTGCCCGTGCTCCTGCTTGGCGTCACCATCCACCGACTCGACACCGGGCCGGCGTTTCTGCTGATCGCGGCCTTCGCGGTCGGCACCCTCTTCTGGGCCTGCCGAGCGCAGGGGTGGCGGAGACCCTACTTCGCCAGCGCCGGCCTGACCTCGGCTCTCTGGCTGCTGTGGGCACACCTGGTCGACGCCTCGCTGTCGGCGTGGGTGTGGCTGGTGTGCTCGCTGTCGCTGGTGACCGTCATCGGCGCGATCCCGTGGTGGTCGGACCACGTGCGGCGCACGCACGTGAAAATGGAGATGGTGATCAAGAACTGGCGGGTCCGCGCCGAGCGGGTCGGCCTGCGCAACACCTGGCTCTCCGATGTCAAGGTGAGTGACATCGGCTGGACCGGCAAGCTGAACTGGCAGCCTGGCGCGTACAAGGTCGACACGGTGGCCGGCATGCGCTCCGACCTGGAAGGTGCGCTGGGTCTCCAGGTGGGCGAACTGCGACTGCCGCCGGACGGCAAGTCGACCAACTCGATCAACCTGGTGGCGGTGCTCAAGGATCCCCACGCCGCGCCGATCATGTGGGAGATCCCGCACACCGAGGTCGACGGCCAGCTGGTGCTCAAGCAGCACTCGATCACCGATGACATCGAGATCGGCATTCGCGAGGACGGCAGCAAGAAGCGGATCAAGCTCTTCAAAAAGGGGCACGGCGGTCTGCACATGATGATCGGCGGCATCACCGGCTCCGGCAAGTCGGGCCTGCTGAACCTGCTGTGGGCGTGGCTGTCGCTGTGTACGGACGTCGTCCAGTGGGGCGTCGACCTCAAGGGTGGCGTCGAGCTGGGGCCGTGGCGCAAGTGCTTCGACTGGGTGGTGAAGACCCGCGCCGACGCGATCTACATGTTCAAGGCACTCAATGCGGAGATGGATCGCCGTCTGAGCGTGATGGAAGAGCGCGGTATCCGCGTGTGGGAACCCAGCGCCGAGGATCCTGTCATCGTGCTGTCGGTCGACGAATGCGCGAGCGTGCTCGGCGACGCCACCGGCAAGGAGCTGAAGCTTGTCGAGGAGATCGCTCGCAAGGGTCGCGCCTGTGGCGTGATCCTGATCCTGGCGACGCAGTACCCGACCCTGGAGGCGGTCGGCACGACGCAGATCCGCGAGCAGATCCACTACGGGTTCGTGTTCCGGATGCGCAACGCCAAGGGTGAGACGTTCATCCTCACCGACGGCACCGTGGACGCGCACAAGATCGACTCCAATCGCCCCGGCACCTGCTACGTGCAGGAGGGCGCGAACCTCGACAAGATGCCGACGCGGGTCTACTTCCTCAACGACTCAGGGGTGGAGCAGATCGCCGATCTCGCCGCCGGTCTCGGTGCGGTTCTCGCTGAGGAAGTCGAAGACTTTCTCGCTTCACTGTTCGAGGAGTACGCGTTCCGCGAGAATGCGACGATGCCGAGACAGCGAGACAGCGAGACCGAGAACGAGACGGGCACCGAGAACGAGAACGAGACAAGCGCCGAGACGATTCCCGAATGGGTCGACCCGGAGGGCGTCTCGTTGGGCGGTGTCACGGTACGGCGGGACGAGACGCTAAGCGAGGTCGAGAAGCGCCAGCTCGCCCGCGAGCGAGAGGACGAAGAGGCGGACCCGTTGCGACTCGAAGAGGGCCCGGCGTTCGACGCGTTGGTGTCCGCGCTTCAGGGCGCGGGGCCGGATGGAGTCCAGGCGAAAGACCTCATGGCGGCCGCCACCCGAAAGTCGACGTGGCTTTACGACCGGCTCGGCGAGCTGGAGGAGCAGGAAAAGGTGGCGCGCACGAGGAGCGGGCGGTGGGCCTGGATCGGCGATCGCGCTCACGTTGGGTGACTGTCCGGCGGTGTCAAAAACTGTCCGGTGAGGTGTCCGGCAGCTGTCCGTTCGAGTGTCCGCCGGACACCGGAAAACGGCGCTGACCTGTAAGTCCTCCCCCCAGCCCCCCTCCCCTGCGTCCGGCGGTGTCCGGTGACGTCCGGTGAGCGCAAAAAGCGCCGCGACACACTGTGTGTCGCGGCGCTTTTTTATGCGTCAGGTCAGACCAAGATCGGCTTTCCGTCCATGCCCACGGAGGCGACGCCCACCTTGGCCAGCCGACGGGCCTCCTCGGGGCCGTCCACGTAGTCCCAGCCTTCGCGGTCGCGGACCTCGGCGTCGATGTGTTCGTGGCCGCGTTCACAGGTGTAGCCACGACCGTCCGGCAGCGTCCAGGCCAGGGCCCGACATTCGCGAATGACGGGTCGACCGTCTTCGTCATAAACGAGACCAAACGCGTCTCGCTCGTACTCCAGCCAGGTGCAGGCCCACGTCTCGTCTCGATGGCAGGCGCGAACGCTCTCGACTGTCGCGTGGTAGGTCGTCTCGGCGTGGGCCGCTCGGTTGCCGCAGCGGATGGTCATCGGTGTCTCGCTCTCTCGACGTGGGGATTCTCGGTGTCTCGGCGGTTGTCTCGGTCGGTGTCTCGGTGCCGTCTCGGTCCGAGAGGCGGCCCCGTCTCGCTTGGGGCCGGCGTCTCGCTTGGGGCCGGCGTCTCGCTGGACTACAGCTCCTCGGCGTGCTGGTTGAGCCAGAAGTCGGCCAGTTCGCCAACCGTGACGTCACCCTTGAACAGCTCCGAGACGCGGGCAACCAGCGCGCACATCTGGTAGGGCGAGCGAGCCCGCACCTTCATCGCGGCCGTGGGGTTGGCGCGCCCGGTGTTGATCCACTTCCAGATCGCGCAGGCGATCGTGAAGGTCCGCACGTCCAGCAGGCTGCGCTCGGTGCGCGCGAGGCGGATCGCGGAGATCACGTGCTCCCAGCGCTCGGCCTCGCCGATCATGAAGACGGGCAGTCCGTCGGCCCCGATGGCCTCGAACCGCTTCGTCCGGGGGGCGATCTTGATGGTCTCGGCGATCTGGCGGGCGGTGAACGTGGCGGACATCTGAGGCTCCTTGGCGGGGCTGGTCTTGCTGACAT
>Ga0070698_100005806_pt1 | contig 13499 bp, 13 predicted proteins | sample KBSK1502metaG_FD_65477 | JGI IMG/M metagenome (GOLD analysis project Ga0070698, IMG submission 65477) | Corn, switchgrass and miscanthus rhizosphere microbial communities from Kellogg Biological Station, Michigan, USA - KBS K1-50-2 metaG | ecosystem: Host-associated > Plants > Roots >... | reverse complement strand
TCTGGTTCACGGCCAGCTTTATCTCCGAGATCATCTTCCTCGTTCCCTGAACCGGCGCCGCGACAATGTGTCTCGGTTCGAGGCATTTTCGTGCACCGCCAGTTCGGTTGGCTGTTCGTGGCGATTCACTATTTGGTTTGCGTCCCGACACCTTTTGCGTCGGGCTTACGGCTGAGAAACCAGACAACGGTAGACGGCCACAGCAGCAGGATTACCAAACCGATGGTCAGCGCTGCATGGACGTCCGGAGACGTTGCGACCGCCAGCGAACGTAGCGAGTCCATCCTCAATGGATCCGGCAGACTCAGAGAACTCACCGAGTTGGGGTTCAATCCAATCCACCAAGGTTTGGCAATCGCCAATGACAGGTCAGACCACAGGCCGATGCTGAGCAGCCCGAGGCTCACGAGCCAGGCCGCAACAGACCGTGCACTCATTGCCCAGTAGAGTCCAAGACCGATGCCGGCAATTACGGACCAGACGATGAGAGTTATTGCGCCGGCGCTTGCGAGGACGATACCGTCAAAGCCGGTTTCGGCCTGTGTGCTGGATCCGACGATCAGTAGAAGTCCCACCATGACATAGAGAAGTCCGGTCCCAACGACGGGGCCCACGTAAAACAACCCAATCACCTTCACAGCCTGGAGCGTTAGCGGCGCGCCGTTCCGACTCAACCCTCTGTTACGCGACATCGTTGGCGTTGCGGGCCGTCAACTTGTTCGGTCTAGGCCGTGGATTTCATCTGCCGTCCCGGAGATCGGCCAGAGTCGCCTGTTGGAAGCGAATACGGCTGAACCGCGCGGTGCACTCCTCCCCAACCGGGGACTGAGCCAGGAATCCAACGGAGAGTGCGTCGCCCTCTGCAAAGGCGAAATGGCGAACTAGATTCCACCAGGAGCCATCCGCGGAGGCGTGAAACACGAACGCTTGGCCGATCCGGGAGATGCGGAGCCAGATGCCCGATCGATCCACAACGAGTGAATTGCAATCGTCGGACACTCCTCGAGTGACGACGGAGATCACCATTGGTTTCCGCTGGGGCGAGAATTCATAGCAGAGCTTCGCCCACGTCCGATCGTTCTTCCACAAGGCAAACGCTCCCGCGTCATAAGCGGAGGCGAAGTCGACCTCGACGTGACTGCTCAGAAGGAAGTCGCCGTGAACATCTCCGACAAGAGCAGGGGCATTTGTCCTTGGCTCTCCACCTTGGGGATTAACGAACCAATCGGTTCTCGGGTCTGCGGTGATGGTCACATCGCCGCCAGCTTGGCTCCAGCGTTTCGGTCGATTCAGCCACCTGAGGTCGAAAGGCAACTCCGCCAAGCGCATCGGTTTAGACCTGCGCTCAGGCGCGCACTTGGATTCGGGCTTCTGCTTGACGCGAGAGAATCTCGTCAACGGTCGCATCAGCACTCAAGGTGGCCTTCTCAAGCCAGAGCCCGACGCGGGGAGTGCGGTCGATGGCCGTTTCGATGTGCGATTCGAATTCGTTGACACCAGCGTGGTGATCTGAGAGTCGGAGTCGGAGCACATCAAGAGGGGGGTGGAGCATTACGAAATAAATCGTGCGACCCACCAGGTGGCGGCTCATCTCTTCGTAGCGTGGTCCGCAGATGATATCTGTTAGAACCGCTGTGATTCCGGCGTCAACGAATGAGGATGCAACCAAGCATCCATTGCGGAGGCGCAGCCTCAACTGACGTCCGGCTTCGCCGGCGACCTGGCCAGATACTGGATCGAGATCGTCGAGGCCCTCGGGCCAGCGCCGGCCCGAAACAATGAAGTCTTGGAGACGGTCGCCATCGACGTGCGCTGCAATCGGAAACCGCTTGGCGAGGAGCGCGCCAACGGTCGACTTCCCAGCGCCTTGGTTTCCAGAAATTACGAACAGGGCTGCAGGTGTCGGTTCACGCGCGTTCATTTCCGTATTCAAGCGCTATTGCCGCAACGCCGGAGCGAAGCTCTCAGCCGCCGGCGGAGCCAAATTTGTGTGCCGATTTTGGCTGAGCAGAGGTACAGAGCGGTTCCCGGCGGTCATCGCTGATGGTCGGACGGTACGCCTGGCTGTGATCGGCGCACTCCGAACAACTCCACGAAACGCGAAAGTTGCAGGAGGGACATTGCGTATCTACACTGACGGCGCTCCGCTGCAGTGAGATGGCTGCCGTTGTGCGGCATCGGTGGAGAGGCATGGAGGGTGGCATGGAACAAAGGGCAATGAGCATCGGACGTCGGCTCGCGCCGCGGGTGACGGTGATCACGGTGGTCGCGGCCATCACCCTCGCCTCCGTCGGCGTGACTGCCGACACGATGCCGGCCAGGGTCACTTCCGGAACGGTATTGCAGACCAATTTGGTGTCGGACCTGGCGGGCGTCGCCGCCATTGGAGATCCCAACCTGGTCAACCCATGGGGCATCTCCGAAAGCTCGGGCAGCCCATTCTGGATCTCTGACAACGGCGCAGGCGCGGCAACTCTTTATCGCGTCCCGCCGATCTCGACCGTGGCGCTGGTGGTGACGATCCCGACCCCGCACAGCTTTACGGGCGGCACCCCGACCGGGACGGTGTTCAACACCGGCCTCGCCAGCCGCGCCTTCACGATCACGGGCAAGGCGGCATCCGCCCCGGCCGTGTTCCTGTTTGCAACTGAGGACGGGACCATCGCCGGCTGGAATCCCGGCATCGATCCAGTTGGGTTTTCCGGCCCGTCCGGCACGAGCGCGGTCATCGCCGTGGACAACTCCGGGAACAACTTCACCAACCCCGACCCTACCCAGCAGACCGGCGCGGTCTACAAAGGTCTGGCCATCGAAACCAGCAGCACACCTGTCATTGCGGCAGACCCAGACAGCACGGCTCTGCTTTACGCCTCCAACTTTCGCTCCGGGACCATCGATGTCTATGACGCGAAATTCAGCAACGTCACGACATTGCCCTCTGGAGCCTTCCGGGACCCCGCGCTGCCAAAAGGCTACGCACCGTTCAACGTCCAGGTTCTGAACGGGAAGGTTTATGTCGACTACGCCCTTCAGGACACCACCAGGCACGACCCCGTGGCGGGCCGACACCATGGCTTTGTCGACGTCTTCAACCTCGACGGCAGCCCCGGCCTGCCCGGGGGAGCGATGCGCTTGATCTCACGCGGCGAGCTCGACTCGCCGTGGGGTTTGGCGATAGCGCCGCAGGGCTTCGCCGGCCTCGGCGGCGCCAGCACAGCCCCGGTGTTGCTTGTGGGCAACTTCGGTGACGGGCTCATTCACGCCTTCGACGCCATGACCGGAACGCCGTTCGGTCAGCTCGCTGACCCAGACGGCGAGCCCATCAAGATCGACGGGCTGTGGGCGTTGAAGGTCGGCAACGGCGGCGCGGGCGGCTCTGCGAACACGGTGTACTTCAGCGCCGGCCTCTTTAGAGAGTCGCATGGCCTGTTCGGCTCGCTTGCGGCAGTCGCCCCCGGCTCGCCCGAAGGACCAGCCGAGGCGCAGTGGCTTCAGGCCAATACAGACGTCGTCCAACACGATCAGCAGCGGCTAGCGAGCGACTCCGCCAGTGGCGCACCCCTAGCCACTATCAGGCAGGACATCCGGACCCTCGATGAGGACTCGCACAGGCTGGCGGATGTCCAGCGGGCGTTCGAAGACGACTCCCTAGACGACGCCACGAATTAGGCGCCGGGATCAGGGCCGGTCGGTGGATCGCGCGCTCAATCCGGCCTGGTTCGAGAACCGCACGAATTGGAATTTGACCGGTTAGCTTGGCTGCGACAAGATGTCCTCGTGTCTCGAAATCTAGGAGGGTCCGTGCGAATCAGCAGGCTGCCCGCAACATTCGCGCTGGCGCTCATCGCCGTGCTTGGCGCAGCCACGCCCGCATCTGCGCGTTCGACCGTGGCGACGATGGAGCTGCCGTCGGTATTCGTTCGGGTGATCGATGCCGTGAACGAAATGCCCGTCGCCGGGGCGGAAGTGCTTGTCAGCTTCGTCGGCGGTGACCCCGACCGGCCGATCGTCACGGGAACCGTCTACAACGCCAACACGAACGGCGGCGGACACGCATTTTTCAAGGGTCTGCGAGCCGGTGCGTATGTCGTCTCGATCAGCGCTGATGGATATGTGGCATTCGGCGATGGCGCCCATGGCGATCGCCTGCCGACCGGTTTGAGTGTCGTGTTCGGAGGCTTTAGGCAGGGTGCCGGCGCGTCCAGCAACGTCGGTGTCCGCGTGACGGTGCAGATTGTGCCGGTCACCTGCGGCGACTGTCGACTCTGAGGCTGACTTCGCATAACCAGTCGCCACCGAGATCTAGCTGTAGTCCCCAGGGACGTTATTGACGACTGCCGCGAACGGTGGTCGGTCACCAAGCTCTGAGTGGGGCCGACGCCAATTGTAAAAACTGACCCAGCGAGGCAGCGCCAGGAGTCGATGGGCGTTGGAGCGGTAGGGCTTGGAGTAGGCCCACTCGTCGAGAAGGGTTTGGATGAACCGCTCAGCTTTGCCGTTGGTGCGAGGGCGATAGGCTCGGGTCATCCGGTGCTGGACGCCGAACTCAGCAAGCGTCTGCGCAAAGCGGCGGGACTTTCGATAAACAGGGTGCTGGTCAGTCATCACTCGTTCAACTCGGATTCCCTGTCTGACATAGAAGCCGACCAGTTGACGAATGAAATCAGAGCTGGAGCGGTCGCTTTCGTCGGGGTAGACATTGACGAAAGCAATTCGGGTGGCGTCATCCACGGCAACGTGCACGAAGTCGTAACCACGCCCAGCTTGGCGGCGCCGGCCGATCAGGCGGCCGACCACGCGGTGGCCACCTCCGGGTGGTATTCGGCCCAATTTCTTGACGTCGACGTGGACGAGCTCACCTGGGCGCTCACGCACATACCGAATCGGAGCTCGAGTGATCCGGTCGAAGTCTCGGAGTCGGGAAACTCGATGTCGGCGCAAGACCGCGTAGACGGTCGAGGCAGCTCTGCCAACCAACGGCCCAAGCCGATTCGGGCCCTTCCGCATGCCCATGCGCAACTTCAGGATTCGCTGCTCCTCTTGCGGCGGGACCTGGCGTGGGGACCGGAGCGGACGCGATGACCGGTCGTAGAGGCCGGCCTGTCCTTCTAATTGGAAACGGCGGACCCACTTGTACACGCTGGCCCGGGAGACCCCCGCAGCCTCTGCAACTCGGGCGGCTGCCCAGCCTTCGACAAGCACACGATCAACCAGCAGTCGACGACCGCGAGGGGTAAGCCGAGAACTACCATGCGCCATGAGAGCCTCCCATCGGTGTGAGTCGGAACACCCACAACCGAACCCGGGGGCTCTCAGTCTGTCAACAACCTATTTGGGGACTACATCTAGCTCTGGGTTCGAGCGGCGCCGAGGAGTTCGTGGACGATCTGGTTGTAATCGCTGAGGTCAGGCCGCGCCAGCCGCACGACCAGATGACGCGCACCCGCGGCCCGGTAGGCCGCGAACCATTCGGCGGCCGATTCAAGAGTCCCCGCATGACACGCCATTGTTCTGGCCATGATCTCGGCGGGTACCCCGTAGTACGCGCGAATGTAGTCATCGAGTTGCCTGACGGCGTCGTCGCGGGTCTCGGAGATGGCCACCGTGAGATACGCGCCCGTAGCAACAATGCCCGGATCGCGGCCCGCCTCTTCCGCTGCCGCATGCACCGCTCGAAGACCTGACTCATAGTCAGCCGGAGTCGGGCTAAGTGGAAGCCAGCCATCGAAAATGGCCCCGGCCAGGCGCAGCATGCGAGGACCACCTCCACCCAACCAGATGGGGGGACCGGCCGACCGTGTTGGTCGTGGATCCAGATGGAGATCGGGGTCTTCATTCCGCCATAAGCGCCGACAACGTTCGACTGCGGTGAGCATGTCGCCAACCCGTCGGTCGCTCGGGACACCCAATGCTTTTAGTTCCGCGTGCGTGCCTGGCAGATCGGCGCCGGGACCGATTCCCAAGATGACCCGGCCTTCGGCCAGACGGTCAAGTGTGGCGACCGCATGCGCCATCGAGATGGGATTCCGGAGCAGCGGCAAAAGAACGGCCGTGCCGAGCGTGACACGTTTTGTCGCGCCAGCCACAGCGGCCAGCAGGGTTAACGGCTCTCCACGAGGCCGGGCCAGCAGCGAGTCTCCGACCCAGACTGAGTCATATCCAGAGGTTTCAGCCCGCCGCGCCGCCTCGACGACAAACGCCAGGTCGCTCTCCCTCCACAGGAGTACCTCGCGAGATGGCAGCAGAAGGCCAGTCCCCGGTGATTGCTTCGCGGTGCTCAGGCCCTTCATCATCGCGGGTTGGGTTTCAGCCGGCTTTTAGCTGATCTGGCGATCCAGAAACCCCAGCTCGTACAGGCCTCGAGCCATCGCAACGGCCGGGGCTAGAAGCTCGTCACGATCGACTCCGAGCTGGTCCGCGGCAGCCGCGACGGCCGCGTCGAGGGTGACATTCCCATCCATCGAACTGAGGACGGTGGCCAGCGTCGAATCGAGCGTTCCCTCGCAGCCAACCCCCTCGGTGAGGCGGGCAACGCACTGACCGAGGGCCCACGTACCATCTGGGCCTGGTTGCGCAATCTGCTCCAGCCGCATCTCGAGCACGGGCCGGAAAACAGTCCCGATAAGCTGCTCGTCACTCAGCTCACCCGTGGCGATGGCCGCGAAGACGCGCTGGACCTGGTGACCGGCGCCCGCCACTCCGCTGCGTCCTTCCGACACGAACACTCTTCCGGCGCCAGGGCGCCTGTGTAGAAAGATCGCGCCGAAGCCGATCGCGTCGATGCCCTCCTGCTGGTAGTACCGAACCCAGTCGTCGAGTATTTGCTCGCGCTCGCGGATCCCGGCGTCGTCGAACGACTGGTTCCACTTGGCCGCATGGGTGAGCTGGTCTTCGGTCTGGTAGTGGAGCAGCCACGCATCGACATCTGAAGGCAACCAGGCTCGAAGTGGCTCGTCCCATCGCCGTTCCGAGGCCATCGGCCAGCTGACCAAAACCTGGGCGTAACCATCGGCGTCGAGGTGCGGGCCGGCGCCGCGCACCACGTCGCGGCAGAGCTCACCCGGGCGGCGGCCGCTGTCGCGGTAGACCAACCTCGACTCAGGCGAGATCACATATGGCGGATTGGCGAGGATCAGCCCGAAACGCTCGCCCACCACCGGCTCGTACAGGCTGCCGAGGCGTGTCTCGAGGTTGCCGACGCCGTTCAAGGCCGCGTTGAACTTCGTGTACGCCAGGGCGCGTGGATTGATGTCCGTGCACACCACGTGCCGGCTGTGGCGCGCGGCCAGCAACCCCTGGATGCCGTTCCCTGCTCCCAGGTCGAGCATCCTCTCGACCGGCCGCCGTACCGCCAACCCCGCCAGAAGTGTCGGCGGCCCGCTGATGCCAGGGACGTGGTTCGCCCCCCCAACCTCGATGAGGTCGTGCGCGATCGCGAAATCTCCGTGGACGACGAGCCGGACCAGCGGCAGGACCTGCCCGGCGCGGACGGTGACCAGCCCCAGGTCGACGAGCTCCGCGAGAGTAATGGGCTCGAACGCCGACGCCGCATCGTCCTCACGAACGGCCAGGCCGAGCGCAAACAGCCGGACGACGGTCGCGAGGCGCGAGCCATCGCGCGTGCGCCGTTCGTAGACCTGCACCTCGAGCGGTCGAAGCCCCAGCTCGCCTCTGGCGCGCAGCAGACCGCGCAGCGCCTCAGTCGTGTAGCCGGCCGAGTGGAGAGCCCCGCGCAGCCGTGCCATGAGGTCGGGCGACCCGGCGACGGGGACGGTCGCGGGCGTGGTCGTCGACATCGGCGCCATCGTCGCACGACGTCAACGCGCAAGCGGCCTCCCACTTCCGCCGGTGAGCGAATACCATACCGGCAGCGAGGCGGGCGGTTGCCCGCTCGGGAGAAAAGGGCTATGCGAACTGCGCGAGATCCAAACAGGCGATCAGTACTGAAGTGGGCCGCCCTCGGGGCCACGGCGCTCGCCGGCAGCGTCGCGGCCGGCATTGTCGGCGCCCGACCCAGCGCGCCGGCCGGTGCTCAACGGGTGAGCTTGGCCGGGAGCTCCTGGCGGGTGGTCGGCCTGACTCGCGGCCAGCTCCCGGCGCCTGGATCACAGCTGGCGATCACGGGCGAGCTCCTTGACGACGGTGGCCGAAAGCAGGGTGAGTTCTACGCGACCTCTGTCTTCATGGGCGCGCCGCATGGCGCCGGCGATTCGGCCGCCAGCTATGTCGAGACCCACCATTTCAACCTTGTGGACGGGAGCCTGGTGGGATCCGGAACGTGGTACGTGAACGGCCGCAGCCGCTTCGCGGTCCTTGCTGGCACTGGCCGATTCGCCGGCGCGACTGGCACATACGAGGCCATCCAGCGGCCAATCGAGCTCGGCGGTGACGGAACCGCCGTGTTCACCTTGGATCTGATCATTCCGGGAGGCATAAATGGCAGCCGTTGATTACTTCTTGAAGATTGACGGGATCGATGGCGAGTCGCTGGACTCCAAGCACAAGGGCGCGATCGAGCTCACGAGCTGGAGCTGGGGAGCCACCAACAGCTCCACCCACGCTGTCGGCGGCGGAAGCGGAGCCGGCAAGGTGTCGTTCCAGGACTTCCAGTTCACAGCCGCGAGCTCCAAGGCCTCGCCACAGCTGCTGGCACACGCCGTCAAGGGAACTCACGTCAAGACCGCTGTCCTGACTGCGCGCAAGGCCGGCGAGCGGCCCGTCGAGTTCCTCAAGATCACCATGACCAATGTGCTGGTCAGCTTCTACAAGGAGCAGGGTCCCTCCACTGATGTGGTTCCAGGGGATGACGTGGCCTTGCTCTTCCAGAAGTTGGTGTTCGACTTCGTGCCGCAGTCGCCAACCGGCGCGTGACCGCTCCGACCCCGGCAACTGTCGAGACGACGGGACAGAGCCATCGATAGTCTTCGGAAAAGCTCAGCCGTGCGAAATCTGTAACCGCGTCGCGTACTAACTCTGTACAGAGGCGCGCCCATGGGAAAGTACCTGCTGGTTGCCCACCAGACTGCCGAGGGCCAGGAATTGCTCGACGCTGCGAAGGGCCTGGCGGCGCGGGACTCGCGCGCCCGGTTCACTTTGCTCGTGCCCGCCACCCCGGCCGGCGATCTTCTTACCTGGGACGAGGGCGAGACAAAGGACATTGCACGGGCCCGGGCTCAGTCCGCGGCGGCCTGGCTGCAGGGCAACGGCATCAACGTGGTCGGGGCGACCACTGGAGATGCCGATCCCGTAGCGGCAATTGACGATGAGTTTCTGGCCGGACGCCGATACAGCGCGATTGTGATCTTGACATTGCCGCCTGGCATATCCCGTTGGATCAAGATGGACGTGGTCAGCCGGCTGCGCCGTAAACGTCCGCGGACGCGTGTAGTCCACGTGGTCGCGAAGGATTCCGAATCGAAAGAGGAAACGCCGACCCAAAGTGGAGGGCCGGCAGTCAGGGCGAAGAACTGACAAGCACTCAGCGCCTCTCGCCGGTTTTCAAAACGATCCCTCTCAACCACCCGATCAGCTCTGTGCCGGCAACCGAGTCGCGTTTGAAAATCCCGGCAACCTGCCCGTTGAGGGTCCGCTTGTCGCTGGCAGTGAGCACCTTGGCCGTGAGCACCATGATCGGGATCAGTCGCGTCGCGTCGTCGGCGCGGAGCGCCTCCACGACGTCGAAACCGTTGACGCCGGGCATCATCAGGTCGAGCAGGATCAGGTTCGGGTGTTGCGATCTGGCCATGTCGATCCCTTCCTGCCCGCCGTTGGCCCTCAACACCTCGAACCCCGCCGGCTTGAGCTGGGCCTCGACGAGCTCGAGGTTGGCCGGCTCGTCGTCGACCGCAAGCACCCGCACGGGCTCGCGTTTGACCCTGGAGGTGAAGGCGTACCTCTCGAGGCGCGATAGAAGGGCCTTGCCGTCGACCGGCTTGACGACGTAGTCGATCGCCCCAAGGGCGCGGCCGAGCGCGGGGTTGTCGACCACCGAGACCACGACCACCGGGATATCGCGCGTCGCTTCTACCTCTTTGAGTCGGGTAAGAACCTCCCAGCCGTCGATTTCGGGCAGCAGGATGTCCAGGGTCACTGCCACCGGCTCCAGCTCCGTGGCCATCGTGAGCGCCTCAGCCCCTGTGCGCGCCACCTGCATGCGAAATCCGCCGCCCACCAGGTGGCGGCCCAAGATCTCAGCTGCGGCCGGGTTGTCGTCGACGACCAGGACCAGCGGACGATTCGGATCAGTCGCCGCTGCCGCGTCTGGAGCATGAAGCCGAAGAGTGAATTTGCTGCCACGTCCTTTCTCGCTCTCCACGCTTACCTCACCGCCGTGAAGTCGCGCAAGGTGTCTGGTCAGAGCGAGACCCAGACCCGTGCCTTCCTGCCTGCGTGCCGATCCAGAGTCGATCTGCTGGAACTCGGTGAACAGCAGGGCAATGTCTTCGGCGGCGATCCCGATCCCGGTGTCGGTGACCGCGATCTCGACCCATGATTCGACCTGGTGGGCTTCGACGACGACCTGACCCCCCGCCGGGGTGAACTTGATCGCGTTGGACAGCAGGTTCAGCAGCATCTGCTTGAGCTTGCCGGGGTCGGCCACGACGTTCAGCGTGGGGTCGGCCTCGCTTCCGAGGTTGATGTCTTTGGCCCGAGCCAGCGGTTCGACCGTGGCCAGGACCTCGCGGACGGCGACCGCTACCACAAGGTGCTGCTGATGCAGCCCCATCTGGCCGGCCTCGACCTTGGACAGATCAAGGATGTCGTTTATGAGCTGAAGAAGGTGCGCGCCGCTGCCGTGGATCTGTTCCAGGAAGCGGCGATTCGTGGTCTGGTCGATGCGCCCTGTGGTGTCGTCAAGGAGCAGCTCGGAGAAGCCGAGAATCGCGTTCAGCGGCGTGCGCAGCTCATGGCTCATGTTGGCCAGGAATCGGCTCTTGGCCTGGTTGGCCTGCTCCGCCTCGAGCTGGGCGTGACGCACCGCCTCCGTGCGTTCGATCACCTTCGCTTCGAGCTCGTTCGCCAGCAGGCGCTGGTTCCGGAGGAGCTGGGCCGTGGCGATCGCACGCGCGGCGCGTGAGGCGAGGCCTTCGAGAAGCTCGAGGTCATGCCGGCTAAACGGCTTGCTCCCCTCGTATCGGTTGAGGTTGAGCCCGCCGACGACGTGGTCCTGGGCGACCATGGGGATCATCGCGGTCCCGCGCATGCGCCATTTTTTGATGTGCTTCGCCTGGTGCGGCGCGAGATTGGGCGGCAGGTTATCGGGGTCGATCGGGATCACGAGCGGCTTGCGCTCTCCGAGCACGGTCTTCCAGGGCCCCGCTGCCTCGAGGTCCGTGGCTACGCCGACGAAGGGGCGTGCGTACTCCATGATCCCCGGGTCGGGGTGAAATGCCGCGACAGGCTCGATCTTGCGGCCGTCCGGTGAGAGCAGCACCACCGAGCAGAAATCGCCGGTCGCGCGGGAGATGTGCTCCGCGACGACCCCGATCAGCGCGTCGATGTCAGGGACGGCGTCGTTGAAAGCGTCGGTGGCGGCCGTGATCGACGCTAGCCGGCGCTCGTTGACCTCAGCCATACGGCGCACTTTATTCCCCCATAAGGGCTGTCGTTTACTCGTTAGTTAACTGAGGTCGTACATGCCAGCAGACGCCAGAAACGCGATCTTCAAAACCGTCTGCGGGGCGCTGCTGAGGCGTCCTGGGTGGGTTCGATTCCCATCCATCCCCGCTAAATCTCAGTGTCACGACAGCCAATATGACAGCCACAGCAGCGGACTCCCTTGCACATCAGCGGCTCATGGTGGATGCCACACGATCCAGTCTGTAGAACCGTTGTGGGAGGCAGCCTCGGAGCTAGTAGGCACTCCAGAGGCGCCGGGCGCGGCCGACCAGCTGTGCGTCAAGCGGCGTCGGCCGAAGACGGCGAGGAGCTGGCGCCGGTCGTCTCGTTCCGTCCGACTGGAGGCGCCGCTATCAAGTCTTCGACCTGGCTTGCGCGCGAGTTGTCAACAGGCGGGAGTCCAATTCTTCTTCAAGCAGCGGGGAGCATGCACCTCGAAGGCAGGGGCCGATGCTTGAGGGGGGAGATGTGGTTTGAAATGCCCGTAGTGCATATAGTCAGTCGGCGATCGGGGAGGGTCATGTCGCGCGAAGTGGTGTAAATCCGGTCGCGCAGTTCCGCTGACATCCTATGCGCTCTGCAGCTCGAGCAGAGCCTGTACCACCTCCTCCTGTGAGGGTTCGTAGAGCTTGTTCATGGACTCGGTACTGAAGTAGCGACGACCGACAGCCCACTCATCGTTTTGTTCTTCGAGCAGCGCGCCGGCCAAGCGCAGCAAGGAGTTGCGACTGGGGAAGATGCCGACCACATCGCAGCGCCGCGAGACCTCTTTGTTGAGGCGCTCGAGCGAGTTGGTCGACCAGACCTGACGCCGGTGCTCGACCGGAAAGCCGTAGTAGGCGAGGACGTCGGTCTCGCCTTCGCGGAGGACCTCGACCAGCTTGGGATAAGCGCTTCTCAAACAGCCGGCAGATCCGCTCCGTCGTGTCCTTCGCCGCAGCCAGGTCAGGCTGGGCGAAGATCGTGCGCAAGGTCGCGGCCACCATCTGCTGCGCCACCTTGGGCACGGTCGCCAGGGCGTTGCGCATGAAGTGGACGCGACAGCGCTGCCAGGTGGCTCCGACCAAGACCTCTGTCACCGCCTGCTTGAGACCGAGGTGGCTGTCAGAGGTAACCAGCCGGACGCCGCGCAGGCCGCGGCTAACCAGCTGACGCAGGAAGGCGCGCCAGAACTCCAGCTCCTCAGCCGGTCCGACGTCGACGCCCACCACCTCTCGTTCGCCGGTGCGCTTCACCCCGGTCGCGATCAGGACCGCCATCGAGATCACGCGGCCGTTCTCGCGCACCTTCTCGAAGGTGGCGTCCAGCATCAGGTAGGGGTACTCAGGGTCAAGCGGCCGAGTCCGGAAGGCGTGGACCTGGGCATCGAGCTCTTTGCAGATGCGGCTCACCTGGTCCTTGGAGATGCCCTTCAGACCCAGCGCCTCGGCGAGGGCGTCGACGGCTCGAGTGCTGACGCCGTGGATGTAAGCCTCCTGGACCACCGAGAGCAGCGCCCGCTCATGGCGGCGTCGCGGCTCGAGCAGGCTCGGGAAGTAGGTGCCCGCCCGCAGCTTGGGGATGTCGAGCTCGATGGTGCCGACCCGGGTGTCCCACTCCCGCTCGCGATAGCCGTTGCGATGGGTCAGCCTGGTCTCCACACGCTCATGTAGTCCGGCGCCGACCAGCTGCGTCACCTCCGCTTCCATCAGCTCTTGGGCGAGCAGCTTGAGACCGTCGCGCAGGAACTCCGGGTCGGCACCCTGCTCTGACTTGTTCAGCAGGTCGAGTAGTGTCATTCTCGGGTTGGCCATCGTCGTGGTCCTCCTCGTGGTTGGGTGAGATCTCCACTTGGAACCACACGGTGGCCACCTTCGTCAAGGTGGTCCCGGATTTACACC
>Ga0070698_100005805_pt1 | contig 13499 bp, 15 predicted proteins | sample KBSK1502metaG_FD_65477 | JGI IMG/M metagenome (GOLD analysis project Ga0070698, IMG submission 65477) | Corn, switchgrass and miscanthus rhizosphere microbial communities from Kellogg Biological Station, Michigan, USA - KBS K1-50-2 metaG | ecosystem: Host-associated > Plants > Roots >... | reverse complement strand
ACGCTCTTCGCTCGCGAATCCCGCAGGGCCGGAGGGGGTCCGTCGAGCCCCCCCTCCGAGCGATGCGAGCAGTTGGTGCGCCCTAGAGGAATCGAACCTCTGGCCTTCGGATTCGTAGTCGTTCATCGTCTGCAACCGGACCCAACGGTACCCGACAACAGTGCGTAGCTCAAGGCTTGGTCCCGCGCTTGCTGTCGGGCTGTTTCGGGTCTCTCCGGCCCTGGGCGCCGCACAATTCCCGCACAGCGGGACGCGCGACGCGCAGGAGTCCAGGGCCGAAAACCACCAGGCGTCCGAGTCCGCCCCCGCCCAGATCCTGCAGATCCCTCCGGCACACTCCAGCCCCGTGTTGGATGCGGGTCGCGACACAGCGCCCTCCTGCGCTCACTGAGACGGAGTGTGACCGAGTGAACCCTGGTGAGCCCGCAGACGTGCTCGTGTGGAGCGCAGATCATCCATCCGGCCAGGGAGTCAGCTCCGGCGACTTGACCGCGCCTGCGTAAACCCTTAGGATCTCCGCGCGGACAAGAAGGGCGATGAGCGCAAATCATCTCTACATTTCGCGTATAGTCTTCGCGTGATAGACTTTGAATATCGTGAGGCTTTCGCCCTGAAAGGGAGGTGACACAATGAAGGCAAAGTATTCCCCGATTGGCACTTGGACGCGAGTGATTCCCAGCAAGAAGGAGCGTGAACAGAAGGACGGCAAAGAGGGTCCACCTCCCTCCAAGGGGAACTAGTAACCAAGCTGGCTGACCGATGTGCCGGTGCCAGTGAACAAAGCTCCCACCCATGGCAGCCTGCCGACTGCATCTCTGAAGGCCGAAACGGCACCCGGATTTGTGAGGCCCAGGAGCAAGTAGGCCGTCATTAGGAAGACCGTCGCCAACACAAAAATCTTGTGCTTTCGGACTCGAATGGCGACCAAATTCTCCTGCGCCTTGAGCGCAGATAGCGCTCCTACGAATCCGAACAGTAACGGAATTAGTGGTACCAGTTGCATCTGGCCGCGGGTTATCTGTCCTGGTTCGTAGAGACGGACGAACAACATCAACGCGGCTATGGCAATGAACGTAACCAACCAGTATCCGAGCATGGTCGACATCTCTACGGTGTAGAACACTCGTAGGGCTAAGTAGCCCGGCTCCGCTCCCTCTATCTGTTTCGACCTCGCGACACGCACCACCTCGTCGAGGCCCATGTTGGTATAGAAATGCTGGCGGTAGCTGGTAGCGTGGCTCGCTATGGAAAACACGGTGTCCGTTTCCGTAGTGGTGTCGTTGAAGACAACACGAGACCTCCTAGGCACCTGCTGCAGCTCGACCGGGTTACCGCTAGTCACTTCAATGTGGGTTGACCTAGTGCCTCCGACAGGCACCTTGTAGTCTTGGTAGTGCCATGCCCCTAGGAGTCGCTGGACGTGTTCAATTTCTATCGGGACGACTTGTTCCGTCTTGATGACAAAATCACGCCCGATGGGTACGTTAACTCTCGTGTATGCGACATACAATTTCGTGAGGCGCGAAAGGAACGCCACGATTGCGTCGAATCTGTCCCTGTCGGCGCGAAGAGCTTGAATCCCATTCAGGAAGGCAGCGGACGCGTGCAGACACTGCTCGATTCCGTTAGCGAGTTCCGCCATCTCGGACGGAGGGCCGTTTCGGAGATAATCAACAACAAGCAGGCCGGGATTGAGGAGCGGCATCCTGAATCCGTCGGTCCCGCCTAAGAGCACCTTCAGTTCGTCGTCCATGCTCCAGATCGACTGATAGAGGCTGGATAGAGCGGGGCGCAAGTGCTCGACCGTATTTGCGTCGAGCCCGTTCACTCCGGTGAGAGGTACTAATATCTTTTCATAGTAGCGCAGCATCTCTTGCTGGAACTCAAACTCAAACGGAGTGCGACGGAAGCACTTCATGTCTTCGAGGCGTCCGCCGATGTCTCCTTGCCCTGTGAAGATGAGACAGGTGATGATGTTGTAGTGTTCTGCGAAGAAGGCCCCAGAGGTTTGCAGTCCGTCTCCAAGTGATTGGTCCAATTCGGTAACGAATCGCGCGAAGGCGCCGAGCGAGAAGAAATTTGTGATACCGCTGGTGAGCAATGGTAGTGCCTTTCCATCCGGCCCCTCCAGAGAGAAATCGATGAGCACCTGCTTGGGAAAATAATGGATAGGCAGGAAGATCTCGATTTCATTACGAGGCCGACGGGGTGGGTTAGGCGACTCGTCGAACGCCTTGTCCCACGCGTCGTCGACTAGCGTTCTCGTCAAATGCAGTTGGACCGATATGCGAGCAGAGTAGCTGTCTGGTGTTAGTGGGGTGCATTGAAGGACTTGGCGCAATCGCCAGGCGGTGGGGTCTTCAAGAACGAGGAGCTTGGCCAGGATTTCCCTGGAAAGAAGGTCGCATACCGTCAGCATATGGTTCCTCTGTTAGTGAGACCGAAGTCGCATCCGAGCATATTTGCCTGGCCTCGATGCTCAAAGGGATTTGGACCGGAGGCAGCATAGCTCGCGGAACACAACGAGCAACGGTCGAATTTGTCCTTACTGATGGCCCAAGCGTCATCCTAGAGCGATAGGCTGCTCCTAGCGGCTGGGGAGGCCAGTGCGCGTTCGGAATTGACCGTCCAGTCGGCGGGCAGGTTTCCTCGGGCAAACAGCGGATTCCCAATCCAACGGGGTGCGGTATCTATGTGTCATCTCTGAACTTCTTGGCGGCGTGTGCGGCGAATGTGCGCTGGATCCCGACCCGAATCATGGTGGCGGTCCCCATGGAGATGACCGACACCAAGTGCCCGCCCCCGAGGGTGTCCGCATTCGGCGAATAGCGGTTCGATCACCCGCCGTCGTTGTGCACCGCTCGCAGGGCACGCTGGTAAGCGAGCACGATCCCGCTTCACCAAGCCCCTTGGGGCTCTTCGTCGGGGCTTTCCCCTCGGGATCATTCACCTCCGGTCGGGTACCCCAAAAGGAACAATCAGGGAGTCATGGTGGGGCCCGCTCGGGCGCGCATGGGACGCCCCCACGCTGATTCTGGCGGCGGCCCGGCAGAGTGGCAGGTTTGGGCCAGGCAAACAGAAGGACCCGGACATTCTTGCCGACAGTCACTCCTTGGGTTGTACTCCTTGGCATCCGTCCCAACTGACTGCCGGTGCAACGTGCTATCCGATCGTCCACCGATCCGGCATGCAATGGGACCGCAGGGATGACCTCACCGAATCTTCGACAGGGAGTTTAGGCGCTCGATCGACGCCCTGTCCCCAAGCGATGCCGCTTTCTTGTACCATTTGACCGCCTCGTTTTGGTCCGCGGCAACACCAACACCGTTTTGGTACATGGTGCCCAGTATTCTCATTGCGAGGGCGTCCCCGGCCTCAGCGCTCTTCCGCATCCAGAGTACGGCCTCCGCCTCGTCCTTCGCGATGCCCCAACCGCTCGCGTACATCAAGCTCAGATTCCTCATCGCCACAGTGTTGCCCGCCTCCGCGCTTCTTCGATACCAGCCGACCGCTTCCGCTTCGTCCTTGGCGACGCCCCGGCCGGTCGCATACGCGACGCCAAGGCCGTTCATCGCGGCATCGTTTCCAGCTTCAGCGCCCTTGCGGAACCAAAGCACGGCCTCCGTCTCGTCCTTTGCGACGCCGGAGCCATTCAGATACATCGTGCTCAGATTGTAGTTGGCGAGGGCGTTCCCCCTGTCGGCGGCTTTCCGGTACCACTGCACAGCCTCGGCTTCGTTTCTGGCGACGCCGCGACCGTTTGCGTACGCTAGACCCAAATCATTCATTGCCTCTGCGTCCCCGGCGTCGGCGGCCTGCCGGGTCCACCGCGCGGCCTCTACATAGTCCTGGACCACACCCCAGCCGTTCTGGTAGTGCAACCCGAGGTTCCTCGCGGCAACCGAGTCTCCGGCGTCAGCACCTTTGCGGAACCAACGGACGGCCTCGGTCTCGTCCTGGGCGCCGCCCCAGCCATTGTGGTAGGCCAGGCCAATGTTTCGCATCGCAATCCCGTTCCCAGCGTCAGCGCTCTTCCGGAACCATCTCACGGCCTCACTTTCATCCTTACTGACACCCCAGCCGTTCAGATACATCACGCCCAGATCGTTCATCGCCACGTCATTCCCGGCCGCGGCGCTCTTCCGGTACCAACGGAGCGCCTCTGCATGATCCTTCGTGACACCTGCCCCGAGCTGGTACATGAAGCCAAGAGCCCGCATTGCTAGAATATTCCCGCCCTCTGATCCCTTCAAATACCACCGTACCGCCTCGGCTTGATCCCTTGGGACGCTCAAACCATTCTCGTAAAGGTTCCCGAGCAACCACATCGCCTCCGGCGAATTCTTCCGAGCCGCCGCTTGCAACAATGGCAATGCGGACGCCCAATTTGACGATCGAAGATATTGCTTCGCCTGTTCGAGTTCGTCACTCGGCGCGCTCGCGGCCTCAGATCCGACGGCTCGTCGCGGTTCCCCGGGCCTCTCTGGGCGCGACGACACCGAACGCTCAACACCACTCGCGATCACCGGGCCAACTGAGGTTGAACTGAACGAAAACTCGCCGATCAGAGACGACGCCTCCCACGGCACCTGCTGATTCTTAGTTCTCTGGGACACGGATTGGCGGACACGCTTGAACACGTCCTCGATCTTGAGCCCAGAAATCCTCATCGCCTTCAACAGTTCAGAGGTATAGAGCCCATTCGGTCCGTCGCCATCCGCATCCTTCGCCACCCTACCGGGAGCCGTGGCATACGCGATGAGTGTCCCGATCGGGGCGTCTATCGACGCGAGACCCTGAACTTGGTTCCTAAAGCTCCGGCTGTACGGGTCATCCCGGCACGCGTCGAGAATCACGATGTTCAGTCGGTTTCGGGCGGTTTCCATACGAGATAGCACATAATCGACATCCACTGCCTCGACCGCGACCTCAGCATCGCCCTGGATGACCGCATCCACCGGCACCATGTAGTTGTGCCCGCCAACCTGCAGACCGTGCCCAGCGTAGTAGAAGACCCCCACGCCGTTGTCGCGTAACCGGTTGCCGAACTCAATGATCGCGCGACGCATCTCCTTGTAGGAGACATTTTCCTGACTGACCACCTGGAACCCAAATGATTGGAGCGTCGCAGCCATCGCCCGCGCATCGTTCACAGGATTCTTTAGCGGAGAGGCAGGGTAACGCCCGTTCCCGATCACCAGTGCAAACCGCTTCTCGCTTGACGCCGACTCACGATCTTCTGGAAAAGCTGACTCGACGGAAGCCAGCAAGAGCGCGGCCCACACGGTTACAACAACGACCCTCTTCAGGAGGCTTCCGTAGGGACCTCGCTCCATCTGACCTCTCTCAGCCTTAGCGGATTCAACGAGCGCATATGGCTCATGCCGAGTATTCCTCATCGCGGTGCTTGTGCTGAGCTGCGCCTAATAAACCCCTGGACTTCGTTTATGCCGATGGCAAAATTCAGACCGGGCGCGACGACTCGTACATCGGTGCCCGGATTCTGCTGCGCCGCTCGTACAGTACTGGCCTGGAAAATGACCCCGATCAGCTTACCGTCGGATGTGAGAAGGGGACCGCCCGAGTTCCCGGGATTTATGGGCGTCTGAGTTTGGACAACCGTGCCCTCCACCCCTGATGCCGACATCTGATAGTTGGATCTGACTCCGCTGACGATCCCAGTTGTGATGCTCCACAGTAGTCGTAGTGGATGACCAATTACGACCACATCATCACCGGGCCTGACAGCGTCTACTGTTCCCATGGCAAGAGGCCGGACTGATTTGGGCACACCCTGAATGACCAGAAGAGCGAGATCACGACTCGGATCGCTCCCGACAATGACGCCCACTCGTGTCACGCCTCGAAGGGTTGAGCACCAGGCTGACCCTTCTTGCGTCGTCAAGCATTGCGCGACTCGCGAGAGATCGAGCACGGTTGTTGCTAGCGCAGGCTCGTAGAACACTAGCATAACAAATCGAATGTTCTTCCCTTCAGTGATGAAGGGAGATTCAACTACATGCTGATTCGTCACGACGAGCGCGGTATTGGTTTGGCTGTCGATACGGACGACAACTGCGCTTCCAGTTGCATCCTGAGCGATAACTAACGGCACTGCTGACACGGAATCCTGAAACACATCTCTAAGGCCGCGGGATGCGCCGCCAGGCCACTTGGCAGAGACATCTACGTGTCGTTCGCCGAGCACCTGACCGACCCGTTGGGAGACAGCTGAAGGAATCAACTCCGGGTCCGCAGAAGCAGCCTGTGACATCACGGAACTGACTAGCCAAAGCCAAACTGTGAGTGTCGCGAGGACGCGTACGTCAACTGGTCTTGGTGCCCAGCGGTTTTGAGATCGCAGGCGGTTGCTTCGCGTCGGTTGCGTGGCATCCGGGCGGTGAGTTCGTCTCGTCATAACACCCCCTAGTTCGATGCCGATACTTCTAGGCCCTGGTACCAAACAAGCTTACTTTAAAAGCCGAACTCCCGTCGCGTCGAAAGACCACGCTCTTCCCCGCTGCGACCAAGGCCGTGGGAGCCGAGGTTGCGCCAGAAGTCTTACCCTTCACCCAGAATGCCCTGCCTGAGCGATACGTTACGTCGCCCGTGCCGAGACCCTCGCGACGGATGTGGGGCAGGGTGCCGATGTGTGTACGAGCGACATACGCAGCCCAATCCATGGCAAGCAAACACGAAGGCTGGGATCAGCTCTCACGGCAAAGTCCCCCGGACCGAAAATCGGCGGATCATTCGACCTCTGCTCGGGATCACATAAGAACAATCAGGGGGAGTCATGGTGGCTCCCGCTGAGGACACACCTGGGATACTCCCACGTTGATTCCGGCCAGCATCACGGACCGCACAAGCGGCGTCCAGCCTCCAGCGTGCCGACGTTTCTACCACCCCTCATTGTCGACAAGAACTGACGGCCTTTGAACCGTCACGCCACACAGCCCCTGAATGCTATCTGCGCGAGCAAGCACACCGCCGTCGCACGTGAGGAACGCAGCGCAAGCCTGTTTGGCTGAGACAAACACGTGCTGCGCGTCGATCACTTTCACGCCGATCCGCAGTAAGGAGTCGTATAAGGGATCGTTCTGGATCAACGGACTCGTGATCCAGGTCCGTGAGTCACCGTAGCTGCGCAGCCCCATCAATTCATCCCAGCCAACGATGGGTACCTTCCTGAGCAGCCGGAACGTCCGTTCTACCTGCTTACGTGCTGGCCCCGAGTACCGCTTGATCTCGTCGAGTGTGAGTTCCGAAGTGACCAGTTCGATCCTTCCGGCATCTCGGGCGGCGAGCAGGCGGTCGAGCGCCTCGGATTCGGTCGGCGTGTCGTCCCTCGCGATAGCCGAGACGACATTGTTGTCCAGGTATGCCTTCATGCTTCGGCGTCCGTCATCAGTTCATCTTTGCAGGATGAGTGCGACCATCGACCCTGGCGGTCGGCGACTACAGCGGTGGCGACTCCCGAGATTCGGGACGTGCCGCATGACGCGGCATCCGGTGTTAGGTCGGTGGAAGGATCCGGGCAAGCCAAGCGCCAGGCCCCCTCCTCTCCACGCCATCCCCGCTACTACGGCACCGCGTCGTAGTCGATCGTCTCGAACGGGTCGGCCTCGTCCTTGAGCGTGGTCCAATTGAAGACGTAGCGATCATCGTCCAGCCAGTCATCGGGAAAGTGGACCCGAAAGTAATTGCCGATGCCACTCTCCATCCCGTCGCTCTCCCCGCTCTCGAAGACGAGATGATCATTCCCGGTGTGCCCATACGCGGGACAGATCCACAGCCCGGCCTGGCGCTCGACGAGATGCCGGTTCCATCGGATGCACAAGGCACCGGCGGTCTGACGCTTCTCGACGCTCCCGTCCGGCATCTGTCTGCGCCCGATGTTAGCCCGGTCAACCTCGAAGGCGACGAACTCCATGCCTGCCCCCCTGGCGGCCTTATAACGCCGCAGGGCCAGCCTTCGCAATCACTCACCCCTAAGACGAACAGCCCGAAGGCTACCGCTTTTTGCGCTGTTTGGGTTTGGCGGTTTCACGTTTGAGGACCTTCAACGCTTGCAACACTGCCTGCCGATCCGCCTCGGTACGGACGAGCATGGTTCCGTGGCCCTCTTTCCGCCGACATTCAAACGGGAGAACAGCCCGCTGAATCTCAGTCTGGGAGAACGAGCCGCCCCTTCGCCTTTGGCTTTGTCACGTCGCTTCCCCTCCCCTTTTGTTGTGTCGGCGCCGATGGGAGAACGGCATCACCACCTCCTCCATCAATCGACGGACGGCCCCTATTTCGGGTCCTAAGCATCGAACGGCTATCCAGAGTCGCCCGGATGCTCGTCGGGGGCTCCTGGAGGCCGCCAGCGCGCCTGAGCCGCCTTTCTTGACCGGTCCGCGCGCGCCTGCGCACGTCGGAGCGGGCACTCCTTCCATTCTGGCGATCCCGCCGGGTGGTGACCGTTCACCAGACACGCTCCGTGAAGCACCGTCATCGCCGCCTTCCCTCCTCAATCACTTCCCAGAGCGTGATGTCGCTGGGTGCCCGATGGCTGAACACGCTGCTGGATCGGATCCGTCTCGGAATCCATGTGCAGAAGTGCCCGCTCCGTGAACGGCCCGCGTGCTAATCACGGCCGCTCCACTCCTGTCTCCACCAGTCCTCCAGCATCTGGATCTCCACCTCGCGAAGGGGCCGAATCACCGATTCCCGATTGAGGGCTGAGCGCAAGGGGTCGCGCACCCAAGGTTGGGCTCCCAGCCATCTCACGTACCGTGTCGGGAGATCGATCAGGTGTATCCCTCTGTATTTCCCGAACGGCATCCGTCTTGGAACCATAGGTCATCCTCCGGATAGGCAAGCTGGCGAGATATGTCCGATGAGCCTGTCGTTCTGCATGCCCCTGGTGCCACCGGTCCTGCCTGAGCCCCGCCGTGCCCAAGGTCTTGGCCACCGCGGCAGGATCCGTTGGGCCGCGCCGCCAACGCCCCTGGCCGTCGGTGACAGCCAGTCCATACTTGCGCAGCTTGGCGAGGTGTTTCCGAACCATGCGGAGCCCCATGCCAAGGATTTTGGCGAGCAGCGTGATCGCGATTGACTCCATCGCATGCAGCCGCTCGTACACGCGCGCGGTCGATTTGCCGAGGCCAGCTCGCGCCCAGATGTCGTGGCCGAGATCGACGGGACTGAACTCAGTCGAACACACATTCATACACCCCCCTTGTATGGAGTGTGTTCGGGTGAGTTCACCATTGCCCCGTCTGGGGATTTGCGAGAGCAAGGCCCAGGTGGCCGCTTGGACACCTCGTGAGGGGCGCACTGGTATCCGCAGCAGCCAGCCTGCCTGCTGCAGGCGGTGCTGAGCCGTGACCACCGTGGACTTACTGAGGTGGGTGACCACCATCACGGTTCGGACGTCTAGGTCGTACACGATCCGGCCAAGACCCCAGGCATGGAGGAGGTGAGCCCGGAGCACGGCAAGGTCAGAAGCACCGCCGCTTCCACGCCAGGAGTGGTGCGCGGAAGCGATGCTCACCATGGTGAGGGTTTTGCGGGTCTCCTCTCGATCCGTGGCCGAGACGGTGGGCGGGGAGGTGGAAATCAACTGCCTGGCAATGTCCCAGCACCGGGCGATGTAGGCATACCTGTCGCGGCGATGTCTGATCTTGTCCCCCGCCTTGTTCGCTGGAGCGAGGATCGCCACCGCGTACTGCTCTTGGGTCCAGCCGCTCTGCATCGCGGACGCGGCGAGCCCTTGGATCATCTCGGAACGTGACCGGTAGCGGGATTGAAACACCCCATCGCGGAGCATGCTCTGAGCCCATCGGCGCAGCGGCGGTAGGCAATTGTTCGTCGGTGTCAGCGCGGCCAGAGCTTCGGCCGGGTTGTCTGGATCGAGCAACGAGACCGGTAATCCGAGGCGGTGTGGCGCCAACGGAGGCCGCATAGACCGCCGGACCTCTAGGCTGAGGCCCTTGGCGCGATCACGGAATCGGCGAAAGACATCTCGGTCCGGAACACAGCACCAGAGGTGTACGTGTCCAGGCTGCCCCGAACAGACGAGGACCGGAGCCAGACCCGCCTCCCGAAGCTCCTGCGCGAAGACCATCAACTGCTGAACGTGATCGGGCTCGTCGAGGTCGATCGCGAGAATATCGTCACGCACCTCGACCGTGAACGGCCGTCCGCTCGCGACCGCCTCACCGATCGGGAGCCAACGGTCGGCGGAGTTGTCTTCGTGGAGGAGCAAGGCATTCCCGCTCGGTCTCACGACGCGGCGGGCGAAGGCCAAGATCAGATTCGGGTCGGGGCCCGTGGCGTGTGTGGGATCCACCCGTCAGTCTCCCTCGAACCCCGACACACCGCGCGCGGGGCAGCCATGAGGCACCCGCGCCAACGCGAGCCGCCTCTACCGTTCACATCATCTCGTCGGTGTGCCTCCGACGCGCGTAGCTTCAAAATACACCGCCCATAGCCTTTCGCAATGATCAACCGCGTTTCACACGGGCGAAATCCCTCCGACCTATCGTCGCTCGCAGAATTTGCCGAAATCACGCCGTACTTCTTGACACAGCGACGGGTCGCACTAATCATGGGGCCATGGATTACCTGGCTGAGCATCGGCGGCACACCGGGCTGAGCCGAGGCATTGGGGAGACCCATCTCAACGACCTCGGAATCGGTGGAGGAGATCGCCGCCATGCTCCAGCGTTCAATTCGTCAGTCGCACCCATCTACTGACCTAAACTCCAGCCCGCCCGCTCAGAGGACCCTCGTCGAGCCCGGCGCACCCGTGCTCACGTCCTCGGCACAGCCAGCGGACGCGGATCCGGTCGGCCCGGGCCACCGGATGTCAGCGCGGGAGATGCTCGTCGAGGGTGGCCACGCCTTCGGTGAGTTCTTGGCCAAAGCCGAAGCGGAGGAAACGGCGTACCGCCGGAGGGCCAAGGAGGCCGCGGACCGGAACGACGAGCAAGCTCTAAGAGCGGAAGAACAAGAACTAGCTGCCGGTCTCACGCCCCGCCAGCTCGCTTTTGCGGCTGCGTCGATTCAGGCAGAAGCGGAAGGAGCAGCCCGCTGGGAGGAATCGGCCGCCGAGAAACGACGGGCTCGCCAGGCTGTCTGGACTCCTATCTGCCAGCATTTCGGGATCAACCCGAGCGCAGCAACCTTGAGTGATTTCATCGGCGCGTTGAATCGCTGGGATCATCGCGCAGACAAGCCTCGAATCAAGGCGGCTCTGCGCAAGATCCGCCAGTTGGCCGAACGACACGCATTGGCGACTGAGCAGGAGGTTCCACGCACCGAACGGGGGCCGAAAAGAGGGGGTAAGTGCGTCCTGTCCCTCTCTCTTCCCAGCGATGGCACCCGGCAAACCCACCGGATCACTCGCGAGACCCTTCGGACGGAATTCCTGGAGGGCCGTCCGCCGACCAGGTGAAGGACATCATCTTGGACATCTTCGGTGAGGATGGTCTGAAAGAGGTGTTGGATCATTCCGCACGAGGGGGGTCGGTGTGAACGGGTCGTAAAAATTCCCCGTGGGGAATTCTTAGAGGTTAACGGCCATAGGCACCCCGACCCGCTCGGCGCTCGGAGCCCACTCCGCCGCGATTCCGTCGCTAGCTGAGGTCATTGCGGATCCCGGGCTGGCCGGGGACCTATCGATGCCGACCCTGGTCGAATACCGGCGACAAGCGGCTCATCTTGTAGCTGACCTCGACGCAGCGATACTCAGCCGTCCACCAACTGAGATGGGCCAGCTCGACGACAGCCATCTTCCGGTGCTCACCGTAGACGAAGCGGCAGCACGCCTCCGTACCTCGCAGGATAGCCTCTATCGTAAATGGCGGCGGCTTCGGTTGGGTTACCGTGACCCATTCGACGGGAAGATCAAGTTCACCGAAAAAGAGATCACTGACTACATCTCCCGCCAGAGGCGGGGTTGATGTGAACCCGTATTCCCGTGTATCATGCTTATATGACACCCAAAGGCATACCTCGAAAGCCGGGCGAGCAGGACGTGAAGACAACGATTGACCTCCCTCAGGCTCTCTGGCGAGCAGCCAAGGTGCGTGCGATGGACGAGCGGCGCGACCTCCGATCCATCGTCATCGAGGCGCTCAGAGCCTACCTGCGGACGCCGAAAGGCGGTGCATGATGGACGAGGCACTGAAGGTCAAGGCTAGCGGCATTCGAGGATTCGGTTCGCCGTACCTCCGTGGCCGCGTTTGGTGGATTCGGTACCACCACCGGGGCGAGGAGTACCGGGAGTCGACCCGCAGTGAGCGCCTCCTTGACGCTCAGCGGCTCCTAAAGGACCGGTGGAAGCAGATCGGGCGGGGCCGGTTTATCGGGCCGCAGGAGGAGAAGATCCTTGTCAATGACCTGCTCGACATGCTCGTCACAAGCTACGAGCAGAACGGACGGCGGTCCACTGGGACCTTGCGGGGTCGGATCGAACCCCTCCGGGCCGCCTTCGGCGCCTGGCGCGCCGTCGACGTGAAGGGCACCGCCATTGTGCAATACAAGACCGATCGCCTCACCGCCCAGACCCGGCGGGGCACCGTGGTCGCGGTGGCGACTCTGAACCGCGAACTCGCCGCCCTCAAGCGGGCCTTCCGGATCGGGATCGAGCAGGATCGCATCGCCCAGGCGCCGATCATCAAGTTGCTCGCTGAGCACAACGTCAGGGAGGGCTTCGTCGAGCCCGGCATCTTCGAGGAGATCGCGAAGCATCTCCCCGTCCCGCTCGACGATGTCGCCCGGTTTGCATACGTCACCGGCTGGCGGAAGCAGGAGGTGCTGACCCTCCGCTGGTCAGACATTGACCTTGAAGCCCGACGGGTTCGGCTGCGCCGGGAAAACTCGAAGAACGAGGACGCCCGCGTCATCGTGTTGATCGGGGACCTTCTGGTCCTCATGGAGAGGCGATGGGCGGCTCGCCAGTATCAGACCAAGGCGGGCACGGCGATCTCCCCGTGGGTCTTTCACCGCCAGGGGAGACCGATCGTCGACTTCCGCGACGCTTGGACCGATGCCTGCGAGGCCGCAAAGGTACTGGGCCTACTCTTTCACGATCTCAGGCGGTCAGCGGTGCGGAACATGGACAAGTCCGGCCATGTGACGCAGGCGGTGGCCATGAAGATCACCGGGCACAAGACCGACAGCGTCTATCGCCGGTACCGGATCGTCGACGAAGCCGACATCGAGCGGGCCTTGGAGAAAACTCAAGAATCGAACAGGCAGTCGCCCGCGAGCAACGTCGCCAGTCTCAGCGAAGCCCGTGAGGAACGGAGCGGGTAAGCCCGGCCCGCACGAATCCCGCACAGTGCGAGGGGGCGCGGATCTACTCCCCCTCGCAACTATGCGGAGAATTGGTGCGCCCTAGAGGAATCGAACCTCTGGCCTTCGGATTCGTAGTCCGACGCTCTATCCATCTGAGCTAAGGGCGCGCATGGCGGAGAGGCCGGGATTCGAACCCGGGATAGAGGTTT
>Ga0070698_100005804_pt1 | contig 13500 bp, 10 predicted proteins | sample KBSK1502metaG_FD_65477 | JGI IMG/M metagenome (GOLD analysis project Ga0070698, IMG submission 65477) | Corn, switchgrass and miscanthus rhizosphere microbial communities from Kellogg Biological Station, Michigan, USA - KBS K1-50-2 metaG | ecosystem: Host-associated > Plants > Roots >... | reverse complement strand
GTCGTCCTTGTGCGCCGAGCGCGCCAGGAACGTGCCGAGCGCCCACTTGATGTTGCGGAGGGTGGGCTTGCGCTCGGTCTTGTCGGTGAGCAGGAGGATGTTCTCCTTCTTGAAGCCGCCGGAGGCGATCAGGGTCTGGTAGATGGCGTCGGCATCCGCCACCGGGTAGCGGAGCTTCGGCACCGCGGTGGACTCGTAGCCGCCGACGCCGATGATCACGGCCCACTGGGTGGAGGGCGGCGGGGGCGCGACCGCGGGCGGGGCCGCGGGCGCGGCCGCCTTCGGCCGCTCCAGGATGACCGTGCGGATCTCCTGGCGCGTGGTGCCGTCCGGCTCGAGCGCGGTGATGACGATCGCGTTCGGCCCCTCGCGCAGGGTGAGGGGCGCGCTGACCGCCATCGACTTCTGCGGGCTCCGCTCGTCCTGCCGGTGCACCTCGGAGCCGTTCAGGGCCACCGTGATCCGGCTGATCCCCTTGCTCGACCGCGCGACCGCGGCCACCACGCTCGCGTCGTCCGTCACCCGCGAGCGGTCCTCGGGGTAGCGCACGTCGACCGCCAGCGGCACCGCCTTCTCCAGGTAGACCGTCCGCATCTCCTGGTGCATGGTCCCGTCGATCTCCGCCGCGGTCACCACGAGGGTGTTCTGGCCCTCGACCAGCTTGACCGGGAGGTTCACCGCCATCGCGGGCTGCTGGGCCCGGTTGTCCTGGCGCCAGAGCTCGACCCCGTTGGCGGTGATCAGGACCTGGCGCACGCCGGTCCCGCCGGCCACGAGGCCCGCGAACGTGAGCGTCTCCTGGTCAACGCGTGACTGATTGGTCGGCGTCGAGATGACGATTCGGAACGCGGGCGGAGGGGAGCCCGGCGGGATTGCCGCGACCACCGTGGGCGGGGTCAGCGGAGTCGGTGGCGTCACCGGCGCGGCCCGCACCGGCTCGGGCGTGGCCGGAGCCGGCGTGGTCGGCGTCGGCGCTGCCGCGATCGCCGGCGGCGGGACGGAGGGCGGCCGCGGGGGAGCGGGGGCCGCCGGGGTCGGTGCGCTCGGAGACGGCGGGGCGACCGGGGCGCTCGCGGTCGCAGGCGGCGGAGCGGTCGGGGCGGTGACCGCGGGCGGTGGCGCCGGCGCGGGTGACACCGCGGCTGCGGGCGGGGCGCTCGCGGGCGCCGGCGGAGCAGGCGCGGGTATGGCGGGCGCCGGCGCGCTCGCCGCCGGCGGCGGCGTGGCCTGCGGCCGAGCGGGCGCCGCGGGGGCCGGCGCGGGCGGTGGCGTTGCCCCGGGAGGCGCCGCGGCCGCCACCGCGGTGGTGGGCTTCTCGTAGAACAGCACGCGACCCTGCTGGCGCATGGACCCGGAGGCGTCGGTGGCGGTGACGATCAGGTAGTTCTCGCCCTCGACGAGCTTGATCGGCATGCTGAGCGGCACGTCCTTGCCGGGCGTGCCGGGCTCCTGCTGCTGGGCGACCTCGGCGCCGTTCAGCGTAACCGCAATGCGAAGCGGGCCGGCGCCGCCGGTCACCTTCCCGGTGAGCGTGACGCGGTCGGTGCTCACGCGCCCCTTGTCCTTGGGATCGATGAGGACGACGCCCAGCGGGCTCGGCCCCGGCCGGTCGAGCGCGACCGCCTGGAAGGCGAACCCGCCCAGGTCGCTCCCCTCGGCCCGCACCAGCTGCTGGACCGCGGGGGCGTACCAGAACGCGAGCTCGATCCGCCGTGACGGCGGCGAAGCGGCGAGGAACCGCGGCTCCAGGACCTGCACGATGCGATACGCCTTGAACACGCCCGCGGGGACGCGCACGTCCTCGTACGCCTCCACGCGCCAGCTCAGCCGGGCGAGGCTCTGGCCGTACTGCGGCTCCGGCGTCTTGAAGGTGAGCCAGCTCACACCCCACTGGCCGACCTCGAGCGGCCAGTTGAGCGCGGGCGCCGGCTCCATCTCGAGCAGGGTCTTGCCCCCGCGGACGACCTTGGCCACGCCGAGGTCCCGGGTGAGGTGGACCTCGCGTCCGCCGTCCGCCGCGAACACGTAGCGGCCGTTGTCGATCCGGATCAGGTCGTAGGCCCCGTCGCTGCGGATCCACTTCTCGCCGACCGTGTAGCTCGGCCGCTCCGCGCGGGGCGTCTGGGCCCAGGCGGTGGCGGTGCCGCCGAGGAGGACCAGGGCGAGGAGGGCGACCGCGAGCGTGCGCTTACTCGGTTGCGCCCACATCATCACAATCGGGGCTTCTCCGGTCTTCCACGGCCCGTGATGGCAGGCATGGCGCTTCGCGTTGCAGTAGAGACTAAGCCCAACCGGCTGGGGTGTCAACGAACCGGAAAGGGGGAATATTCTTGACTCCCCCGGTCTCCTGGACCAAGGTAATGGTCGCTTTCCGACGAGGCCAGGAGGGAGCCCATGCAGGTGATCTCGACCGCCCGATCGACCGCCCTCGCGCTCGTCGCCGTCGCGCTCGCCGCGCTCGGCGGTTGCGCCGAGATGCCGGGGAAAGAGGCCGAGGAGCCGACCCGACCGCGCGTGTTCGTCGCCAACGAGAGCTCGAACACGGTGACGGTGGTGGACGGCGACTCCTTCCAGGTCGTCGGCACGGTGGACGCGCGCAACCACGCCACCCACGACCTGGCCGTGTCGCGTGACGGGCGCTGGCTCTTCGCCACCAACCTCGCCTCGGGTCGCCTCTCCGCCATCAACACGCGCTCGATGGAGACGGTGGCCTCGATCGCCACCGGCGATCGGGCGCACGTGGTCACGCTGACCAACGACAACCGGCAGGCGTGGGTGGCCAACATCGGGGACAACACCATCTCGGTGGTGGACACCACCACGTTCCGGATCCTCGGCACCATCGCGGTCGGCAAGGGCCCGACCGGGCTGACCTTCTCGCGCGACGGGCGCTTCGCCTACGTGAGCAATCAAGGCGACAAGACGGTGGAGGTGATCGACACCGCTTCCCACCGGGTCATCAAGGCGATCCCGGTCGGGACGAACCCGCACTTCCTGGTGCTGGGCCCAGACGGCCGGATCTGGGGCACCAACACCGGCGGCACCGACATCTACGTGATCGATCCCGCGACGCAGGACAAGATCGCCTCGATCAACGTGGGGCCGTCGCCGCAGCAGATCGCCTTCGGCTTCAAGGGCCTCCAGGGGCCGAACGCCTACGTCACGGTGGCGGGCCTGAACCGGGTGGTGGTGCTGAGCGCGGACCCGAGCAACCTGCGCATCCTCGAGCAGATCGACGTCGGTCAGCGTCCCAACGGCATCTCCGGCAACCGGGAGGGCACGCGCCTCTTCGTCGTCCACGAGATCTCCAACGATCTGAAGGTCGTCGACACCGGCAGCAGCGCGGTGCTCGCGACGGTGCCGGTCGGGCGCAAGCCGATCCGCGTCGTGTTCCACGGCAACTGAGGCGCGGGGCGATGTCGCGATCGATCGGTTGGCTGGTGGCCGGGCTCCTGGGGGCGGTGCTCGCCGCGGTGACGATCGCCCCGCGGCCCGCGGAGGCGCAGGGCCAGCCGGTGGGCTCCGCGCAAAACGCGATCGGCAGCCTGGTCGTGGTGCGCACCGACGGCATCGAGCACCGGCTGCAGGGGAAGGGCTCGCTGCCGCTCTACGAGGGCGACGCGCTCCGCACCGAGGCCGCGAGCCAGGCCCTGATCCAGCTCCGGCCCGGCACGCCGGTCGCCCTCAACGAGAAGACCACGGTCAGGATCCTCTCGCGATGGGACAAGAGCGCGCCGGGCAACGGGACGATCCGCATCCTGCGGGTGAGCCGCGGTGAGCTCTGGACCAAGGCCGGCACCGGCGAGCGGCAGCTCGAGATCGAGACCCCCGCCTCGGTGGCCACCGGGCGTGACGCCGAGTTCGACATCAAGGTGGGCGACGACGGCCAGAGCGCGGTCACGGTGGTGCAGGGCACCGTCGATTTCGCCACGCCCTTCGGGCAATGCGCGGTGCGGGCCGGCACCGGGAGCATCGGGGCGCGCGGGGCAGCGTGCACGGCGCCTCAGCCGGCGAACGCGGCGGCCGCGATCGGCTGGAAGCAGCCGGTGTCGCAGTGATGCGGGCGGCGGGTCAGCCGAAGATCAGGTAGAGCGCGAGGCCGAGCAGGCCGAGCCACACCAGGATCCCGATCGCGGCGGTGCGCTGGCCCTCGGCGGGCTTGCCGTAGCGGCGGTGGCCGACGCCCACGCTCGTGACGATGACGAGGACGAGCGCGCCGACCACGAAGAGCACATCCACGATGCCCGCCTGCTCGCCCATGCTAGCCGGCTCGCGGTGGGTCGACGCTCATCGCGCCGGGGTGCCGAGCGGAGGACGCGCGATCTCCCGGATGGCTTCGATCCGGGCGCTGCGCTCGAGCTCGTCGGCGTCGAAGACGACCTCGCGCTGGTCCTGCGAGCGGATCACGTAGGCGGGGCCCGTGCCGTCGGGGAAGGCGTGGGTGCGCTCGAGCCGCACCACGACGCCGAGGGCGGCCCCGTCCGACATGCGGCTCAGCGTGTCGCCGACCCGGAAGAAGAAGGTCCAGTCGCTCTGGCCCCGGGAGCGCGACGGGCGCGCGGGCGCGGCGGCCGGCGAGGCGTCGACCCCCGGCGCGGCCGAGTCGATCGCGGCGACGCCCGGGCCCGGCTCGGAGCGGGGCGCGGCCACGCGATGGGAGCGGCCGAGGAGCATCGTGAGCGAGACGATGACCGCGAGGAGCCCGATGACGACGCCGCCCAGCAGCTTGAACCGGAGCGAGGGCATGTCGCTCGAGGGAGCAAGAAGAGGGCCAGCCCGGCCGGTAATCGGGACGGGCGTTTAGAGCGCGTCGAGCGCGCACGGGGCCGCGGGGGTGACCAAGTCTTGGCACCCGCCTGACAAGCTCTGGAGGCCGCGCGGCGCCAAGGGGCCCAACTGGCTGATTTTGGGCGGTCGGTTCGCTGGCTCAGCTCTTGCTAGATCAGTTGGGCATGATACTCACGACGGTCCTCACGGTAGTGTTCGTCGGAGCGAGCTCGGTGATGCTCTGGCTCGCGATCGGCGCGGACTAAGGGGGAATCGGTCATGGAGACGCGGGTCAACGGGAAGGTGTCGCTGGAGGCGGTGATGAAGCGCGGCGCGCTCGTGTGCGTCGTGGCGCTGGGCGGCGTCGCGGTGGGGCTGGCGGTGTGGGCCCTCCGTCGCTGGCAGGACGAGCGGGAGTACCAGGCGTGGCGGGCGTCGGTGAGCTCGGACCCCTACCGTCGCGACCGCAACGGCTACCCGGTCGGCGCCCAGCTCGGCTACTCGCGCTCCCGGTAGCGCGCTCCGCCCTCCGCCGCCCGCTCCGGGGCGGCTTCGCACCTGCCCGGATCCCTTCCACCCCGCTGCTATACTGACTGAAGCATGAGCCCGGCGGCATCCGGCCGCTTCTCCATGTCGAGCGAGGCCGAGCATCTGGCCCGCCTGCGCGCGTGGCTCCGCGAGGCGCTCGCGGATCTGGGTGTGGACCGGGCCACCCGGGCCGAGCTCGTGCTCGCGGTGGGCGAGCTGTGCGCCAACTCCATCGAGCACGCCTACGAGGGGCGGGCCGGGCAGCCCATTCACGTCTCGGTCCTCGGCCACCCCGACCGGCTGGTCATCGAGGTAGAGGACTTCGGGCGATCGTTCGACCGTGAGCGGTACGTCGAGCCGGACCTCGACTCGGTGCCCGACCACGGGCTGGGGATCCACCTCGTGCATCGGATCGCGGACTCGGTCGCGATCGACGTGCAGCGCGAGCGGGGAACCCGGTGGACCCTCGTCAAGTACCGGCCGGGCGCGCGCCCGGCCGATGGTTCGTCGGAGGGCGGCGCACCGCCGCCCGCCTCAGGAGAGATCATGGACATCGAAGTGACCGACTCGGCCGGAATCAAGCTGGTCGTCCCGCGGGGCGACCTGGACATGGCGGCGGCCGAGCAGATGAAGCGGACGCTGGTCAAGCTGATGGACGACGGCAGTCGCAAGGTGCTGGTCGACCTGGGACAGGTGGGCTACGTCGACAGCTCCGGCATGGGCGCGCTGGTGGCCTCGCTGAAGCACGCCCGCGCCGCGGGCGGCGAGCTGCGCCTCTGCGCGCTGCAGGACGACGTGCGCGCGATCTTCGAGATGACCCGGCTCAACAAGGCGGTCACCATCCACCCCAGTCGATCGGAGGCGCTCGGGGCGTGGGTCTGACCGGGCGCCTGCTCGCCCTGGCCCTGCTCGCGGGGCTCGGCGGGACGTCGGTGCCCGCCGGCGACGTCGCGGCCGCCGCCCCGGTGCGGCCCCTCGCGGGCGTGCGCACCTGGGTCGTCTACTACGGCGACGCGCCGGCGGCGGCGCGGGACCTCGCGCGCTTCGACGTGGTCGTGCTCGATCCCCACGGCCACCCCCCGCTGCCGCTGGTGAAGCGCCACGGCTCGCTGGTGCTGAGCTACGTGAGCCTCGGCGAGGTGAACACGCAGCATCCCGAGTTCGCCGCCATCGCGGCCGAGCCCTGGGTGCTGGCCGCCAACCCGAGCTGGCCCGACGCGCGGGGCCTCGACGTGCGGGCGCCCGCCTACGAGGGTTGGCTGCTGGACCGGGTGGTGCCGGCCGCGCTCGCGGAGCCGGTCAACGGGCTCTTCCTCGACACCGCCGACTCCGCGCTGGAGCGCGAGCGGGTGGATCCGCGGCGCTACGCGGGCGCGGGCCGCGCGCTCGAGCGCGTGCTCCGCGGGCTGAAGCGGCGGAACCCGCGCGCGGTCCTCCTCCTGAACGGCGGCCTCCCGCTCGCCGAGCGGCTGGTCGGGGTGGTGGACGGGGTCGCGCTCGAGTCGGTGTGGACCGACTACGACTTCAAGGCCAAGGCCTACCGGGTGCGGCCCGCGGAGGACGCGGAGTCGCGCGCGGCCCAGCTCGGCCGGGTGGCCGCGCTCGGCATGATCGCGTTCACCCTCGAGTACGCGGCAGCCGACGGCAGCCCGACGCCCGCCGAGCTGATCCGCCGGTCGCGGGCGCGCGGGTTCGTCCCGTACGTGTCCACCATCGGGCTCGACCAGGTCTCCACCCACACCCTCGCGCCGTGAGCCGGCGGATCTCGCGCCGCGCGCTGCTGGGCGGCACCGCCGCGCTGGCGGGAGCCCGGGCGCTGGGGCGTCCCGGCCGCGCCGCGGAGGCGGCCGGCGACGCGCCCGCCGAGCTGCCCCGCTACGTGCTCGCCCTCTACAAGTCGTCCGAGCTCGACAACGACGTGCAGGGCAGGCGGGCCAAGAGCGGGACCCGCAACGAGGTGCACGGCTGGGCCCAGATGCCGCTCAATTGGCTCGGGCTCATGGTCGAGTACCACGACATCGATCAGGGGCTGCCGGACGAGCGGGAGATGGCACGGTACCGCGGCATCGTCACCTGGTTCCAGACCGAGGAGATCGCGGAGCCGCTCGCCTACCTGCGCTGGCTGGGCGCCCAGATGCGCGCGGGACGCCGGGTGGTGATCCTCGGCTACCTGGGCGCGCTGCGCGACCGGCGCACCCTGCGCACCCTCGACCTCGCGCAGATCAACGAGGCGCTCGCGCCGAGCGGGCTCGAGTTCCTCGGCAACTGGACCGGCAACCAGCTCGTCATCGAGCTGCGCCGCAAGGACCGCATGATGGACTTCGAGCGGCCGCTGCCGCCGGGGCTGCCGTACTACCAGCAGGTGGTCTGTCGGCGCGGCGACAGCCGGCCCCATCTTGTGCTGGCCCGCCGCGACCTGCCGAACTCGGAGAGCCACCTGGTCGTCACCGGGCCGTGGGGCGGGTTCGCGGCGGCGGGGTACGCGCAGTTCCAGTTCCCCGGCGAGGGTGGCGCGCAGTGGTGTATCGATCCCTTCGCGTTCTTCCGCGAGGCGCTGGGGGTAGGGGACTGGCCGCGACCCGACACCACGACCCAGTGCGGCCGTCGGATCTTCTACAGTCACATCGACGGCGACGGACTGCGCAACCGATCCGAGGTCCGCAGCGGGGCTTCGAGCGGCCAGGTGATCCTCGAGGAGATCCTCTCGCGTTACCGGCTGCCCACCAGCGTCTCGGTGGTGGTCGCCGAGATCGAGCCGACGCTTCTCGGCTCGCCCGCGTTCCACGAGCTGGCCCGCGCGATCTACGCGCTGCCCACCGTCGAGGCGGGCAGCCACTCCTACACCCACCCGCTCGACTGGGAGAAGCGCACGCGCAGCTTCGCGCCCGCCGGCGTGCCCTACTCGGTCGAGACCGAGACCGCCGGAGCGGTCCGCTACATGGAGGAGCGGCTGCTGCCGACCGGCAAGCGGGTGCGGCTCTTCCAGTGGTCCGGATCGACTCGCGTGACCGAGGAGGCGATCGCGATCCTCGACCGGCTCGGGGTGCCCAACATCAACGGCGGCGACACCATGCGGGACCGCGAGTGGCCGAGCTACACCCACGTGGCCCCGCTCATGCGCCAGGTGGGACGGCGCTGGCAGACCTACACCTCGGCCTCCAACGAGAACCTCTACACGCATCTCTGGACGGGGCCGTTCTACGGCTTCCGCCACGTGATCGACACCTACGAGAACACCGAGCGCCCGCGCCGGGTCGCGCCGGTGAACCTCTATTACCACTACTACTCGGGCGAGCGCGTAGCCTCGCTCGCCGCGCTCCACTACGTGCACGAGTGGGTCCTGCGCCAGCCGCTGGCGCGGATCTTCACCAGCGAGTACCTGGCCATCGTGGAGGGCTTCCGCACGGCGCGGATCGCGCGCACCGCGGACGGCTGGCGGATCTCCGCCCACGGCGCGCTCCCCACCGTGCGCTTCGACGACACGCGCGCCCACCTCGACCTCGACCGCTCGTCGGGCGTGCTCGGCTACCTGCATCACCAGGGTGCGCTCTACGTGCACCTGGCCGGCCCGGGGCCGGCGCTCCTCGTGCTGCGCGACCGGCCGCCCGCGAGCCCCTACCTGGTCCAGGCGAGCCACCGGGTCACCGCGTGGAAGCGCGACGGGAGCCGGGTCGCCCTGACGCTCGCCGGGCTCGGCGAGAAGGTCGTGGAGCTGGGCGCGATCGCGCCCGACCGTGACGTGGTGGTGGAGATTCTCGAGGGGACCGCTTTGCGTCGCCTGCGGGTGCGGAGCGGCGCGGACGGGCGCCTCACCGTGCGGGCGGGGGAGGCGAGCCAGGTCGAGGTGCGGGTCGGGTGAGCATCGAGCGCTGGAAGCTCGCCCTCGGGGTCGTGGTCACCCTCGGGCTCCTCGCGATGTCGGTGCCGTGGGGCGCGGACCTGGGCTGGGCCTACCTGGCGGATCGCCAGTACGCGCTCGCCGAGCGCATGTTCGTGCGGGCGGTCGCCGGCGATCCGGCGGACGGAGACCTCTGGCTCGGCCTCGCCGCCTCCTACGCGGCCCTCGGCGACCCGGACCGGCAGATCGGCACGCTGGAGGAGGCGTCGCGCCGGCTGCCCGCGCGGCGTGACCTGCGGCTGCACCTCGCCGACGTCTACCAGGACAACAAGGACCCGGCCGCGGCCGCGCGCATGCTGGAGGAGCTCACCGCCGAGCCCCATCCGGACAACGGCCCGCTCCTCGATCGCCTGCTCACCCGCTACCTGTGGACCGGCGACTACGCGCGGCAGCTCGTCGTGCTCCGCAAGATCGTGGCGCTCGAGCCCACCGATCGGGGCGCGGTCACCGAGCTGGCCTCGGCGGCCCGCAGCCTCAACCGGCAGGACGAAGCCCTGAGCGTGATGGAGGGCTACGTGAGGCGGCGGCCCGACGACGCCGAGGGCCGGCGCTGGCTCGCCCAGGTCTACGACTCGCTCGGGCAGGGTCCCCGCGCGGTCGAGCACTGGAAGGTCGTGGCGCGCCTGCTGCCGGGCGATCTCGAGGCCCGCGACCGGCTGCTGCCCGCGCCGGGCGGCGGCGCGCGCGAGGAGGAGCTCGCCCTGCTCGAGCGCCGCCGCGAGGCGGAGCCCCGCGACGAGGCGGTGCGCCAGCGCCTGGTCGTGCTCTACCGGGGCGTGGGCGACGGGCCGCGCGCGGTCGCGGTCCAGCGCGAGCTGGCCGCGCTCCGACCCCGCGATCCCGAGGTGCTGCTCGCCCTCGGCCGCCTGCTCGTCGAGCAGGACCGCGGCCCGGAGGCGATCGCGCTCTACGAGCGGGCCCTCGAGATCGCGCCCGAGCGCCTGGACGACGCGCTCGCCCTGGCCCAGCTCTACGAGTGGAACAACGAGCCCCGCCGCGCGCTGGCGGTGCTCGAGCGGGTGGCCCGCGCGCGTCCGGGCGATCGCGCGCTCCAGGAGCGCCTGGCCGCCCTGGCGCGCGGTACCGACGACGGTCCGGCCGCGCTCGCCGCGCTCGACCGGCTCGCCGCCGCGCGTCCGGAGGGGCCCTACGCGCAGCAGGCGGTCGACGCGCTCGTGGCCGGCAAGCGCCTGCCCGAGGCGATCACGCGCCAGCGGCGGATCGTGGAGCAGGCGTCGAGCGCGCCGGCGCCCGCGCTCCACCTGGCCGAGCTCTACGAGTGGAACGGCCAGGAGCGCGAGGCCATCGCGGTGTACGAGGGGCTCGACCGCGCGGGCACGCTCCCCGAGCCGGCCCTCGCGCGGCTCGCGGAGCTCTACCGCTACCAGGGGCGCTCCGCCGATCTGCTGCGGGTGGCCGATCGGCTGCTCGCGCGCCGGCCCGAGGACGCCGGCCTGCGCCAGGCGGCCGGCGAGGCGGCCGAGGCGCTCGGCCGGCCCGCCGACGCGCTCCGGCTGCTCGGGCCCCTCGCGGAGCGCCGGTCCCTCGACGAGGCCTTCGTCCTCCGCTACCTCACGCTGGCGGTGCAGGCGGGCCGCCCGGACGAAGGGCTGCGGGTCCATCGCCGCTACGCCGCGACGGCGGGCGCGGCCTATCGCATCAAGGCGGCCCGGCTCCTCGCCGATCTCGGGCGCAACGGGGACGCGATCGCGGAGTACGAAGCCGCGCTGGCGGGCGGGCTGGGCGACGGCGACGAGGCGGTGCGGACGCGGATCGCCCTGGCCCAGCTCTACGACGGCAGCGGCGCCGGCGAGACGGCGCTGCGCCAGTGGGAGGGGCTCATGCGGGCGCGCCCGCGCGATCCCCAGGTGCTCCGCGAGGTGGGCCGGCGGAGCCTCGCGGCCTCGCGCAACGACGTGGCCCTTCGCGCCTACCGCGCGCTCCTCGACGTGCAGCCGGACGACGCGGAGGCGCTCAAGCGCGCCGGGCAGCTCATGGCCTGGAGCAACGACGGCCGCGGCGCGCGCGCGGCGCTCGAGCGCTTCAATCGCGTGAAGGGCGGCGACTACGAGGTGCACTACCTGCTGGGGGAGCTCTACACCGCCGACCACGACGAGGAGCGTGCCCGGACCGAGTACCAGCGGGCGCTGCGCCTGCTGCCGCCCCGCTCGCGCTGAGCGCTCCCGCCGCCATCCGTCTTGAACCGGGCCGACCGCCCCCCCATACTCGCCGGATGGCCCGGCTCCGCTCGCCCCGCCTCGCGCCGATCAGGACCGCGGGCCTGCTGCTCGCGGGCCTGCTCGTCGCGGGCGGGCCGCCCGCGCGCGCCCAGACGCCGACGCTGGCACCCGCCGGGGCTAGCCCCGCGCCGGACGTAGCGCCCGCGCAGCCATCGGGCCCCGCGGAGCCGTCAGGGAAGGACGCGCCCGAGGCGGAGACGCTGCGCGCGCGCATCCAGGCGCGCCTCGGGCTCGTGGAGGAGGCCCTCGCCACCTACCGCGCGCTGCTCGCGCGCTATCCCGACGACCGGCGCCTCCGCGAGGACTACGCGGAGGTGCTGGTCGACGCGGGGCTGAACGAGCAGGCGGGTCCGATCGTCGACCGCTACCTAGCCGACGACCCGACGTCGGCGCGGCTCCGCCGCCTGCGCGCGCGGATCGACCTGGCCACCGGCGCCCCCGGATCGGCGGGCCGCCGCCTCGACGCCCTCGCGCGCGAGCAGCCGCAGGACACCGGGCTCACCGCCGATCTCGCCGCCGCCGAGGCCGCAGCGGGGCGGTGGAATCGCGCGCTCGACCTGTACGGCCACCTGCTCGACAGCGACCCCGACAACCGCGACGTGCTCGTCGCCTACCGCGACATTCTCCGCGGGCACGCCGCGCGGATCGAGCTGAGTCACTACACGCTGCTGCAGCAATCCGCTACCCATCACGTGGAGGAGGCCGCGTGGCGCGGCTGGCTGGCCGATCAGTGGTGGCTTCGCGCGGGCGGGCGCTACGGCAGCTACCACCAGGAGCGCACGCTGGGCCAGACCGCCTTCAGCGAGGAGGTGTGGACCACCTTCGCGACGCTCGGGTTCCAGCCCACGCGCACCCTCTCGCTCTGGGCCGGGCTCGAGGAGTCGCGCCGCCGCGAGGACATCCTGCGCACCACCGGGCGTCTGGGCGCCGGCTACGACGACCAGCGGGCGACCCTCGCCACGCTCGACGTGGCGGTCCGCGAGCTGCTCACCAACCCGGTGGCCGCGGTGCCGCGCAACGGCACGACCGACCGCGTGACCGTGGACGTCTCGCGCCGCGTGCTGGTGCCGGTGGTGCTGGCCGCCCACTACGACTTCCGGCACTACCAGGTCTCCGGCGAGGATCTGGGCAACCGCTGGGAGGCGGCCGGACGGGCCGAGCTCGAGCTGATCCGCAGCCGGGTCCAGGTGACCCTGATCCCCCAGCTCTTTTTCTCCGAGTACACCCCCACCGCGGGCAGCCCGCTGCGGGACACGGTGACGTTTCTCCGGCGTGAGGACATCGTGGCGATCGGGGCCCTGGTCGGCTGGGACGTCACGCCCGCGCTCCGCCTGCAGGCCGGCTCGGTCGGGCGGCGCGATCTGCACCGCGCGCTCACCTCGTGGGAGGTCACCGGCGAGGCGAGATGGCGAATTCGCCCCTGGCTGGAAGGGCGCGTGCTCTATACTCGAAACACCGAATCCACTACCGTCGGGGGCCAGGAAGAATCGTTCCTCGGGCGTCTCGACATCCTGTACTGAGAGACCTATGTGGCGGCGCTGGCGGGCGGTCGTGCTGACGGTCGGCGTGCTCACGCTGCTCGGATGCGCGAGCACCACCCAGGACTGGGTCAAGCCCGGCGCGGCCCGGGTCACGCGGGTCGCGGTGCTCCCGCTCGAGAACCAGACCTCGTCCCTGCGCGCGGGCCAGGTCGCGGGTGATCTCCTCGTCTCCGAGATCCTGGCCACCGGGGCCATGACGGTAATGGACCCGAGCGAGGTCGCCGATCTCCTCAGGCGCGACAACCTCGATCCGGCCGACGCGAGCCGCCTGCCCTCCGCGCAGCGGATCGGCCGGCTCCTCCAGGTGAGCCACGTCCTGCAGGGCTCGGTGACCGAGTACCGGTACAAGCCGGGCTTGTCGGAGACGCCCGCGGTCGGGGTGACCGCGCGCATGATCGACGTCGCGTCCGGCGAGGTGGTGTGGACGTCCAGTCACGCCCGCCTCGGCTCCTCGTGGCTCCGCGAGGACGGGCTCGCGCGTGTCGCCCAGCAGGTGGCCCACGACATGGCGGCCCACCTGACCGCC
>Ga0070698_100005803_pt1 | contig 13502 bp, 12 predicted proteins | sample KBSK1502metaG_FD_65477 | JGI IMG/M metagenome (GOLD analysis project Ga0070698, IMG submission 65477) | Corn, switchgrass and miscanthus rhizosphere microbial communities from Kellogg Biological Station, Michigan, USA - KBS K1-50-2 metaG | ecosystem: Host-associated > Plants > Roots >... | reverse complement strand
TTGGATAAAGAATCTGCAAAAAACCGTGGTTAAATTACAGTTATCTGGGATAGTTAATAATTCTTGCGTCCCTTACTCTTTCGATTAGTCTTCTGCAGCAAGGAGGCATAGTTCTGCAGAACTCTAGCCGTAGCCGGATGGTCTGGTCCCAGTATTTTCTCACAAACACTCTGTGCTCGCTTGAAGAGTTCCTCCGCCTGTATATATTTACCCTGCTCACTGTAAAGCATAGCCAGATCATTCTGATTCATTGCCACATCAGGGTGATTCGATCCCAGTGTTTTCGTACGAATTTCTATTGCTTGCTTGCTAAGCGCCTCCGCATGCTTATATTTCCCCTGGTCGCGATAAAGCACTGCCAAATCATTGAGGCTTGCTGCTGTATCTGGGTGTTCCTGTCCCAATGCCTTCTCACGAATGTAGAGCGCTCGCTCGAAGATGTCCTGCGCCTGGTCGTATTTCCTCTGGTCGCGATAAAGCACTGCCAAATCATTGAGGCTTGCTGCTGTATCTGGGTGTTCCTGTCCCAGTGCTTTCTCACGAATCGCTAGCCCTTGCAGCAAGAGCGATTCCGCCTGCGCGTACTTCCCCTGAGTATAGTAGAGTTCTCCCAAGTCATCGAGGCTCCTCGCTGTATCAGGATGCTCAGGTCCCAGTACCCTCTGACGAATGTCCAGCGCTTGTTGGAAGAGTGGCTCCGCCTCCGCATATTTCGCTTGCCTACAATAGAGCACCGCCAGATCATTGAGGCTCGTTGCTATGACGGGGTGTTCTGATCCCAGTGCTCGCTGGCGGATGTATAATGCTCGTTTAAAGAGCGGCTCCGCCTCGGCGTATTTCCCCTCGCTACAGTAGAGTTTTGCCAGGTCATTGAGGCTGGTCGCCACGTCAGGATGCTCTAGTCCCAGCGTTCCCTGACGGATGTCTAGCGCTTGTTGGAAGAGTGGCTCCGCCTGTGTATATTTTCCCTGTGCGTAGTAGACCACTGCCATGTCGTTAAGACTCGTCGCCATGTCCGGGTGCTCTAACCCCAGTCGCTGTTCACGAATCTCTACTGCTCGTTTAACGAGTGACTCTGCCTGTAGATATTTCCCTTGAGCACAATAGAGCGCTGCTATATCATTGAGATTGGCTGCTACCTCAAGATTATCTGATCCCAAGCCCTGCTCGAGGATGTTCAGGGCCCGCATGAAGAGCGGTTCTGCCTGTGAGTATTTTCCCAGATCGCGATAGAGCACAGCCAGGCCATTGAGGCTGATCGTCACGTAGGGAGAACTTGGCCCTAGCATCTCCTCACGGATAGCCAGCGCTCGCCGGAAAAGTGATTCCGCTTCTCCATATTTGCTCTGCGTCCTGTAAAGCACTGCCAGGGCGTTGAAAGTTGTCGCTGTATCTGGATGCTCCCTACCGCGCATCTTTTCTGTGATCACTACCGCCCGTTGGTAGAATGGCCCAGCTTCATTATAGTATCCACGCTGCCACAAGTAATAGCCTGTTTGATCAAGCAATACCCCCGCTTCTGGAAATGTCATCCTCCATTGCTCGATCAAGTTTGCACAGATGTAGGCATGAGGAAGACATCGCTGGCAGAGGGTCCATGTTGCAAACTCAACATTTGGAAATGCACGATTGACCGCGCGCACGGCACGCTCTGCCCAGAGACGCTGTAGATCATTGTTCATATTCTCCTTCAGCACCGTTTGTACTAAACGGTGGACGCTGAATGTCCTGTCTTCAGGATTCCGGTGCACTAGAGAGAATTTGCGCAGTTCTCCCATTGCTTCATTCAACTTTATTGGATCGGCAGCAACTGATCCCAGTAGCACATCGAGATCAGGTGCGCCTTGCGTGATGATCTCTTCGGGAATAGCCTCGGGGTGGAGAAACGCGCAAAATTGCAGCAGTTCGCTTGCGGCAGGATTGACTCGCTGAATCTCCTCAAAGGAGAGCAGCAGCGTAGTAGCAATAGATTCAGGATGGTCAGAAATAATGTCGCCGCGCCACTTCAGAAGGGCGAGGGGCTGTTTCTGATAACTCTCCAGGTACTTTGACAAGCTGCAAGCCGTTTCCTCAATATATGCGCCAGCCTGATCAAGCGCAAGGGGAAGGCCATCCATGACCAATGAGATTTCTCTCGCTTTATCACGATCAGCAGCAGAGGCATTCTCTAGTGAGGCGCCAATGATCTTAGCTCGACGAAGCAGCAACAATGCGCCCTCATATGGCTGCATCTTTTCCAACTCAATACCCTGGGCAACGGTTCCAAGAGATTGTCTACGAGTCGTTAGCAAGATATTGCCTCTGGCCTCCCCTGGTATGAAATCAGATATCACCGCTGTGTCCTCGATACCATCGAGGATAAGCAGCCAATTGGAGTGATCTCCTAACCAGCGCTTGACAGCATTGACAATTAGGTGCTGATCCCGTTTATTCTTTCCTGGCAAGTTCAAGCGGTCCGCAATACGCGCGAAGTCCGATATGAGTGACTCACGTGAATCGGCCCTTGCCCATAATACAAAGTGGTAGTCATTTAGATACCAATAAGCATATTCAATGGCGATCTGCGTCTTGCCAATGCCGCCTAGACCGCAAATCGCCTGGATTTGCCTCGGTGCTGTCTCCCTTGCGAATGAATCGTGCAGTTGTGTGAGGATGTCTTCACGACCCGTGAAGTACGGATTACGCTGGTACGGTATGTCCCAGATAGGAGCTACCTTGTCGTCTGAGAGCGTTTTGGCCAGTTCCTCGACTACCTTTCGGATATCTCTTGCTAGATCGACAAAAGCTTTGTCACGATTGGACCATGTAGTCACAGGTTTGCCATTCTTCGGCAAGGGCTGGAGTTTGCCAAACGGAGTATCCTCCCAAGCACATGGACGAAGGATCACAGGGATCACACGAACCGCCCCAGCCTTGTGCCTCTCTATGAGACGCTTCATCTCACTACCGTAGATAATACTCGAACTCAAATAATCTACACTGATCAGTAACAGAATGATTTGACCGCTATTCAGTTGGGCATCAAGCTGATACCTCCACTCTGGACTGATAGGCCAAGCATACCAATCGATAGCTGCACCCTGCAATTTCAAACCACTCAAAACCTTTTCAAGTTCATCTCGCATCTTATTGTCTTTAGGAGCATAGGAGATGATAACTTCAATATGTTTCTTTAGTGGTGAGCGAGCTCGAGGGAATGTCGGTATAGTAACTCTGGGTGGTTGGACTTGAGGAAAAGACGGTGGTTCACTTACCAAATGCCGAGCCCTGCTGGTTATATCACTCGAATGAGTTAGCACGGCCGAACGGCGCACTCCTGCAAGAAGAGATTTTCGAGCCGCCGATTCATTCAAACCAACGAGATCGATATAGACTATTGGTGCCAATAATCCTGCGGGTCGACAATCACGTACGCGCACAGGGAGCAAAATGTGCTTCTCGCCAGCTGGGTCTCGTTTGAAGGCAACAGTCCATTCTGGTATACTATTGAGATCATTCAAGTAGTCAGGTGAAAGGAGCACTATAATGCTTTCGGATGCTTCTAAGGCTTTCTGTTTTTCTACTACAAGATTGGTCCCTAGCGGAAAATCCCAGACATCAAGCACAATCGAGTATCCACTCTTTTCAAGTTGCCACGCGATCCACTCGGCCCATGCACGATCAGCACGGTGATAGCTGATGAAGAAATCTCTTCTAGCGCCCTTGTCTTTCCTCTTCTGGACCTCCTCAAGTACCTGTCCAGGAATTGGCAAACTTTCTCCAAATAACAGGACAATACGCTTTCCCTCAGCAATTTCATCAAACTGAGTGGTTGCAGTTTCTATATCACCATGTACGAAGTGAACCATACCCTGCACATAGGCCAGTACCGAGGTGAACCTAGTTTCCGGTTCCTCTGCCATAGGTTCCGCAAACGTTCCCACCAGTGACGCTAACCGCACCATCTCTGCTTTCTCACCTCTGTCATCCTCAGGTAGCCTCAAGATGGTTGTTGCTTGTTCGCGAAGGACTGATACTATTTCACGAGCTGCTTTAACAGGTTCCGTATAGGCTTGCGCCAACCACTTTTGAGCCTGAGCAAAGTCGGGATCAGCGCGATTTATTTCTTGCTGTATATATTTGAGCAAGAATTTCGACAACTCCTTGATACGACTTGGGTCAAATTTTGTTTTCAAGCCCGCCAGCAGCTCGCTTCGCACATCAGCATCTATCTTATAGAGTTCATGACCCACTTCGGTACATAAACCGGAAAGCAGGAGATCTGCTACCGCCTCTCTGGGAATCTTGAGTTCTTTCTTATTATTGTCAAGCTTGAAGTTCATCCAGAGACGATACAACAGGTCGGGGGTAAGCGCCAGAGGAAAGGCAGCATGATATGCTAGGTCGAGGTGGGCTGTCGTAAAGCGGTTTCTAAAAGACTCTATACGCTTTCTAGCAATACGAGATTTCATCTCTTGCAATGATAATGTCGAACCGGCCACATCACTCATGGTAGCTGTGCCTTTACATGTGTAGAACGTCCACGTAGTATACGAATAGCATCATCTACACCCTGGCGACTCATCTCCAACATTGGCATGAGATGCATCACCTCTTCCGCTGTTGTGCCAGTCCAACGTGAGACGGGCATTGGGTTGAGCCAGGCGATATAAAGAAACTGCTCTTTAAGCTGATCAAGAAAATCTTCCGTCAAGGCGATGCGATCCTGGCTGTATCCACCACGAGCAGCACCAGCATCACTAATAATCAGCACCCCTATTCGCTTGTTGCGCAACTCATTCAGTACATCTTCGATTGGTCTTGCCTCCACACGAGTAGAGTCAAAGTAAAGATACCGTGTTGGGCAATTGTGAAAGTAGTAAATATGAACGCTTCCCAATCGGCCACCACGCAAAGCTGTTTCTACCAACCGGCGTGATAGCTCATGAAAAGGTACCATAGAGCCACCACTGTCGATAAGTATCAAGACCTCAGCCCGATTAATACGAGGTGCCCTCAACACCGGCTCGAGCAGCATCCCCTGGCGTCCAACTTCACTGACTGTAGCTTCCACATCCAACTCTGTTGGTGCCCCTTCACGTATTGGGCGGCGCATGTAACGCCAACTCTGCTTCATCTGGCGTCGTGTAATGGGAAAATACTCATCTGTCAAGGTAAAGTGATCTGAAGAGGGCTCTTCTTCCTGGCTGTGGATGGGAAGTATCGATTGAACCACCCGTATTTCATCCGTTGTTTTGGTGATCACTTCCGAAGTCATAGTAAGAGCAGGGGTGGGGGTAGATGCACCGGCTAGTGGTTTTGATGGAAGAGCAGTAGGTTTCTTCTCAGCAGGTTCGAACTCCGTTTCCTGGAGAGTGAAGGTCATTTTGCTACTACCCTCCTGAGGCATCACTTGCTCAAAGCAATTGTTGAAGAGAAGGAAATCGCCCTGAGATTTAACCCAGAGTGTGCGGCATAACCGCGCAAGGGAAGCCAGGTCCGAAATACCAAAACCAGCCTGCAAGGAGCGTAATAACAATTGATACTCGTCTATGCCAAGCGGCAGACCAGCTTCACGCAGCTCATTAAAGAGTTTTAGTAGCGGTAACTCGTGTGCAATCACGACTATTCCTCTGTCTCTTTCTCCTTGAGATAACGGAGATGATCATCCCAACTTTTGAGCAGCACACTCGGGAACGGAAGCTTACCCCTCAATTTCTTCAGTGACTCGTCTTCTCTCTTACTTTTGAGAACCCTAAACCAGTCAATTAATTCGCTAGTGCTTACCTTCTTGCCTGCATCCCCTTTATAGAGATACATCTCGTCGCGTAGCTCCTGAAAGCGTTTCACAGCTTGCTTGACCAATTTTTCAGGCGCGTCAGGGAAGTGAGCCCAAACAATTTCGACTAAACGCTCAGGCGTAGGAAATTTAATATAGTGAAACAGGCATCGTCGCAAGAAGGCATCTGGAAGATCCTTCTCATCGTTACTTGTGATAAAGATAATCGGTGCCTCTCGCGCTTGAATTACTTGCCCCGTCTCTTGCACCACGAATTGCTTCTCATCGAGTTCCAGCAGCAGGTCATTGGGAAAGTCAATATCAGCTTTATCAATTTCATCAATCAGCACCACCGTGCGCTGACTATTTAAGAAAGCACGCCCTAATGGCTCCCATCTGACATACCTGCTTGGATTATGAAAGCCCACTATGCGAGTGCCAGCAGCGGTTTGAGCATCGCGTAAGCGACCAACCGCATCATAGGTATAAAATCCTTCACGTGCGCGGCTGATAGATTTTACATGCCAGGATTCATAAGGCAAACCAAGTTCGTAGGCTACAGCAGCGGCTAAACGTGTTTTACCACATCCGGGCTCTCCCTTGATTAACAGTGGTCGTTCAAGGTAAATAGCGAGATTAACAGCTTCAACCAGGTCGTCTTCAGGGAGATAAGGAAGCAGTCCATAGTTCTCTATTTCCTCTGGTGTGGGTTGCTTCTTGCCCTCATATTCAAGTGCAATGCTTTTTCGTATTATATTCATCTCACTGCTCTTCCAATCTAGCAGCTCGCAGGTATTTGCTAATCCACTTTTGCTGCTTCAAAAACCAGTCGTAAGAACATTGTTCGCAAATGTGTAAGAATACATATTCTGGGATGCCGCCGCTCTCCTTCATGATATGTTGAACTTCCAGGGTACTCTCGCCCCGAAGCTGAAACAATTTGTCTTTCGAGTAGTTCATCCAGTAAGTAAGCTCATCTTCATAGAACTTACTCAATTTACTTAGTTCAATAGGAGTACAAGAATCGCTAGCACAATTTTGTTGATTCTCAAAGAGGGGGTTTTCATCATTGATCTGGCCTTGATGCTCAACTAGAAACAGAAAGAGATAGTTTCTAGGTGGTTTGGAGGAAGCCATCTCAGTGAGAGGTAGCCAGAACTTTTGGACAAAATTCTTCAAATATTCCTTCACATCTGTCTTATTCACGTTCGTTAATCTATCGAAGAATAAAATCACACTAGTTGTTTCCAATAACTCATGAACACGATCGATAATCTTTTGTTTCGTATCTTCAGGAAGTCCTGCCGAAAGTCTTGGTCTGAGTTCCTCGTAAATCTTTTTCAGCAGGGGGAAGTCTTCCGGGAAAATTCGTTCTGCAAGCTGGCGCCATAGTTTATCAAAATTTTGCCCAAGAAAATTTGCATCAAATACAAACTCATATAGCATCATTTCACCTGGAACACGAGAGGGGTTCTTGCGTATATCATCAATCTTTTTCAATAACCTATGTAACAGCCAACGCTGACCATACATCTCTTCACCGTGAATAAGGAAAGCCAGGACGTGCGAGGCCGCATTGCCAAATCTTTTCTCAAATGAGTCCACTTGCTTAATGTAATTCAGACCGAGCAATATGTCATAGAGTAGTTCTTCTTTTGTATCCCTTATTGGAGCCTTGACCTGTGACTGACCCTTCCTTGAGTTCTTCTTCGCAGGGTTTAACTTGCGTTCGAAGTATCTAAGATCAGCTTCAACTTGCTTAAGCTCATCCTTCCACTGGTCCTTATGGACAGGGTTATTCTCACTCGCAATTTTCTGAATCAACTGCATTCTTTGCCGCCTCTTCTTTTTACATATAGTTTCAAGTTTTTTATGATCATCTATATTCTTAGCTTCTTCAACCATCGTTCAATCCTTTGTTCCAGCTTTCTGTGCTGACTATATGCCCTTGCCTTATTTATTATCGAGATCATCGATCTTTTGTTTGATTTTACGGAGTTTCGTTTGGTATCGTTTAAGATCAGCTTCAACTTGCTTAAGCTCATACATCCACTGGTCCTTATGGACAGGGTTTATCTCAACAGCAACTTTCTGAAGCAATTCGTTTCTTAACCGGGTCTTCTGCTTAATGATATTGGCATAGGTGGCACGCTCCTGCATCAAATCCTTCAGTTCACTTGGTAAGTCAACTCTCTTAAGCCCTCCTGCATAGTAACAAAGCGCAAAGTTATCACTCACATCAAGCATCTTTTTGATGAACGGGTGCTGTTTATTCCCCGTTCTCTGCGGTATGTACCTGGATAAATAAATCAAAACCTCCAGTATGTGAGCATAGCCATCTTTTTCCTTTTCTCCCTTGCCTGCTAAAGCATCTAGAAGACAGGAAGTGAAGACGCTATATTTCTCATTAGAATAGGAATAAGAATATTCATCCTGACTTGATGAAGTAATTACAACAAGGCCACTTCCCTTATCCAATTTATCGATCAAATTTTGAGGGGGAGGCGCTGCTTTTAGAGACGATACACCATACGCTTTAACTTCTGGAATACCACCTGCAAAACAGCAATCTAAGATTACCACCAGCTTACGGGCTTTAATTGCTTCGATCTTATCGGTGAACTCTAGACCTGTAATACCCGTTATTGCCCATTTTTTCGGCTCGTAATTGTATGGTAAAAGGAGATACTCATCCTTAGACCCTTCAATTTCCGCACCATGACCAGAGTAATAAACAATAACAGTTGCCTCAGGGTTCTTTTTTACTCGTTCTATCAGTAGGTCGAAGTTAGTAAGGATATTATCTCTCGTCGCATTCGTTTCGATCAACGGTTCGACCTGCTTAGGAGGATAAGCTGCACGTGCCGGATCAACGAGCACTTCGTAGAGACCCTTAGCATCCCTCGCTGTGACTGGCCGATCATCACCGACACCTATTAGCAAGGCATACCCATTAGAGAAAGTTACATCCATCAATGCCTTCTCCTCCAAGATTCACTGTAGGCATTCTTTGATAAGGGGAGCAGTGTTAAGCCTAACATTATCTTACAGGTAGAGGTATCCTTTGTCAATCCAATAGAACATCAAAAACATTGCAAAAAAACTGAAGCAATGTTAAGATGCAGCAAGAATGTTTTCTCTTAGATACAGAAAGCATATCATGGCAGCTTTACTCTAGAATATACCTATTGTGTGACTGAGAGGAGCCCTTGTAGTGTTGCCCGCCATTTCCGACTTTTTCAAGGATACCTTCACTGAGAACATTACAAAGCTTCTGCAACCAGCCAGCTTGATCGCATCGTCGATATTCTTCATCTTGAACCTGCTGTTTATCTTCCCTGCTCTGGTCGATAAGGATATTCCCATTGCTACTGGCCTCGTCAGTCTCAACGCCGCTTTACAGGTTGTGCTGGCCGTGACCATAGTATTAGTAATAGCTTATTTACTACTGAGTTTTAATAACTCCATTCTCAAGCTCATGACCGGCGAATTATGGAGCGATTCGCCATTGCTGGGACGCAGCCTCACGAAATGGCAAAAAGCCCTGCGGACGAAGCTCGAACAGCAGGAGCAAGCACAGAAACCCATATCAAACGCAAAGAGCCTTGAGACTCGCTGGGAGAGAGTTACACGTTTTCCCGAAGAAGACACATACATCGGTCCCACCGCTCTGATTAACGTGCTGAATGCCACATCCAGCTACATTTGGCATCATTATGGCATTGATATGGCAGCGCTTTGGCCTCATATGCAGATCATCATCGCAAACGATAGTAATTCAGCGCTTGCTGACCGCATTGACAACGAGAAAGCCACACTCGACTTTTTAATTAACCTGACCTTCCTCCTGGCCTTGTTCGCTGTGGAACAAGTGCTCTTGCAGTGCTTCCTGCTGCGGCAAGGATGGACAGTGCTTTGGGTCCTGCTTCCCCTAGCACTGGCATATATCGTCTATCGCTCGGCAGTCAGCAAGGCTCGTAGTTGGGGTGACGCCATGCAAATGGCTTTTGATATGCATCGCGACAGCTTAAGAGAAGCCTTGGGCCTGCAGCCATTCCAAAGCGAAGAGGACGAGCGACAAGTCTGGGAGAAAGTCTCTCGCTTGCTATTATGGGGCGATACCGCTGATGAGGTCTTCGATATTCAACCAGAGCAAACGACTCCCAAACCCTCAGTAATTTCTTCGGCTAACGTGCAAACCGTCCTCCAATACGGAGTAGGCGATGTAGCAGACCCTGTATTAGCACACCTTATGCCTGCAAACGCGTCTGCTGCACCAACTATCCAGCGGACCTTCCAGTATATCGATTATATACTGCTGGTAAGCAATACCGGAGTTGAGGGCAATAATTGTGTCGCCGATGGTATCCACATTGTGGTCTCGGACTCGCAGATACCAAGGATTGACCCTCCGGTCAAAGCAAAAGACTGGAAAGGCGCGGAATACACCGCCGAAATCATGCTAGCAAACGAAGCTAATATAGCCCATCAACTCTTGTGGCACATTGATATGCTCCCCGCAAACGGCTCGATTTCCCTGCAATACCGCCTGCCCAGCCGTATGTTTAAAGCCACAACCAACAACCCGCAAAGTTTGCTTATCACGATGTTAGAAACCATTAGCTCCAGGGGAGATGATATCACTTACACGTTCTCAATCGAGAACACCGGTGGAGATACCGATGCCACGCTCGAAGTGTTTGACAATCGTAGACCTCTACCTGACGAACTGCCGCTAGGACTCTTGGAATTGCCTGACAACACCTCACAAGATAAGGAACCCGATAGACTCAGCAAGCCGGAACGATACTGCTGGAACCTTGGCAGGTTATCTCGAGGTCAGTACGTCTTAACATACACAGTATTCTACAACCAGGAGTAGAGAGGAAAGGATAAGCATGAACCAAAATCGCGATATAGAGGGAACGAACCAAAGCGGCAGGGAGCAAAGACCAGATAAAACCAAGAAAGAGCTTGAAGAGAAAGGGCCGCCCTCTCCACATGTAATTCCCGCGAACACGGCTAAAGAGGCCTTGAAGGGACTAAAACTCGTAGCGAATATTCAGATCTTAAGTCGGGGCCAACAGTCCGTAGACTCCCAGGAGCTCATCAGAGTAGATACAAGCCCGGCATTACTATCGTTTGCTATGCACCAATTCAGGAAATTAATTGTCACTAATCCATCTTCCACCGCAGATGTATTCAATAACCTGGGCTGCGCATATGCTCTGCTCGAATGGTACAAAGAGGCTGAGGAAGCTTTGCAGAATGCCTTGAAGCCTACTACGCCAGACAAGAATGGTGCTAAGGACGCGGCCAGGCATAATTTGAAGATAGTAAGTGATATATCCCAAGACAATTAGGATAACTGTAGACATGATTGGGCACAAACAGTGAGTTCTACTAACACATCCCGCACATTTTGGGAGTGGTTGTCTTTAGTATTCGACAATATACGGCGCTCATGGCTTGAGATTGGAGTCGCTTGCCTGATCCTGCTTATGTTATGGACAATCACGCATCCATCCCAAGATACCTCCGCCTCTAAGCCTACCTCTGTCAGTGCAGTCTTTACCTTGCCCGCCGATAAGATCCAATCTGATTTAACTGGCTTGCAAAACAATGAAAGCGTCGTAGTCCTTCTTGTCGTCAATCACCAGGCGTATCGTTACGATGCCACAGTAGTCCAGGTTCGAGAGGCGAATGCGATACCTGCCTCTACACCGGGTGTGAATGAGAAAACGGTTGCATTAAGTATCAGGTTGGCCCAAACCACTACCTCCACTGTTATTGATTTCGTAACCCAATTATCGGATGCAAGCGCAATTTATTTACTGCTGACCAGGTAGCTAACTAAGGGGCGCACCGAGTACAAATAATAGGTGTGTGTTGAGCCATAACGCTCAGTGACCACTACCCATTGTGGTAAACTTTGCAATTCAGAAAGCACACCACATTGAAACCGCTCTCACAGAGTGTGAACACTTGACAAGAACGGTATAACGTTTAGAATGCTCTGCAGGTGAGACACTCAGACAAGGGAGAAAGAAATGAACCATCCACTAATCACTAGCGATCCAAAGGTCATGTTAGGAAAGCCAGTTATACAAGGAAGGCGCATTACGGTTGAATTCATTATGGAGGAGGTTGAGACAGGAGAAGCAAGAGGCAGGAAAAGAGAAGAGATAATAACTAACCTGATGCAATCCTACCACTTGAGTGATAAGGAGATTGAGGCAGCAATTGCCTTTGCCAAGGAGAGGGATCAGAATGAGGAGTTCAATAAATTAGAGAGATGAGAACTGTGCTCTCATCTAGGTGAGGCCTGGTCATAAATGCTCAGGCCGCTTTCAGGAACCTTTGAGGCCGACACAGAGTTCCAGGTCGTGCTCAAAGCGATACAACAAAGCCAGTTGATAGACAAAGATGGCCCCTAACGCGAAGCGTTGGGTAGCCATCAGGTTTTTGGTGGGAACTTGGTCCATGCCCATCAAAGATGCCTTTGAAATGCTCATGAAAATTTTCCATCGCAATGGACCGGAGCTTGTGAAAGATCCGTCGGACTTCCACGCCATCATCGGTATGCGGATAGCGTCCATACGTGGTGGTCACCAGCAGCCGATCCGCTTGGTCGCAGTCCGCATGGAGTTCAGGCGTGTTGGAATGACGGTCCCCAAGACGCACCGCACGTCTGCGGGAACTTCGCGCAACAAGGTGGGAGCAGGCTCACTATCAGCGATAGTGGCAGGAGTCAGCATGGCAGCGATGGGAAACCAAACCGCTGCGACCACGGAAATGACAGGCAACTTCCAGCCATAGACCCAGCCGTGCCAGCCCGATTTGGTCCAGTAGGCTTCCGTATCAATCGAGGTGTGGGGAATCTCGCCTTGCTCACGGTGCTTCTGATGCCAGACGCCGCCGCGCGAGCGCAGCACGGTACTATCGGTGGCCATTGCACGTCCGCAGGTCACCCAGGGCTGGATCAGGTCGAGCAGATGCCGACCCAGACAGCCAATCTGGGCAGGCAAGGTGTCAGGGAGGGCGGACATTCGCCGTTCCCACGTGCGACGCGCTGGAAACTGCCCATGCTCGCAGAGGCTCTCGCGCAGTTGCTGCATTTCTACGGAGGGCTGAGCCAGCCGACTTCGCAATTCATGCACGTTGTGCAAGTGGCGAACAATCATGATGACTACTGCCTTTTAAGAACAGTCGATCCGAGTACACTTTCGGATGCCCGCGTCCGCGTTTCTGCGAGGACATGGGCATCGGCAGTCGATCCACCAGTTGGACTAACGTGACAAGCAGTGAGTCTTGGGGTACCATTAGGGTGCCTCCTATCCTTGGTGTGGGTGATTACCACCATGATAGAGGCAATGTCTTGCTGGGGCAAGCCTCAGCTTGGCTTCCTATTTATAACCAGGCCTCAGTTAGGTAAAGCTAATCGAGATCTCTCTAGACCTTAAAATAAGGGTTCGGTTTAACCATTTTACAAGCAAGGAACGAGGAATTATAAACGTACCAGCGAATAATGACGCAAAAGCAGAGGAGATCTCCCTATGGATAAGAAACTTTGCGTAACGTACCTTCCAGATCGCAAAGCATTTCGCTTTTATAGAGAATCACACTGGATGCATTTCAACGCTCGAACGGGCCAAATACAAGCACAAGGCAGAGAGTGGCCTTGCCAACCAACTACAGAAGAAATGGTGAAGTGGCAGGAACTTGTCATGCCCTATGTCGAGCG
>Ga0070698_100005802_pt1 | contig 13502 bp, 6 predicted proteins | sample KBSK1502metaG_FD_65477 | JGI IMG/M metagenome (GOLD analysis project Ga0070698, IMG submission 65477) | Corn, switchgrass and miscanthus rhizosphere microbial communities from Kellogg Biological Station, Michigan, USA - KBS K1-50-2 metaG | ecosystem: Host-associated > Plants > Roots >... | reverse complement strand
CAACATGGCAACGAGACTCGTACAAATTGAGCAGGATCAGGAACTCCAACAGCGCCTCGCGGCCGAAAGAGCCCGTTTGCGGGAACTGGCGGGACTTACCGCGCCCAGTCACTTCCACCGTCCCGTCGAGCGGCCGTTCACTGCGGAGGAGCGCAACCGCGTCACAATTTTGTTCGGCGGCTTCACCTGGAAGCATGAAGACTTGATTCGCGCGGTGTTCCAAGGCTGCGGTTACAACTGCGAGAAGCTGCCGGTCCCGGATGTCGCCGGCTTCCAAACGGGAAAGGAGTTTGGCAATAACGGCCAATGCAATCCAACCTACTTCACCGTCGGCAACCTGGTGCAGTATCTCCAGTTCCTCGAGAAACAGGGTCTGTCCCGACAGCACATTTTGGATCACTACGTCTTCTTCACCGCAGGTTCCTGCGGCCCGTGCCGTTTCGGAATGTACGAGGCCGAATATCGCTTCGCGCTGAAGAACGCGGGTTTTGACGGCTTCCGAGTGCTCTTGTTCAAAGACAGCGATGGCATTAAGGCGGAGTCCGGAGAGCCAGGATTAAAGTTCAGCGTTGACTTCGGCTTCGGAATGCTGAACGCGATGCACCTGGGCGACGTGATTAACGACCTGGTCTACCAGATCCGTCCGTTTGAGGTGAACACTGGCGAGACCGACCGCGTTTTCCGCGAGACGGTCGATGGATTGTGCGAGGATCTGAAAAATCGCAAGGCCTTTGAGATCGAACAACTGGCGCCCGACTGGGCCAAGCCTAAGTTCAAAAGCAACAAAATTCTGCGCAACACCTTCAACGTGTTCGGCAAGTGGCACGAGCACATGTGGGGCAAGGACTATTTGAACGCGTTGCGCTCGGCACGGGAAAAACTCGACTCAATTGAAGTGGACCGCACACGCGTAAAGCCGGTGGTGAAAATTACCGGAGAATTTTGGGCCCAGCTTACCGAAGGTGACGGAAATTTCCACATGTTCGAATTCCTGCAGCGTGAGGGCGCCCAAGTGCTGGTCGAGCCGATCGCCACCTGGGTCGCTTACCTCATGTACCAGGCCAAGGCGCACGCAATAGCCAAATGGCCTGTGAATCGGCCGTACCGCACCCCGGAGTGGTACGAGCTGAAGAAGCTTTTCGCCAATTACATCGGGTTGCGCAAGAAACTGTGGGGGATCGGAGCGGGCGAGCGGATGTGGAATTTCTTCTACCACCGCACGATCAAGCAACTGGGGGGGATTACGCACCATCTTGTGCCGCAGACGGAACTGGCGGAATTGGCGCATCCCTTCTACAACCAGTTCGCCCGCGGGGGCGAGGGGCACCTCGAAGTCGGAAAGAACGTTTATTACACGATTCACAAGCTTTGCCACATGGTGCTGGCGCTCAAACCCTTTGGCTGCATGCCGTCGTCACAGTCGGACGGAGTGCAGTCGGCCGTCATCAATAAATTCAAGGACATGATCTTCCTGCCCATCGAGACTTCGGGCGAAGGCGAAGTCAACGCGCACAGTCGCGTGCAGATGGCGCTCGGCGAGGCCAAAGTAAAGGCCAAGGCCGAATTCGAGCAGTGCCTCAAGTCTACCGGCAAGAATCTTGAGGAAATCCGCGAGTACATCGACGAACATCCTGAGTTGAAGCGGCCGTTCTATCACGTGCCGCACCGCGAAGGAGTTGCGGGCACGGCCGCGCAATTCGTGATGCATGTCAGCGATCGGATCGACAGAGACACCCGGTTCTGGAAGCGCGCCCGCGTGCCGGGAATTGCGACTCCAGCGACTTCCGGCGACTGAGTTCCGTTTCCGCGAAGAATTCGCCGGCCATTCTTCCCTGGCCAAAACAGCCTGGCCAGCCCGAAAAGATGCTGTACCGATAGCGAGTTTTCCTAGAAAGAACGGAGAGGACCATGCACGACCACAGTGCTCCGCAGCTAGTTCAGATCGCTCCGCTTAGGCCCCAGGCGCGTCCCGCGCCGCAAGTGCCTCTCGATCACAAGACCGAGTTTTTGGTAGGGCTCGACGTGGGCTCGACCACGGTGAAGGCGGTGGTCGTTGATGCGACAAGCGATAAAGTCCTGTGGCAGGACTATCAGCGCCATGAAACAAAGCAGCCCGAGAAGACTCTGGAGTTCCTGAAGCGCATGGAAGCCGATGCGGGCATCAATCAGCGCAATACGCGGATGTTCGTGACGGGTTCGGGCGGGGGCGCGATCGCCGACCAGATCGGCGCAAAATTCGTGCAAGAGGTCACCGCCGTTTCCCTCGCCGTTGAGAAGCTGCATCCCGAAGTTTACTCAGTCATTGAACTTGGCGGCCAGGATGCCAAGATCATCGTCTTCAAGGATGACGATGAGACGGGCCGCAAGAAGAAGATCCCCTCCATGAACGATAAGTGCGCTGGAGGCACAGGTGCGGTCATCGACAAAATCAACGCCAAGCTGAAGATTCCTACCGAACAGCTCGCCGAGCAAAGGTACCAGGGGATCAAGCTGCACAAGGTCGCAGGCAAATGCGGTGTGTTTGCGGAAACCGACATCAACGGCCTGCAGAAGGTCGGCACGCCCTCAGACGAGCTGATGGCGTCATTGTTTGAAGCCATCGTGCTGCAAAACCTGAGCGTGCTGACTCGCGGCCATACCTTGCGGCCGCATGTTTTGCTCCTCGGAGGACCGAACAGCTTCATTCGCGGCATGCGCGAAGCATGGCAGGCGAACATCCCGCGCATGTGGGTCGAGCGGAAGGTCGCGGTTCCGGAGGGCTCTAAGCCGGAAGACCTGATCAAAGTTCCACAAAACGCGCAGTATTTTGCGGCCTTGGGGGCCATTGAATTTGGGCGCAGCGAAGAAGACCGCGTTGGCTGCTATCGCGGCTACCACAACCTGGTTCACTACATCGAATACGGCCGCCAGGAGGAAAAATCGAAAGCGGGCGGCAAAGGGCTGGTCACAAACGTCGCCGAATTTGAAACCTTCAGGGAATCCTACCGGCCCAAGAAATTCACGCCTGCGACTCTCCCTAAAGGCAGCACCGTGGGCGGCTTCATCGGGATTGATGGGGGTTCGACCTCAACCAAAGCCGTTCTGCTGAACGAGCAGGGCGACATTCTCTGCAAGGCTTATCAGCTCTCGAATGGAAATCCGATTCAGGACACCATTGAGATGTTTGAAAGCCTGCGCGGCCAGGTAGAAGGGCAGAACGCGAAACTGGAAGTGTTGGGAGTCGCCACCACCGGGTACGCCAAGGATATTCTGAAAGATGTTCTCAAAGCCGATGTGGCTTTGGTGGAAACGGTCGCGCATACAGAATCCGCGCTGAAGTTCTACGAAGATCCGCACGTAATCGTCGATGTCGGCGGCCAGGACATCAAAATCATCATTCTGCACAACGGCCGTGTGAAGGACTTCAAGCTGAATACCCAGTGCTCGGCGGGAAACGGATACTTCCTGCAGTCCACCGCGGAAGGCTTCGGGCTAAACGTAAATCAATACGCGGATCTGGCTTTTTCCGCGCAAGCCATGCCGGTATTCGGTTATGGCTGCGCTGTTTTCATGCAATCCGACATTGTGAACTTTCAGCGCCAGGGCTGGCAGGCGGAGGAAATTCTTGCCGGGCTTGCCGCAGTGTTGCCGAAGAATGTGTTTCTCTATGTCGCCAGCATTCCCAATCTTGCGGCATTAGGCTCACGTTTTGTTTTGCAAGGAGGAACGCAAAATAATCTTGCCGTCGTGAAGGCCGAAGTGGATTTCATCCGCAATAGCTTCCGCGCCGCCGGCAAGCAGCCTGAAATCATCGTGCATGAGCACTGCGGGGAATCCGGGGCCATTGGCGCGGCACAGGAATCGCTGCGGCTCTGGCGCAATGGGCAGCAGACAACTTTCGTGGGGCTCGACGCGGTCCGAAAAATTGAATACCGCACCACGCGCAACGAGGCCACACGCTGCAATTTCTGCAAGAACAACTGTCTGCGCACTTTTATCGATGTCCGGACCGAACCGATCCAAAACTTTGTCCCTATCCAGCGGGTCACCAAAGTTCCTCTCATGAAGGGCGAACAGCGGCTGATTATCGCCACCTGTGAAAAGGGAACCGTCGAAGATCTCAGCGAAATGAAGGACATCAAGGCCGGATTGGACCAGATTCGCGAGCAGCATCCGAATTTCGTCGATATCGCCTCGAAAGAAGTGTTCCGCCCCACAAACGCGAAGAATGTCGCCGACCCGGCTCCCACACGCGCATGGACCAAGGCGACCAAGCAACGTATCGCGCTCATTCAGAATCGGAGCAAACTTCGCATTGGCATCCCGCGCGTGTTGAACATCTATACGTACGCGCCTTTGTTCAATGCCTACTTCGAAAGCTTGGGCTTGCAGCCGGAGAATATTATTTACTCCGACTATACAAGCTCGGAGCTCTATCGCGCGGGCGCAAGCCGAGGCGCCATCGATCCCTGCTTCCCGGCGAAGATCGGAATTTCACACGTCTACAACCTGATTCAGGAGAAGCATCGCAAAAAGGCGCTGGATGCTATTTTCTTCCCCATGTATGACGTCCTGCATTCGCCGTTGGTTAAAATTGTCGGCACCAATGCCTGCCCCACGGTAACCGCAACACCGGAAACGGTAAAAGCAGCTTTCACAAAAGAGAACGATGTCTTCGCTGAGCACCGTCTGAAATACATCGACCCGGTACTCAATTTCGCTGACCGCAAATTATTCGCGCACCAGATGCTGCAGGCATGGCAGCCGGTGCTCGGACTTTCTCTCGAGGAAAATGATCGCGCGGTCGAATCCGGATTTGCGGCGCTGAAGGAATACGAGGCGGCCATCCGCAGGCGCGCGCGCCAGGTGCTCGACCAACTGGAGCGGGAGGACCGCATCGGCATCGTCATGTTGGGACGTCCATATCACCACGATCCCGGGCTGAATCACGAGATCCTGGACGAGTTCCAAAAACTCGGCTACCCCATCTTTTCGCAGAACACCCTGCCGATCGACGAAGACCTTCTTGAAAGGCTCTTTGGCGACGAAGTGCGAGCGGGCATGATCAGCAGTCCGCTCGATATCACGGACGCCTGGAAGAACTCCTATTCCTGCAGCACCAACCACAAGGTCTGGGCCGCGAAGTTTACGGCGCGCCATCCGAATCTCGTGGCGCTCGAGATCTCGAGCTTCAAGTGCGGGCACGACGCGCCGATTTACGGCGTCGTCGAAGGGATTATCGAGCAGTCCGGCACGCCTTATTTCTGCTTCAAGGATCTCGATGAAAACAAGCCCTCCGGGTCAATCAGGATCCGGGTCGAAACCATCGATTACTTCCTGCGCCGTTATCGTGAAGAAGTCATTCGCAAGCGGAAAGCCGAACAGGAGATCGAGGCCCAGCTTAGGGCGCTTGAGGCCCAGATGAAGCTCGAACGCCAGGAAGTCGGAACCGAACCGACGCAAGCGCAAGTTGAAAAAGAGAACTGGGAACCGGAAACGCAGGGAATCGCGGCGGATTAGCCCGCCCGTTCAGCCGACAGAGCACGCCCAAGCGCCGCCAACCGAACGCAGGTTCTGTTTTGCCTGCCGCTCGTCCTTCGCTCCAGCCCTCGACGCCAAGAACATCATGGCTGAAGATCGGACAACGCTGTTCCGGCCCGCAGTCGACGCGGCTAAGGCCCAGGTCCGCCCTTTGGGCCGCCCCTCATAACTGTAGAATTTCTGAATTCTTGCTATAGTGTGACGCCTCATTCGCATTTTCCACGGACATGAGCATGGAAAAATCACGGGTCGACCCGTCACTGTACAACTCTGACTTGGCCCCGATCCCGGCCGAGAGGCGCTCTTGGGGTACCTACAACTACGCTTCGCTGTGGGTGGCCATGAGCGTATGCATCCCCACATACATGCTCGCGTCCGGTCTGATCGCCGGCGGGATGAGCTCGGTTCAGGCCGTGCTCACCATTCTGCTGGGCAATCTAGTGGTGTTGATTCCCATGCTGCTGAATGCGCATGCCGGCACGCGTTACGGAATCCCGTTTCCTGTTTTCGTGCGCGCTTCATTTGGCGTGCGCGGAGCGAATATTCCAGCGATTTTGCGCGCGGTGGTAGCTTGCGGCTGGTTCGGAATCCAAACATGGATTGGCGGGCAAGCCATCTACTCGATGTTGCGGATCGTGTGGCCCGGCGCGGAAAATCTTCCCGGCAGCAGCTGGATGTGTTTCCTTTTCTTCTGGGCCATCAACATGATGGTCATCTGGCGCGGGATCGAAACCATCAAATTCCTCGAGGGGATTGGCGCACCGTTCATGCTTGTGGTGGGCCTGCTTCTTCTCTTCTGGATTACGCGCAAAGCAGGAGGATTCGGTCCCGTGCTGCACACGCCCAGCAGGTTCCGCGGCACGTCTGAGTTTGTGCGCTTCTTCATTCCGGCGCTGACCGGAATGGTCGGCTTCTGGTCCACCGTGGCGCTGAATATTCCCGACTTCACGCGCTACGCCAGATCGCAACGAGCGCAGATGGTTGGACAAGCGCTCGGACTGCCGACTGCGATGACGCTGTATTCGTTTATCGGTGTCGCGGTTACCTCTGCGTCGGCCCTAATCTTTGGCGAGGCAATCTGGGATCCGGTTGTTTTGCTCGGACGATTCAATCAGCCACTGGTGGCCCTCATCGCGCTTTTTGCTCTGCTTCTAGCCACGCTGAACACCAACGTCGCAGCCAACGTGGTGTCTCCTTCCAATGATTTTTCCAATTTGCGGCCGAGCGTCATTTCCTTTCGGACCGGGGGCCTCATCACAGGCGTCGCGGGAATTCTGATGATGCCATGGAAGCTGATCCAGGATTTTAGCTCCTACATTTTTGGCTGGCTGGTGGGCTGTTCGGCGCTGTTGGGACCGATTGCAGGGATCATGATCTCGGATTACTACCTGGTGCGGCGCCGCCAGCTCATCGTGGACGACCTGTATCGCCGCGGTGGCGCGTATGAATACATGCGCGGGTTCAACCCCAGAGCGATCATGGCTTTGGTTGCGGGCGTTGCCATTGCGCTGATAGGTCTTCGAGTGCCTGCCGTGCGTTGGCTCTACGACTATGCGTGGTTTATTGGTTTTGCCGTTTCCGGAGGCTTGTATATCTTGCTGATGCAGAAGCAAGTCCCCTTGTTGAAGTAGGTTTTTGCCCGCAGAATGTCTATTGAAAGAAGTATCCTTCGCTCCTGACCTTCTTTCATCGCGAGCGATACAATCCTATTTCGGATTGACGACCAGGAGGGTGTGTTGACGGATATTCCGCATAGCGCTCCCCAGGGGAGCGCACTCGGCGAACTTCTGGCGCCGCTGACGCGCAACCAGGCTGCCGTCGAAGCGGCGCGGTGCCTGATGTGCTACGACGCCCCGTGCACGCACGCTTGCCCCACGCATATTGATATACCCAAGTTCATCAAGAAAATTGCGACGGAGAATCTGCGCGGCTCAGCGCGCACCATCCTGGAGTCCAACCTGCTGGGCGCCACCTGCGCGCGCGTCTGCCCGGTCGAGGAATTGTGTGAAGGCGCCTGCGTTCTCGGCGCGGAACACAAGCCCATTGCCATCGGCCGGTTGCAGCGACATGCCATGGATTTCGTCTATCGAAGGGGAATAGACCTGTTCCCAGCCGCGAAAAGCACGGGCAAGAAGGTGGCGGTGATCGGAGCGGGGCCAGCGGGCCTTTCCTGTGCGGGAGAACTCCGAAAACGCGGGCACAGTGTGACGCTGTTCGAAAGACGCGACCTGGCGGGCGGCCTGTCCACCTACGGCATCATCGGCCTTCGCGAGCCGATCGAAGTGGCGTTGGCGGAAGCGGCGATGATTGGAAGGCTCGGCGTGAAGCTGGAGTCAAACAGGGAACTCGGACTCGATCTCAGTTTGGCCGAACTGCAGGAAAACTTTGGCGCGATTTTTCTTGGCGTGGGTCTCGGCGCCACGCCGTCCCTGGGCATCCCCGGCGAAGATCACATCATCGATGGACTCGAATACATCGAACAAAGCAAGCTTTCCGTGCGCAACCTGGTCATCGGCCAGAATGTCGTGGTTGTCGGCGCGGGGAATACGGCGATTGACTGCGCCACGATTGCCAAGCGGCTCGGTGCCGGCCAGGTGACGATGGTCTATCGGCGCACCGAAAAGGAAATGACGGCGTACGCCCACGAGTACGCCTTCATCAAACGCGAAGGCGTGAATTTTTCGTTTTTGACCCAGCCGGTGCGAGTCCATTCGGAAAATGGAACCGTGAAATCCCTGGAGTGCCGGCGAATGAGTCTGGGACCGGCGGATGCCTCTGGCCGTCCGTCGCCCCAACCCGTCGCTGGATCGGAATTCTTTCTCGCCGCAGATCAGGTGGTGAAGGCCATCGGGCAGAAAAAGCCGTCGCTCGCTTCCCGATTGAAGCTCAAGACCGAAAAGGGATTTATCCAAGTGAATGCGGATTTTGAAACGAGTTTGCCGGGCGTATATGCCGGTGGCGATTCGATTCGCACGCGGGGTGCTGCCTCTACGGTGATGGCTGTCGAAGACGGCAAACTTGCCGCGCATGCGATTCATGAAAGGCTGGTGGCACGTGGCTGACCTGAGTATCGATTTTGCGGGGATTCGCTCGCCGAATCCTTTTTGGCTAGCCTCGGCTCCGCCGAGCAATTCCGGCATGCAGGTGCATCGCGCGTTCGAAGCGGGATGGGGAGGTGCGGTCTGGAAGACCATCGGTGCGCCGGTCTTGAACGTTTCAAACCGCTACGGAGCCTGGCACTACGGCGGCCAGAAAATGTTGGCCATCAATAACGTGGAACTGATCTCCGACCGCCCGCTCGAAGTGAATCTCCGCGAAATCGCGGAGGTAAAACGCGCGTGGCCGGATCGCGCCGTTGTGGTATCCGCGATGGTGGAGTCCAAGCCCGAAAGCTGGCACGACATCATTCGCCGCATTCAGGATACCGGCGCTGACGGGATCGAGTTGAACTACGGATGTCCGCACGGCATGAGCGAGCGCGGCATGGGAAGCGCGGTTGGTCAGGTGCCAGAGTATTGCGAGCAGATCACGCGCTGGGTGATGGAAGTGGCAAAGATTCCGGTGATCGTGAAACTCACGCCAAATATTTCGGATATCGTGATGCCGGCGCGGGCAGCGGTTGCCGCGGGCGCAAACGCCGTTTCGCTCATCAATACCCTGAATTCCATCATCGGCGTGGATTTGGAAACGCTCGAAATCACGCCCAACATTGGCGGCAAGGGCGGACACGGTGGCTATGCTGGTCCGGCCGTGAAGCCTATCGCGCTCAATATGCTGGCTGCGCTCGGAAAGGATTCCGTAGTGGGCGGTTCGAAGCTGCCGATTTCTGGAATGGGAGGCATCTCCACCTGGCGCGACGCAGCGGAGTTTCTGCTGCTCGGCGCCGGCAGCCTGCAGGTCTGTACCGCGGTGATGCACTATGGGTTCCGCATTGTGGAAGATCTGTCGGACGGCTTATCCAACTGGATGGACGAAAAGGGTTTCAGAAGAATCTCCGATGTGGTGGGCAAAAGCCTGTACCGCGTCTCCGACTTCAACCATTTTGATTTGTCCTTTCGCGCGATTGCGCGAATCGACCAGCAAAAATGCATTCGCTGCAACCTCTGCTATGTGGCCTGCAACGATACGGCGCACCAATGTATCGACCTGATCGCAAAGGACGGCACGGTGGTCCAGCCCCGGTCCTACGACATTCAATCGAACGGCAAAGAGGACGCCATCAGCACGCGTCCGAGCGTCCACGTGCGTGAGGAGGATTGTGTCGGCTGCCGCCTCTGCTATAACGTTTGCCCGGTGGAAGAATGCATTCAAATGATTGAAGAACCGTCCGGGCGGCCGCCGGTTACCTGGGGTCAACTGTCTGAATCGCAACGCGAGGTGACCGAGGACTGGGAGCAAATGAAGAAATATCGCGAGAAGATGGGAATCCATATCCACTGAGGATCACGGTGCCGCCCTGCGGGAGTGAAATATGGCCTTGCTGATTCGAAACGGCGAAATCGTGACCGTGGGGTCACGGGTCCAGGCGGACATCTACGTCGAAAACGAGACCATCACGCGTATCGGCAAGAATCTCGACGCGCCGCCAAATGCGGAAACGATCGACGCCGCCGGCAAACTGGTCTTTCCGGGCTTCATCGATCCCCACGTTCACATCTATCTTCCATTCATGGCCACGTTTGCCAAGGACACGCATGAAACCGGCAGCATCGCGGCGCTCATCGGCGGAACGACCACCTACATCGAAATGTGCTGCCCGAATCGCAACGATGATGCCTTAGCGGGCTACGAGCTCTGGAAGTCAAAGGCCGCTGGCAAGAGCGCCTGCGACTATGCGTTTCACATGTCGGTAACGAAGTTTGTGAAAGAGACAGAATCGCAGTTGCGACAGATTGTTGCCGACGGAACGGCATCGTTCAAAATCTTCCTCGCCTACAAGAACTTTTTCGGCGTCGACGACGGCGAAATGTACCTGACGCTCGAGCTTGCCAGGCGCCTCGGTGTGATCGTAACCGCGCACTGCGAAAACGCGGAACTCGTAGCGCGCCTGCAGCAGAAGTTGATCGCCGAAGGAAAGACCGGACCTGAATGGCATGAACCCAGCCGTCCTGAGTCGGTCGAAGCTGAAGGCACTGGCCGCTTCGCAACTTTTCTCGAGAATACCGAAGCTACGGGCTACGTAGTTCATTTGTCGTCCGAAAAATCATTGCGTGCGGCGCTGGACGCGAAATCGCGCGGCGTGAAAATTCATGTCGAATCGGTGCTGCCGCATCTGCTGCTCGACAAGTCATACGCCGAGAGGCCCGGAGTCGAAGGCATGAAGCATGTAATGTCACCGCCGCTGCGCGCAAAGCACAATCAAACTGCACTTTGGAATGCCCTGGCACTCGGCTCGATCGACACGGTTGGTACAGATCATTGCCCGTTCGACAAGGAACAGAAACTTCTTGGCAAGGATTCCTTTGTCAACATTCCCAACGGAATTCCCGGCATCGAAGAACGGGTCAATCTTCTGTACACGCACGGAGTAAAACGCGGACGGCTGGACCTTGATCGTTTTGTGGACGTTGCGAGCACTCGCGCGGCCAAACTTTTTGGTCTTTTCCCACGCAAGGGCACGATTGCCGTGGGGAGCGACGCCGACCTGGTGGTTTTTGACCCCAACTACCGAGGTACCCTGTCCGCCAAGGCGCAGCACACGAACAACGACTACAATGGCTTCGAAGGAATGGAGATTGAAGGCCGCCCGTCCGTGGTGACCGTACGGGGCAAGGTCCAGGTGCGTGACGGTAAGTTTGTCGGGGAGCGCGGCCGCGGTAAGATGCTGAAGCGCGAGCCAACGCACCTAGTATCGACCGCCTTATGAGCCTGAACCCACAGCGTACGGTTGCTGAATTGAAGGAGCTTCGCGCTCTCACAGGTGACGAGAGCGGCGCACAGCGGGTGGCCTGGACCGACACCTGGCTAAAGGCGCGTGAATGGTTTGCCTCAAAAGTGGCCGATCTTCCCGTAGAACAGCATCGCGACGCGGCAGGAAACAGCTGGGTCACGCTGCCAGGTGGATCTCGGGAGTCACTGCTTATCGGCGGGCATCTTGATTCCGTGCCCAACGGCGGTTGGCTCGACGGTTCGCTGAATGAGCTTGCCGGCCTCGAAGTGCTGCGTCGCATTGCTTCGGAGTTTCAAGGCCGCCCTCCCGTCACCGTACGTCTGGTGGACTGGGCCGATGAAGAAGGCGCCCGATTCGGCCGCAGCTTGCTGGGTTCTTCGGCATTTGCCGGCACCCATTCGATCAAAGCAGACCGAAGTCGCACCGACCGCGACGGCGTGAAATTGGAAGATGCCTTGAAGCGTTGCGGTGTGGAGATCGAGAGTTTTCCCGAGGCCGAGAAGGAACGAAAAGACGCCCGGGCATACCTCGAGCTGCACATCGAGCAGGGGCCCGTGCTTGAGCGCCTGGGCTTGCCGCTGGGTGTAGTGCTGGGCACGAAAGGCGTGGAGCGACACATCATCACCTTCCACGGGCAAGAAGCGCATTCTGGTTCGACACCCATGAACGCGCGTCGCGACGCGCTGGCCGCCGCTGCCAAGTTGGCGCTCGAAATTCGCACCATCGCCAGGAAACACGAAGACGCTGTTTCGACCATGGGCAGCGTGAAAACATTTCCCGGAATCGTTACCGCGATTGTGGGGCGTTGCGAAGTCACGCTAGACCAGCGCGACCTGGACCGTAATGTGCTTGCCGAAATGTACCGCGAAGCCCAGGAAGCCAGCCAGCGTTTCGCTTCCGAGGAAGGTTGCACGGTGAACTGGTCGCGCCTTTGGAACATCGAACCCGTGCCATTTCATCCGCAATTGCTCGATCTGTGCGAGCAAGCAGTGCGTGAGACTTCGCGCGCTTCGCATCGCATGCCTTCGGGGCCGCTGCACGATGCGGCCGAAGTCGCGCGTGCGGGAATCCCCACGGTAATGATGTTCGTGCAATCGCTCAACGGCATCAGCCACAACAAGATCGAGGACACCAAAGAGGAGCACCTCGAAATGTCGGTCGTGGCGCTTGACCGCCTGGCCTCGAAAACGATGGACTGGATTCTCCAACAGCGCTGAATGTTTGCGAGTGTTTTTCAAGGAAGGATTGCAACTTATGGACGCCCATTCCCACAAAATAGTGCAAGAAAATCGCGACTACACGCTGTTCTCCTGGTCCGTTCAGGGAACATCGGATCCCATTCACATGAAACGCGCCGAGGGCGTTTGGTTTTGGGATGGTGATGACAATCGCTGGTTGGACTTCAGTTCGCAGCTCATCAATTTGAACGTCGGCCACCAGCACCCCAAAATGCTGGAAGCCATCAAAAGGCAGGTGGACGAACTGTGCTTTGCGGGACCCGGCTTCGCGACCGAGCCTCGCGGTCTGCTCGGCAAAAGGCTCGCCGAAGTCACGGGCCTGGCGAAGACATTTTTCACGTTGGGCGGCGCCGAAGCCAACGAAAACGCCATGAAAATGGCGAAACTCGTTACCGGCCGCGAAAAAATCATCACCCGCTACCGTTCTTACCACGGCGCCACCATGGGCTCGATGACCGCTTCCGGCGATCCGCGCCGCTGGCCGGTCGAGCCCGGCGTTCCGGGAATCGTTCGCGTCTTCGATCCCTATTGTTACCGCTGCCCGTTCGGACAAAAAGTGGAAACCTGCCATCGAGAGTGCGTTTCGCACATTGAAGAAGTCATCCAGATGGAAGGCCCCAACACCATTGCCGCCATTCTCGTGGAGGGCATTACCGGATCTAACGGATTGCTCGTTCCCCCGGACGATTATTACCCCAAGCTCCGCGCGCTCTGCGACAAATTCGGGATCCTGCTGATCGACGACGAGGTCATGAGCGGATTTGGCCGCACCGGCAAATGGCTCGCCACGCAACACTACGGCATTCGTCCGGATATCGTGACTTGCGCCAAGGGCCTCACGAGTGGCTATCTTC
>Ga0070698_100005801_pt1 | contig 13502 bp, 10 predicted proteins | sample KBSK1502metaG_FD_65477 | JGI IMG/M metagenome (GOLD analysis project Ga0070698, IMG submission 65477) | Corn, switchgrass and miscanthus rhizosphere microbial communities from Kellogg Biological Station, Michigan, USA - KBS K1-50-2 metaG | ecosystem: Host-associated > Plants > Roots >... | reverse complement strand
CGCCGACCGCTACCGCAGCGGCGACTGCTTCAGCAGCTGCAAGCGCATCGCCGAGTAAAGCAACCCGCGGAAAGACTGGAACAACGCCAAGCACGACATCCACGCGCCATAAAGGTGGAACTGAATCGATGCAGGGATCGACTGGAGAATCGCCTGCCGAGACAACCGGCAGTCCATCGACAACCAGCAGCACCAAAGGCTCAAAAAAATCGGGCAAGTCTGAAAAAGCGACCAGCTCAACAAGCGAAGAGTCTTCAGCTGCAACCTCGGAAAGCCCTTCAAGCAAAAAGAGTTCAAAGAAAAAGAGCACTGAAGGAGCCGAAACCGCTCCCACACCTGGCGGAGAACAAGAATAATATTTAGCGGCTTGATTGAGCCGCATCGCGAAAGCGGGAATGCCAGAAAAGCATTCTCGCTTTTTGTTTAGATCGACATCAAACGTTCGCGGCTTCGATCGCCGCGGTGTCGCGCGCCAAGTATTTTGCGCCCCAAAGCCAAAAGACTCCGGCGAACAACATGGTGAATGAGACCACAAAAAACGCGACGTTCATATCCCAACGATCCCGGATGGCGCCGATAAGTGGGGGCGAGGCCATGTCACCCAGGAGGTGAATAACAAAAATATTCAGTGCGAATGCTGTCGCCCTGATCTTTGGAGATGTGACGTTGGCCAGCGCCGTATTTGTCGGTCCAGTATTAAAAAATAAAAAGAATACCGCAAAGAAAATGCAGACCCATGCCCCAGGAAAACGGATATAAAGCATTCCGATCGTCGCCGGAAACGCGAACAAAACGGCAACGCCGGAAACAAGAAAATATGAATTCGCAAACCGTCTGCGCAGCCAATCTCCTGTCCAACCGCCAAGAAGTGTCGCAAAAAAACCCGCGACAGCTGTGATCGCACCGAAAGTGAGATTGATGTTCCCGAGTAAATTATCACTGGCTGAAAATTCCCTGCCCCGGTCCGAATAAATGTAATCGGGCACCCAGGCCGAGATCCCGCCGATCGCAAATGTGAGGGCCGTCATGGCAGCGGTGTTGATCAAATAAGACCGCGTTCGCAATAGAGCTACATAATCAGCCAGCTTCGCGCGCCGCTTCGAAGTCACTTCCGATGTCGATCTTACTCGTGGATCACGCATAAAAAGACAGAGCAGTGCGAGCAACAGTCCTGGCGGCACGACCAAATAAAACGCCCAGCGCCATCCGAGAAGATCGGAAATTTTGCCGCCGAACGCGTAGCCGAGCGCGCCGCCGACCGGCATCGCAAGATAAAAATAAGCTAGCGTCCGTCCGCGCCGCTCTATCGGATAAAGATCGGACAGAATAGTCGGCGCCGCCGGACCATAGCCCGCCTCGCCGATCCCAACGAACGCGCGCGTGCAAAGAAGGATGGCAAACGAGACGGCCCAGCCCGACCAGCCACTTGCCAAACTCCACAGAGCGACACTAATCGCGATCAGCCACCAACGGGAAACACGATCGGCGAGCCAGCCAAGGATCGGTGCAGCGCACATGTAGCTGATCAAAAACGCTGGAAACAACCAGCCCGCTTTTTGAAACTGATTTGGATCGCCGGCCAGAAACTCCTGCCGGATGCGTGGCAGAACCGCCGCCAAAATGTAGCGGTCGATGTAATTAAAAAGATTAATAACCAGCAGTATCCAAAGCGCCGCCTTCGCGCTGGTGAAGACGGGTTTGGGGAGAACCTGCATGGCCACTTGTCGATTGGCAGATAGATGGCCGCGCGCTAATTGTAAATGATAAACGATGCCTCACATGTCCGTCGGTGAGCGCGCGCTCCATTTTTTTGGCCGGCCGCTCGTCAGACTCTTTTATCGTGTCCAGCCGCTCGGTCTCGAGCAATTGCCCGAAGGCGGCTTCCTCCTTTTGCCCAATCACATCACCTGGGTCGATGCCCTCGTCCTTCAGCTCGCATGCCCCCGCCCCATTCGTTACATCGTCGATCAGGAATTTTATCAGAAACCGACGCTGCGCCCGTTTCTTAGCACTGTCGGCTGCATCCCGATTGACGTCCGTCATTCGCGTTCAGCAATTCGCGCGGCAACCGAGCAACTTGCCGCGGGCGAGATCGTTTGTCTTTTTCCGGAAGGCCAGCTCACGCGATCAGGAACGTTGTTGCGGCTGCGTCGCGGCTACGAATTGATTGCCCAACACGCGAACGCGACTGTCGTTCCGGTTTGGCTCGATCGGCTTTGGGGCTCAATTTTTTCGTTCCAAGGAGGGAAGTTCTTCAGCAAATGGCCAAAAGAGGTTCCGTATCGCGTTACAGTCGCATTCGGCAGACCACTTGATGCCAAGGCCGCAGACATCGCGACCGTGCGTGAAGAGTTGCTCAAGCTTGGGGAGTTCTGTTACAGCCGGCGACCTTCGTTAGATCGACATCTTGCCGAAGCCTGCTTGCGCGGCCTGAAACGGCGACGGTTCAGTACTGCAGTCATCGACGGCATTGATCAAACCAAACTTAGCCGCGCAAAATTACTCGGTGCTGCCGCAGCGCTCAGCCGCTTTCTGCGGAAAGAATTCCCTGATCCACGCATCGCAATCGTGTTACCTGCGGGCAAAGGCTCGATGGTCGCGAATCTCGCGGTCACACTGGCCGCCAAAGCCACTGCCGATCTCAATTTCACCGCCGGGCGCGGTGCAAACGAGTCTGCCTGCAAGCGTGCCGGTCTCGGCGTTGCCATTTCGGCGACGCCGTTCATCGAGCGGTTGAAAGATTTTCCCTGGCCGCAACGCGTCCTCAAACTCGACGAGCTAATGCCGCAGTTAAAGAAGGAAATTCTCTTTTGGTGGATCATGTCGATCTTCGCTCCGACGCGTTTGCTCCTGCGCTTGTTGCAGATTCCAAAACGAGGCGGTCACGATGAAGCTGTCGTGCTTTTCACGAGTGGCAGTTCAGGAGAACCTAAAGGCGTTGTGCTCTCTCATCGCAACGTTGTTGGAAATGTTTCCCAGTTTCGCGAATTACTCGATGCAAAGAGGGAAGACGCTATTCTCGCGTCGCTCCCGTTTTTCCACAGCTTCGGATCGACCGTTACGCTTTGGTATCCGATGATCGAAGGCGTCCGCATTGTCACCTATCCAAATCCGCTCGAAGTGGCGAAGAACGCGGCCCTGATCGAGAAGCACAAACTCACGTTGCTTCTCGCGACGCCTACCTTCCTGCGTGGCTATTTGCGCAAAGCTGAGCCGGATCAACTTCGTACTTTGCGCCTCGTTATTACCGGCGCGGAGAAGCTTCCGCTCGATCTGGCAAAAGCGTTCGAGGAGCGATTCAAACAGCGCGTGTTTGAAGGTTACGGACTAACTGAAACCTCGCCGGTCATAAGTGTGAACTTGCCCGAGCCCCAACCAAGCAAACCGGGCGAACAAGTTCAGCCGTCAAGCCGCCTCGGTTCGGTCGGCAAAATGGCGCCCGGCATCGCGGCCGAAATTCGCGAGCCGGAAACCGATCGAAAACTTTCGTTGCATGAAACCGGAATGGTCTGGTTTCGCGGCGCAAACATATTTGAAGGTTATCTGCATGATGAAAAACGCACCGCCGATGTTTTGCACGATGGCTGGTTCAAGACCGGCGACATCGGCCGGTTCGATGAAGATGGATTTCTTTATATCGAAGGCCGGCTTTCGCGCTTCTCAAAGATCGGCGGCGAAATGGTCCCGCACGAAGCTGTCGAACAAAAGATCATCGAGTTGCTTGGCTTTTCTGGAAACGACGAACGCATAGTCGCAATCGTCGGAGTTCAGGACGAAGCCAAAGGCGAAGCGCTAGTGCTGCTCGCCGCGGCGGATGTCGATCTTTCGCAGCTGCGCGACAAACTGCGCGAAGCCGGCGTCCCCAATTTGTGGATCCCGAAAAAGGTTTCCCGTGTAGATTCCATTCCCGTCTTGGCCTCTGGCAAACTCGATCTCAAAAAATGCCAGGAGCGCGCGACTGAGCCGTAACGAATTTCATGATTCGAAAAATCTATCACTCGGTCGCGAATCGCGCGGCGACGTCGTTCATGAAGCTGCTCTTCGGTTATTCGGCGCGCATTTACGTTATTGGCGGCGAGCGCATCAATCGCGCTGACGGATTTTTGCTCGCTTCGAATCACATCAGTCATTTCGATCCGTTCATTATTTCATCGGTCGCGCCGCGAAAAATCGACTGGATGGCAATGGCCGAATTTTTCCCGCTCCCAATCGTCGGTTTTTTTCTCCGAGCTGTTGACGCTTTTCCAGCCGAACGCGATCGCGCCGATCGCAAAACGATTCGCACGGCGATCGAGCGATTGAAAAGTGGGCGCATCGTTGGCGTTTTTCCAGAAGGCGGCATTCGGGATGGTGTCCGTTCGCTGCTCGAAGGCGCGCAGCTTCGCGCCGGCGCATCAACACTCGCGCACATCGCCGGTGTTCCGATCGTGCCCTGCGTAATTCTCGGAAGCGATCGTCTCTACGCCAAAAGAAGCTGGTTACCGCTTCGGCGAACTCCCGTCTGGATCGGTTTTGGCCGAGCCATTTCCCATTTTCCTGAATTGGAAAAATCAGTCGCCCGCGCACGGATCGAGCAAGAGCTGACCAGTGCGTTCCAGGAAATCTACGCCGAACTGCGGCAGAAATTTCAACTGACCGCTGACGACTTGCCGCGTCCACCGCGAGAGCGGATGGCCGGTTATAGGGCAAGTGCATCGCTTGCCGTTCCTAAAATCGGCAACCGGAGCGGTTACCCTACAATTCGCGCGAATAGCGCGCGACGTTTTACTGCGACCGCAGTCGACCTCGCGATGTGCGCGTCGATGAACTTGCTACAATCGCGCCACCGCTTAAATGGGCGAAGCGCGGAGGAGATGGAGTACTACGTCACTGAATGCGAGAAGCTCACGCCGCGCGAGTATTATGCTGTATCGTCCGACAGTTGCCGGATCGACCTTAGGAACGCGATCGGAAACGGAAATAGCGCGACAATTACGTGGCGTAGCCCAATTCGAACGAAATTTTCGAGAAACGATGTTGCACGGGCCGATTTCTTCCCGTGCGCACGCGGAAGAACGGCGCCGACTGTGTTCATGCTTCACGCTTTGATGTCGGCAACGCACACCGGTTATCGACGATGGGCGGCGCGATTCAACGAACTCGGCTGGAACGCGTGTTTTGCTCATTTGCCGTATCATTACTCACGCGTTCCCCGCGGTTACTGGAATGGCGAACTGGCCATTACGGCCGATCTCATTCGAAACGCCGAAGGATTGCGACAAGGCGTAATCGAAGTGCGTCAATTAATGACGGCGTTGCGCGAACAGGGCTGTCACGAATTCGGAATCCTGGGAACGAGCTATGGCGGTTGGATTGGCGCTTTGCTCGCGATGGTTGAGCGCGATTTGCGTTTCGTTGCGTTGATGTGCCCGATCGTAAACGTCGAACACGCAATTTGGCAAAATCCCGGGACTGCATTCATGCGCCGCGAGTTACGCCGCGCGAAGATCGCGCCCGAACTGGTGGCGCGGCATTTTCATCTTAGCTCTCCCCTGCACAACCAGCCGTTATGCGATCCGACGCGCGTGCTTTTTGTCGCCGGCGATTTCGATTTGATTGCGCGGCCAGCCGACATCGACGCGATTCAGCAAAAATGGCGCGGTTCTGAATTGCTGCGCGTTCCGCAAGGCCATTTCGGTTATCGCATGATGCGGGAAACATTCGCGCGCCTAAAAGAGCGCGGGCTCTAGTGCGCGTCGCTGTAATCGAGCCAATGTTTTGCCCCCATGATTCGGCGCAGGTCTTCGTTGTCGGCCGATAAAGCCGGCAGCCATTCGCCGATTAGTTCGCGTCTCCACCATCCTTTTTCGCCAAGAGGAGCGAACCGGTAACGATACAGCCGGGCGCGGATCAAATGCGGCGGTTTGTCTGGAAATGGATTGTTGGCCAGGAGCGACAAGGTGCCGGGATCGTTGTGCAAAAGTTTCCAGACAAAATGGAACGTCCATGGGTAATCGCCGGGAGAAGCCATCGCGGCGAACCAAATTTGCCAATCGATCCGCGGCTGATACGGGGCGATAAACGGCGGACGCCGCTCCGGATCGCCCGGTTTGGCTACGAATTCGTATTCTTTCCATTTCGTGTCACCGGTGATGACCGCGTCATCCGTCCCCTCAAAAATAATTTCGTCGCGCTCGCGCCCGACCGTTCCAAACGCGCCGTAGGTGTTTACGAGATCGAGTCTATTAAACGCCGTATTCATCATTTGGCGGCGCGACACGAGATTGAGCACCGGATCAATGCTTAAATAGGCGACGAGGATCGACAACGCGACGGCGACGGTGTTATTGATTTGCGACGGTTGCGATTCCTGCGCCGCCTGGTCGGCACGCCTAACGAGTGACTTTGGCAGAACATGTCGCAACAATGTGTCATCAAAGCAGGCGAGGAATGGAATAATCGTTAGACAATTCAGAAACGAGAGATTTCCGCTGATAATGAGAAAGGCTTGGAACAGAACCATTAACGCGCCGGCGATGTGACGTGCGGTTCGCGGTCCGAACGAAAACCACGGTACGATCAGTTCGACGATGTGGTTCCACAGGGTCTCGATTTTATGAAACCAATGAGGCGCGAAATGTAGATAGCGGCTCACCGGATTTGGGATCGGCTGCGTTTCGTAGTGATAAAACATGCAGGTTAGATCGCGCCAGCATTCGTCGCCGCGTAATTTAATCAAACCGGCGCCGACCATGATTCGAAAGCCAAGCCAGCGAAAAAGCCAGATTACCAAAATCGGCGGCCGACACTTTGGAAACGGCCGTCCATCGAGCAGTGGACAAAGAAAGATCGACAAGAATCCGGTTTCAAGAAGCTGAATTTCCCAACCATAACCGTACCAAATTTGGCCGATGTGAACGATCGACATGTACATCGCCCACAGTACAGCGAGGAGAATTGCATTTGCGTAACCGCCCAGAACGACGAGCGAAAGCGCGAATCCAACCCAGGCAAAGATCGACATCCCTTGATCGGTACAACCAAACCAGAACAGCGTCGGCAGCTCCAACATTCCTTCCGTGCGCGAACCGAGCTGCGAATGAATGTTGTAAAGAAAATCATGCGCCGGAGTAAGACCACTTCGGCCGATCAACGGCCCCAACTGCCGGGCCGCGACCAAAAACGCCATCGTGTAAACAAATCCGAGCAGCCGCAGAATGACGAACCGCGTCAGCCAATAAGAATTTCCGCGCGCGAAGAATTTTTCAATAAAGCTTTCGTCATTCATCACGGTCGCGAGATAGAGAGTGCCAGGGGGAGAATTGAACTCCCGACCAACCCCGAAAGCTTTCGGGGCTGCTCTACGGTTGCAAATGATAAATCGGCGAGCCGGGGGGTTTTCTTTCGTTTTAATTTACGCTCCAGTTCTCGCGCTTCGCCAAGACTTGAGACCTGTTTCTTCGCTACAATCTCCAGCGAATCGCCAAGACGTTTCGTCGTCGCAGTGTGACCGCGCACATGCTGTGCAAACCGAGTGTCGAGACCCATGGCTAAGCCGATGTAGTGCCTACCGGAAGAGCCGCGAAGAATGTAAACCCATGGCATTTGGAACTGCCAGGGGGGAGAATTGAACTCCCGACCAAGGGCTTATGAGTCCCCTGCTCTACCGCTGAGCTACCCTGGCTTGGAAAAGTTTCTTAGCTGTGTGAACGCATTGCGTCAACTCGACCAACCCCGAAAGCCTTCGGGGCTGCTCTACCGTTGAGCTACCCTGGCGAGTAAGCGGCAACAAAGTTCAATCCCACCGCGCTGCTGTCAACGCGGTCGCAAAACGTCGATCTAACTTTTTGGTTTGGAAATGTAGGGCGCGAGATCTTTCGGGCTTCCGCGAATCGCGGCCATGAAGCAAACGCCGTTTTGCTCTTTCACCACGCCAGCCCAGCGTTCTTGCTCAACGGAACGCCATCCGGAAAATTCCCGGGCCTTCCCTGTTTTCGGATCGCGTTCGGCGGGAAATAAAAAAAACTGCATCTTCTTTTCCACCACCCAGACTTGCGCGACGGTTTGACCTTCTTCGTCCTCGAACACGCGGCAGCCGAGCGTTTTCAGTTCCGCAAATTCCGGCGGTACGTCGTAATGCACCAAGCGGTGCTTCATGAAAAAGAAATCGCCGAGCGCGCCGGCGTCCGTTTTCACCGGATCGAGCATCATGGAGTGAGTGGAACTCGCGGTAGTCAGCAGACGGCGTGCGGTCGGCTCGCCCGGAAAACGATTCATTCGCTCCACCAGTTGAAAAATTACAATGATCGCGATGACCAGGACGGCAATGCCAGTCGCGAGCAACGTCGGATTCTGGGCGTATTTTTTCCAGGCACGACGGGTCGGCGCGATGAACGTGTCAGGTGGAATCCAATCGGTAATCTCCCGCGGGATCGGAATTGCCTGGACCAGCGCGGCCGCTGCCTTGTCGAAACTTTGCTGAACCGCAAACGCTTCAATCTTGCGCGCCCGATGAAGCGCCGTCCGCAATGCGCGGTCGTCCACCCGTTCCTCCCGAATCGGTGCGCAATGCACCAGCATTTTCTCTTTTCGCGAAAGTTGAACCGCACTCATGCTTGGGTCTCAGGAAAGGTCGCGTCCAACCAAGCTTGAAATTGACGGCGCCCGTCACAAAGCAGCTTCGACAACTCCGGCGGCTTTAGCTCGGTGACCGACAGCAAGTCGCGATAATTAAATTCGTCGAGATAAAAAAGCGCGAGCGCGGTGCGTTGCGGATCGGGTGCGGCGGAAATCCAGACTGCCAATTGTTGAGGCTCAAGCTTTTCGATTTGCGACGGCGCCCAGGCGGCAAGTTCGTCCTCTTCAAGATCGACATCTTCGGCCTGCAAACCTTGCTCGCCCGCTTCGAGACAACGCCAGCGCGCGTTGCGAAAAAACCAGAGACGATCGCGGGGCGCCTCGCCATCGGCAGCTTGCTGGGCCGCATCGCGCAACGTCGCGTGAAAAACTTCCTGCGCCTTCGCCGCATCAGCCAGCATTAGAAAACAGAAGCGGTAAAGCTGGAGCAGATTTTGTTTCTCTTCGGCCACGCGGACTTCTTTCCCAAAGCGCCAATGTTACGCGCCTCGGGTAGATCGCAACGAAAAGATGTCGTTCCTATTTTAACTGCTCGAGACGGCGCGCGACTTCCTCCGCGTTCTCGCGACTGTTGAACGCCGAGATTCGGAAATAACCTTCCCCTTGCGCGCCGAATCCACTTCCCGGCGTCACGACTACATTGATTTCGTGCAACATCCGATCGAACAATTCCCAACTCGTTAGGCCTTTCGGAGTTTTCACCCAGATGTAAGGCGCATTCGCGCCGCCATAAACGCGCAGACCGATTCTTTCGCAGGCTTCGCGCAGGATTTTCGCGTTGCCCATGTAATGCGCGATCAGCCCGCGACATTGCTCACGACCTTCGTCTGAGTACAACGCTTCCGCTCCGCGTTGCACCAGATAACTGACGCTGTTTGCTTTTGTGCTCCAGCGGCGATGCCACAGCGGATGAAGTGGCAATTTTTTTCCGGAATCGGTGCGAGCGAGCAGCGTTTTCGGCATCACTGTGAAACCGCAACGCACACCGGTGAAACCGCCAATCTTGGAAAAACTTCGAAACTCGATCGCGCAGTCGCGCGCACCTTCGATTTCAAAAATGGAGTGTGGAATGCTACTTTCAACCCTCACCTGTCGCTCCGCGCCTTCCTCTCCCTGGCCAGGGAGAGGGTCGAGGTGAGGATCGTCGGCGATATACGCCTCATAGGCGGCGTCGAACAGAATGAGCGCATCGTGTTGACGCGTATAATCAATCCAGCGCGCCAATTGCTCGCGCGTCGCCACCGCGCCGGTCGGATTATTTGGGAAGCAAAGATAAACGAGATCGACATGCTCTTTTGGCGGCTCGGGAACAAAATTATTCTCGGCGGTGCATGGCAAATAAACGATCCCTTCGTAACTCCCGTCCTTTCGCGGCGCGCCGGTATGACCGGCCATTACATTGGTCTCGATGTAGACCGGATAAACCGGATCAGTAATCGCAACTTTGTTTTGGTCGCCCAGAATATCGAGGATAAATCCGCAATCGCACTTCGACCCGTCCGAGACAAAGATCTCGTCGTCCGCGATGTCGATCTTGCGATCGCGGTAGTCGTGCTTCGCGATCGCCGATCTTAGAAATTCGTAACCCTGCTCCGGGCCATAGCCGCGAAATGTTTCGCGGTGCCCGAGTTCTTCTATCGCGCCCTTCATCGCTTCGATTGCAGCGCGCGGCAGCGGCTCGGTAACGTCCCCGATTCCGCAGCGAATCAAACGCTCGGCCGCTCTCGGATCTTTTTCGCAGAACTCCCGGACCCGCCGGGCGATCTCGGGAAAGAGATAACCGGCGTGAAGCTTAAGATAATTCTCGTTTAGATAAGCCACATCAGTTCGATTGTTTGCCCCAAAGCGTGTACGCCGAGTCGGCTAATGCCACAACTGGCACCGGCGAAAATCCATGTTCGATCGCTGGTTCCCATGGATTGATGGCGACCCGATCCGTCAGCCTGACGACTGCAGCGAAAATGCCTGCCGCGCCCAGAGCGATCACGGCAAACAAAAACGGCAGCCGAGCTGAAAGTGGGAGACTACGCTCCGTAATTTTTCGCAACCGCGTCCCAGTTGACCACGTTCCACCACGCCTTGATGTAATCGGGCCGGCGGTTTTGGTAATTGAGATAGTAAGCGTGTTCCCAAACATCGACGCCGAGGATCGGCGTGTTCCCGTCCATCAAAGGGCTGTCCTGGTTCGGCGTTGAGATCACTTCCAGCTTGCCGCTTTTATTTTTAATCAACCACGCCCAGCCACTGCCGAATCGGCCAACGCCCGCGGCGGCGAATTTTTCTTTGAACTGATCGAACCCGCCGAAAGTCGATTTGATGTCGTCGGCGAGTTTGCCTTTCGGTTCGCCGGCCGCTTTTGGGCCCATAATTTTCCAGAAGAACGAGTGGTTGGCGTGTCCGCCACCATTGTTGCGCACGACCGTGCGAATGTCTTCCGGAACGGAGTTCAAATCGCGAATCAGATCTTCGACCGATTTCTGTTCCAGATCGGCTTTGCCTTTGATCGCATTGTTAACATTGGTGATGTAAGCTTGATGATGCTTGGTGTAGTGGATTTCCATCGTCCGAGCGTCGATGTGCGGCTCGAGCGCGTTGTATTCGTAGGGTAATTTCGGTAATTCGTAAGCCATAGTAAACACGTTAGGCCGCGACTAATGGCGGTCAATCGTCAGCGAGGTAAGGCCGTTCACCGAACCGTCCGTGGGGATTGTGGTCAATCGCCCTACCTATTTTGACTGATAAAATCCCGGCTGCGTGATGAACCCTTTTCGGTAATTCACGTAGGTCGCAAGCGCGAGCAGCGGGAAATTCTGGCGATACATGTCGTACTTGAGATAAAAGACGCCCGGAAATCCGGTCCCGGTGATTTCAGGCTCGTCCCACGAACCGTCCGGCTTTTGCGAGCTCAAAAGAAGACGCAGACCGCGTTGGATGCTCGACCGATTGAGATCGCCACACGCGCAAATTCCCATGATCGCCCATGCGGTTTGCGACGCGGTGCTCGCGCCAATCCCTTTCATCGCCGGGTTTTCGTAAGTTGCGCAAGTCTCGCCCCAGCCGCCATCATCGTTCTGGCAGCTCTCGAGCCAATCGCGTCCGCGCAAAATCCAATCCTGCGTCATGTCGTGTCCAATCGCGCGCAATCCGCGGAGGACCTGCCATGTTCCGTAAATGTAATTCACTCCCCAACGACCGTACCACGAACCGTCGGCTTCCTGGGTTTCGATCAAGTAATGGATCGCATCGCGGACACTGCGCACTTTCGAATTAAAATTGATGTAGCCGAGCAATTCCAGCGTGCGCGCGGTCAGATCGCTGCAAGTTGGATCGAGAATCGCGTTGTGATCGGCGAACGGCATGTCTTCGAGCCACGGCGTCGTAACGTTCTTATCGAACGCAGCCCAGCCGCCATCGCGGCATTGAAAGCTCAGTTGCCAATCGAGCGCGCGCCGGAACGCTGCTTCCAATCCCCAACTGTCTTCCGGCCTCACCAGTCGCAATGCCATCAAGACCATGGCCGTGTCGTCGACGTCCGGATAATAAACATTGTTGTATTCGAACGCCCAGCCGCTCGCTTCCGGATGCGAATTGTTGTACGCCCAATCGCCGCGGATCCGCACTTCCTTGTCGAGCAGCCATTTCGCCGCGCGGCGCAAAGCGGGATCGTCAGCCGGCAAACCAGACTCGGCCAGTGAAATCAAAGTGATCGCGGTGTCCCAGACGGGGGACAGACATGGTTGAATCCGAAAACCTTCGGGATCATCGACAAATAAGCCGGCGAAATCCTGCGCGGCCTTTTTGTAAGCCGGGTGATCTTTCGAATAACCGAGCACGCGCAGCGCGATCAGACAGTTGAGCATCGCCGGAAAAACCGCGGCCAGACCGTCGCTCCCCTGCCCGATTCGTTCGAGCATCCAGCGTTCCGCCTCCTCGAGCGCGCGTTTCCGCATCGGCCGGATGCGCAACGGGTGCAAAATTTTCAGAACGTCGTTGAGGCGAAGGAAAAAATTGCGCCAGGTCCAAAAACGCTCACTCCGCGGCAACCGCAAATCGCTCTGTTCGGTCCCGAGCGGATAAAGCTCGTGCAATTGTTTATTGCCCGGCAACGAGCGCGTCGGTTTGAAATGGTTGATGATCGCGAGCGGAATTAACATCGCCCTGCTCCAAGACGACATTTTATAGATATGGAACGGCGCCCAGCTCGGCAGCAAAATCATTTCCACCGGGATGGTCGGTAGATATTTCCACGGAAATTGCCCGAGGAGCGCGAGGTAGAGCTTGCTGAATGTGTTCATCCGCGGGATGCCGCCGAGACGCAGAATGTTCTCGCGCGCTTTGCGCATGAACGGGAGATCGGGCGAATAACCGGCGAGTTTCAGCGCGAAGTAGCCTTTGACCGATGCGTTGATCTCACTCGGGCCGCCGAAATAAATGTTCCAACCGCCGTCGGGCAATTGTCGTTTCAAGATATGACGGGCGCAGCGTTCCTGAAGCGAAACATCGATCTCGCCCAGCCAGTACATGAAAAGAACGAAGTCGGAGCAAAGCGTGCTATCGACCAGCAATTCACCGCACCAATGACCGTCCGGACGCTGTTGCTGCAAGAGATTTTGGTGCGCCCGCGCAATTGCGTCCGAAATTTCGGCATCAGCCGGCAAATACGACTCGGTCCGCTCCGGTACCGCACTGGGCAACGTGATGACGTTTCGTGTCGAACTCATTGAAAATGTCGATCTTACAGTGTTGACCGAACGATGTCGATCTTACGAGGCTTGCGCGGCGTCGACTTCGGCGTGCTTGCCAGTTTTGTGGCCGTTTCCGCAACTTACCCCGTTGAAGGCGAGAGTTTCGCTGCCGCGCCCCGTCGGTTTCGGTTTTGGTCCGAA